>ERZ650311.1131-NODE-1131-length-13878-cov-7.534255_pt1 | contig 13878 bp, 14 predicted proteins | sample MGYA00376247_ERZ650311 | MGnify/ENA primary metagenome ERZ650311 (study PRJEB26733, sample SAMN07839324) | wastewater metagenome | biome: small river; feature: stream; material: water | place: USA: North Carolina | collected 2016-07-28 ... | reverse complement strand
ATCTCACCCAGCGCAACATCCATTGGTCCAAGAGATGTTGCAAGCATCGCGTGGTAAAGGCGTGATTCATGAATTTTGAAGAATACATTCCATGTTGCATCCATGATTGCGCCCATCATTGCGGCAGATGCCAGAAGACCAGGAACTACATAAGAGGCATAGCTGACTGCAGCGCCGTTCTCTAATTTAATATCGCCAATAAATTGGCCAACACCAAAACCGAAAACAACTAAGTTAAGTAGCGGTTCTATGAACCCGGAAGCCACCACCATCCATGCAGAAGATTTAAATTGAATCCAGCTACGTTCTAATACAACTCGTGAACGACCAGAGTAAACACCTTCGCCTTTTCGACCAATACGTTTTTCAGCAATCGCAACTGCGGATAAGAAACTCATTTTGCGAGCCTCTTTTCAAAGGCACGGATTGCAAGGTTTAACCCAACAACAATCATGGCTAAAAGGAAGAGGATATGAATCCAAACAAGTGAAATTGGAATGTCATGGCCGTAAGTTAAGTAACGGCCAAGATCTGTTGCGTGCCAGAGCGGTGAAATCCAGCCAATCCAGCGCAGATAAATAGGAATTGAATCAAGCGGGAAGAATGTTCCACTCAAGAAGAACATTGGTTGAATGATGAAGCGTCCAACGAATGTAAAGAAGTGATCTTCATTCTTCACGTTGCCTGCAAATGCGAGCATTACAGCGCCAAATGCTGCGCCAGCCAAAATGCCTGCTGGAATTGCAAGCCAAGCATGAGGAGCTTTTAATACGCCGAAAGCCATCATTACTAAGTAATATGAAACAACGGTTAAAACATTTCGAACTAAAGCGGCCCAATAAACACCTAGCGCAATCTGTCTTCCACCAAGCGGTGTTGCGTTCATTCCATAGAAGGTCTTATTCCAAAGAAATCCGCCAAGAGTTGGAAATATTGTTTCATCCATTGAACCTTGAATAGCAGCGTTCGCTAATAGCGCTGGAGCAAGAAAAACCAAATATGGAACGCCGTCAATTCCGCCAGAACTGCGGTTAATTAACGTTCCAACACCGGCACCAATCGCTAATAAATAGAGTAGAGGATTGGCGAATGAATACATGAAGATGATGGTGGCGAACTTCTTCATATTGGTTAAGCGCGCTTCTAATACTAAGCGCGAACCAGCAGGTGCGACCTTACGCATTATTCGACAAGGGTTCTTCCGGTTAAGTGCAAGAAGACATCCTCAAGAGATGAACGACGAACCAGTGAAGTCTTTGGATGCATGCCTGACTTCATAATCTCTTCTAGAGATTGTTCGGCATCTTCTGCGTAAAGGAGAATTCGATCAGGCAGAACTTCAAGTCGCTCGCACTTATCTTTAAGTTTCTCAGCTATCTCTTCGTTCTTCTCAGAGCCGAAGCGAACTTCGAGTACTTCTTTTGATGAATAACGCTTGATCAGATCAGTTGGTGAACCTTCAGCCATGATCTTGCCGCGGTCAATAACAATTAAACGCTCACAAAGCTGTTCGGCTTCATCCATAAAGTGAGTGGTGATAACTAGCGTTACACCCTTCTCTTTTAAGCGGAATAAGCGATCCCAAAGAATATGGCGAGCTTGTGGATCTAAACCAGTTGTTGGTTCATCGAGCATCAAAATATCTGGCTCTGAAACAAGTGCGCGTGCAATAGTTAAGCGACGTTTCATTCCGCCAGATAGAGATTCGACCTTTGCATCGCGCTTCTCTTCGAGTTGTGCAAATTCAAGTAGCTCTTCGATTTTGCCTTTGATGAACTTATTTGAAAGTCCAAAGTAGCGTCCGTAGATATAGAGATTCTCGGTGACAGTGAGTTGTTCGTCCAGATTATCTTTCTGGGGAATTACGCCGAGGTGAGCGCGTATCTGTGGTCCGAACTTCTCGGGATCTTTATCAAGGATGGTGAGATCGCCACTGGTGCGCTGCGAAGTCGCCCCAATAATGCGCATAGTGGTTGATTTACCAGCGCCATTAGGGCCAAGCAGACCAAATGATTCACCGCGATAAACAGAGAAATCAATCCCATCTACCGCAGTGAAGTCACCGAACTTTTTGGTTAAGCCGCGAGCAACAATTAACTCTTCAGACATGAAGAGAATTGTATGACTTTAAGCGCGAAGTGTCTTTGCCAAATCTGTGAAATCTTCTACCAAGATATCGATTTCACGTTGACCGTGCGCTAATGAAATTAACCATTGTTCATCTAATCCCGGAGGAGTGATGATGCCGCGGTTAATTGACCATAGCCAAGATAATTCTGCGACCTTAAAGTTAGTTGCTTTGTAATCACGATAATTACGAACTGGATTTTCAGACCAAGTAATGCAACCTTTAACGCCGAACCCAACAGTGTGTGCTGGTAATTCGAATTCATTGATTACATCTGTAATACGAAGCAGAGCTTGATCGTTCCAGTTCTCAGCGCGTGCAAGTGCTGCAGGTGTGCAGATCTTGTCGATTGCTCGGACACCCGCCATCGCCAGTGGATTGCCGTTAAAAGTACCGAAGTGCGCCATGCGACCATCAACAACAGTCTGCATAAAACGTAGATCTCCACCAAATGCAGCGAGTGGAATTCCGCCACCAATTGATTTAGCTAAGCAAATCAAATCTGGATTAACGCCAAGACGCTCTGATGCACCTTGTGGTCCAGCAGTTAAACCAGTCTTAACTTCGTCAAAAATTAGAACTACATCGTATTGAGTGCAGAGTTCGCGGATACGTTCTAGGTATCCAGCATCAGGAAGGACAATTCCGATATTTTCTAGAACCGGTTCCATAATTAAACATGCGATTTCACTTGCATGCTTCTTGAAAATTTCTTCAACAGCTTCTGCATCGTTGTAAGGAACTACCCAGACATCACCAGCAACTGCGCCGTAAGGAACAACTGCATTTGGTAAATGATCGTCGCCAGCTTCTGCAACAGATGGCTTTGAAGAGACCATAAGTGGGTCATAACTTCCGTGATATCCGCCTTCGATCTTCATAACACCGTTGCGACCGGTGTATGCACGTGCAGTACGAACTGCGTACATAGTTGCTTCAGTGCCAGAATTGGTGAAGCGGACAAGATCTAAGCTAAATCGCTTACAAATGCGCTCTGCGGCATCTGTTGAAATTGGTGATGGAGTTACGAAGAGAGTTCCGATATCCATAGAAGTCTTAAGTTCGCGAATTACATCAGGATTTAAATGTCCTGCAAGCATCGCACCAAAACCCATTGAGAGATCTAGTAATTGCCGTCCATCTACATCTGTCATCCATGCGCCTTGCGCAGAGACAATTGATAGCGGATATGGATCCCAGTACTGGAATGAACTTGTTGCGCCTAAAGGCAGAACCTTTTTAGCAGCATCATTTTCGATGCCAGACTTAACAGTAGTTTCTTTATATCGCGCCCATTCTTGATCTAGCAGGGCAGCAATTTTCGCTTCGTTTAGTGGTTTTACAGATGTTGGTGTGTGTCTAAATGTTTGTGCGTGGTTAGCGCGGGTTTGCATTTGTTAATCAGTACATACAATTGTCAAGATCGATTTCGACCAGAGATTGAGTTGTACTCTCCTTTTCCTGAGTTCTCGTTCTAAAGGCGAGGTTATCAGTTTAAAATTTAAAGGCAACTCCCATGCGTAAATTTCCTTCTATTCTTCGAATTTACGTTCAAGTTCACGCTTTATAACGAAAATTATTACAAAAACGATAGCTAAAAATCCGAAGGCCCAATACTTAAGTACTTTTTCTAATTTATCTAGATTGCTTGCAAATCCATAACCCAGAAGAACGACAGTTGAGCAGAAAACTATTCCCCCGGCGGCATTCCATTTTAAAAAAGTTTTATATGGAACTTTATTGATTCCGGCAAGTGCCGGAACAAGTGCACGAAGAAGCGCTTGAGCCCTACCAAAGAAGATTGCCCAGCCATCATATTTATCAAATATATATTGGGCCAAGTTCCATCGCTTCTCTCCGACAAATCTGCCGAAGCGATTTGTCTTAACGCGATTACCGAAATGTTTTCCGACTTCATACCCGACAGAATCTCCTGCAATCGCCATCACAATTGAGGCCAATAAAAAGAGCCAAAGCGGCCAGACTTTTCCATGTGCCAAGACGCCACCAATTAATAACGAGGTCTCGCCAGGTAGAACAAATCCAACAAAAGCTGCTGCCTCTGCAAATATAAAGAGAAGTAAGAGCAAGAAGAGTGGAACCTGCAAATTGTGTGCAATCAGCCAATTTGCTTGCTGATGAATCCACGCTGACATGGCCTAAGGTTAATGGTGTCTGGGAATATTTATTGAGAAAGTTCTGTTAACTCAGAATATCGAAAGGTTTCTAATGTCTAAGGTCGTAAAGAAGGCTCCTACAAATTTAGATTTACATCCACTTTTGGTAAATCGCTGGAGTCCCCGAGCTTTAGATGCCAGCGATGTTATTACTAGCGATGATTTACATGCGATCCTCGAGGCAGCGAGACTTGCGCCTTCAGCATTTAATGAGCAACCGTGGCGATTCATTGTTGGAAAGCGCGGTGATGAAACCTTTAACCAGATTCTCAACGGGCTTGGCGAGTTCAATCAAAAGTGGGCAAAGAATGCCAGCGCACTTTTATTAGTTGCAGGCACCAAACAACGTAGCAACGGCGATCCTCATCCAAGTTATCAATACGATTTGGGTTTAGCGGTTTCGCAAGGAACTTTTGAGGCGCATCATCGCGGATATGTCACCCATCAAATGACAGGTTTTAACCATGACGTCATGTGCAAAACCTTTGATTTAACAACATTTGAACCGGTAGTAGTGGTTGCAATTGGAAAACAAGATAGCGCAGATATTTTGCCGGAACAGATGGCAGAACGTGAAAAGGCTAAACCAACTCGTAAAGATTTAAGCGAGCTAATTCTTAAAGGCTCGATCTAATCTCCCATAGATCTGGGAAAACCGGATTAAATAAAGTACTTGCTAAATATTTAACACCGCTCGAACCACCAGTTCCGCTCTTAGTGCCGATAGTTCGCTCGACCATCTTTACGTGGCGATAACGCCACTCTTGTAATCCCTCATCAATATCCACCAATTTTTCACAGACCATTGCTGCCTCTGGATCTTCATGATGAACTTTAATAAGCGCAGCTTGCACTTTTTCGTTTGGCAGATAGTGGTCACGTAAATTTCGATTTATAACTTCATTAGGAATTGCAGCGCCACGATTTGCTAGATAGAACAAAGTTGAATCCCAAAGTGAGCGCTTTCCTAACATTTCAAGAATTTCATCCCGCATCTCAGGCGGCAAATGGCTAGCGAACTTTTCATCTCGACGACCAAGAATTGCTTCAACTTTTCTAAATTGAGCAGATTGGAAACCACTCGATGCAGCTAAGTAATTTCGGAATGATAGAAATTGAAGCGGAGTCATAGTTTCCAAGATGTCGACTTGGGAAACACAAGTCTTCATAATGGTACGAATCCGCCCTAAAACACCGAGCGCCATATGGGTTTCGCCAGCTTCAAGCAAACGTTGCGCTTCTTCGAATTCATGAATTAGCTGTTTAAACCAGAGCTCGTATGTTTGGTGAATGATGATAAAGAGCAACTCATCATGTTCAGGTCCATCAGAGAGCGGCTTTTGTAATTTGAGCAGCTCATCAACCGCTAAATAACTGGTGTAGGTGAGTGCAGATTCGTAATTTTCGCTCATGTTACGCGGCCTCCACCTTTACCAGCTCCAATGTATTTTTTACTTGCAACTAGATCACGTAGACGATCGAAACCGTCCCAAACTTCTACATAAGAGGTAGGAAGCGGGCTGATTGCTAAACGGATTGAATTTGGTACTCGATAATCCGGAATCACGTTGATTTCAGTGCGCATTGCCGCCGCAATCTCTTTGGCATCTGGATGGATCAAGGAGATGTGACCACCGCGTTCTGATGCTACGCGGGAAGTATTTAGTTCGAAACCAAGAGGTGCCAGCCAAGCATCGTAAAGTGCAATCATCATTTCGGTGCCCTTAGCGCACTTATCGTTGATAGCTTTAATGCTCGCCTCTTCAATCATTTCAAATGCGGTCTTAACACAGCGAATCGCCATAAGTCCTGGGCTTGCGATTTGAAATCCGCGCATCGTTTCCATTTCGCGTTCGAAAGTCGGTCCCATTTCGAATTGATCTGCTTGCGCAAACCAACCTTGAATCGGAACTTGCAGTTCTTTCTGTACACGTTTTGAAACATACATCCACGCCGGCGAACCTGGGCCAGAGTTTCCGTATTTATATGTGCAGCCAACTGCTAAATCAACGCCATTCTTATCAAAATCCATTTCAATTGCGCCGACTGCGTGGCTAGCATCCCACAACATATAGGCGCCATGTTTACGAACTAAATCGGTAATCTCTTTAATTGGTGAACGTGCTCCCGAGCGGTATTGAATAACTTCAAGAGTAACAAGTGCGACATCATCATTTAAATACTTCTCGAGAATCTCAGGAGTAATTCGCTCGTGTTTAGCTTCTCCGGGCTCGTTATCGATTGTGATTAGCTTTAATCCAAATTGGCGAACTAAACCTTGCAAGATGTAGCGATCAGTCGGGAAGTTAGCTGCATCAATAATGATGGTCTTGCGATTAGGGCGAGCTTGAATTGCGGCAAGCGCTAATTGATAGAAGTTAACTGAAGTGGTGTCACTAACTAGAACTTGGCCCTCTGCAGCTCCTAGGGCTGCACGTCCAAGTAAATTGCCAACAGTCTGCGCCTCATCTACCCAGTGCGCCCAACCGCCCACAACTTCTTCGCCCCATTCATTAACCATAAAATCATTTACTGCCTTAATGGTTGCCTTAGGTAGACGGCCAAGTGAATTGCCATCCAAATAACAAGTATTTTCATCAGTAATAACAAATTGTGAACGGTATTTAGCAAGTGGATCTGCTGCATCGAGGGCAAGCGCATATTCGCGGTTTGTGACTTCCATGGAGCGAGAGCCTACTCTTAACCGCTATGGCACGGAACCTGGTAAACCTCGAAAGCGTCAGTAAAGCTTTCGATATTAAGGAACTCTTACGCGATGTAAGTATTGGAGTTTCTCAAGGTGACCGCATTGGAATCGTTGGCCGAAATGGCGCTGGTAAATCAACGCTAATGAAAATAATTGCAGGCGTTGAAGAACCTGATTCGGGCCGCGTTACTAAAAGTGGCGGTACCAATGTTGGAATTTTGTCGCAGATTGATAATGCGCCTAAAGGAGCCACGGTTCGCGATGTCGTCTTGGGCAATAAAGCTACACACGAATGGGCTCGCGATGCTGGTGTGCGCGCAATTTTTACCGGGCTATTCGGTGGTTACCATGAAGAGTTATTTACCCGAGGTTTCGCATCGCTATCTGGCGGCGAACGTCGCCGCGTAGGTTTAGCTAAGTTATTAATTGAAGATCTTGATTTAGTTTTACTTGATGAGCCAACAAACCATTTAGATGTCGAAGGTGTTGCGTGGCTCGCGGAACATTTAAAGAACCGTAAGAACTTAGCAGTAGTAGTTGTGACTCACGATCGTTGGTTCTTGGATGAAGTTACCGATAGAACTTGGGAAGTAGTTGGCGGAGAGCTAGAAGAGTACGACGGCGGTTACTCCGCATATGTTTTATCTAAAGCCGAGCGCGCTCGCCAGCAGGCGGCGATGGATGCGCGCCGAAATAATCTTTTGCGCAAAGAGCTTGCGTGGTTACGACGTGGTGCACCTGCGCGCACGACTAAACCAAAGTTTCGTGTTGATGCTGCAAATGAATTGATTGCAACCGAACCACCACCACGCGATAACACCGAGCTACTGAAATTTAGCCAGAACCGTTTAGGCAATACAGTTTTTGAATGTCAGCATCTACAAATTCGCGCAGGAGAGAGCGTTCTGCTTGAAGATTTAGTTTGGAATATTGGTCCTGGAGAGCGAATTGGAATTGTTGGCGTAAATGGTGCGGGTAAGACCACTTTGATGCGCACGCTTGCCGGCGAACATTTCGCTTCGGCTGGAAAATTGGTTAAAGGTGTAACGGTGAAAACCGCGATGCTTTCACAACATTTAGCGGAGTTAGATCCAACTTGGCGCTTACTTGAAGCGGTCGAACGGGTAGCTACCCGCGTAGAACTAGGCGGCGGGCGTGAACTTTCGGCATCTCAACTCTGCGAAAGACTCGGTTTTGATCGTGAATCTCAATGGACTCCAGTTGGTGATTTATCTGGCGGAGAGAAGCGCCGCTTGCAATTAACTCGTTTATTAATGGATAGTCCAAACGTTTTATTGCTTGATGAGCCAACAAATGATTTTGATATTGAAATTCTGACTGAGTTGGAAGATTTATTAGATAGCTTTGCCGGAACTCTTCTTGTGATCTCTCACGATAGATATTTCTTGGAGCGAACCTGTGATCGAGTTGTTGGTCTACTTGGTGATGGAAAGTTAACTGATTTACCAAGAGGAATTGATCAGTACCTGGAACTTCGCGCCGTTCAGATTGCGGCTTCAATGCCAAAGGCAAATACCGAAAAGAAAATTTCCAGCGCAGCGGAAGAGCGTCAGAATAAGAAAGATCTGATTCGCATCGAACGCCAGATGGAGAAGCTAGATGGCGAGATCGCGGAGTTAGAGAAAGCTCAGGAAGCTGCCGCTTTTAACGCCGAAGAGTTGATAAAAGTTACCGCCCAGCTGCAGGAAGCTCATGCAAAGCGTGAGGCTTTAGAAGAAGAGTGGTTAACAAAATGCGTTTAGACATTATCGCTTTTCTAACCGCGACTTTAATTGCACTTCAAGCTCGTGCAAATGGCGAACTTTCTCATCTACTTGGCAATCCAATACAAGCAGCAACTGTTTCGTTTGGATCTGGATTAATAATCATCTCAATCTTTGCGGCAACACATCATGGAATGCGCCAAGGTTTACTCGGTATCAAAAAAGGTCTGGCTGAAGGCGGTCTGCAACGTTGGAACCTTTTTGCAGGAATGCTTGGTGGAATATTCGTTGCGATTCAAACAAATACCGTTCCAATAATCGGTGTGGCTATTTATTCAGTAGCATCAATCTCAGGCCAAACCGCTTCTTCACTAATTGTTGATGCGCTGGGTTTGGCAGGTGGCGCTAAAAAACATATTACTTTTCGCCGTATTTTTGCCTCATTAATAACAGTTTTGGCAGTTCTAGTTTCAGTCTGGGATCGCATCGATGCTCACGATTTAACGCTAGTTCCGGTGACTCTCGCAGGTCTAGCAGGTGGCATCGTCGGTATTCAGAGAGCGCTAAATGGAAAGATAAATATTTACTCGGGCCAACATTGGACCACATCGCTACTTAATTTCATTATGGGAACTTCGTTCTTACTTATCTTGACTGCGATTTTGATTCCGACTGGCCATTACAAATTTGCAAGTTTGCCTTCAACTCCTTGGTGGATTTATACCGGTGGAGTACTCGGAGTTATCTATATTGCTTACTCTGCAACTATTGTGCAGCATTTAGGTGTTTTAGCTTCAACGCTATTAAGTGTTGGTGGAAATCTATTTGGCGCATTGCTTATCGATTGGTTGGCACCGGTTCACGGAGTAAAAGTTAGCGCATGGCTAATTACTGGAATCTGTTTATCGTTTTTGGGCGTTATCGTCGGTGGCGTAAGTAGCCAGCAACAGAAGAGATAATTGAAGCAGAGATAAAGAAAGCTGCAATCGCATAACTAGAACTTCTAACCCAAGGAATTGATGCGCTGTAGTAACCAGCCAAAGTAATCAAGACTGACCAGAAAAGCGCACCAACTGCATTTGCGGTTAGAAAAGAGTAGTAACGCATCTTTGCGGCGCCTGCAATTGGTGGAACGAAGGTGCGAATCCAAGGGAAGTATCTTGCGGCGACAACCGCCCACCAACCGGAACGCTCATAAAATTTCTCTGCGCGAATAATCATTCGTTGCAACTTTGGTGAATTTTTCTTATCGATATATGGGCGACCATATTTCCGTCCGATTACATAACCGGTTTGATCTCCGATAAATGCGCCTAAGAAAACCACAAGACAAAGAAGCGAGATATTTATTGATTTATTACTAGCTGCAACGAGCCCTGCACTAAATAGCAATGAATCGCCAGGTAGGAAGAAGCCGAGCATGATGCCGTTCTCTACATACATCACAACAAAGGCGATTATGTAGAAAAGTAGCGGTGCTAGCTGGGTTAGCTGAGCATCAAATGATGCTTGAACCATTACTTAGCGGCATCCTTAACTGCAGCAGCTACCTTCTTTGCAACTTCTGGATCAAAAACGCTTGGAATAATGAAGTTGGCATTTAACTGCTCTAGCGCCACGCATGATGCAATCGCATCAGCAGCGGCTACAAGAAGTTCATCTGTAATTTTATGTGCATTTGCATCAAGTAAGCCGCGGAAAATTCCAGGGAAAGCAAGCACGTTATTAATTTGATTTGGATGATCGCTTCGACCTGTTGCTACGACAGCCGCGAATTTTCGAGCAATGGTTGGATCGATTTCAGGATCTGGATTGGCAAGTGCAAAGACAATTGAATTAATCGCCATCGCCTTTATATCTTCTTCCGTGATTACGTTGGCAGCACTTACGCCGATAAAGACATCGGCACCTTTAATTGCATCATGAAGACCGCCTTTGAAATTGTGGTTATCAATCCCATCAATCTCTGCAACTCCATCTCGATGAAATGCCAGAATATTTCGTGCGCCGCTTATCCAAAGTAACTTTGCAATTGCAGTACCAGCTGCGCCGGCGCCACTAATTACGATTTTTACATCTTTAATTTCTTTACGTACCAACTTCAACGCATTCTTAAGCGCAGCCAAAACTACAATTGCAGTTCCGTGTTGATCATCATGGAAAACTGGAATATCTAGAAGTTCGCGTAACTTGGCTTCAACTTCAAAGCATCTTGGTGCAGAGATATCTTCTAAGTTGATGCCGCCATACACAGGCGCAATCAATTGCACTGTACGAACAATTTCATCTACATCTTGAGTATCTAAACAGACCGGCCAGGCATCTACATCAGCGAATCTCTTAAATAGCGCCGCTTTACCTTCCATTACCGGAAGAGCTGCAGCAGGGCCGATATTTCCAAGACCCAATACAGCTGAACCATCGGTTACAACAGCAACGGTATTTCGCTTGATAGTTAAACGGCGGGCATCTGCAGGATCTGCGGCAATTGCTTGTGAAATACGGGCTACGCCTGGGGTATATGCACGTGATAAATCATCACGAGTCTTAAGCGGAACCTTTGGAGTAACTTCAATTTTGCCGCCTAAATGGAGCAAAAATGTTCGATCACTTACTTTACGAACCTTTAATCCAGGAGTCTTTTCAATCTCGACACAAATTTCTTGCGCGTGTTTAACATCTAAAGTGTCACAAGTAATATCAACGACAACTAATTCAAGAGTTGATTCTGCGACGTCGAGCGCAGTTATCGATGCGCCAGCATTTGTAATTGCAGTTGTAGCTTGCGCTACTGGTTGACGTTCTGGTGCACCTTCAACACGAATTGTGATTCCGTAGCCAGGACTTGTTGAACTCATCAAACAACTCCGTAAAGTCGATCTCCGGCATCGCCCAAACCAGGAACGATGTAACCATGCTCATTTAATTTTTCATCAACTGCGCCAGTTACCAAATGAACATTTGTGTTAGGGAATGCATCGCCGACAGCTTTGATTCCTTCAGGTGAAGAGATGATGCAGATCGCGATGATGTCAGTTGCGCCAAGATCTAATAAATATTGAATTGCAGCAATCAAAGTTCCGCCAGTTGCCAACATCGGATCAAGGATGAAGCACTGACGACCTTTTAAATCTTTTGGTAAACGGTTTGCATAAGTTGAAGCTTGCAAAGTTTCTTCGTCGCGAACCATGCCGAGAAAACCAATCTCTGCATTTGGCATCAGCTTAACCATGCCTTCAAGCATGCCAAGTCCTGCGCGAAGGATCGGAACCACAACTGGAGTTGGCTTTGACATCGCTACGCCAACCATTGGTGAGACCGGAGTCTTAATCTGCTTCGGTTCAATCTTCACTTCACGAGTAGCTTCATAGGAAAGGAGAGTCACGAGTTCTTCGACCAAGTGGCGGAAGGTTGGTGAATCTGTTTTTTCATCGCGGAGCACAGTTAATTTATGCGAAATAAGCGGGTGGTCTGCTACGTGAACTTTCATAATGCCTACCTTACAGGGCTTTCAAATACTAAGAAGTAGTGCAAAACTTGTCGTAAGCAGTTTCTACCGAAAAGAGGCAGTGAGAATGAACTCAGATGTTGATTTCGCAGTAGCTGCTTGGCATGAAGGCGGTACATGGAATCTAGAGATTCTGCCTGACCCATATAACCTCGCTTCAGTAATTAAGGAATTACAAAATCACCAGACAAACGGTGGTGCGCTTGCGCTTATTGCGATCGATGAAGAATTTTTTATATTAGTTCGAGTTCTTGGTACTCATATCAGTATGTTTATAAGTGATGTGACTTGTGCTCTTGATTATGAGGTTGCTTCAGAATTTTTAGAGATTGCAGATTTGCCATCTCCTGAAGATGATGACGAACCACTTCCAGGTGGACACATGGACATAATTACAGATTTAGGTATGGGTCATATGGAATTGGAAGCGCTATGTGATGACACTGATTTATTTCCAGATGAACAATTAGAAGCAATCGCAAAGCGACTTGGTTTTTCAGAAGAATTCGTTGAGCTTTTAGAGTTATGAAATATGAAGAAGCGATGGCGAAAGCCATCGAATTAGCGCGCGCTGCCGCATCTGCTAGTGGAGACGTTCCGGTCGGTGCCATTGTTTTAAATAAAAATAATGAAGTCATTGCAACAGGCGCTAATCAAAAAGAGATGTCACATAACCCCGTTGCGCATGCAGAAATGATTGCAATACAAAAAGCTGCATCAGCAATAGGTAATTGGCGATTAGATGATTGCACCTTGGTCGTAACACTTGAACCATGTGCAATGTGTGCTGGCGCAATAGCACAAGCAAGAATTCCTAGATTAATTTTTGGTGCTTGGGATGAAAAAGCAGGTGCAGTTGGCTCTCAATGGGATTTATTGCGAGATCCAAGGCAATTGCATAAACCCGAAGTTATCGCAGGTGTAATGGCAGAGGAATGCGCAGCTTTGCTTGCGGAGTTTTTCCAGGAGAAGCGTTAATTATTAGTGAAGTAATTCGTAATTCGGATTAAGAATCGTTAGCAAACCATCAATTTCGCCAACCATACCTTCTGCACGAAGTTGAGCACCAACATCTAAACCAGCAAGTGAACGACGGCCTAAGAATTGCAAGGTGATACCGCCAGTTTCATCCCACATTTCAACTTCCAACATTGGTGCTTGATTTGCAGGTGAGGTGCGAATTGCAGTTACTCGCCCTTGTACATGGGCGCGCTTACGCCAAATAACTTCACCAATTTTGATTACCTTTTCAGAGTAATGGCTAACAGGTTCGAGGTTGGCGGGAGGCACCATGCGCTTTGCTGGCTCTGCAACTGTCGAAACAGATACTTTTTCTTTCTCATCCGCTTGCTCTTGTACATCTAAGGTTCCGCCATCTAATAACTTAGCAACATCGAAAGGAATAATCGTTGCTACGACTCGTGGCAATTGTGAAATAGGTGAAGCAATTTGTTCTGCAGTTTGGTCATGAAGAATTCTTCCAAGAACTCTCGAATATGAGCGACGCGGCAATAACAAAGTTAATTCATGATTGCCATCTGCAGTAGCTCGAATTGAATAATCTAAAGCAGCATTTGCCAATCTACGATCAGGGCAATCAATTAATTCAAGTGAAACATCTGAAAGTGCAGGAG
>ERZ650311.1130-NODE-1130-length-13879-cov-13.820095_pt1 | contig 13879 bp, 3 predicted proteins | sample MGYA00376247_ERZ650311 | MGnify/ENA primary metagenome ERZ650311 (study PRJEB26733, sample SAMN07839324) | wastewater metagenome | biome: small river; feature: stream; material: water | place: USA: North Carolina | collected 2016-07-28 ... | reverse complement strand
GCCTTCACGCCCTTCATGGCCTTCAACGTCGAGGCCCATTGGGCGGCCGGCGCCGCGTTGGTCTTCGAGAGCGCCACCTGGCGCGCCAGCTCCGAGTAGAAGGGGTCCGCGTTGCCCGCGCGCTGGAACGGAACTTCCGGCTCCGACGGAGGTATAATCACCGGCACCTCGCCGTCGCCCCGCGCGTTGGGACGGACGGTGCGAGCGATCGCTGATACATCCGTCGCGGCGGGGTGCTTTCTCACCGAAGCAACGGCCAGCGCCTTCCGGCCGGTCCTGACTTCTTCCACCACAAGCATCGTCCCGTCGTCCATCTTTCGGATGGACACTATCAGGTCTTGTCCGCGCGCATTCGTGGTCCCCATGATGCGAGTTGCGGGGCCGGAAACAACGTCCGGGATGCGCAGCAGGTCGTCCTCGGTGAGCGGGACCTGACCGCGAGCCGATTCCCCCTGCCCGCCGTGCCTGTTGATGGCGTGGCGTAGCGCGTACATATCGACCGTGTGGTGGAATCCCTCGATGTCGAGGCTCTGTTCTTTCGCGGCCTCGGCGAGGTCGGTCGACACTTCCCCTAGGTCAACCACCACGTTTTCGTTGCCGCCACCGCGTGCGAGTTGGATCGCACGACGCAGCTCGTCGCGCCGGGCGAACGATGCGCGCGTCTGGGCGCTTGCTTCGGCAACCCTTGCGGGTTTGCCCTTCACAACCCACTCCCGCGCCGGGATGATGTAGCTGCGGATGATCTCGTCGTCGGTGAGGCGCAGCGTCACGCCGAACTTCTCGAGGATCGGTCGCAGGAACGTCCGAATCGCCGCCACCGCGCGCCGGACGTATCCCAGCGTCGGGTGCGTCTCGGCCATTTCCACCAGCCACTCCTCGGCGGCGAGCAGGCGATCTTCCTGCTTGCCCATGTCCAGGCCGTACTGCTTGGCCTTGGCCGTGACTTCCGCCCGGCGGGCCACGCGGATCTGGTCGAGGATCGGGTTCAGACGCGCGCCGTAAAGCCCGCGCAGGCCGTAGTGCCCCAGCCCTTCGTGGAAGATGCCCCGTAGCAGGTTCTCCGCCGTCTTCGCCCGGCCGGTGATGACGTAGATCGTCCCCTCATGGAGGAAGGCGTAAGGCTCGCCCTTGGCGCCCTTGGCCTTCGCATCCCGGGCGATCGCCTGGACCGCGAGCGGGGCCTCCTCGATCGTGCGGATGGCCTTGAAGTCCGGGGCGTTCATCCACGAGGCCACGATCTGCGTGCCCAGCTCCTCCATCTGGCCGTGGGAGAGCGTGGCCCGACCGGCGGGCACGGAACCGCGCGCGAAGAGCGCCACGCCGCGGTCGGTTTCCTTGGTCTGGATCGTCTGGAAGAGGTGGTCGAAGAGCTTGTTGATCGCCTCGCGCTCCGCTCCTTCCGGGAACGGCCGGATCTTGAGCATCCGGTAGAGGGCGAGGTTGTTGTCCGATCCGTAGGAAAGGAAGTCGCTCTCGCCGCCCTTGGCCGCGAGCTTGTCCTCGACGTAGGCCGAGAAAGCCCGCGCCGCCATTTCGTGCTCGGTCGTCCAGTAGTCGGAGACTCGCCCTTGGTCAATCGCCTTCGCGTCCATCGCGTAGGTCGTGGGGACGCGCTTCTCCTTCTCTGCGCCGGAGTTCGCATCGGCGAGCATCTTCGCGCGCTCGCGATAGTGGCGATTGAGCTGCACCAGCCGGTCCATCGCGCCGCCACGCTCCGCGGTGAAGCCTGAGCGGCCGCGGACAGCCTTGTAGATCGCGCTGATCTCCTCGATGGTGGCCGTGGTGTGGCGGCCGCCCATCGGCATGCGATTTCCGGGGCGCGGCTCGGCGGGCTTCCAGAACTCGGTGAAGTCCTGCCCCTCCACCAGCTTGTCGGCGAGCGCATCGAACGCGGCGATCTGCTCGGCGGTCGCGGGCTTGTTGTTGCGCTTCATGTACGTCAACTGCTCCGGCCCCTGGAGCAGGTTGGCGCGAATGTCGCCCAATTCCTTGCGCAACTGATCGCGCGCGACACCGACGAACCGCTCGGCGCGCTTCGTGTCCTCGACGAAGATTTCGGCCTTGGTGAACATGCCGCGCACCAGGTCCTCGATCGCCTTGCGCACTTCCGGGCGCACCTTCCCATCGCGCATCGCGAATCCGTGCGTCGCGAGCGGCTTGCCCTTGCCCTGCGGGTACACGAGGTCGCCGCGGCTGTTCTTCTCCTTCACGTCCATCGCCGGGATGTCCTGCCGGCGGAAGTAGTGGTCGAGCGAATGGAACCACTCGTGCGCGAGAGCCCCGGCCCCTTCCATCTTCGTGAGGTTGATGACGCCGTAATCCGGCTCGTAATGGGCCCGCGCGCCGTGGATACCTTGGCCACGGGCGCCGAAGGCGAGTGCGAGGTCGCCATTAAGCGAGAGCGCCTTGGGCGGAACCCCGAGGATGTCGGCCAGGTCGAGGAGGCCGTCGTAGGCGTGATTCATCACCTCCTGCCGCTCGGCCTGGTTGTTCCAGAGCCCGAACTCCACGCCCCGGAACCCGAAGGTGTCCGCGAACATTTCCTTGGTCGCGGGGCCGGTTCGGCGCTGCTCGCCCTTGCGCATCACCTGTTCCGGCTTCGCCAGAACATCCTCGCCGAAGCTGGTATTTGTCTCGAGGATCTTGGTCGCGTTGAGCGCCATGTACCGCATGGCGTCCTCGCGCGAAGCGAACTCCCGGTCCACCACCTTCACGCGCTTGCGGTCGGTGACGTAACGCCAAATTTCGTAGGTCGTGGAGCCGTCCTTGCCCACCGTGGAGGTCACGCGATGCTTCTGCGCGACGGCCAGCAGGGGAACCGCGTCCTCCGCCTCCTTCTCCGTGTCGAAATACTGGACCCGCCATTGCTGCTTCACGGGCTCCATGGTCCGCTTGTCCATCACGAACCACTTGCCGACGTTCGGCTTGTTGATCTGGCCGGTTTCGAGCACCTGCATGGTGATGTAGCGCTTGCGCCAGGTCGGCGAGCCGTCGTCGACGTACTCGGCTTTCGTGCGCTTCCCGATGCCTTGCGCGGTGTCCTTGCGCGCGCCCCCGATCTTCTCGCCGAAGTCTTCGATCGCCGCCTCGGCGGCCGGGGCTTCAGCGGCTTTCTCCTGCACCGGGGCTTTCGGCGCCTGCTCCGCGCGCGCGAACTCCAGCGCCTCGTCCTTGGACACGAAGCCGGACTTCACGGCGCGGCCGTCGACCTTGTTCACCACCTTCCAAAGGCTTGTGTCGCTCTCGACCGGCTTCACGATGAACGGACCGGAGATGATCGGCGTGAGGTCTTCGGCGGGCTTCGCCTTGGGGGCCTCGGCGAGTGCTTTCTGGACCGCCTTGTGGATTTCCTCGGCCGTCGTCCCGCCGTAGGAACGCTCGGGGTCGTAGCGCCGGTCGAAGGCTGCGGCCACCGCTTCGAGCTTCCCGGCCTCGCGTGCGCGGTCGAGGAACTTGCGCAGCTCCGGCTCATTGAACGAAACATGGGTGCTGCCGAAGCGCACGCCATGGGTGATCCATGGCACGTCCTTGGCGTCGCGATCGAAGGGCGAGAGCCCAGCCTTGTCCCGGGCGCCGTTCTGCGGACGCCATTCCTCGCCGACCACCTCGGCGTAGAGGGCCTGCTCTTCGGACGCCTGCTTGACCCGCGCCTCCTCCGCCTTCACCCGCGCGTCGTGTGCGGCCGCGCGGGACTCGGATTCCTTCTCCGCCCATTCCAGCCACGTCGCTTCGAGCGTGGCCTGGTCAACCTTGGCGGCTTTCTCGATGGCATCGGCCAGCCTCTCGCGGTTGACGGACTTCGCGCGCGCCTCGGCCGCCGCCGCGGTCGACTCGCCCGCAGAGGTGCGCAGCCCCGTCGACAGTTCCACCACGCTCCAACCAGCACCCTTGCCGTCTTCGCCCAGCTCGCGCCCCACGAACGCCGGATAGCCCCCGGTGAGCTTGATCTCCTTCGTGTCCGTGTAGACGACAGGGCGTTTCCCGTCTTCGCGCGGCGCTCCGAACCGCAGCGGCTTGCCGGCGCTCTTGGCCAGCTCGTAGGCGGTCGTGTATTCGCCGTCGGCGAACATTTCCGCAATGGACGACTGCGTGCCCACGCCAGGCGGCGTGAACTTCGCGCTCTTCACCTTGACCGGCGGCTTGAAGCCCGCGGCCCTGTCCACGTCCTGCCGGAAGCGTTGCAGGCGCTCCTTGAGGTTGAGCACCTTGAATCGTCCGTCGCCGGGCACGTCGAAGGTGTGGTAGCCGATTTCCTTGGCCAACTCCGCCTTGTCGAAGTCGTAGCTGCGATCCTTCGCGACGATGCGGGCGAGGGAGCGCTTTCCGTCCTTCGTGACTTCGTGCGCGCCCTTGTCGGCCATGGTCGGCGCCGCGGCGATTGCTTCGTCGATGGCCTTGAGGAGCGCAGCCTTCGCCTCCGGGTAGTTCATCGGCGTGTTGGCGGCGCTCTTAGCCACCGACTCGCGGATTACCTCGGGGGACGCCTCTTCGATCTTGCCGCCCTCGACGTGCTTGGCCTCCTCGATCGTCGCACGCTCGACGACGCGCTTCCGGTCCGGCCGGGTCGCATGCTGGCGCACTTCGCCGACGGCCACCCACTTCCCGTCGCGCTTCTCGACAGCCTCCACCTCTACGGACCAACGGCCGTCCTCGCCCATGTGCAGCGCGAGCACGCGATCGTGCCCGCCATAGCTCTCAACGATGTTGCCCGGCGTGAAGTAGTCGCGCAGCTTCGCCTCGAAGGCTGCTTTCTCGCGCGCGACCTTGTTGGTGCGCTTGGGTTTCGCTTCGCCTGGACGCTGGTGCGTCTTGGGGTCGTAGCGATGCTCGGGATTGGTGACTGCGTAATCCTTGAAATCCGTGGGGCCCAGCGTCGTGACCATCCCCAGGGATCGCCCGCGCTCGTCCTTCATTTCGCTGGCGAGATTCTTCTTGGCCGAGTAGTCGTCGGCCCAGCGCACATAGACGGAGCCGCGATTGTCCACCGTGAGCACTTCGCCCCGCTCGCGCGGGTCGTGGACGTTCTCGATCTTCTTCCCGCGCATCGTCTCGACAGCAGCATCGAAATCGTCAAGGTGCTTGCGCGTCTTTCGGGACTCGGCAATGGCCTCGTCGCGGCGGCGGTTGAACGCCTCCGAATCGAAACCGCCGTCGGACTTCGGCGCCGCTACTTCGGCAGCTTGATCCCGACCAGCTTGGGATTCTTCACGCTTCGGAGAAAGTCCCGGAGGCCGATCTCGGCCCCGTTCACCCGTTTCGAGACGCCGCTGCTTTTCGGTGTTGGCTGCGGATTCGGCTTGAGCCCGGTCGGATCCATGTCCGAGGGAGAATCCGGGGTTTTCGTACTTGTAGAGGATGCCATCGTTGGCCTCGATCTCCAGGACGGTTTCGGCAGCGAGGCGGTAGGCCTCGGCCTTGAATTCCTCGGCCTGCTTGGGGGAAGTGAATCGGAAGAGGAATTCGTCCCCACTCCGATGGTACGCCTTTCCGCCAACGCGCTCTTGCGCCTTGGCGAAGATTTGACCCATGGCATGAAGCACCTTGTCGGCCGGGTCGTGGCCGAGAATGGCGTTCACCGCCTTGAAGGTGTCGCCGTCGGCGTAGCCGATCACCGGCGCGCGGCCGCGCTTCTCGTCTTCCTCGAAGGCGCGAAGGTTCGGCAGTCCGGTTTTCTCCGAGGTGAGGAGCGCCTTGCCCCGCTCCTCGAAGTCCATTTGGTCGACGCTCTTGCGGCGCTCGTTGTCGACGCGGCGCTCTTGACGCGCGGCGGTTTCGGGCTGGGCCCCGGCCAGCAGGCGCTTGGGCTTGCCCTCCTGCTGCTTGGCGTAGTCGTCGTTCGCCACCACAGCGCGCCCGGCGCCTTGCGTCAGGTGGTAGTAGCGGTCGCCCGATTTGATGAAGGTGTCGTAGGTGTCGAGGTCGATGTCCTCGATTTTCTCCAGCGCCGCCTCCACGTCCTCCGGCGTGTTGATTCCCGCCGGCAGCTCGTAGAGGATGTCGGTGTCGTTGGGGTTCGCGGAGGTGGTTGAGGATCCGACGAGGTGGACGGACTTCACCTGGCCGCTTCCCACGAGCTTCTTCGCGTAGCCCTCGAGATCGCCCGGCTGCTTCGCCGGGAACTTCGCCGCCTCCTTCGGCCCGCCCTTCGGTCCCGCCGCGCTCTTGTCGTAGGCCCAGGCCTTGAACTCGTCGAACGGCATGGGGGTGATGGACCGGATGCGGCTTTCCCAGCCCGGCTCGTAGTGCGCCAGGTACGCGGCGCGCGCCTCGCCCTCGGTGTCGAAGCCGAGCATGACCTTGTGCTCGTCGAATTTGCCGTTGCCGTGGTTCTGGTTCACCACGAAAGCGGTGCCTTTCCAGTCGGTCGGCGTGCCGGCCTTGAGGAAGGTGTCGAGGTGGTCCTTGTCGAACCCCACAGTCCCCTTGAAGTAGCCGTAGTGGACGCCCTTCATGGGGACGGACCACTTCGGAGGATCGTTCTTCAGGTCGCGACGCTCGCTGCCGTCGGCGTTCTCGATCGAAATCCCCATGCCGGACACTTCGGGGTGCCCCAGCTCGGCATTCCCGCCGAGCTGCTGCGCCGGGGTCACGGTCTTGTCGTTCTGCGGGCTCGTGGCGGCCGCGTGGGCCGCGGCGTCCACCGTGTCCACGGCCGGGGCTTGTCCACGTTCCGTGGACAGTTGGACAGGCGCTACGGCTTCGGCGGCCGGCGCTTCCCCGGCCCGTGCCGACGCTTCGGTTTCGGCGGCGGGCTGGGCGGCAGCAGCGCTTCCCACGGGTTCCTTGGAACCCCCTTGGGTGGCTTCATCAGGCACCTCGCTCATGTTGACGACGCGCCACTTCCCGTCGATCAAGCGGGCCCGATGAACCTGACCGGTTTCCTGATTGAGCCGCACGGCCTCCTTGATGGCGGCCGCGGAGTCCGGGAAGGTTTCTTGGGACGCCGCCTCGGACCATTGCTGCTCGGTCTTCTGCCGCTCCCAGGTCCGCATGTTCTTCTCGTCTTCGCGGTTCAGGGCATCCAGCGTGTCGAGGGCCTTGTTGGCCTGCTCCTCGGTGAGCCCCAGGCCTTGCAGTTCCTTGGGCGTGGGGCGGCGCATGGGCGGGGGCTCGGCGTTGCCCTGCCCCGGAGCGGCGCGCGCGCCCTCGGCCGCCGCGGCGAGCCGGTCTTCCTGCGCTTGGCCGCTGAAGTGATGCAGCGCCTTGCCAGCCGCTTGGGTGATCCCGGTCTGCATCGCCGTCTGCACGGCGGTATCGCCCACGGCCTTGAGGTAGTCCTCGAGCGTCGCCTGCTTGTTCAGGCCCGCGGCGCCGAACTTGTCGTAGGCGAACTCAAGCGCCGTGGTGATCTGCTCCCCCGTCATTTCGTGGAGGAAGTAGTTGGCCATCACCTTGCGCATGGCCTCCGGCGGGAGCCCCAGGCCAGAGATCGCGCGCGCGAACTGCTTGGCGTAGGGCAGGCCCACCACTTCGCCCAGCACCTCCGAACCGCCGAAGATGGTCGCGCGCTCGAGCGCTTCGGCCTGAGTAAGCCCCTTCGCGCGGCCTTGGGTGTATTCCTGGCCGAACTGCTGCATGAACATCGTGGACAGGCCCAGCGTAGCCGCGCCGGGGCCTCCCAGCGAGGCGTAGAGCATCTGCGCGCCCTGCGTGCCGATGGAGGTCAGCGCCCCTTCCAGTTGCTCTTCCAGATAGCCCGCGCCGCGGCGCTTGTCGCCGATCGCGTCTAGGGTCTGCTGGTAGCGGCCGTTGACGGCTGCGGCCGCGTCGGACCATTCATCGGCGCCGATGAAGTCGAGCCCGGCCTGTACGATGCCGCCGGCCTGCTGCATGACTTGGGCCTTGGTCTTCGCCGCCACGCGCTTGAGCACGTTCGCGTCTTTGTATTGGCGCGCGGTGTCGAAGTTCCACTTCACGGGGGCCCATGAGCCATCTTCCGCGCGGATCGCGTTGCGCTGCGCCCACGCGATCGCCGCTTCGGGCGTCGAGCCCTTCTTGATCGCTTCGTCGTAGAGGATTTCCGTCCGCGCCTGAACGGCGGGATCGTTCACTCGGGCGGAAGCCCCGATGAAGTCGGGGCGCTCGAGGATGGCCGCGGCCTTCGCGGGATCGGCCATCTGCTGCTCGATGGCCGCCGAAGTGCGGGCGGTGACAGGCGGACCCGTGCGGGTTCCGTCGGGGATGATGTCGGTGACGCCCCCCAGCATCTTGGGCTTGGGTGGGGCATCGTCTTGCAGCGTGGAGGCGGCGGCGTTCTTGGCGTCGACGCCGTACATCTTGGGCCCGGCGAGCCGATCACGCTTCTCCTCCGCCTCGGTGTAGGGGCGCAGCGTGATCTCGTCCTGCGCCGGATCGTAGGGGCGCAGCGTGATGCTTTCGTCGGGCTGGACGGACGCCTGGCTCACGTCCTGAGCCTGCGCCATGCCGAATTTCGCGGCTGCCTGGTACTCCTCGGGAAGCTGGGCGATCTGCTGCGCGAGGTCGGCCTGCTCCTGCATCGCGGCTTCGCTCGGCGGCGAAGCGTCCGGCGCTGCCTCCGGCGCCGCCACGAGCTGCTGCGCGCGATCGCGCCACGCCATGCGCTCCTCCGGCGGGACATGGCGGAGCACCTGGTCCGGGTAGCGCCGGGTCTTCGGTCCCCATTGCTTCGTGTCCGGCCCGCCGTAGTAGTAGTGCAGCGCACCCCGGGTGTTGCCCTCGCGGTCGAACCCCTCGCGCAGGTACTCGAGCGAGCGCTTGATGTTCGCCTCGGGGTCGGTGCGATCGATGTTGCCCGCCGTGGCGGGCATGAGCTGGCCCAGGCCCGTCGCCACCGTCTCCGCATTCACCGCCTTGGGATTGAAGCCCGACTCCTGCTTGAACAGGCCGCGCGCGAGACTGCGAGGCACGCCGAATTGATCGGCGTACTTGTCGATCAGGTCGCCAAAGTCGGGCGTACCCGGTTCTTCCTCGGGGGTCAGCGGTCGAAGATCCATGTCACTCCCCGACGAAGCGGGATTTGGGGTCGTTGCCGACTTGGTAGATGGGCTTGCCTTGGCGGGTGAACTGGCCGGTGAAGTTGGCCACCTTGCCGTCCGGGGTCCGCGCGGTCTGCGGGACCTGCGGCCCCGTGGCCTTGGACGCGGCCGGATCCGGCGCGACGGTGTTCAGGGGAGCGGGCTCGGCGGGCTTGGGATTGGCCGTCGCCGTGCGCGCGGCGCCCGCCTTGGTGGCGGCGCGCATGCCCGCCTCCACGATGCCCCTGGCGTCCTCGATGGCCTTGCCCGGGTCCTTGTCGTACCGGCCCGAGAGGTCGTCGCGCTTCAGGCGAACAGCCGTGTCGATGATTTTCTCGTCGAGCGGCTTGTTCTGCGCGACGCGGCTCATCTGGTAGGCCTCGGACCACGGGATGCCGAACTCGGAGGCGATCTTGTCGATGTTCTGGATCAGCGCGGTCCCTTTCGCGCCGCCTCCCGCCTCTTTCGCGAGCTTGGCCTTGTAGTCCTCGAGGTCCTTCTTGGCCTTGATCGCCTCGGGCCCGTAGGGGTCCATGTTCCGGGCCTTCGGCTGGCCGCGCGCGATCACGGTGCCGGACCCGTTCTCCACGAGGCTTGCACCTTCCGGGAGGATGGTCGTGTCCTTCTTGAGCATGCCGAGCTTCATGCCCAGGTCGTTCGCAGTGGCCTTGTCGAGGGTCTGGGTCTTGCCGTCCTCGTAGGTGAAGACGTAGGAATCGCCGTTCTTCTGGCCGTTGACGATGCGCCGGTCGCCCTTCTGGTTGAATCGCTGGGCGATCGCCGTGGGGTCCTCGCCGGATGCGACACCCTTCACGATCTCGCCATAGCCCTCGGCCTTGATCGCGGCCGCGGCCTTGCGAAGCTGGTCGGCCTCGGACAGCTTGCCCGCCCCCTCGTAGGCCTGCGCCATAGCCTCGCGCATTCCCGCTTGATTGGCCTGCGCAGCCACGCCGGGCGTCTGGATGGTGGCCTTGGGCATGGCGTTGCCTTCGTCGTCCACCGGGAGCTGACCGGCCACGGGAACCTCCTGCCCGGGAAGGGTAGGAAGTTGGCTCTCGCCGCCGAGCCCGTACTTCTTCGCAAGCGCGCGAACCTGCTTGCCCAGCTCGTCCTGCCGGCGGGCCTCCTCGAGCGCCATGTTGGCCACCTCGTCGTCGCGCTTTCGCTTGCGCTCGAGATAGTCCCGGTCCTGCGACGCATTCAGGACATCCGTGGCCCCCTGGTACGCGAGGCCCGCGTTCGCGATTCCGCTCCAGAACCCCATGTCAGACTCCCAGCCCGCGCGCGCGCGCTTTGCGAATCGCGAGGCCCTTGGCGTTGAGGTTGTCGAGGAATCCCGGGGCGAGCTTGTCCATCAGCTCGGTGGCCTCCGGGTTCACGACATGCTCATTGTCCGTCAGCATGGCTGGGATGGTGTCCACAGGGGACGGGTTTCCCGCGTTCGGGTTGGATGGGTCTTCCACCCGGCCGCCCTCGGCGCAGTTGAGCCCCATCTTCCGCGCCCGGCCACCGTTGGAGAACCACGAGGCCACGCGGTCCCAGGGAATCTTCCCCGCGATGTCGATGGCGCCGCCCACGGCCGTCCCGATATCTCGGGCCTGCTGGCGGCTGTTCTGGATGCCCTGCTGGCGAAGCCCAGCGTTGATCTGCTGCACGCGAACGTCGCGATCCAGCGCGGACTCCCCGGTGCGCCACGCACGATCCGCGGCCGACTCCTGCGAGCGCCAGTCCCGGTCAGCCGCCGAGTTCTGGAGGTCGCCCGCGAGGCGTGCGCGAGTGCTCGCCACGTTGGCGTTGAGGCTGTCGGCCTGCAACGCCTGGCCGGCATCGTTGAGCGCGAGTCCACCGACGGCAGAGCGGTACTGCCGTCCCGCCTGCTTCTCGTTCAGGCGCGCGGCGCTGGTGGCGCTGTCCTTGATCTTCGAGGCATCCAGCTCGGCCAGGCGATCGCCCTCGGCCATGTTCCCCTCGCCCGGCTTGAAGCCAGCGGAGATTCCCATGGCCCGGCGCCGACGGGCCGCGGCTGCGATGTTCTGCTCCGCGTCGGCCGCGGCGCGCGCGGCAGCCGCTTCCTGCTCCGCGGCGGAACCGGCCTTGTCGCCCTCGGCCATGAGGCGCTGGATGTAGTCGTGCGCACCAGAGGCCTTCCAGTTGTTCGCGTCGATTCCCGCAAGGTAGGAAAGCGGGTCGATGGACGGATCGATGACTTGCGGACCACCGCCCGCCCCGCCACCGCTGCCCGTGCTACCGCCACCGCTCCCGCCACCGCCCGACGGGTCCTGAATGGTCGGAACCGATCCACCGCCTCCGGATCCGCCCCCCACACCGCCCGCCAGCGCCCCGATAAGCTGTCCCGCGAGTCGCAGGTTGTTCGGGTTCGACAACCATTGCTGGACCGTCTGCCCTGCGGAGCGCGCGGCGTTCTGAACCTGCGGATTGCTCGCGGCTTCTTCCGGCGAAATCCCACCATTTTCGCCAAACATGCTCGAGTTCCCACCCGTCTCTTCGGGAGAGATTCCACCGTTCCCGCCGAAAGGATCTCCGCCTGCGGCCTCTTCGGGGGACAGGCCGCCGCCGGAACCGTAGGGGTCCATGGGGATGGCGCCTCCGCCAGCCGCGGTCCATTCTGCCGTGCCCGGAAGGATGCCTTGATTCAGCAGTTGGGACTCGAGCGCGGCCTGCGCCTCCATGCCGGGCGCGACCATGCCCATGCCGCCCCCGGAGCCGCCCGCCGCACCCCCGGCGGCCCCGGCACCGCCCGCGATGCCGTAGGCCGCAGCGCCGCCAACGGCAAGCGCCATGCCCGCATCGATGAGGCCGTTGCGGCGCGCGTCCGGGTCGCGGATCGTGTCGACCGGCGTAAGCCAGCCGTCTTGCGGCGAATACACCATGTCGCCCATGCCGTGCATCCGATCGGGCTGCACGTTGATCGAGCGCAGCATCCGCTCGCGCTCCTGCGGCGACCAGGAACCCCACTCGCTCGCGCTGATGCCGAACTGCTGCGCGGTGCGGTAGTCCTGGCCGAGATCCCAGGCGGTGATCCCCGATTGGTTGTCGGTGCGCACCATGGGCACGCGCGTGTACGCGCGCCCGTTCGGGCCGCGGAAGAAGATCTCGCCGCCCGCGCTGGTGCCGGGGCTCACGCTACCCATCAGCGACGGATCGACCGCCGTGTATTGCGTGCGGTATCCCCCGTCGTCGCCGCCATTGGCCACGGACTCGCGCGCGTACATCGAGGGGTCTTCGTAGTTGTCGATGCGCCGGGTGCCGTAGAACGGCCGGCCACCCGAGGCCTGCATCATCAACTGCTCGATCGGCCCCATGGACTCGTTGTAGCGAAGCGCCTGCCAGTCGTCCCAGGGGTTCGAGGTCTTGGATGCGCTGCCTTTCGCGCGGCCGCCGTTGGCCATGGCCATCACTTCGGGGGACGCTTCAGCAGCGCCCCCCCGCGGCTTTCCCAAGCCGTGCTTGCGCACGCGCCCTCCGTTCGCGCATTTGCGCACACGGCCGCCGTCCTTGAAAGCCCCGGCTGCGGTGCCGTTGCGGTTCAGGTTCGGGGGCGGGATTTCTCCACCTCCGCCGCGACTCGAGGCCGAGGCCTTCATCTGGTCCATGGCCGTGCGGATCGCTTCACGCGCCGCGGCGACGCGCGCGGGGTCGCCGCTCGCGAGTTCGCCCTGGTAGGCCTGCATGATCTGTTGCTGCTGCGGCCCGTAGAACGTGGCGAAGGTGTGGCCAGTCGTGTCGCGCATGTCCCAGGCGTTCGGGTCCACCGCGCCGGTCGCGGGACGGGTCCACCCGTCGGGGCCGTCGATCGCGATAGGCGCGCCGTCCGGCGACGTGGGCGGCGCGGGCGGGTTCGCGTACATGCCGCCGGCCATCATGGGCGCCCCGCCGTGAAGGACGCCAAGGCCTGCGGCCGCGGGACGCATGTAGGCGAGGGTCGACGCCGGGATCGCGCCAGCACCATCGCCAACGAGAGGCTTCATGGCCGTTGCCGCGGTCCCGAGCGCGCCCGTCATTTCCTGATTGGGGTTCGCTTGTCCGGCCTGTCCGCTGCCCAACGGCTTTCCCCACGTTGCTTCGTTGCCCACGGTCGCGCCGATCGAGTCTCCGGCATCGGGAGTTGCAGGATCCGTGCGAACGTCCATGCCGGGCTTTCCCGCCTGGCCATTCGGCAGCGGACGCGCCGCGGGAGTTGCTTGCGAAAGCGGGTTTTGCCCGAGCCCCATCGCTCGCGCCCGGCGCCGCATCGGGCGCGCGAAGTAGCCGGTGTTCGGTCCTTGGATGGCCATGGTTCAATCCTCTTGAAGGCGTTTGATGAGCGCGTTGACAGTGGCGATGATGTCGTTGGTACTTGCGTTGGTGGAAAGCATTTGCAGCGCATCGACCGCGTGAGCCTTCCCTGTCACTCGGTCCATGGTTTCCTTCATCGGTTGAAGCACCCGACGGACCTCAGGCGGCAAGCCCTCGAGCGGCGGGATCCCGGGGCGCGGCATTAGAGCGCTCGCAGCTCGCGGATCGTCTCCGCGAGGGAAATGCTGGTCACACGGGCGTTGCCCATGGCCTGCACGCGCCAGGCGTCCGACTTGCGCGGACCCGGGATGCGAACCGGCTGGTTGTTCACCACGAAGTCATCGAAGATGATCGCCTCGTCGTCCGTGTCCACGTCGGCCCACACCGTCACCTTGAGGTAGGTTTCCGTGGGCTTGTTCGTGCTGGTGTCCGGCGAGTAGATCACCTCGAGCGCATCGCCATTGAGTTCGTAGAGGTTTACTTCGTCGTCATTCAGCGCGGCAAACTCGCGAACCCGCCCAAGCGCTGCGATCGCGTCCTCGCGCGCCTTCATGGTGGCGCTTTGTCCGGTCCAGTCCCACTCCACC
>ERZ650311.1128-NODE-1128-length-13889-cov-12.877548_pt1 | contig 13889 bp, 15 predicted proteins | sample MGYA00376247_ERZ650311 | MGnify/ENA primary metagenome ERZ650311 (study PRJEB26733, sample SAMN07839324) | wastewater metagenome | biome: small river; feature: stream; material: water | place: USA: North Carolina | collected 2016-07-28 ... | reverse complement strand
CGGTGGCGGCGCTCTGGTACAGGGCGTTGAGGTCGCCGCCGCTCCAGAAGTCGCGTTCGAAGAGGTCGGTCTTGCGCTTGGCGTCGCGGATCTGGAACCACTTGCGGAAGATCCAGTACCAGGACATGAAGGAGACGGTGCCGAGCAGCGCCATCACGAGCTTGACGAGGACGCTCGCGTTGGCGATCAGGGACAGGATTGAGAGGTCTTCGGTGACGTTCATCGGTTTAAACCAGGGTGGCGAACTGGTCGCGTACGGCAGGAGGAATCGGAATGGCGCGCTTGGCGGTGCTGTCGATGCAGGCGATGGTGATCTGGGCGTCGAAAATGGGCTGACCTTCGCGCTGGATCTGCTGGTCGAAGATCAGACTGGCGCGGCCGAGCCGGGAGACCCGGCTGACGACGTCCAGCATGTCGTCGAGGACAGCGGGCTGGCGGTAGTCGGCCTTCACGGAGCGCACCACGAAGACGACGCCTTGCTCGGCTGCGAGCCGGCCCTGCTCAAAACCAATAGCCCGCAACCAGTCGGTGCGGGCTCTTTCGCAGAACTTCAGGTAGTTGGCGTAGTAAACCACACCACCGGCGTCGGTGTCTTCGTAGTAAACCCGCACCGGCAGCGTGAAGGACGCCTTCTCCGCGGCAGGAGCGGGATCGTTCGTGAAATGCATCGCAACATTTTACCGCACGACTCGCCCTGATCCGAAGCAACGCGGTAGATTCAGTGTTTCAGAATGTAGGTAGGAGCGGGCCGATTGCGCTGGCCGCATTGTAATTGCAGCAATCCTGTGCCTAGAATCGCGCTCTTGGAGACAGGCTGGTGCGATTCGTGCATTGGCCAGCGAGTCGCAGATGGGCGATGTCGCGGCGCGGATGTCGCGGGATCCCGGCCCGACAGTCGATTCATGGGAGGAATAAGAGATGGTTGCAACTACCAGCAAAGACAAGACGCTGACCGAGGCCGAGATTCTGGCCATGCCGGAAGATGACTATATGAATCCGGCGCAGCTCGAGTTCTTCCGCTTGCGCTTGTCGAAGATGCGTGAAGAGCTGCTCGAGAACGCTGCCAGCACCGGCGCAAACCTGCGCGAGAACGAGATCGTCGCCGATCCGGCCGACCGGGCCACGGTCGAGGAAGAGCACGCCCTCGAGCTGCGCGTGCGCGATCGCGAACGCAAGCTGATCAAGAAGATCGAGGAAGCCCTCGAGCGGATCGCAGAAGGCGAATACGGCTGGTGCGAGGAAACCGGCGACCCGATCGGGATCGGCCGCCTGCTCGCCCGCCCGACCGCCACGCTGTCGATCGACGCCCAGGAGCGTCGCGAGCGCACCCAGAAGCTTTACGGGGAATAATCCCCCCGTTCCCGCTTCCTGCTTCACCCTGTTTCGCCGGATCGGCCAGGCCCACCATGACCGCTCCGGCGAACCGCATTCCTGTCACCCTGCTCACCGGGTTCCTCGGTTCGGGCAAGACCACCCTGCTCAATCACCTGCTGCGCCAGCCCGAGCTGGCCGGGACGGTGGTGCTCGTCAACGAATTTGGCGCCGTGCCGCTGGATCACCTGCTTGTCGAGAAGATCGACGAGGACGTGGTGCTGCTCGAATCCGGCTGCATCTGCTGCTCGGTGCGGGGTGATCTGTCGCGGGCGCTGAAGGATGTCTTCATGCGCCGCCTGCGCCGGGAGCTTCCCGCGCTGACCCGGGTGGTCATCGAGACCACAGGCCTCGCCGATCCGGCGCCGGTAATCTTCACCCTGATGCAGGATTTCTTCATCGCCGAACGCTATCGCCTCGACGGCGTGGTGACGGCGGTGGATGCGCTGTTCGGCGCCGGGCAGCTCGCCCGCCAACCCGAGGCCGTCAAGCAGGCCGCGATGGCCGACCGGCTCATCATCACCAAGTGCGACCAGGCGCCGCCCGACGCCGTGGATGCGCTGGCGGAGGCGCTCGCCGGGCTCAATCCGGGTGCGGCCCAGTTCCGCGTCGAAGGCGGCGTGGTCGAGCCCTCTGCGGTGCTCGATTGCGGCCTGTGGAACCCGGCCACCAAATCCGCCGACGTGGCGCGCTGGCTGGCCGACGAGGCCGTCGCAGCCCGGGCTGTCCGCAACCCGTATGCCCCGGTGGGCCGCGGCACGCGTCCGGCGGGCGACCCGAACCGTCACGACGCGAGCACTCACGCCTTCGTGGTGCGCATCGACCAGCCCGTGGGCTGGGGCGATTTCTCCACGGCCCTCGACATGCTCCAGGGCCTCAAGGGCGATCACCTGCTGCGGGTGAAAGGCATCGTGAACGTGCGGGGCGAGGCCGCGCCGCGGGTCATCCAGTGCGTCCATCACCTGCGCTACCCGGATGCCGCGCTGCCGGCCTGGCCGGATGACGACCGGTCCACCCGGCTGGTGTTCATCGTCCGCGATCTCGACCGCGCCATTGTCGACCACGCGTTTGCCTGCTTCTGCGCGTCGGAGGCAGCGGCGTGAGGCACATCGCGCTGCCTTTCCGCCTGCCGCGCCGGGCCTCGCCGCTGTTTCGCAGCGTGCTGGCGCTGGTGCTGGTGTGCGCCCAGCTGTTCGCTGCCGCCCACGCCCTCAGCCACGTGGGCGACGGGCTGGCGGAGCGCCGCGGTGCGGGCATTCTTGCCGCGACGCCGGCGACCACCGGCGAGACTGGCCCCGGCGGCCTGCCCGCGGCGGAGCGTCACGAGCGTTGCCTGCTGTGCCTGGCCGCGGCCGATCTGGCTTTTGTCCTCCCTCCCTCGCCGGCCGTGCTGGTCGTCGAGACGCTCCCGCCCGCGCAGCTTGCCGAACCCGCCGTGGTGCTGGTGGCCCGGCGCGCGCCCTGCCCACCCTGTCGCGGGCCGCCCGCTTCCGTCTGATCCCGTTCCCGAACCGCTGACCGGCGTCCGTCGCTGCCCGAGGGCAAGACGCGCGCCGGCCGGCTGCTTTATCCGAACTGATCCGACGGAGCACTCTCCATGAAATTCGTACGACCCGCCGCCCTCTGCGCGGCGCTCGCGGCGTTGCCGCATGCCGCCCTGGCGGCCCCCGACGCGGCTTCCGAAGCCGACCTGAAACAGCTCCGCAACCAGCTGCGCGAACTCCGCGAAACCTACCAGCAGCGCATCGACGCCCTCGAGCGCCGGCTTGCCGACGCAGAGGCCCGTAGCGCCTCCGCGGTGGCCGTGGCGGCCGAGGCCGACCGCACGGCCGCTCGCGCCGAGAGCGTGGCCAAGGCCAGTGCCGAGCCCGCGCCCCAGCGCCCGGCGGGCGAGTCCGCCTTCAACCCGGCGGTGTCGCTGATCATCGACAGCAAGTTCACCCGCCTGCAGCGCGACCCGTCCACCTACCGCATCGACGGCTTCATCCCGTCTGGCGGCGAGGTCGGGCCACCGAAGAAGGGCTTCTCCCTGGGCGAATCCGAGCTGGCCTTCTCCGCCAATATCGACCACCTGTTCCGCGGCAACGCGCGTTTCTCGCTGGCCGAGGACGACGGCGCCGGCGTCGTCGAGGTGGAAGAGGTGAACGTGGAAAGTCTGGCCCTGCCGGCCGGCCTCAAGATGAAGGCCGGGCGCTTCCTGTCCGGCGTCGGCTACATCAACCAGCAGCATCCCCACGAGTGGGATTTCACCGACGCGCCGCTGGCCTACAAGGCCTTCTTCGGCTATCGCCTGCAGAACGACGGCGTGCAGCTGCGCTGGGTGGCGCCGACCGCGTTGTTCATGGAGTTCGGCGCCGAAGCGGCCAATGGCGGCAAGTTCCCCGGGGCCGAGCGCCACACCAACGGCGCCGGGCTGTGGACGGCCTTCGCCCACGTGGGCGGCGACATCGGCGAGTCGTCGGCGTGGCAGGCGGGCCTGTCCCACGTGCGCACCCACCCGCAGGAGCGGGCCTTCGAGGACGGCGGCTTCACCAATGCCTTCTCGGGACGCAGCCAGACGTGGATCGCCGATTTCATCTACAAGTGGGCGCCAGGCGGCAACAGCCGCGACACCTACTTCAAGCTGCAGGGCGAATACCTGCGCCGCACCGAATCGGGTTCGATCAACTACGGGGGCGACGGCAATGACTACGCGGCGCGGCTGCGCCAGTCGGGCGCCTACCTGCAGGCGGTGTATCAGTTCATGCCGCGCTGGCGGGTGGGCGTGCGGGGCGACTGGCTGCGCTCGGGCAACGTCGATCTGGGCGGTCTGACCAGCGCCGAGCTGCCGATCCTGGCCGGCTACGACCCGACGCGCCAGTCGGCGATGGTGGATTGGTCGCCGTCGGAGTTCTCGCGCCTGCGCCTGCAGGTGGCGCGGGACAAGTCGCGCAGCGGCGAGTCCGACAACCAGGTGTGGCTGCAGTACGTGATGAGTCTTGGCGCCCACGGTGCTCACAAGTTCTGAGGAGCCGGAAGATGATCGACAAGATGATCCTGCGCGTCGTCGCGCTGCTGTGCGTGCTGCTGCCGGCCCTGCCGGCCGCGGCGTCTGTCAATGTGTTTGCAACGGTGCCCGAGTGGGCGGCGCTGGCGAAGGAGATCGGGGGCGACAAGGTCAATGTGCTGGCCGCCACCACCGCCCTTCAGGATCCGCACCGCATCGAGGCGCGTCCGTCGCTGATCGCCCGGGCGCGGAGCAGCCAGCTGGTGGTGGCCACCGGCGCCGACCTGGAGATCGGCTGGTTGCCGCTGGTGCTGCGGGAGTCGGGTAATCCGGCGATCCAGCCGGGGCAGCCGGGCTACTTCGAGGCGACCTCGGCGGTGCGCCTGCTGGAAGTGCCAGCCCGCCTCGACCGGGCGGACGGCGACGTGCATCCCGGCGGCAACCCCCACATCCAGCTCGATCCGCGCAACATCCTGGCGGTGGGCGAGGCGCTGACGGCCCGGCTGGCCCAGGTGGACCCGGCCAACGCCGCCGCCTACAAGGCGGGCTTCGCGCGCTTCGCCGAGCGCTGGAAGGCGGCGATGGGACGCTGGGAGCAGGCCGCCGCGCCGCTCAGGGGCGTGCCGGTGTGGGTGCAGCACAAGGGCTTTCCGTATCTGTCGGCCTGGCTGGGCCTGAAGGAGCTGGGCGCGCTGGAGCCCAAGCCGGGCGTCGAGGCGGGCAGTGCCCAGCTCGCCAGCCTGCTGGAACGCCAGAAGGCCACGCCGGCGAAGATGATCCTGCGCCCGGCCTACGCCCGGCCCACGTCGTCGGACTGGATGGCCGAGCGGGCGAAGATCCCGGTGGTCGTGCTGCCCTACACGGTAGGCGGTTCGAGTGAGGCGTCCGACCTGTTCGGGCTGTTCGACGACACCCTCCGGCGCCTGCTCGCCGGGGCGAAGTAAGGGGGCGCGGCATGGCCGGATTCCTGATCCGCGCCAGCGGTCTGGTGGCCGGCTATGCCGCGCCGGTGGCCGGGCCGCTGGATTTTGCGCTGCGCCGGGGCGAGATCCTCGGCCTCGCGGGGCCCAACGGCGCCGGCAAGTCAACGCTGCTCAAGGCCCTGTGGGGTGGCGTGCGGGTGTTTGGCGGCACGGTGGAGAAGGCGCCGGGGCTGGCGATCTCCCATCAGGCCCAGGGCTTTGACGACCTGCGCGGCATTCCGCTGACCGGTCGCGAGCTGCTGCGCCTCACCGGCGCCACGACCGACGGCCTGCCGGCGTGGCTGTCGGGCCGGCTCGACGAGCGCCTCGACCGGCTCTCCGGCGGGCAGCTGCAGTTCCTGCGTCTGTGGGCCTGCCTCGCCGCGCCGGCCGACCTGATCCTGCTGGACGAGCCCACCAACAACCTCGACAAGGCCGGCGTGGCTTTCCTGTCGGACTGGCTGGGCCACGCCCACGCGGCGCAGGGCATCGTGATCGTCTCCCACGACCACAGTTTCATCGACCAGGTGTGCACTCGGGTGGTGAACGTGGGGGAGGAGGCGCCCGCATGAGCTTCGATCTGCTCTTCGATCCGCTGTTCCGGGTGCCGTTCTTCACCGGCCTGCTGCTGGCTGGCCTGCTGCCGCTGGTGGGCATGTACCTGCGCCTGCGGGACGAATGGCTGGCGGCGCTGGCCTTTGCCCAGATGGCGTCGGCCGGGGCGCTGCTGGCGATGGTGGCCGACTGGCCGATGATCGCCGGCGGCCTGCTGGCGGCCGTTGTCGCGGCGCTGGTGAAAGGCGTCGCCGCGCAAGCGGGGGCCGGCGCCTACGCGCTGATGATGCTCCTCGCCTGGGGCGCCGGGGTGCTGCTGGTGGCCAATCATCCGCTGGCCGAACAGGCCGGCCACGCACTCTTCGACGGTCAGCTATATTTCACTGGTGAAGGTCATCTGGTGGCCGCTGCGCTGGCCGTGGCGGTAATCGTGCCGCTGCTGGCCTGGCTGTCCCGGCCCTTGCTGCTGGCGCGCTTCTTTCCGGAGTTCTACCGGGCCCGGGGGCGCAACGAGCGGCCGCGGCTGATGCTCTTCGACCTGCTGGCCAGCCTCGCGGTGGCGCTGGCGACGGTCAGCCTGGGGGTGATGGCAGCCTTCGCGCTGGTCTTCGTGCCGCCGCTCCTGGCCTGCCGTTTTGGCCGCGGCTGGCGATCGGGCCTGGTGCTCTCGGCTGTCATCGGAATGGCGGGGTACTGCGTTGCGTTTGCGGTGTCGCTGGGTTTCGACCAGCCTTTCGGGCCGGTTTGTGCGGTGCTTTTCGTGGTGCTCGTTTTGGTGATGGGCGTGAAATCCGACAGGATGTAAATCACGGAGCCCGTGCTTTGTAGAGTGATATCCTAGTCAATCGTAAAAAAGTAACTTGGAGGGTATGGGAGTGGTGCTACCTTTTTTCGGCAAGAAGCCTGCACCTGCCGGAACTACCGCACCCCGTTCCCGGAGCGCTTCCAGCGCCGGAAGCGCCCAGATGTCATTGAACGGGCTGCCGCATGGCGGCAACGTCCGCAGCGAGAGCTCGACCCTCGATTTCACGATCGCCGGCGGTGATCTCAAGCGCATCCTCGCCCAGTGTGCCGACAAGGTGCACGTGGAAGAGGGCGTCGACGAGATGGCTCCGCCGGCCGAAGAAGCCGCCATCCTGTTTGCCCACGGCGGCGATGACGAAGCCCGCAGCGTGCTCGAGCACGCGCTAGAGGGCACTATCAACGCCGATGCCCGCTTCAACCTCTGGCAGATGCTCCTTGACCTGATGCGCCTTACCGGCCAGCGGGAGCGTTTCGAGGCCCTCAGCCTCGGGTTTGCCACCGAATTCGAGCGCTCGCCCCCGGCCTGGCGCGATCTGTCTTCCCCGTCGGCCCGGGTCAGTAACGAGCCAAAGGTACAAACGATCAACCTGTCCGGCCATCTCGGCGGTCAGGCTGCCGCCCAGTTTGCCCAGTTGATCCAGATCGCGATGCGCGCCGGTGCCCTGCGCATCGATCTTGCCCGCCTCAGCGGTGTCGATGACGCCGGTGCCGAGCTGTTGCTGCGCGCGGTGCGCGGCCTGCGCCGGGCCAAGGTCCGGCTGTCGCTGGGTGGCGCGATCCATCTCGTCAATCTGCTGAGCGGTTTGGTGACTTCCGGCAAGCGCGCCAACCAGTCCCTGTGGCTGCTCCTGCTCGAAGTGCTGCAATACACCGATCAGCAGGATCGCTTCGAGGAGCTCGCCGTGGATTACGCGATGACCTTCGAAGAGTCGCCGCCGTCCTGGGAGCCGCCCCTGACGGTCACCGCCAGCCAGACCGGCGCCGAGCCCCTCGCCACCGCTGCCCGCACCTATGTGCTCGAAGGCGAGATCATCGGCCCCAACACCGACACGCTGCGCAAGATCACCGGTTTTGCCGCCGACAAGACCATGGTCGAGGTGGATTGCAGCCGGCTGCGGAGGATGGATTTCGTCTCTGCCGGCATGCTCTTCAATATCATCTCCCAGCTCCACAACCAGGGGCGGCTGATCGTGCTGACCGGCGTCAATTCGATGGTCGCGGCGCTGATGCAGGTGATGGGCCTTCATCAGGTGGCCCGGATCGAGCTTCACAGCTGAGCCTTCCGGCCTCGTCCGCAGCGCTTTTTTCGTCTGATTCCGTTCCACTCCCAGGCGTCGTGACGCCGCCAGATCACGCTGTTTCCGCCGCGGGCGGAGTGGGCTTGTAATCCGTTTTTTCGTCCCCACATCCGTGCGATGGAACAATATCACGGCACCACCATCCTCTCGGTCCGGCGCGGCCGGCACGTAGCCCTCGGCGGCGACGGCCAGGTCACCCTCGGCAACATCGTCATCAAGGCCAGCGCCCGCAAGGTGCGCAAGCTCTATCAGGATCGCATCCTGGCCGGGTTCGCCGGCGGCACGGCCGATGCCTTCACGCTCTTCGAGCGCTTCGAGGCCAAACTCGAAAAGCACCAGGGCAACCTCGTGCGCAGCGCCGTCGAGCTCGCCAAGGACTGGCGCACCGACCGCGCCCTGCGCCGGCTCGAAGCCATGCTGGCGGTGGCCGATCTCGACAACTCGCTGATCATTACCGGCAACGGCGACGTGCTGGAGCCCGAGCAGGGCATCGTGGCGATCGGCTCTGGCGGCGCCTACGCCCAGTCGGCGGCCCGTGCGCTCATCGAGAACACCGAGCTCGCCCCCGAAGAGGTGATCAAGAAGTCCCTCACCATCGCCGGCGATCTGTGCATCTACACCAACCAATGCCACACCATCGAGGTGCTGAAGCCATGAGTCCGCAAAGCCGCCTTAAGGGCGAAATCTCCCGCCTGGCGGGAAAGCGCGTAGCGCCAAGGGTGCCCAAATGACCCAGATGACGCCTCCGGAGATCGTCTCCGAACTCGACAAGCACATCGTCGGCCAGGGCAAGGCCAAGAAGGCCGTGGCCGTGGCGCTGCGCAACCGCTGGCGGCGCGCCCAGGTGGCGGAGCCGCTGAAGAGCGAGATCACCCCCAAGAACATCCTGATGATCGGCCCGACCGGCGTAGGCAAGACCGAGATCGCCCGCCGTCTGGCGCGGCTCGCCAACGCGCCCTTCATCAAGATCGAGGCGACCAAGTTCACCGAGGTGGGCTATGTGGGCCGCGATGTGGACACGATCATCCGCGATCTGGTGGAAATCGCCATCAAGAGCCACCGCGAACAGGCCATGAAGAAATGCCGCGACCGGGCGATGGACGCCGCCGAAGACCGCGTGCTCGACATCCTCTTGCCGCCGGCCCGGCCGACGGTGGGCTTCGGCGCCGAGCCGGCCACGCCGGAAGATAACGCCACCCGCCAGAAATTCCGCAAGAAACTGCGCGAGGGCGAGCTCGACGACAAGGAAGTCGAGATCGAGGTGGCGGTGCCCGGCATGAGCGCCGAGATCCTCGCGCCTCCGGGCATGGAAGAGCTCACCGGCCAGCTGCAGAGCATGTTCCAGAACATCGGCGGCGGGAAGAAGAAATCCCGCAAGCTGAAGATCAGCGAGGCCATGAAGCTGCTCGCCGACGAGGAAGCCGCCAAGCTGGTGAACGACGAGGAGCTCAAGCTCGAAGCGCTGCGCATGGTCGAGCAGAACGGCATCGTGTTTCTCGACGAGATCGACAAGATCGCCACCCGCTCCGATAGCCACGGCGCCGATGTGTCGCGCCAGGGCGTGCAGCGCGACCTGCTGCCGCTGGTGGAGGGCACCACCGTGAGCACCAAGTATGGCCCCGTGAAGACCGACCACATCCTGTTCATCGCCTCGGGCGCCTTCCACCTGGCCAAGCCCAGCGACCTCATCCCCGAGCTGCAAGGCCGGTTCCCGATCCGCGTAGAGCTCGGCGCCCTCAGCGTTGAAGACTTTGAAGCCATTCTCACAAGCACCCACGCCAGCATCGTCAAGCAATACCAGGCCCTGCTGGCCACCGAAGGGGTGGAGTTGGTGTTCGAACCCGACGCGATCCGCCGCTTGGCGCAGATCGCCTTCGAGGTCAATGAACGCATGGAGAACATTGGGGCGCGCCGCCTGGCCACGGTCATGGAGCGCCTGTTGGACGAGATCAGCTTCGATGCGCCCAACCGTGCGGGCACCCGGGTGACCCTGGGGGCTCAACAGGTGGACCAGAAGCTCAGTGATCTTGCGCGCAACGAAGACCTGTCGCGCTTCATCCTTTGAGGGTTTGACCCGCCCGCGCTAGCGGGACTGTCGCTGGGCCTGCAGGGCCAGCAGCCCGTCGAAGATCAGGCCTTCGACCAGTTCGTGCTCGATCTGCAGGTGAGGCGCCACCTTCCACCCCGCGCCACCCGTGATCAGGGTCAGGGGCTGCAAGCCCGTGCGCTGCTTGAGGTGCCGGTGCAGGCGCTCGATGGCGCCGGTGATGGCGTAGTTGCCACCACTGGTGAGGGCATCGGAGGTGTTGGTGGGGAACAGGCGCACCTCACCCGTGGGAACGCGCAGACCGGCCGTACCCGACTCCAGGGCGCGCAACATGATGCCGTGCCCAGGCAGGATCAAGCCACCCAAGAAATGGCCGTCGGCGCTGATGGCTTCCACCGTCACGGCCGTGCCCACCATCACCACCACCATGGGCCGGCGTGCGTGCCCCTGCGTTTGTGCCTGCATCCGCGCGTACGCACCGATCATGGCCACCCAGCGGTCCGCGCCAAGCCGTGTGGGATGATCATAGCCGTTGGTCACACCCGCTTCGTGAACGCTGGGCACCACCCAGCGCACCGACACATCCCACAACTCCATTTGCTCCTCGACCCGGCGCCGGATGGCCTCGCCCGCCACGATGCAGCCAATCATCTTGGTGGGTGTGGGCAAGTTTTTCCATTCCTCTTCGGCCAAGCGGTCGATGTTTTCAAGAAACACCGCGCCATGGTTCAGGAGTCGAGCACCCGGCCGAGGCGCCTCATAGAGGGCCCATTTCAGGCGGGTGTTGCCAACGTCAAGTGCGAGAAAGGTCATGGTGAAGACAAAAAGCGAGTCTCCCATTATCATCAATCTCATGTTTCCACAGATTCGCATTTCCACGCATGCCACAGCGCATGCGCGCGGCGTGGCTTTGGGCCAGGCCAGTCGGGCCCAGGTTGGGCACAGCGTGGCCACCTATGCCCGCCAATTTGCGGCGTGTGGCATCGATTGGTCGCACGCCCGTCGCTTGGCGCAGCGTTATCTGCCTGCAATCGAAGCGCTGGACGCTAGCTTGTTGGATGAGATGCGTGGCCTGGCCGAAGGCAGCCGCTTCAGCTTTGAAGACATCCTCACGCTGAACTGCCGCACCGAAATTTTGCCGCCCAACTATTTCAGCGGCGAGCCCACTGCGGCCGAAGCCGCCCTGAAGGCCAACCGTGCTGCAGGCATCCCCGATTGGGCAGACGATGTCTATGCCTTGCCCCAGTTGCCCAGCGACCTCTCCGAATGCACGGCCATGTGTGTGAACGGCCAAGCCAGTGACGACGGACACGCCTGGTTTTCTCAAAACTGGGACTGGATCGGGCGGCAACGCGCTGCCCTGGTCGTCGTCTACGCTGTCGATGCCAACGGCACGAGCTTCACGACCATGGCCGAAGGCGGCATGCTCGCCAAAATTGGCATGAACCAGCATGGCTTGGCCATTGGCTTGAACATCTTGCGCTCGGTGCGCGATGGCGCCGAGCCGGGCGTGCCCGTGCACATCTTGCTGCGGCATCTGCTGAGCCTGCCGAACATGGCCGCCGCACGCGAGCGCCTGTCCTTCATTCAAGACAAGCTGGGCTTTGGGGCGGCTTCCAATATTCCTTGTGCCGATGCCCAGGGCGAGGTGGGCTGTTTCGAGGTGGCACCCGCTGGCTGGGCCGAGCAGCGCCCGCATGAAGGCGTGGTGGTGCACACCAATCACTTCTTATGTGAGTCCTTGCTGACCCAGCAAGCCATGATGAGCAACTATCTGTCGAGCGAGCCGCGCTTGGCGACCGCGGCGCAACACGCCGCCCAAAAGCCCTTGGGCCTGTCATCGTTGCAAGCGTTTTTGCGTGACGAATCCGGCGAGTTTTTGGCCGTCTGCCGCCGCCCCGACCCCGCCTTGCCGCCCGAAGCGCGGGTGGAAAGCGTGGCCGGCATCATCATGCATCCGCAGACACGCCGCTTCTGGATTGCGCCCGACGTGCCCTCGAAAACCGAGTTTCAGTTGGTCTGAAACCACTTCTCCACCAGCTTCACCCACAAGCTGCCCCCCAGGGGAATCAATTCGTCGTTGAAGTCGTAGCTCGGGTTGTGCAAGGTGCAGGGCCCACCGCCATGGCCCATTTCGCGGTGCGCGCCATCGCCGTTGCTGATGAACACATAGGCGCCGGGCTTGGCCTGCAGCATGTACGAGAAATCTTCTGCGCCCATGGTGGGCTCTTGCGGCATCACGTTGTCCGCCCCCACCATTTCGCCCATGACCTCGCGCATGAAGGCGGCCTCTTTCACATGGTTGATGGTGGGCGGGTAGTTGCGAACAAATTCGAACTCGCAGCGCGCCTCATTGGCCGCGCAAATGTGCTCGGCCACTTCTTTCATGCGCCGCTCGATCAGGTCCAGCACCTCCAGCGTGAAGGTGCGCACCGTGCCCTGCATTTCGCAGGAATCGGGAATCACGTTGGTGGCATGGCCCGCATGGATCATGGTCACCGAAATCACGCCTGCGTCCACCGGCTTTTTGTTGCGCGTGATGATGTTCTGAAATGCCTGCACCATTTGCGAGGCCACCACGATCGGGTCCACCCCGTTGTGCGGCAAAGCGGCATGGCTGCCCTTGCCATGCACGGTGATCTTGAATTCGTTGCTCGAGGCCATCACCGGCCCCGGGCTGACCGCAAAGGTGCCCACTTCGGCGCCCGGCCAGTTGTGCATGCCGAACACGGCTTGCATCGGGAACTTCTTGAACAAGCCGTCCTTGATCATCTCGCGCGCGCCACCGCCGCCTTCTTCGGCCGGCTGAAAAATCACATACACCGTGCCGTCAAAGTTGCGGTGCTTGGCCAAATGCTGCGCCGCCGACAACAGCATGGCGGTGTGGCCATCGTGGCCGCATGCGTGCATCTTGCCTTCGTGCTGGCTGGCATGGGCAAAGGTGTTGAATTCTTGCAAGGGCAAGGCGTCCATGTCGGCACGCAGGCCGATGGCACGGTCGCTGGTGCCGTTCTTGATGATGCCCACCACCCCGGTGGTGCCCATGCCGCGGTGAACGGGGATGCCCCACTCGGTCAATTTGGCGGCCACCACATCGGCGGTGCGCTGCTCTTGAAAGCACAGCTCCGGGTGGGCGTGGATGTCTTTGCGAATGGCCACAATGCTGGCGGCCTGGGTCACGATGGAATCTAGAACGTTCATAAAACCCCCAATAACGACTCCAGTCTACCCAGAGTCCTGCTTCTGCGCCACTAGGGTCATTCCCCCCGTGCCCGTCATTGCGAGCGGCACAGCCGCGTGGCAATCTCTCCCCGGTGCGAGATCGCCGCGCTGCGCTCGCGATGACGGGATTCTTGAAAGTTCACACCGCTGGTGGGTGGTTGGGGTATTCGGCCTGTTGCAGGTGCATCAACGCCTTGATCACTTCCAGCACCGAGTGGCGATGCTGAGGGCGCAATGCCATGTAGGCTTCCAGCAAACGAGAAGCTTCCAAGGTCAAATCTGCCTTGCCAGTGCGGTCCCGCTTGGCCTTGTGGCCGTTTTCACCATAGACCAAAAACGACGGCGCAACCTTCAGCCAGTTTGCCAGGGCCTGGATATTGTGCGATCGTGGCATCGCCCGCCCGCTCAACCAATGGCTGACAGAAGCATCTGTGATGCGCAACTGCGGATTCGCGCGCAGCAATTCATTTCTGATGGATTTGGGGCGGGTCGACACACCCGCGCTCACCAGAATGGAAAGCAATCGCTTGGCGAACAACGCATGAGGCGTGTCGATGTGCTTGGCAAGCATTCTTCCGAATTTGAGCAAAATGACGATGCCGCATTTATATCAATTAGTGTTGATTTGAGTACATCAGGGTAAA
>ERZ650311.1127-NODE-1127-length-13903-cov-7.741696_pt1 | contig 13903 bp, 17 predicted proteins | sample MGYA00376247_ERZ650311 | MGnify/ENA primary metagenome ERZ650311 (study PRJEB26733, sample SAMN07839324) | wastewater metagenome | biome: small river; feature: stream; material: water | place: USA: North Carolina | collected 2016-07-28 ... | reverse complement strand
CAGGCGCTGGCGGGCCAGGCCGGCGAGCCGCCGGTGCGTGACGCGCTGGTCAAGCTGCTCGCGGACGGCACCTGGAGCGTGCGGCATGCGGCGGCGCAGGCGCTGGCGGGCCAGGCCGGCGAGCCGCCGGTGCGTGACGCGCTGGTCAAGCTGCTCGCGGACGGCACCTGGAGCGTGCGGCATGCGGCGGCGCAGGCGCTGGCGGGCCAGGCCGGCGAGCCGCCGGTGCGTGACGCGCTGGTCGCGGCGGTAGCCAGCAACGAGGGCTAGCGCGGCGACGACGGAACGAGCAAGGGCGCTGCCGCGGCAGCGCCTCATCACACAGCACAGCGCCTGCGGGCGCAGGAAGGTTTGAGATGCCACGCAAGACTTCAGCAACCCACCAGCCGGAGGCCTGCAACACGCCGCTGCCTCCACTTGCTGCCCCGGCACCAGTCCTTGGCGGCCCACGCGAGCCGATTCCGGTCCGGGAAATCCCGGTGTCGGACATCGCGCCGTGGCCCGATAACCCGCGGCGATTCAGCGACGATGCCAAGTTTCGCGAGCTCGTAACGATGGTCGAGGCTCAGGGCGTCCTGCAGAACATCGTGCTCCGCCCGCATCCGTCCGGGCCCGAGCTTTACCAGATCGTCTGCGGCGAGCGCCGCTGGCGCGCTGCCATCCGCACGGGACTCAAGACCATCCCGGCTGCGGTCCGCGCCCTGTCCGATCAGGAGGCCTTTGAGCTCGCCGTCGTGGAAAACGTGGGTCGCGAGGACATGTCGCCTGTCTGCGAGGCCCGCGCCTACCGGCACATGATGACCACCTTCGGTTACTCGCCGGATGATGTCGCCGCGAAGGTCGGCAAAGCAGCCAAGTACATCCATCAACGGGTGGTCCTGTGCAACTTGATCCCCAAGGCCCTTGACTGGCTACGCGACGATCTGATGACGCTTGGCGGGGCGGTCGAGTTGGCTCGCGTAGCTCCCGAGGTGCAGGCCAAGTTCCTGGAAGATCTGGAGGCCAACGCCGTGTGGTTTCAGGGGAGCGACGCCGGCGTCGCGATGAATGCACTGGAGGTGCGCGGTCGGCTGCGCAACGAGTACTTGGGCGGGCTACTGATCGCAAAGGCACCGTTCTCAACGTCGGACCCGGATCTGGTCCCGGCAGCAGGCAGTTGCTCGACGTGCCCAAGAAACACAGCATCCCAGCGGCTGCTCTTCGGTGAGACCAAGGATGATGCTGCCGCATGTCTGGACGCAGACTGCTGGCGTCGCAAGGTGGATGCTGGCTGCGCGGCCGCGGTGAAGGCTGGGGCGCAGCTGCTTGAGGGGCCCGAGGCCGCCAAGGTCCTCACCGGTTACGGCGCCCTCGATTACAAAGCCAAACTCAAGCCCCTGTCGGAGACCTGTTACGTGGGGTACGCCGCCAGCCAGAATGATGACGACGGCGAGGCGGACAATGGAGCACCGGCACCGCCTCAGCCTGCCCATCGGACCTATGGAGATCTGCTGCAGCCAGCGCTGGCCGCTCGGCCCGAAGAGCTGATCATCGTCCGGAACCCAAAGAACCCCGACCAGGTATTCCAGTGCGTGCGAGAAGAGCGCCTAGTCGAGCTGCTCAAAGAATCGGGCCAGGCTGCCCTTGCAGCCAGCCGGGAGAAGCAAGCCCGCCCTCAGAAGTCGGCGAGCCAGCAAAAGCAGGAGCAGAAGGCAAAGGCCGAGGAGCTCGCGCGGCGGGAAGCACTGGGTCTGATGGGGGCCTTTGTCGATGAACAGATCGGCAAGGGGTGGACCCACCCGGGGTACTCCTTCGAGGATCTCGAAGCTCTGCTGCGCGAAGTCGTCAGCCTGGTATGGACCAAGAAGGGCAGCCTGGCGGCGAAGCGCCGCGGCCTTGGAGAGGAGGCCGCAGACCGCGATTGGGACGTCAAGAAGCTCAAGGCCGATCCGCGCCTTGCTGACCTGAAACTGGCAGCCCTGATCGGCTTCTTGGTCGAGCTGGTGGTCGATGAACGAGCCGGCGCCTACCCGCCGCCGCGCGTGCTGCAGATCCTTCGCCGGGTTCCGGACGTGGATCTGGACGCTATGACCAAGCGGCACCTGCAACTGCTGCGCACCAAGAAGCCTGGAAAGAAGTGAGGCCTCTTGATGCGGTTCAATGCAAGAGCGGGCACCGAGAGTAAAGAGGTTGCCGAAGCGCTTCGCCACTTCATTGAGCTCAATAAGCTGGCGTTCCGGGTGGTGCTGCACCGTGAATCGAGTGGGTCCGGGGTGTCCGTACACTGCGCGGTTTCCTGGAGCCCTGGCTGCGGGTGGTCCAGGAAGGAGGCGGGACAGGTGTGGGGGGCGCACTGGCGCGCGTTTTGCGAATGCCTCGCTCGCCAGAAGCCCCTTCCTCGGCATCTGGTTTGTCCGACCGGGTGGCATGCGGCGCAGCACTGCGGCTGTCAAGAGGCGGCCACCCCGTGATCATCTACACTGGTCAGTCTCGCGGGCGTGATTGGTGCCGTCGATTGGTCGCGGCAGAGCTCGGCGAGTGCTGCACCAGGGGAGAGCTGCCACCGCGCCGAGCCCCATGGTTTTATGACAACGGCGCGTTTGGCGATCATCTGCTCGGCCAGTCATTTGACTTCCTCGAGTACGAACTCGACATGAGGCGCATCAGGCTATGGAGCGAGCTGGGTGCAGGTGTTCCAGGATGGGAAGGTCGTCGGTTGCCTCTGCCCGAATTTATCGTCTTGCCAGACCTCGTGGCCGGCGGCATGGATAGCTTGGAGTTTACCGAAAGCTTTCTCGCCGATGGACACAACGCGCCGATCGGCGGCCATCCTGCGGTTCCGCTATATTTAGCGGTCCAAGACGGGATGGAGGTCGCCAGCGCAGCGCAGCTGATGATCAGGCACCGGCTGGGAGGAATCTTCGTTGGAGGGACGATGGCCTGGAAACTATCGACCAGTGCGCAGTGGGTGAGGGTCGCGCATCGCCTTGGAACGGGGTGTCACATCGGCCGAGCCGTGTCGCATCATCGCCAGCTCTGGGCGCAGCGCATCGGAGCGGACAGCGTTGACGGCAACGCGCCGAATTGGAGCCAGGAGGGGCTTGAGCGTCTCATCAGGACCAGGCAAAACAAGCAACTCGACCTGATGGTCGGCCATGGTCGTTAAGCAAGCACCGTCCCCTCAATGCCGCAAGTCTGGCAAGGGGGCAGCTGAAGCCAGCGGGCACCCCGCGTCCGAAAGTCCTCAATCGGTAAGTATAGGTAATTCGGTTGCAAATGAAGCGAGCCCTGCCTTAGGATCTGAACCTATGGCGGATGTCAATTTTTTGGACGTAATCGACGCCATGCTGGCGGCCGGGCAGGCGGAAGTTCAGCGCCAGCGCGCCCGCCTCATGGGGGATAAAAAGGTAACCCCTCGCTCGCGCGCAAGGCGCGTGGTGGTGCCCACGGAAACGGACCAGGCTGCTGCGCGCAAGGCCAGGATTGATCTGCGCCGCGCCGGCATGCTACCCGCCAACGAATGACGACGCGGCGAGCGTATGGCAGCGGAAGTATCGAGGAGCACGGGGCCGGGTGGCGGTGGGTAGCCCGCATCAACGGCAAGCGGGTCAAGTCCCCGCCGTATGCAACACGAGAAGAGGCCGCGGCGGTCCTGGGGGAAGCGCTCCGGCTTTCCTCGAGCGGCGATGTCGCACCGGTTGCAGGGCTTACCCTCCGGCAGTGGGGCAACATCTGGCTGCGCCGGCGGGAAGATTCGGGCGTGCGGAGCCTGAAGGCGGACCGCTCGCGCTGGCAGCGGCATGTGCTGGCCGCCCCCTTTATTGACCTGGCGCTGCGGGAGATTCGCAAGCGCGACCTCAAGGCCTGGGTGGCGAAGCTGCAGCGCACGGCCGGAGCCGAGCAGCAGCTCGGCGGGGCCTTCGCGGCTGGTGGCGAGCGCCTGAGCCCGCAGACCATCCGACACTGCGTGAACCTCGTCCGCGGCGCGTTGGCCGCCGCTGTCGATGACGAGCTCCTTGATGTCAACCCGGCCGACAAGATTCGAATCGACGCACCGCCCCAGACCGACGAGCCGTGGACCTACCTGACCGAGTTCGAGATCGCGCAGCTGTTTGAATTCCTCGGCAGGGAGACGGCCCGCGCCCGCCCAAGAGAGCGAGTAGCAGAGCTTGTCGCGGTCTACGCGGTGGCCATTTATGCAGGCCTCCGCAAGGGGGAGATCATCCCGCTGCGGTGGGTGGACGTCGACCTGGGCGAGCGGCCGCAGATCACGGTGCGGTACAGCCGGCAGGGGGGCACCAAGAGCGGCAAGATCCGTCGTGTCCCTCTGCTGGCTCCGGCAGCCGAGGCCCTGCGCGCTTGGCGCGCCGAGTCATTTGAGGCCGAAAAACAGAAAACGGACCGGGCGGCCGCGCTGGTGTTCCCCTCGCCCAGGGGCGGGGCCTGGCATGAGGATCACGAGTTTGGCTGGCCAGACACGCGCCGCGGCGCGCAGGGCATGTCGCCCGGGGTCAAGACGCGCTGCGGCATCGCGCGCGAGGTGCGCTTTCACGACCTGCGCCACAGCTGCGCCAGCCACCTGGTGATGGGCACATGGGGGCGGACCTGGCGACTGGATGAGGTCCGAGACCTTCTGGGGCATAGCGACGTGGAGACCACCCAGCGCTACGCTCACCTATCGCCGGAGCATCTGCACGCGGCCGCGGCTGCTACGGCGCCGGCGGCCTCTGCGGCGCCGGGGACTTCTCAATGTCCCCAGAATGTCCCCAGCGACTCTTCAAACTCTGCAGACTCTCGACAGTGGGCGTTGCAAGATTCGAACCTGCGACCTTTGGCTTCGGAGGCCAACGGGAAAGCCCATGAAATCAAGGGTTTCGCCCCATTTTGGGGACATCTGGGGGACATTCATCGCAAGGCTGCGGCGCGACTGCTGAGCCTAGTGGCCGACGGCGCGCCAGTGCCGATCGAGCTGCTGGATGTGCTGGGCATCCCCGAGGGGGAGCACGCGCTGCGCCAGGCCGTCAAGGAGGCGCGTGCTCTGTTGATGCAGCCGCCGACCAGCGAGCAGCGCAGCGTGCCCTGAAGCCTCTCTCGCCCGCCTACCGGCCTGGAAGCGGCGGGGCTCATCGCCTCCCCCTGAGCCCCTCGGCGGCCTGCTCGAGCACGAAGCCCGTGAGCTCAGCCGCAAGGGCCAACAGCCCGATGAGGACCTGGGCGCGCGGAACCCCCGACCGGCTGTCCTGTTGCAGCTTCATCAGGCGCGTGCGCGCATCGGACATACGCGCCTCGAGTTCGTTCACGGCGCAGGGACCGCGGGGTGCGTGCTGCAGGCATCGCCATCGACCGCGCGCCCACCGAGTGCTGACGGTGCCGGCCGCTGCACGGCGCGGATCCGCTCTGCGGCCACGTCGGCGGCCGCTTGCGTCAGCACGGCGACGCGCACCGCCTCGCGCTCCCGCAGCTGTTTAGCGACGATATCGACTATTTCCCCCATGGCATCAACGAGGGTCCCCAGAGAACAAACTGCGCTCGCCAGGCGCAAAGCAGCCCATGGACGTCGACAAGCGGCGGCTCCGGTGCGCACTTGGTCGCGCCCTGCCCCCTCTGACGCCATCGCCAGTACGGATCCGCTGCAGGTCAACGCGGGTTGGCACTGCCCGATGTCCGCGAGGCAAGCACCGCGCGCTGAAGAGCTCCACTGGCCCGCCTCCACGAGTTCTGCCGAGGTCGGCGAGCATGCCGCCACCAGCGCTAGGCAGGCCAGGATCGTCAAACGCCGCATCACCAGGTCTCCACGACACGCCCAGCGAACGCTCTCGGCGTCGGATCCCAGGTATTCGGAAGGTCGAGCGCGCTATCCGGCTCGCCTGCCACAGCGCGCTGCCGCTCGGTCTGCCCGGACCGCAGCTTGACGGGCTTGCCGGCTGCATCTTGACACTGCCCGCTCACGCAGCGCGCGGGCTTCGGGCAGCTCTGTTCATCGCAGCGGACCTTGCCGCTCGCGGCATCGACGGCTCTCGCCACGGCGGCGCGGTCGCTCTCCGGTTCACGCGCGAGCTGGACGTCACGCTGCCCCGAGAAGACGACCAGCCCGCCCGACAGCATCAACATAAGCACCGAAGGTCCCGCGCGACGGACAAGCGCTGAAGGGACGGGCATTTTGTCCAGCGCTTGCAGCTGCTCGGGCGTCGCCCGCATGATGGCGTTGCGATGCAGGCACTGGTTGAGGACATGAAGCGCGGCGATGAATGCAGCGCTCGCAGCGGCAATAATAGCGGCCCAATCGATCAATGCAGTTCTCCTTGTGCTTGATCATCCCCAGATGTCTCTTTCATCGTCACTTGCACACATACCCCGGTAGGTCGGTCTCGTAAATGAATCGAGGTGCCGGCGGCGGAGCGATAGCGTGGACGGGGTGCAGCGAGTTCCCGGATAGCGCCGACGGCATGCAGTTCTTTCCGTCCCGGTCGTTCGTGTACAATACCTGGTCAGAAAGCGGCAATGGGTCAACGACTTGAATGTTACCCCCCAGGGCATCGCAGCTGAGTTCCATCGTGCTGATGATGTATTTTGAAGTTCCATTGCCGAGACAGTTCGGCTCTCGATTCACCCAGATGCGATCAGGCCCTCCATTGGGATCGCAGACGCCGAAGATGGCCAGGCCCATGTTGTCAGGCACGCAGACCTTGGCACCGCGGAACATCGCAAAGTGACACGGGGTGCCAAGCCGTTCATCCATGTAGCCGCCCGGGATGGGCCGCGCGCAGCCGGGCGGCCCGAGCGGCGGGCGCGGGTTTGGCGATGACATGTACACGCTGGGAGGCGATGAGGGGTCGCACGCAGCAAGGCAGAGCACGACAACAAACAGATGGCGCATCAGTTGCTCACCTTTTCCCAATTGAGTTGCGTGTACTGGAACCCGGAGCCACCGCTCTTGATATGTGCGTCCTCCGAACCGTCGATATACGCCTGAGTCTTGATGGTTCTCCCAGAAGCAACGGTCACCCGGAAGGTCACCGAACTGCTGAAACTCGCCGACAGCCCGCCGGCATCGATGCAGCCGAGCGATCTATCCGAGTTGGCGACCACAGCTCCCGCGGTGTTGTCGTAGAGCCTGAGATACACGAGCTGGTCTCCAGTACTCGGGCTGCCGGTATTAATGACGGTCCAGAGGTCGATCGTGATTCGGTACGTACCGGCGTCCGGCAATGCCGCATTGAGGCCGATGTCCGCGAATAACCCGGTGACAGTGTAGTCGGACGTGGCAAGATTCACGGTGCCACCGGCCGGCGTTGGCACTGCGTTGAGCTTGGTCTTGTCCGTCCCGGACAAGAACCCGGATGCGCCGCCGGCGATGGCGTCCGCATGCAGCGACCCGCCCGCTTGGCTTCCGTGAGCGTGTACGTGGTCCGCTCGGGCCGCGGTGCTGGAAACGCCTATTGCCGCAGTGCCGACCGAAGCAGGGAGTGTGCTCGACAGCGCGACCATAGAAGCGACGATCGAATCGATCTGGCCTTGCAGATTGCTGGTCGCGCCATTGAGGTATCCAAGCTCCGTATTGTCTACCAGGCCAGCTCCGAGCTTCAGCGCATCGATACCGCCGAGCAGTGATGCGCTGGCGATGTTCGTGCAGGTATTGGAGCTGCAGTTGATTGTGATCCCACTGAGGGAACTCACCCAGCCCGGGGCCGCAGCGCCGTTGGCCTGGTATAGGTAGTTTGCTGTCCCGGGAGCGAGGCGCGTCCATGCTGTGCCGTTGTCGTACAGCGTTCCCCCCGCGCCGCTCGGGGTGGGTGGAAGCTTGGTGGAACTGGCCGGCAGGAGCAGTGCGAGCTGCGCCTGTATGTCGCTGGTGACGTTGGCCAGATAGCCAAATACCGTGTTCGAGACGGTGCCAGCTGCGAGTTTCGCAACGTCGATGCCCGTCGGAAGGTCACCGGCGAGAATTGCGGCAAGAGTTAGAGCTCCTCCGACAATTTTGGCGTAGTAGCCGTTAGTCTGGCCGGCGCTAACATCAGCCCCGAATCCACCGAGGGCAAGCGGAACAATGGGCAGCAAATGCGTATGGTCGGACCTCGCAGCAGTGGTCCCGACGCCAACCGCGCCAGCTGTTGTGCTCACTCCCGCCGGGGTCGTGCTGGAAAGCATGACGCCCGAGGCGGGGACCTCCCACTGAAGCGCAGGCCCTGCGGCCACGGTCAGCACTGACCCGACTCCTCCAATCGTCCCGATTGGAACCCCTAGGATGCTGGTCGCATTTGTGCTGCCGCTCGTCGGGTAGCCGCCGCCGAACAGTCGCCCGACGGACCTGTCAGAAACTTCGCTGGCTCGGGGGTCCTGCGCAGCATCGGATGGTAGCGCTGCCATTCCCGCGTCGGAGGCAGATCGACTATCGACATAACAGCCAGACCCTATGGCCAGGACACAGACGAGAATGCACTTGTTCATGGTTTTCACATCGCCCTGCAGAAGCACTTGACTGTGTCTCCCGCCGACAGACCGAACTCGGTTGCCGGTATTCCCATGACCTCCACCCGGCACTGGTCGCGGATGTGGCCAGACTCCGTTTGGAGCAGCAGCGTCTGTTCGGTGACCGTGTGTTCGAACGCAACGGCACCGGTGTCGCTTCGTACGGTCTGAATCGGCTCCCAGACACCTGCGTCGCGCTGGGCCCGAACGCGCACGACATAAGAGCCGGCGCTCTCGTAGGTGAACCGGAAATCAAACTCCTGGCCCTGAGTGCGAGCCAGGAAGGGCTCGCTGGTGTTTTGCACGGTGCCGTCCTGCATCCAAGACCATGCGCTGGTGAGTAGCTCGTAGGGCCGGACGACACCCTTGATATCCTCGTAGGTCAGCGTGGCCGCGGGCCCGGCCTTGGCCAGGACCTGGCCGAACTCGGCGTTATCTGTGGTCGAGCTGCTCATGGTTCCACCTTCGCGCAGGCTCCGCTTACGCACGACAGGCCAGCGCAGCAGATTGCTGGCACCAAGCACTGCCGATGCAGCGGAACACACGACACTGCCTTGGGCCCGCAGCAACCGATCGCAGCATTGCAGTCGAGCCCCAAGGCGGGACACGGGTTAAGCACGGCATCGCAGCGAGTGCACATCGCACCAACTAAGTCAGGTGTTTCCTGGCGGCCTGCATCCGCCGCGCTCGGCATCTCTGTGACCATGCGGAGGTCCGCGGGGCTCGGCTGAGGGCTGTTACAGCCAACCACCCACAGCGCGAACAGGGCAAAGCCGCTTCGCGATAGTCTCATTTCACGACTCCGAAAATAGTTAAGACCAGCGTACTGCCGGTGCCGTTGGCATCCCCGACAACGACCAGGCCGCGGGCCGCTGCGCTGCCCTGATTCAGGGCGTAAGCGTCACTTTTTGTAACGCTGCCAGACCCGTCATCCACAAACGCATTTCCGGTCAAAGCGGCCACCGCCATGACCACAAAGGGAACCGCAAGGCCGCTTGTGTCTTTGATGGAAACAGTAGCCGTGGTTGCCCACGCCGTGGCGCCATTTACCTTGGCATGCCAGCCCAGCAGGTATGCGCTCTTGCCTGCAGGTACATCCCCGTCCGCCAGGCACGTGACCGGCGTGGCAGCCGTAGCGCTCGTCAGCTGACAAGTGCGCGAGAAGGTCCGCTCGACCGCATCGAGCGCGGTTTTGCTCGCAGGCTCAAACCAGCCCGAATTGTAGAACTGAAATTTCAGCAGCGTCGTGTCGTAGTACCAGGCCCCGTTGGCCGGGCTTCCCGGGGCAGTGGTCCGCCGCCAGGCCGCTTGCGACTCTTCGATTGGCCACCCGCCTCCGGAAACATCGAAGAGGTACGGCTTTCCCGTAACCGAGCTGGCCCCGATGCAGGCCAGCCCAAGAGGGCAGGCTATCGCGCTCGGAGACTGCGTCTGCAGGCCCAGCAGCGAGAAACGCCCCGGCGGGCTGGCGCTCGCAGCTTGCGCCATCATCGCGCAGAAAAACGCAATTGCCAGGATGATGCCTCTTTGTCTCATGAGCTCACCTCGCACCGCCAGGTCATGATCCCTGAGTAGGTGCTCGAAAAGTTGATGCGGACGCCGTTCTGGGTCCGGTTGGTCCAAAAAACCACGGGCGCGCCCCCAGCGGGAACGCCGCCGGTACCCTGCGTCTCCTGGAGGGTGACCGCTGGGTGATACTTGTCCGACCTCAGCTTGGGGGTGAAGACGATGTCGTAGAAATCGGCGGCCTCCAGCAGGGTCTCCCCGGTGTTAAGGACATCCGACCCAGGACTTGCCGCTTGTCCCCCCGCCGCCAGCGTCCATCCTGCCTGGATGAGGTCATTGATCGTGTATGGACCTGCTCCGGCGGGCGGCACCCCCTGCCAGGTCTTGCCATCCGGTACGCGGATGAACCAGACGGCGTCCACGGGCAGCTGCTCTGACGTCTGCGGAAGGTAGAAGCTCCAGGCACCACCACCTGCACTCAGCGCGGCCACGCCGTACTGATACTCGGCCTGCACGATAGTCAGGTCCGGGTCGATGATCCGGTAGGTGCCCCCGGCATCCTTGAGGCGAATGGAGTTATCCCGCGGCCATCCATACACCTGCTCGCCGTCGTGAAGATGACCGCTGGAGTCCGTGAGAACGTCCTGTATTTGACAGGTTCCCATTAGCCACCAAACGCCGTGAACATGAAACCATCAGGGTCGTAGTCTGATGAGTCCAGTTTGTAGAAATGCACGCGCACCACCAGGCCTGCGCCCGCTATCGTGGTGAACTGGATGGTCGACACCACGGGCAAGGGCGTTGAGTCGACTGCCGTGACGTTGACAATATGCCTGTTCTGGTTAGGTCCGGCAGTGTCGCACGTGATGATGTAGTCACCCGTGCCGTTCTTGACGACCTGGCGGATGTTCGGTCCGCCGCAGCCCGTCAGAGCTCCGGCCACAAGACTGCACCTGCCACCGCACAGCAGCGCGCTCTCGCGCGACATGGAGCCCCAGGGAATGGAGCCCGTGTTGAAGGGCGCGGTTCCCTTGAAGCCTCCAAGCGAGGTGGTGACAGTCACTGTACCCGCAGGTGGCAATGCCGCGTTGCCGCCCGTGCCATCCACGGTGAGGGCCTTAACCGAGTACCCCGCGCTGTACAGCCCTGCGAGATACTTCTGTAGGTCGTTGAGGTCCTGTGCCTTGATGGGCGGCGGACTGTTGGCGACGTACGTGGTCGAGGGCGTCAGCGGCAGTGCCGCCATCGCCAGGACGGGCACGGCGAGAGCCAAGAGCATAAGAGCAACTGCAGTTCTTCTGGTCATCAAATTCACCCCGGTAGCGTGTCGTCAGGAATGGTGGTGGGCAGGTCTGGCCAGCCCGGGATAGGCCCAAGCGGCGCGCCCTTTACGACCATGGCGACACCCGCATAGGCAGGCTTGTGTTTGCGCGCCGCGTCTGTGGCTCCCTCCAGGTCGTAGTTTGGACCGACCAGTCCCGGGTCGACGACCACGGCGAAGTAATGCAGCTCGTTGCCCAGGCTTTCTTGGCCGAGCGCATTGCGCCCCAGCGCTTCCACGAACAAACCCGCCGCATGGAGGGTCCCCGTTCCGGACCGGCTGGTGCACGTCAGGTGCCAGGCCCCAAGCGTCTGGCCGCGAACCGAAGCGCCCGTGATCGTGCGTTTAGATGGAGGCGCATACAAGACAAAGTCCTGCGCCACCACGGGACCGGCACCAAGGTATCCGACATCGAAAAACACCTGCTGCCCCGTTCCCCCAGGGCCGCTCAACGTAAAGGTGAGCTCTGACAGGTCGCCCGTGATGTTGATGAAGACCTGCGCGCCTGCATCACTTACGGGTCCGTCGTCGGGAACCTGGAACTTGACGTCGAGCGGTGGAAACCCGGTCGGAATCGTCAAGGGTAGCGTCTCCACGGTCGGGTAGGTGTGAAGTGTCTTAATCGAGTCCCGGTCTGCCTCCAAGATCTGAATCTGCCCCGGATCTGCGTAGTCCAGGAACAGCGCCAGCAGCGCACGCAGGCCCGGCAGCGACAATTCTCCAATACCGTGCAGCGCAGAGACCACCTGGGCACGGCGCTGCGCGATGGTCCCGAAGGTGGCTATTTTCGTACTGGATAGGTCTAACGCGGACTCCCAGAGCGGCAGGAAGTAGCTCGCGCGCGCCGGATTCATCTCGGCGATGAACGCATCGAGGCGGTCGCTCACCTCCGTGCGGATGACATCCGCAATCGCTTCCCAGATCTTGCGACGGTCCGGCCCCATGTTGCCTGCCAGGCCGGGCGGCAAGAGCGCAAGGAGTGAGCTGTATATCTCTTTGAGGGTGCGCATCGATTACGTCAACGGAAGGATGACGATCCCTCCGTTTGCTAGGTACAGGAGTTCCGGGGTTCCAGTGGGAGGCACGATCACATCCCGCGCAAAGACATCCGCGGAGGCTCCGTTAATCGTCGTGCCTCTTATGTTGATGATGAGCTTGGCCTTCGGGTCGTTGGGGTCGGTCGTGCCCATGGCGATGCCTTCGATGGCACCGACCCCAAGGGTGTCCGACCACCCATCGAACGCGTCTGCGTAGCCCGACTGCCGCGACGGCAGCAGGCTATTGACAAACGCCCTCAGGGCGATCGCGATGGGCAGCACCACGTCGCTCCCCGCCCTGACCCTGTCCAGGGCAACGAGCGGCGCAGAAGGAGCTGCCTCCAGCGTGATGGTGCTGTTGGCTGCATTGGTATAGGCCACCGCGCGGACGATGATCGGCAAGACCTGGTTTTGCGACTGAATCTGCATCCGTGGCTTACGCCCGGCATCTATGGCCTGGCGCAGCTGCACAAGTCCCGGCGGACTGATAGCCGTGGCGATATTCTGGTCGACCACGATATGGGTCGCGTCGGTCACCGAGGCGACATTGAGAAAAAACGGCGCTGTGTCGAACTGGTATTTCCGTGCCGGATTAGGCTGGACGCTAGTAATTACGGACAGCCCCGGTCTGCTCATGTCCGGCAGAAGCACCAAGTGTTTAGATGTGACAGGCCGAACCGACTCGACGTACGCAGCTACGTCCGCGGCGACCTGCGCCGACAGCAGGCGCTCCTTCTCGTTGCCCCCTCCGATAATCACGCTATGTGTGGTCCCCACTCCGCCTCGCAGCGGATACTCGCAACAGCGAGCCACCAACCCCCCGGGAATGCCCTGCGGGGTCAGGTAGTTCTCGCACCAGCGCCGAAAGTCGGCAGCGCTTCCGCCGCGCTTGGGGCGCCGCAGGTTGGTGAGCGTGCGTTCAATGACGCTCGTGCGCGCCTCGTCCTCCAGCCCGCCGCCGAGGCCCGTGGTCAGCTGAACCTGCGGGGCTACGCCCGCGGGCGCGGTGACAAACTGCAGCACGCCCCCCGCCTCAACATTGCCGGCGGTGCCTGGTGTCACAGCGATGATCGCCACCGAGATCGTTCCGCCCGCGCCGACCGTGACCGCGCCCGAGGTGGCGAACGTGGTCTGCCCGGTCCCATCAACAAGGAGCGTCCCATCCGCGATCGGGCTGCCAGGGCTCCCCGTGGCGGTCGCAACGCCGCCGCTCGCCGGCTTGGCGATGTTCGGCCCGTACCGGTTGGCCGGATTGTTGCTCGGGATGCCCGCAGCGCTGCCCCAAGCGGCGGCACCGGCGGTGCTGTTGTCGTAGCCTGGGACCTGATCGCGCGCGGCCGCTACCAAACGCCGCATGAATCCAAGCAGGCTCATGGCGAGCGTCCGGGACTGCTTGCCAAAGAAGCTGTCCCGATCGTGCGCTTTAGTCGGAAAACGCACCCGGAACGAAGCGGCAACGGCCGCGCGCTCTTCTTCTAGACTCGGAGCGAAGTAGGAAGGGACCGCCATCGTCGTTAGCTCTCCAGGATGTAGGTCATGGTCTCGGCCCTACCGGTACGACTGCGGTAACTGACCACCACGCGGAACTTGC
>ERZ650311.1126-NODE-1126-length-13910-cov-5.470516_pt1 | contig 13910 bp, 15 predicted proteins | sample MGYA00376247_ERZ650311 | MGnify/ENA primary metagenome ERZ650311 (study PRJEB26733, sample SAMN07839324) | wastewater metagenome | biome: small river; feature: stream; material: water | place: USA: North Carolina | collected 2016-07-28 ... | reverse complement strand
CGCCGCGATAGCCGATCTGAAGTTCTTGCTCTGTCACGAGAGGGGGCTCGCTTTCCATTGATATTCCCCAGGGGATGGAGGAATGCCTAAGGGTAGATTCTCAATGGCTCCGAAGGCGGGAGCGACACGCTCGAAACCTCTACTTGAGGTTTACAGTTCCTCGCCCTTTAGGCGAAATCTTCTGGGTTGATATGGTCCAAGAACTCGCGGAAGGCCTCGACCTCTTGCTCGCTCTCCCCCTCTGCCGGGGCCGGAATCTGGATCCCCGCGCTCGCCAGGAGATCCTGGCTGACCAAGATATTGGTCTTGGTGCGAAGGGCGATTGCGATTGCATCTGATGGTCGAGCCGATAAAGGTGCAATCGGTCCCTCTTGATTACGCAACTGAAGCTCGGCATAGAAGATGCCATCGCGCATATCGGTGATGTGCACTGCAGTGAGTGTGACTCCTGTTGCCTGCAATAACTCAACGATCAAATCGTGGGTTAGCGGACGAGTGGGACGTAACTCTTGTTGCGCAAATGCAATTGCAGTCGCTTCTACTGAGCCAACCCAAATCGGAAGGAAGGTTGTCCCTTCCATCTCTTTTAAGAGAACGATGGGCTGATTCGACGGCATCTCGATACGAACGCCGACGACTTCAACGAGAGTGAACATCACTAATTCGATTTAGCGTGGACGATTGAGACCGCTACGAACGAGCGATGCATGAAGACGCACTGAGAGCGCTGCAATCTCCTTCTGAACTTCTTCGGCACGCGCCTTAGATTCAGTCGACTTCTGTCGTGTGTACGGAGTGATTACTTGCTCAATCAAACCGATTTCACGATCTGCCGCAGTCTTAAATGAACGCAGGTGACGCGCTTCAATTCCAAAGCTCGCCATCTCTGCAACTGCCTTTGCAACCGAGAGCGCATCTGCATCGTAGTGACGGCCACGAAGTGTGATGAGACCGAATGACTCGAGTTCTACGAGCTGCCCATCTTCAAGACCCGAAGCGTTGAGGAGCTCATCGCGAGAAAGGCGCATCTCTGACTGCTCACCGAATGTCGATGGCGCAATCTCGCCATCGACGGTAGCTAACCCGAGAGTTGGGCGTGGAACTGCTGTTCCCTGCGCTGTTGGGACGAGGCCGCGATCAAGCGCATCGAGGTTCTCCTTGATGACCTTCAGCGGAAGGTACTGATCACGCTGCGCGAGCAATACATAGCGAAGGCGCTCAAGATCATTGCTTGTGAATTTGCGATAACCAGATGGTGTGCGCTGTGGCTCAATCAAGCCCTCGGACTCGAGGAAGCGAATCTTTGAGATTGTGATATCAGGAAAGTCACCGCGTAACTTCGTTAATACTTCGCCAATGCTTAAGTAGGCACGTGCTGGAACGCTCACTTATTTCTCCCCTGATTGCGCTGTAGCTCCGATAAAGAGCATATGAAATTTACCGATTTGAATCTCATCACCAGTTGAGAGGCGGTGAGATGAAGTTTGTTGATTGTTGATATACGAACCATTGAGGCTGCCAGAGTCGGTGAAGATAAAACCGGCTCCTTCGCGCGCAATAGATGCATGAGAACGAGAGACAGTGACATCGTCGAGGAAGATATCGCTCTCCGGCGAACGTCCAATCGATGCTCCGGTCGCCGTAATAAGGAAACGAGCGCCACGAGAAGGGCCACGGTGGATAAAGACCATCGCGCTCTCGCCATTGCCATTCATTACCTGCTGAAGGACAGCCTGCTCTTCGCTATTGGATTCAGCGATGAGCTTCTCGATCAGAGCGACTGGGGAAGAATCTGCTACTGAACGAACTCCGAGGTGGAGGGTCGTTGTGAGTTCATGTGATGGAACTGATTTCTCCATTGGAACTCCCCTCTAGCCGCCATTTTGGCTCACCTTCAACCTGAGGCTGACAGTAGAGAGTTACCGGATTTTTTTCAAGCTGGCGTATCAGCCAGTGATTTCACCGTATTGCGCAGCGGTAAGGAGGCCTGCTGGCTCTCCACTTACTGAGATTTCCGCCAACCATCCTGCGCCATATGGGTCAGAGTTGACTAATTCTGGTGCTGATGACAACGCATCATTGACCGCGACAACCGTTCCAGTTACCGGAGAGAAAATTTCAGAGACTGACTTTGTTGATTCCACTTCACCACAGACTTTATCTGCAACGACTGCTTCACCAACCTTTGGCATCTGCACATAAACAATGTCACCGAGTGCGCCCTGCGCAAAGTCAGTGATGCCCATTCGAATAGTTCCAGCAGTTGCAGTGGGTGCGACCCATTCATGCTCTTTGGTGTACTGGAGATCTGCTGGAATCGATGACATGGTCGCCCTTTTCGTTCGTCTTAATCGATCTCGATGATGCGATTAGCTGGCTGCACTCTAATACTTTTCATAGCGGTGCGGAAATATGAAACGCCAGTAAAGAGGTAGAGCGCAATTCCCCACCAGGCAAAGGCCCAGCCAAGAATGTATGCAATTGTTCCGATCCACGAATCACTGAGCGCGAGAAGTAGGAATGGAAATGCATAGAGAAGGTTAAAGGTTGCCGCCTTACCGACATAGGTAACCTTGAGTGGAGGTTGACCCTTTCGCGTAAGCGCGATAGTCACGATTGCGAGAATGAGATCACGGACCAATAAGAGTGCAATTACCCAGAGTGGCAGTGCATCTCGAAGGTAGAGAACGATGAGCGTTGCCAGAATGTAGATGCGATCAATCGCTGGATCTGCCAACTCGCCAAAGCGAGAGGTCTGATTCCACATCCGCGCCAATTTGCCGTCGAGATAGTCGGTGACTCCCCCGATAGCCAAGACCAGAATTGCCCAACCATCAGCCTTCACCGAGAGGGCGAGCCAGATAAAGAGCGGCACGCCTAACCCTCGCAGCGCGGTGAGCGCATTGGGAATTGTCAGGTACTTCTTCACTCTTTCTCGCGCTCCTTAACTCGGATCGCAACCTGCACTGGAGTACCAGGGAAGCCGAACTCTTCACGGAGGCGACGCTCAATAAAGCGGCGATAGGAAGCTTCGATCCATCCAGATGAGAAGACCACAAACTTTGGCGGCGCGATGCCGGCCTGAGTGGCGTAGTAAACCTTTGGCTGCTTTCCGCCACGCACTGGTGGTGGGGTCGCACCAATCAAGGCACCGAGGAATGAGTTGAGCTTCGAGGTCGGAACACGCTTCTCCCATGATGAGAGCGCGGTGCGAAGTGCTGGTGCGAGGCGATCACGATGCCATCCAGTCTTTGCCGCAACATTGACGCGTTGCACCCACTCAATATGTCCGAGGTGTCGGTCTAACTCTTTCTCAAGTTGATCGCGACGACCGTCATCTACTAAGTCCCACTTATTAAATACAAGCACCATCGCTTTACCGGATTCTTCTACCATCGAAATGATGCGAAGGTCCTGCTCCGAAATTGGTACAGATGCATCTAAAACAAGTGCGACACATTCAGAACGCTCAAGAGCAGTCTGCGTGCGAAGCGTTGCATAGTAATCAGTACCGCTTGCTTGATTTGCACGCTTCTTAATTCCAGCGGTATCAACAAAACGCCAAATCTGTCCACCGATTTCAATCAAGGAGTCAACCGGATCGCGCGTTGTTCCTGCGACATCGTCAACAATCGAACGGTTCTCACCAGCAAGAGCGTTGAGCAAGCTTGACTTACCAACATTGGGACGACCAATGAGTGCGATTCGACGATAACCATCTTGCGTTTGTGCACGGCCAACTTCTGGAAGTGATTTCACAATCGTGTCGAGCAAATCTCCAGAACCACGACCATGAAGACCTGAAACAAAGTGCGGCTCACCTAATCCAAGATTCCACAGCGCGTGTGCATCAGCTTCATCATGATCGCCATCTACTTTGTTAGCAATCAAAATTGTTGGCTTCTTCGCTTTGCGAAGTTCCTGCACCATGACATCGTCTTCATCAAGCGCACCTACTTGTGCATCTACAACGAATGCAAGAATGTCAGCTTCTTCCATGGCAAGTTCAGCACCGGCAGAGATTGCAACCGAGATCCCATCGGGACGTGATTCCCATCCCCCGGTATCCATCACAATAAATCGACGGCCGCCCCATTCGCATTCGTATTGAACGCGATCACGAGTGACGCCCGGAGTATCTTCAACAATTGCTTCGCGCCGTCCAATAAATCGGTTGATCAACGTTGATTTACCAACGTTTGGACGACCAAGGATCGCAACAATAGGAAGACCTAGGAGAGATCGCTCTACAAGGAGCTCCCATACGCGTTCAATCGTCTCTTCTAAGTTCAATTCAGTACTGTCGATATGAACAGCATCAGATGCCATCGCTAAAGGGCTGGTCTTGCGCGTTGAATCAATTTCATCACGTGAAGTCAATGATTCGGCAATAACTTCAGTCGCTACAGAAGAGTCAGCTATTTCATTCTCACGACGAGAGGTACGTGCATCAATATCTGCGGTGAGATAAACCTTGAGCGCTGCATCTGGACAGACAACTGTTCCGATATCTCTGCCTTCTACAACGATTCCACGTTCTGCTTTTTCAATGATGGAGCGTTGTAGCTGCAATAACTCTGCGCGGATTGCAGGATCTGCCGCAATTGCAGAAACTTTATTGGTGACATTGAGAGTGCGAATCTCTTCCGAAATATTGCGCTCACCAAGAAAAGTCTCTGGCTTCTTCGGATCGGCGCTAAATGAAATACGGTTAAGTGAAAGATGGCTCAAAATATCTTTAGCATCATCACTCTTAATCTCGATTGCAACAAGTGCAACAGCGCGATAGAGCGCTCCAGTGTCGAGATAATTCCATCCCGCACGAGTAGCAATACCTTTTGAGGTAGACGACTTACCAGCTCCGCTTGGGCCATCAAGTGCAACAACAATCATGTTCAACCCAAACCTTTCTGTTAACAAGTCGACATATTTATATGCGCTTATTATCGCGCATGAAAAGAAATTAATTCACCAATAAGCGCAATAAACGCCTTTATTATCGAGGCGAGTGTGCACTCCATCCTTGCTCTAAGAGATGACGATGCAATTTCTCTGCATCGCTCTGAGAAAGTGCGAGAGTTATTAATCCGGTGTATTGCTCTGGTGAGTGTTCGATTGCAAGATCTTCAACGTTTACCTTTGCACGCGCACATTCATCAAAGAGTGCAGCAAGTTGTCCCGGCTTATCTTCAATGACAACTGGCAAATATGTGTAGTTGCGAGCAACGCCGCCATGTTTTCCAGGAATCATCGAACGACCACGATTGCCGCTCTTGATGAAGTCGCCCACTGCATCAACGTTCTGAAGATTTCTAGAAAGCTCCTGCAACTCCTCAATCACTCGATCCAATAAAGGAGCGATGGATGCACGATTGGCAGAGATGATCTCTTGCCAAAGTTCTGGGTTTGAGGCGGCGATTCGAGTCGTATCGCGAAGACCGCTCCCGGCAAGATCGAGCCACTCCCCTGGCGCACCCTCAAGCTGTGCAGCCAAAGCTGAACTCATAATCTGCGGAAGGTGCGAAACCAGAGCTACAGCGTTGTCGTGGGTTGCGATCGACATCTCAATTAAGTGGCCACCACAAAGTTCAATGACCTCAAGACCCTGGGCCACAACTTCGGAGGAGACACCGGTCGCATCGACAATCCAAGGCCGACCTTGAAATAAATCTGCGCGGGAGGACTCAGCCCCACCTACTTCTCTTCCAGCCATCGGATGGGTGGGAAGAAAACGTGACATATCGATTCCCAAAGATTTAATCTCAAGTACAGGATTAGTTTTAACGGAGGATATATCCATAAAGCCAATGTTGAGACCTTGTGAAATTTCAGACTCTATGACCTGTGAAACCGTCGACAGCGGTGATGCGATGATGAGAAATTCTGGGTCGTTGCCAGTTGTCGGAGCTCCCACCAAATCCTGTGCAAGTGCCTGAGCGGCAGGGTCAATGTCAACCATGGTCACCGAAACCTTGCGAGCAGCGAGAGCGAGACCAATCGAGGTGCCGATGAGGCCAGATCCGACGATCTTGACGTGAGTAAGTGCCATCGATCTGCCCTTATTGAGCAATATCTCGGCGGAGGACCTTCGCTCCGCCTAGGTAAATATGGCTAATCTCTTTCATTTCACGATCGGTTTCGACGGTAAACATGGCTCGGACTACACGCTCAAGGGCGCCTGGAACGTCAATCTCTACTGCACAGAGTAGCGGCGTGGATTCAAATCCGACCTCACGAGCTGCAGCTGCAGGAAATGCAGCGTTGAGGTCGGGGGTGGCGGTCAAGAGAACTGAGATGACTTGGTCGACCGAGAGTTGATTAGCTTCCAGTACGGCAAGCAGGAGTTCACGCGTTCCAGCAGAGATCGATTCAGGAGAGTTGGCCTCAACCTGGATAGCTCCGCGAATCGCACGTACTGACATGGGTGAAATCATACCGGTACTCCCCTTTCCATGGGATGGCTTTTAACCTATTTATCTACAAATCAATCTATTGAGATTCACGAAAATAACGACCCGTGGATGCTTACTCTGATCTGTACTCGAAGGTACTTCGATGATAAATATCGATAAATACACTTTGAAATTGCAGAATTGAGCGTCATAATATCGATAAACAGATAATTGATTCAGTATCATCGCAATTGTCTACAAAATGATAAAAGGTTTTATTGCCCTAGTATCGATTTATTACTTTAAATCTAAAGCCTTTTGTAGGTTAAGCAATTCACCATCATTGAGATCGCGCCATCTGCCCTCGAGAGTTTCGCCGAGTGAGATGGGACCAAACTTGGTACGGATGAGACGGATGACCTCAATCCCGATAGCCTCCATGAGGCGACGGATGATGTGGTAGCGACCTTCATGGATCGTGACTTCGAGCCATGTCGGAGAGAGCTGCTTGTAATCCAATACGCGGGCCATTCCATCCTCCAGCTCGACGCCATTCTTGAGGGTCTTCTCAATTCCTGACGGAAGCTTCCCATCGAACTCGATGATGTAGGTCTTCTCGAGCCCGTAGGAAGGATGGGTTGCCCTGAAGGTCAAATCTCCATCATTTGTGAGGAGAATAAGCCCCTCTGAATCCTTATCCAGGCGCCCTACGTGGAAGAGGCGCTCGGTACGAAGATCGATAAAGTCAGCTAATGATGGGCGTCCTTCAGGGTCATACATGGTAGACAGAACACCTCTTGGTTTATGAAGTGCAAGATAAGTCTTAGTCATTTGTTGTGTGATTGTCTCACCATCAACCTCGACATGAACCTTTGAAGGATCAAACTTCGCTCCGAGCTCTCGAACTACTCGTCCATCGACCATGACTCGTCCCGAGATAATGAGGTCATCCGCTCCCCTACGAGAGGTGACACCAGCATCGGCGATGATTTTATTGAGGCGCATATCGGCCATGATGTATTTCCATTCTGCGGCTATCCATTGACGACAGTCAGCGTGAAGCGACCTGAGGAATCCAGGTCGACCAGGAAAGTGTAACTGAAGGGTTAGTCGGTTAGCGAATCGAGGATCTCATCAAGACCATCGATATCTGGAAGATGCGGCGCTAGCGGTGGCAGATCTTCAAGGCGATTAAGACCAAGGCGCTCGAGGAAGTAGCTCGTAGTCTTGTACAGGATTGCTCCGGTCTCGTTTTCAACGCCATATTCATCAACCAAGCCACGTGTAATGAGGGTCTTCATAACCGCCTCAACGTTGACTCCACGAATCGCCGATACGCGGGCGCGGGATACCGGTTGGCGGTAGGCGATGACTGCAAGAGTCTCGAGGGCAGCCTGGGTGAGGCGGTTCTGCTGGCCATCGAGGACAAACTTCTCGACGACTGAGCTAAATTCAGGCGAGCTATAGAAGCGCCATCCCCCATTAATCGCCTTCAAGGTAAATCCGCGCTCTTCATAGGAACCTTGGAGGCGCTCGAGGGCATCGACGATCTGGTCGACGGTGACCTCAAGGACCGAGGCGAGCGTCAACTCTGTCACCGGCTCATCGACGACCATGAGGATCGCTTCAATCGAACGGCCAAGAGTCGCCTCGTCATAGACATGCGAGAGCTGACCTTCAGTAGGCTCAGTGACCGCTTCGATATTCTCCATCTCCACCGGGTTCTGATCACTCATTCTCGGACTCCTCTTCATCAACGTCTTCGTTGCTATCTTCATCGTCAATATCTACAGAACTTTCAACTTCTACTTGAGGGTTTTCGCCTACAGAACCCTCAACCTCTTCTTCAGGGTATTGATCTGCAACCGGGATATCGAACTCGGATGAGGCGAGAACCTCGCCCTCGTCAGAGCCGACCCAGCTAATCTGGAGCTCGCCGAGGGCTATGACCTGCTCAAATCGGAGGGCGCCTTGACGGTAGAGGTCGAGCAAGGCCAAGAATCGCGCGACCACGACCAGTGTCGAATCGGCCTCAGCGACGAGCGAGCGGAAGCTAACGGTTCGACCCTTGCGAAGGGCCTCGACGACCAATCGTGACTCCTCAGCCACGCTCACAAGGGCGCTATGGAGGTGTTCTACAGCGACAACCGGGGCGACTTTAGGGGTCAAGACGCGCTCTGCGATGGCTGCGAAGCGCTCTGGTCCTACGCCGATAAGGACCTCAGGAAGAAGGTTCGCTAGGGCTGGATCAAGGGCTACGACACGTGGGAATGACTTATCTGCGGTGGCGATCGCCTCTTGGAAGTTCGCGGCGATCTCCTTAAAGGCTCTGTATTGAAGAAGGCGGGCAAAGAGGATATCTCGCGCCTCCAGAAGGGCTAGATCCTCCTCATCCTCAATCTCACCGCTCGGAAGGAGTCGAGCTGCCTTGAGGTCTAGGAGGGTTGCGGCGATAACCAGGAACTCGGTCGCCTGATCGAGGCGCCAGCCTTCTCCCGATGCCTCGAGGGCTCGGATAAAGGCGATAAATTCATCGGTGACCAGGCTCAGTGAGACCTCGGTGATATCGAGCTTATGGCGGGAGATCAGCTGGAGCAGGAGATCAAAGGGACCATCAAAGTTATCGAGGTGGACATTAAAGGCGCCATCTTTCGCCGGCTCGGCGACAATCTCAGACTCGGCAGCGGCAGGGTCGACCAAGGCCTCTACCTCAGCCTCGCCCGGTGCGCTCTCGACAATATCCACGCGCGAACCTTACTTGGTCTAGTTGCCTCTTTCTGCACATCCAGCGTAGAGTCGCGCCAATTGAGAAAGAGGTTTGACGCTTGAACGCTAAATCGACATTTGAGGATGATGTAGTTACCGCTACCTCACTCTTCGGCGGAACCCCGCAGAACTTCCCTGTTCCAGCACCCATTACCGAACACGGCCAAGCGAAGGTCATCTCGATCTTCAATCAGAAGGGCGGCGTAGGTAAGACCACTACGACAATCAGCCTCGGCGCTGCGCTCGCAGAGCTTGGTCGCCGCGTTCTCTTGGTCGACTTCGACCCACAAGGCGGTCTATCACTTGGACTCGGCGTCAATGCTCACCGACTTCCTCTTGAGAACACGGTCTACTACGCGCTCCTTGCACCTGATGCAAATATTGATGAGATTGTTTTGAAGTCATCTGTCGCGAACCTCGACTTCCTTCCAGCAAATAAGGATCTCGTTGGAATCGAAATGAAGTTATCGAGCGATATCTCCGGTCACCTCTATCTCAAAAAGGCGCTCGCACCATTGCGCAATGAGTACGACGTCATCCTGATCGATTGCCAACCAACGATGGGACGCCTTGCTATTAATGCTCTCGTCGCATCAGATGAGATTATCGTTCCAATGCAATGCGAGAACTTTGCGATGCATGGTTTTATCGAGCTCTCTGAAAATATTGGCAAGGTACGTGAGGTTTACAACCCAAACCTCAACCTCATCGGAATCATTGCAACTATGTTTGAGAAGAAAACTCTGCACAATCGTGAGGTAATTTCGCGCATTATTGAAGGCCACCCAGGTGTTGTCTTCGATACTTTAATCTCAAAATCAATCCGTTTTTCAGAGGCAACCGTTGCTGGTGAGCCAATCACCGCATATGCCACATCTTCAGCAGGCGCACAGTCATATCGACGACTCGCGCGCGAACTTATTTCACGAGGAGGAGCACGATGACACGTAGAGCCAGCTTGCCAGGAGCGGATGAACTCTTCCGCAATAACGCACCAGCACTATCCGCAGTTCGCGAAGTCGTAGTCGAGCCAACAGTTGCTCCTTCAACTCCAACTGCGCCAGTGACATCGTCAGCACCACGCGCGAAGAAAGGCGTGCGTTCGATTCCACGTCGTCGCGTTACTCAGACAGATAAGTCACCTTCTGGTCGTGAACGTCACGATGAGAAAATTACTGTCTACCTCTCCCCTGATGAGCTCTTCGATCTTGATCAAGCTCGCTTGATGCTCCGTGGAGATCTCGGACTTGCAGTCGATCGCGGTCGCATTGTTCGTGAGTCAATCGCTGTCATCATTGCAGATCTTGAATCTAAGGGAGAGCAGAGCATCTTGGCTCGCCGCCTACGCGGTCTCTAAAAACAATTACTTAGAACGAGGGTGCGCTAGAGAGTAACTTTCGCGCACCTTATCTATTGTTACGAGCGTATAAATTTGAGTGGTCGTAACAGATGCATGTCCTAGTAGTTCTTGCACCACGCGAATATCAGCGCCCCCGTCGAGTAGATGTGTTGCATAACTATGTCTAAATACGTGCGGTGATACTCGCCCTTCAAGACCGACCGCCTTTGCAGCTTTCAATACCGTGGTCCATGCTGACTGACGTGAAAGCCGCGTGCCACGGGCATTGAGAAAGAGAGCGCGTTCATTCCGAGAGTTCTTCGCCTGCAGACCCGGTCTTAGGCGAACGAGATAATTTTCAATTGCATCCACTGCGAACTTTCCTAGCGGAACTAATCGCTCCTTCGAACCTTTGCCACGCAATTTGAGAATCGTTATCTCTTCACCGTCGAATTTGTCCTTCGAGATATCGTGGATATCTATTCCCACGAGCTCCGCTACGCGAGCACCGGTTCCATACAGCACCTCGAGAATCGCTCGATCGCGGAGCATCGTTGCATCGGATGGATTATCAGTTGATTCAATTAAACGAGAGATCTCCTCAACTGAAAGCGCCTTCGGCAATTTGCGCGCAATCTTAAATTGACTGATATCGACCATGGGATTTGTGACTTGATACTCGAGTGCGCAGTACTTGTAGAAGCCTTTTAAGGTCGATAAGAATCGATTGATGGATGGTGACGAAAGGCCACTGTGCGAGAGGAAGCCGATGAGTGCAGAGATTTCTGATTCATCAAGTCCATCGAAACGAAGGTTGTGATCGAGAAGATAGCCTTGAAACTTCCCCAAGTCCCGGCTGTAGCTCGAGATGGAATTAGCAGAGAGCCCTCGTTCAATTCTTAAATGATCGAGGTAGGTAGTTACTGCAACGCTACATTGAATAGCCATGGGCTACCGCGACCGCTTCGTAGCGAATCTTTCCGGCATGCACATTGAGACCTTTAGCAAGTGCTGAATCCCTTGCGATTGCAGCTTCCCATCCGTGATTTGCGAGTGAGAGTGCATATGGCAGAGTTGCATTTGTAAGTGCATATGTTGATGCAACTGGGACCGCGCCTGGCATATTTGCAACGCAATAGAAGATTGCATCATGGACCTTAAATGTTGGCTCTGCATGGGTCGTTGCGCGAGAGTCTTCGAAGCATCCACCTTGATCGATTGCAATATCTACAAGAACGGCGCCAGGCTTCATTCCCTTAACCTGCTCGTTCGTAACGAGCTTCGGCGCCTTTGCGCCGTGTACGAGAACAGCACCAACAACGAGATCAGCAGATTTAACTTCACGATCAATTGCGCCGTATGTAGAAGCTAGGGTCTTGATGCGTCCTTGATAAATTGTGTCGATATAAGCAAGACGTGGAAGTGAGCGATCGAGAACCGTGACATCTGCGCCCATTCCGAGCGCAATGACTGCCGCATTGAGACCTGCTACTCCGCCACCGATAACCACAACCTTACCCGGCGCAACTCCCGGTACTCCCCCAAGCAATACACCACGACCGCCATTTGGCTTCTGCAGCGCGGTTGCACCGACCTGCGTTGCAAGTCGACCAGCAACTTCTGACATGGGTGCAAGGAGCGGAAGAGTTCCGTTCAATTCAACGGTTTCGTATGCGATTGCAGTTGTACCGCTGGCGATTAGTGCATCGGTGCATGCTTTGCTCGCTGCCAGGTGAAGGTAGGTGAAGAGAATCTGACCAGCACGAAGTCGAGGATATTCAGCTTCAATTGGCTCTTTAACCTTCATGATCATCTCAGCATCGCGCCAAATCTTTTCCACATCGGCTTCAATGGTGGCACCAGCAGCGATGTACTGCTCATCGGTGATCGCCGAACCAAGTCCGGCGCCCTTTTCGACTACTACCGAGTGACCGGCGCGTACGAATTCAGAGACACCTTCTGGTGTAAGCGCAACGCGAGCTTCAAGTACTTTAATTTCCTTTGGAACACCGACGAGCATGGCTAGCCTTTCTTGGCGATAGCTGCCGCGATCAGGCCGCTAAAGAGTGGATGGGGACGGGTTGGACGTGAACGCAACTCTGGATGAGCCTGAGTTCCCACATAGTATGGATGCACCTCGCGTGGTAATTCAACAAATTCAACGAGATTTTTCTCTGCGAAGATTCCAGAGAAGTGGATTCCCGCTGTCGCAATCTGATCACGGTACTTGTTATTGACCTCATAGCGGTGGCGATGGCGCTCTGAAATCTCGGTCGCACCGTAGACCTCAGCAACAATCGAACCAGGTGTTAACTGGGCTTGATAGAGACCAAGTCGCATGGTTCCGCCCATATCTGCTTCACCAGCGACGATATCCATCTGTTCCGCCATTGTTGCGATGACATGAGTGCCGCCATCGGGAGTGAATTCAGCTGAACTCGCATCCTTGATTCCAGCAAGGTTACGCGCTGCTTCAATCACCATACATTGCAAACCAAGACAGAGACCAAGAGTTGGAATCTTATTTTCGCGCGCGAACTTAAGTGCACCAAGCTTTCCTTCAATGCCACGAATACCAAATCCACCAGGGACGCAGATTGCATCGAGTGAACCAAGTTCGCGGGCGGCACCTTCTGGTGTCTCGCAGTTATCGCTTGGAATCCAAACCAACTCAACCTTTGCGTTGTTGGCAAAGCCACCTGCGCGAAGCGCTTCAGAGACCGAGAGATATGCATCAGGAAGATCGATGTACTTTCCAACAAGTCCGACTCGAACATGATGCTTTGGATTGTGAACCTTCTCGAGGAGCGCATCCCACTCTTCCCACTGAACGTCATGGCCCCCGAGACCAAGGCGACGGACAATATATGAATCGAGTCCTTCGCGATTGAGTACCTTTGGAATGTCGTAAATCGATGGTGCATCTACCGCAGCAACAACCGCTTCGATATCAACATCGCACATCAGTGAGATTTTCTTCTTGATTCCCTCTGGAATTGGTCGATCGCAACGGAGAACAATTCCATCTGGCGCGATACCAATACTACGAAGTGCAGCAATACTGTGTTGAGTTGGCTTTGTCTTGAGCTCACCTGATGGGCCAATGTAAGGAACGAGTGAGATATGTAAATAGAAAACATTATCTCGTCCGACCTCTTGGCGAATCTGACGCGCTGCCTCAAGGAATGGCTGTGACTCAATATCGCCAACAGTTCCACCGATTTCAGTAATGACTACATCGATATCCGGTGAATCATTACCGAGCATGCGCTCCTTGATCTCATTGGTGATGTGAGGAATAACCTGAACAGTTTCACCCAGGTATTCACCACGACGCTCACGGGCAATAACCCGTGAATACACCTGGCCAGTTGTGACGTTTGCAGAACCCTCGAGATTGCGATCGAGGAAGC
>ERZ650311.1124-NODE-1124-length-13948-cov-6.944864_pt1 | contig 13948 bp, 22 predicted proteins | sample MGYA00376247_ERZ650311 | MGnify/ENA primary metagenome ERZ650311 (study PRJEB26733, sample SAMN07839324) | wastewater metagenome | biome: small river; feature: stream; material: water | place: USA: North Carolina | collected 2016-07-28 ... | reverse complement strand
CCTACCAACGCGGAAACTCAGCAATGGCAAAACCGATTGGGCTCCACCTTTCCATCGCAAAAGCTTGAGTGGAATGGCCGGCGTGTGCGAATTCTTGCCATGGAGCGAGGACACTCCATTGATCGCTCTGTGGTAAGCATCCAAGACATCGTCGCCGTTGAACGAGACATGCAACTGGAACGCGACAAACTCAAGAACTCCGCATCGAAGCTTTAAAAATATCTTTTGGCTATTGCGTAGATACTAGCTTTTAGGTATATTTCACTCCGCCCGGCACCCCGCCGGCAGGAGTGAACGATGCAACTGCTCAAGGACGTAGCCCAGCGGGCCCGCTACCAGGCCATGCTGCCGGCTGTCATGGCCGCCACGCAACAGCGGCAGCCCGCCGCGGCCCCCAACACCGACCAGCCGCGCCAAGCTGAACTGTCCCCCGCCTTGCAAGACGCCGACCGCGCCATGCTGGGCATCCTGCTGGGGGTGGCATCGTGAGCGCGGCCCTGCAGACAGCGGCAGCGGCCCTGATCGCTGCACGCCATGCTCTCATCGACGCCCAGCTCAAGCACAACCAGGCGCTGGCTGCGGCCAACGCAGCCGAGGCCGAACTGATCGAGGCGTACCAGAACGACGACAACGACGACGTCGGCGCTGCTGTCGTGTGCAACGGCTATGCGCTCGTGCTGGTCGAAGAGTACTGGGAGGTCGCCGCCGGCCAGAAGATCCAGATGCACAAGATCATGGGGGCAGCATCGTGATCAAGACCACCGCCCTCGCCCTGGCCGCCCTGGTCCTTCTCTGCTGGTTCGGCCCCAGCCTGGACGACCACTCCGCCGAGTGGGACCAGGCCGTCACCCTGCAGGACGCGATCAACGCCGCGATCGCGCAGGAAAAGTTCGCCGTGGCCGCCCAGGCCTTGTGTGGCCCGCAGGCCGCCTGGCAGCAGCTGCAGGACGGCAGCGTGATGTGCCGCACCAAGCACGGCCGGCCCACCATCACCGTGCAGGTGTCGCCATGAGCAACGCACTGGACAACCTCTACGCCATGGCTGTGGCGAACCCGTGGTGGGCCTGGGTGGCCTTCACCCTGTTCTGGATCTGCGGGATTGGCGTGGCGCTGTGCCTGGTGGCCATGCTGCGCAAGGACGGCCGCGTCCAGGCAGCTGACGATGACGAGCAGCTGCGCATCATCAGCCGCCGCGCCGACCTGTGGGACAAGCCCACGCACCAGGTCGACATCCAACCGCCGGCCAACGTGATCCCCTGGGGCCGGAGGCAGCGGTGATCGGCCGGCACTGCACCGGCCGGCTGCAGGCCATGGGCACCTTGTTCCTGTGCGCGCCGGTCTACCAGCAGCGCACCAGCGCGGGCGACATGCAGTACGTGCTGCCCATGGTGCAGCGGGACGGCGCCGGCATTAGCTCGGTGGTGGGCATCTGGCTGGGCGCGGACGCTGACAGCTTCATGCACATGCACCGCCCTGTGCTGCGAGCCGGCCGTGCGCTCGACATCACCTTCGCGCGGATCTTCGTGCACCGCAACGAGCTGCACGGCATCGTTTCCACCTGCGTGCTGGCGCCAGATCGCTGGCCGGCACGCGCTCAACCGAGAGAGGCTACCACTGTATGAATCATCCATTCCAACCCCGCCCGGGCACCGTTGGTGCTCGCGCACTCACCGCGCTGGCCGAGCACGGCGGGTCGCTGACGGCGACGGAGCTGGCCGCGGCACTGGGCATCCCGCCGAAGAACCTGCATGCTTGCCTGAAGGCCATCCGCAGCCACGGCTTGGCCGTGACCGACCGCAACGCTGACGGCGTGGCGATCTGGCGGCTGCCGGTCGAGGGCGAGTTCGCCGCACCAGCCGAAGCCACGACGCGGCCGCGCAAGAAGCGCAACCAGAGGACGATCCAAGCCCAGGCTGCGCCGGCCGCCGAGGACACCCCCAGCCCGGAGCCCGCGATCGCGTCGCTGTGGGATGACGGCGACGTCGTGCTGCAGGGCATCGCGATCAACGAGGATGACGGCGACGTCGTGCTGCAGGGCATCGCGATCAACGAGGATGCCGGCAGCGTGACGCTGAACGATGCGCAGGCGCGGCGGGTGCATCGATTTCTGGAGCGGGTGTATGGACCGACCGTTTGAGGCGATCACCATCGGCCTGACAGGCCTCGCCGGCGCCGGCAAGGACACGGTGGCTGACACCCTGGTCACCCACGCCGGGTTCAGCAAGATCGCCTTCGCTGATGCGCTGCGTGCCGAGGTGGCCCATGCGTTCCAGCTGGGCGACCGCTTCGGTATCTTGAGCGACCGCGCGACCAAGGAGCAGCCGAACCGGCTGCTGACGATGTGGCAGTGCAACGACCTCGACTTTGTGGAGATGGTCGCCGCGATCGCGGACGCCTGGATGACCAAGGAGTTCCTCGATCGACCCTACAGCCCGCGCCAGGTCATGCAGTGGTGGGGAACGGAGTACCGCCGCGCCAGGCAGCCGAACTACTGGTCGACCAAGGTCGCGCTGCAGATCGCCGCCGGCATTGCCCGGGGCCAGCCGCACTGGGTCGTCACCGACTGCCGCTTCGAGAACGAAGCCCGTGCGGTCCGCAGCCTGGGCGGCGAGATCTGGCAGGTCACGCGCCCAGGCCAGGCCGTCGTCGAGGGCGGCCACGCCAGCCAGACCGACGGCAGCAAGCTGCAGCCCGACGCCACGCTGGTCAACGGCAGCGACATCAATGGTCTGCGCCACAGCGTGCTGCGGCTGCTGCAGGCCCGCCATGGCGGCGCGGTCATCGGCGTTCTGTAACCCAACGGAGTCCCCATGTCTCTCATCGAATACGCCGCCGACAGCGGCCACGCCGTCACCGAGCCGCCTCACGACACTGAAGCGGTCGGCCCGACCTTCGAGCTGCTCGACATCGCGCTGATCGTCAGCAGCCCGACCAACCCGCGCAAGCACTTCGACCAGGTCAAGCTGCAGGAGCTGGCCGACAGCATCCAGGCCGCCGGCGTGCACCAGCCGGTGTTGGTGCGTCCGCTGCCGGCCAGCCGCATGGAGGACACTTTCCGCAGCCGGAAGCCCGGCGCGCAGCTGCCCACGCACGAGCTGGTGGCCGGCGAGCGGCGCTGGCGTGCATGCGCGATCGCCGGCGTGAGCCGCATCCCGGCCATGGTGAAGCCGATGACGGATGCGCAGGTGCTGGAGTGCCAGATCGTCGAGAACCTGCAGCGCGACGATCTGACGCCGCTGGAGGAGGCCGACGGCTACCAGGCGCTGATCGAGGCCACCGGCATCGCCAAGGAGGACATCGGCGCGCGGATCGGCCGCAGCCGCACCTACGTCTACGGGCGCTTGAAGCTGCTGGATCTGGCCGCGAACTCGGCCGCCGCGCTGCGCAAGGGGGACATCGATGCCAGCCGCGCGCTGGCGATCGCGCGCATTCCCGATGAGGCCCTGCAGGCCAAGGCACTGGCCGAGGCCACCCGCAAGGGCTACAACGGTGAGGTGATCACCGGCAAGCAGGCCAAGAAGCTGTGGGGGTACGAGCACCAGCCGATCGACGGCTTCGTGCGGCTGGACAAGCCGGACTACCGGGTCGACAGCAAGAAACCACTGGCCAAGGTGCTGGGCAAGAATGCGCCGCAGCCCACGATGATCGAGCACCCGCGCACGGGCGAGCTGGTGGCAGTGCTGCCCACGGACGTGGTGAACGAGCAGCTGCAGGCCATGGAGCTGATCAGCCCGAGGGAGGCCAAGGCCGGCAAGGCGGAGAAGAAGGCGCAGGACGCGCGCACGCTGTTGGAGAAGTTCGAGCGCACCTGGCGCAGGGCGGCCGTTGCCAAGCTGCATGCGGTCGGCAGCACGATTGCGATCGACGGACTGCACGTGGAAGTGCAGCGCCAGATGGCCCTGCACCTGGTGCCTTCATTGCGCCAGGACGAGCGGGCGATCTACGGGGAGCTGTTCGGCATCGGTAAGGTGGCGCAGGGCGACGGCATCCGCGACCACGTGCGCGCCGCTGGCGTGGAGGACATCGACCTGGTGTGCATGATCCTGCTCGCGCTGCAGGACACCATGAACAACGTGGACTACCACGGCAAAGCCACGGAGACGCCCCGCCTGGAGGCGATCGCGGCCCAGTTGGAGGTGGACCTGCAGGCGGTGCGTGCCGAGGCCAAGGAGGCGCTCAAGCCCAAGGCGAAGGCACCAGCGAAGAAGGCAGCGGCCAAAGCACCGCCGGCGACCGAAGTCAAGTACCGCGGGCCCAATGGCGAGACCTGGACAGGCAAGGGCAAGCAGCCGGCGTGGGTCCGCACGCTGTTGGCCGCTGGTGCCACCCTGGAGGGCCTCGCGGCCGCTGCGCCGACGGATGCGGCTGCCGGCAACAGCCTGGCGGTTGGCACCGCGGTGCGGTTCAAAGACGGGATCAAGGGCCCTGCCGGCAAGTTCCGCAAGGTGTCCGGCCGGACCGGGAAGATCGAGAAGGTGATCGGCGCGCACACCTACTCGGTGCGGTTCGGCAAGAAGCCCGGTGATACCGCCGTGGCCGAGGCCTCGGAGATCGAGGCGATCACCACCACCGAGGACGCGCAGGCCGGCATCGCGAAGGCGCTGCAGGGCCTCGAACCTGTGCACGCCTGGCCATTGCCCCCGCGTGAGGACGACGGAAGGGCTGCGGCATGAAGTTCGTCCGAGTTGCCGCGCCCACCAACGCTGACGAGATGCGCGCCTACCTGGAACGCAAGACGGTCCAGGACGAGATCACCGGCTGCGCGATCTGGCAGGCCCATGCCAGCCTGGGAAAGCACCCGATGATGCGCATGCAGGACCGGGCTGTGCCGGCCCGGCGGGTGATCTTCGAGTTCCTGCGCGGCCCGATCCCCGCCGAGCGACAAGTCGGCACGCGGCCGCGGTGTCATTGCCTGTGCGTGGAGCCGACGCACCTGGTGGCCCGCACGAAGGCCCAGGCCGGCAAGGGTCACCCGGTCAAGCTGGCCACCAAGATCAAGATCGCCCAGGCTCGCCGCGCCAAGAGCCCGCTGGACCAGGACGCGGTGGCCGAGATCCGCGCCAGTGCCGAGCCTGGCACCAAGGTCGCCGAGCAGCTGCAGGTCAGTGTGGGCGCCGTGTCGCGGATCCGCCGAGGCGAGACCTGGCGGGAGTACACCGGGCCGTGGGCCGGGTTGCTCAGAGCCTGACCCACTTTTTCATGTTCCTCAACCAACCCGTGGCCACGCCACACAACCTGGAGATTCCTATGCCCAAAGACCCCCACCCGGCTAGCACCATCAGCTTGGCCAGCCTGCCCGCGATCGGCGCCGACCTCGACGGCGGCACCTTCGCCGGCCTGACCACGAAGCCCGACGGTACCCACTGCGCGGTGGTGCTGTTGCCCGACAACGGCACCGACCTGACCTGGGCGAAGGCCAAGGCCTGGGCCAAGAAGCAAGGCGGCGAGCTGCCGTCGCGCCCCGTGGCCGCCCTGCTGTTCGCCAACGTCAAGGCCAGCCTGCAGCCACGCTGGCACTGGACCAGCGACGAATACAACGCCTCCTACGCCTGGGGTTGCGACTTCGGCAGCGGCAACCAGTACCTCAACCGCAAGAGCTTCGAGGGCTCGGCTGTTGCCGTCCGCTTGATTCCCCTCTCCGCTTGATCCTTCAATCCTTTCTTCACCTCCGGAGACCACAATGACCGCCGTCACCATCGAACTGATCCAGGCCAAGCAGACCGAGCTGGCCGCGCTGATCGCCCAGCTGCAGGCCGCACCGGCGCAGGCCAGCCGCAACGTCTACATCGAGGAGGAGACCTTCGACCTCGCGCCAGGCGAACACTACGCGGGCGCGGTGCTGGACGCGAATGGCCAGCACGTGCACCACCTGGTGCTGATGGCCGCCAAGCCCGAGGGCGATCTGGACTGGAAGGCCGCGCTGGAGTGGGCCGAAAAAGTCGGCGGCGCCCTGCCCACCCGCCAGGAGCAGGCACTGCTGTTCGCCAACTGCAAGTCGCATCTGCAGCCGCGCTGGCACTGGTCCTGCGAGGAGCACGAGACCGAGGCCTCCTACGCCTGGGGTTGCGACTTCAGCTACGGCTACCAGTACGGCGACCGCAAGAGCTTCGAGGGCTCGGCTGTTGCCGTCCGCAGAGTTTGAGCCTTCGGTCCTTCAATCCTTTCTGAGCTGAGCCGCCAACCATGGCACTTCACACCGAGCTTCCGATCCACCGCACGGGCGTGCGGCTGCTGAGCCTGGCCGTCAAGGTGCAGGAGCAGATGCCGCGCAGCGTCAAGCGCATCCTGGGGGACAAGGTCACCCAGCACTGTGTCGACATGCTGGACCTGATGGCGCTGGCCAATGCAAGCCAGCACGAGGCCCGCGCGGAATACATCCAGAAGTTGCTGAAGCGCCAGCGCGCGGTCACCGTGCTGCTTCGGGTGGGCCACGACAGCCGCTACCTCTCGCCCAAGCTGTGGGCCGAGTCGGTGGAGCTGTTGGGCAGCATCGGCAAGCAGGCCGGCGGCTGGCTCAAGTCGTCGAACAGGGCGCCTGCAGCATGACGGTCAAGGCCCTCATGCCCGTGTGCATGGTGAATCTGGTCGCGCCGCTGGCCCACAAGGCCACCGACATGCACGCCACGGATACCGCCGCCTTCGTGCGGGCCCGGTCCGGTGCAGCCGCCACCCTGATCGGCGCAGGCCTTCGGGATGGTGGCGTGGAATGCGCGATGGTGCCTCCTACGCCTGGAATTGCAACTTCAACAACGGCAACCAGAACAACAACCACAAGAGCTTCGAGGGCTCGGCTGTTGCCGTCCGCAGATCCACACCTGTTCTCCGCACTGGTCCAGGCCTACCTGGACTGCCGGCGCACGAAGCGCAACAGCGCCAGCGCGCTGGCCTTCGAGGCCCAGCTCGAGCACAACCTGCTGCAGCTGCACGAGGAGCTGGCCAGCGGCGCCTACCAGCCCGGCCGCTCGATCTGCTTCGTCATCACCCACCCCAAGCCTCGCGAGGTGTGGGCGGCCAAGTTCCGCGACCGCATCGTGCACCACCTGCTGTACAACCAGATCGCGCGGCGCTTCCATGCCCGGTTCACGGCCGACAGCTGCGCCTGCATCCCCGGGCGCGGCACCCTGTATGCGGCCCGCCGGCTGGAGCACCAGGTGCGCAGCCAGACGGCCAACTGGAGCCGGCCGGCCTACTATTTGAAGTGCGACCTGGCCAACTTCTTCGTGAGCATCGACAAGGCGGTGGTGCTGGAGCAGCTGCGCCGGCAGGTCACGGAGCCCTGGTGGATGGCACTGGCCGAGGTGATCCTGATGCACGACCCGCGCGGCGACGTGGAGCTGCGCGGCCACCAGCGCGAGCTGGCCCTGGTGCCGCCGCACAAGAGCCTGTTCAACGCGCCCGATGGGCACGGCCTGCCGATCGGCAACCTGTCGAGCCAGTTCTTCGCCAATGTGCTGCTCGACGACCTGGACCAGCACGTCAAGCACCAGGTCCGGGCCACGCACTACGTGCGGTACGTGGACGACTTCATCTTGCTGCATGAAAGCGCCCAGTGGCTCAACCAGGCGCGCAGATCGATCGAGGGCAGGCTGACAGATCTGCGCCTGGCGCTGAACCCACGCAAGACGATCCTTCAGCCCGTGGACCGTGGCATCGACTTCGTGGGGCACCTGATCAAGCCCTGGCGCCGGATCACGCGGCCGCGCACGCTGCACGTGGCGCTGGACCGGCTGCGCGATGTGCCCACCGATGACCTGCATCAGTCGGCCAACAGCTACTTCGGTCTGCTGCGGCAGGCCAGCCACAGCCATCACGACAGGACGCGCGTGGCCAATGTGCTGCGCGATCGCGGGCACGTGGTGACTGGAGACATGACTAAGGCTTTCCGGAGGACGACGTGAACCACATCACTCTGTCCGAAGCCGAGATCGAAGCGATCACCGGCTACGTGCAGCCGGCCAGCCAGCTCGCCGAGCTGCTGCGCCGAGGTTTCGATCGCGCCCGGCGATCGCCGCGGACCGGCATGGTCATCGTCGAGCGTGCCCACTATGATGCGGTCTGCGCCGGCACCAGGCAGGCCAGGGCGCCCGAGATCCGGCCCCGACTGGTCAAGACCACCCCCCACCGCCCCACGCTGAGAACTGTATGAAACTGCCCCGGTGTGTCTACGAGAAGCACGGTAGCTACTACCTGGTCAAGCAGAACCGCTGGACGCGCCTGTGCCCGGTCAAGGACGGCCTGGCGGGGATCTACCGGGCCCTGGGCGCCCTGATGACCGACAGCGAGGCGAGAGACGACCGGATGCCTTCTGTGGTGGCCCAATGGCAGGCAGAGGTCGGTGCCGGCCACAGCAAGAAGGCTCGCGACAACGAGGCCTACATGCTGCGCGAGATCTCCAACGGGTTCGCCGACTTCCGCGCCGTCGACGTGCGGCCGTCCAGCGTGATCAAGTTCCTGAAGCAGTTCCGCTCGATGCCGAGGACCCACAACGGGTACCGGGCCATGCTGCGCGAACTGATGCGCTTCGCCGAGGCCAACGACTACCGCGACCCGGGCACCAACCCGGTCGACAGCGTGCCCACCATGACGCTCAAGGCCCGCTCCAGGTACATCACCGACAGCGAGCTGCGCCGGATCAAGGTCGGGGCGATCTATGCGAACCCGCATCCGGTCACCGGCCAAAAGATGCGCAACCGTTCGGGCCTGATGCTTTGCGCCCTGATCGACTTGGCCTACCTGACCGGCCAGCGGATCGGCGACCTGCTGACGCTGAAGTGGTCGCAGGTCAGCCAGGCCGGCATCCTGTTCGAGCCGGCCAAGGTGGAGCACTCCACGGGCGTCAAGGTGCTGATCGAGTGGACGCCGCAGCTGCGCGCCTTGGTGGCCAGGCTGAAGGAACTGAAGCGGGCCGACATCACCGCCTTCATGGTCACCCGCCAGAATGGCCAGCCGTTCACCTACTCGGGCGCCTCGTCGGCCTGGAAGCGGGCGGTGAAGCGCGCCGGCGTGCGTGGGGTCACCTTCCACGACCTCAAAGCGAAGGCCCTGACCGACGTTGACGGCAAGCGAGGAATCGGGGAGGCGCAGAAGATGGGCGGGCACTCGACGCAGGCCCAGACGGCCGATTACGTGCGCCACAAGACGGCCCGGAAGACCGGCGCGACCCGCTGAATCTTAGACAGATCGCTGTTTCTTAGACAGTTGCTACTGAAAAAATAGCAACCAATCCACTGTTTATGGTCGGGGCGAAAGGATTCGAACCTTCGACCCTCTGGTCCCAAACCAGAAGAAAAACCCAATTAAATCAACGATCTTTATGGAATCTGTCTAAGCCGCGCGATTTACCACACCGAGCATCCATGCGGGTCGCGAGACCGGTCTTAGACAGCTTTTCAAGGCCCCAAGTAGCATGCCGGCATGCACGTCTCCACCCACTGGAAAGGCGCCTGCTGGCACTGCAGCCACTTCGGCGGCTGGATCCGCCAGGCCACCGGCAAGCCGATCTACATCTGGTGCGATCGGGCCCGCCAGGTGCAGGCGAGTCCGCAGCACGGGTGCGCGCACTGGCAGCTGCAGGTGCCGGCACGCATGGCGCCGCTGGTGATTGACTTGCCCGGGCCGCCCGCCTGAAGGTCACTTCGGCCAAGCCTGCACGGTCTCTAGGTGGCGGCTGGCGCAGATCCCGTAGGCCTTGGAGGTCTGCTCGATCCAGCGCAGCACCGCGGCCGCGCTGCCGTCACTCAGATGCGACAGGGGCGGACACGGCTCGCGCAGGGACGCCTGCAGCGGCGTTGGCGGCGTCGACAGCACGGGCGACGACGCGCAGCCCATCATCAGCAAGGCACACGCGATCGCGATACTCAATTTGGGTGACCACACGCTCGACCTCCTTTTCGATGTCGCGGTACTCGATCTCCAGGACCGTCTTGGTTTTCTCGTGGCGCTCGGCCGCCTGGTCGACGTGATCAGCGCGCCGGATCTGCACGCGGGCGATTTCCTGCACGGCCTTGAGATCGCGCTCGGCCACGATGCCAGAGCGCCACTGATCGCCGGCCCAGAAGCCGCCCACTGCTACGGCTGCCAGGATGAGCAGCTGGACCACGATGCCACTCATGACCTGGCCACCGGAAACTTGCAGTCCTTGGACCAGTGCCCTACCCGGCCGCAGCGCACGCACTGGGGAGTCATGCGACCGCCGTCGGGTTGTTGATCGTCAGCAGCACATGCTGGCCAGCCCGCAGGGCTGCACGCACCCGAGCCTTGACCAGCGCCACGGCCGGCGCGCTGGTACCGCCCACGATAGATGTCTCTGTGACGCGCAGCCCAAGGAGTGGACAGCCATCGGTCTGGTCGCTCGTATTGCCCGCGTGCATCCGCACTCCCGTGAACCCGGGCACGTTGTTGATGGTGAGCGTGTCGGGACCGAACCGCGGCGAGTGCTCCAGCGTCACTCGGTACTCACCGGCCGGAATGGCCGTGGCGCCGCGGATTTTCCAGTTCGCCACCGGCTCGCCGACCCGCTCCCGAATCTCATCTTCGAGTGTCCAGCAAAGGCGCACGCCGTCTTCGAGCAGCTCGCCGATCGTTGCGCCGCCGATCGAAGGCCGGCGATTGAGAGTCAGCTTCATTGTGGTTGCTCCTTGTCGATGGTCTGCTGCTTCTGGTTCAGCACACGTTCGACAGATGCGTGCGCGACAACGATGCCACCGTAGGCGATCCAGAGCCACTCCGAGCCGTGGCCGCCCAGTACCGTGTAGATGAAGGCCCAAGTCATCGAGGCCTTGCCGACGTTGCTCCAGACGGCCGACTCGCGCAGCTTGCCGGTCTTGTGGTCGACGACAAGGTCCATCACGCACCAGCGGCGCGCCGGCCCGCTCATGGCTTGCCTCGCTCGCGGTCCTGGCGGTCACGCAGCGCGATCACGTTCTGCTTGATCTCGACCAGGCTGTCCCTGATGGCGCCCATCTGGTCGCTGTTGCGCTGGTCCTGGCCACTGTCGCGCAGCTCCTGGGCTTTTCTGCTCTCCTCCAGCACCACGACGCGCTTGTCCATGGTGTTCCAGCCCACCAGGATCGTGAAGATGAAGCCAGCGAACGTGAGCAGGTGGCCCAGGTTGATGGTCTTGTCGAACCGGATCCCGTTCGCAGTCTGCCTGCGCTCCTCGCCGGTATAGGCCGGTGTCCTTGCCATGTGGTGCTCCTCGGTTGAAAGATCAGGCGTCGGCCGTGACGCGCAGCACGTTGGTACCGTCGCACTCGACGACAGCCACTTTGAGGGTCGCGATCGTCACGCCGGTGCCGCTGGCGCCGATGACCTGGACGGATCCGCCGGTGCAGTTGTTGCGCACGGTCCAGCGCCGCCGGACCAACGGGACGACCAGGTTGCGCGTTGCGGTGAGCGCGCCGGTCGTGACCAGCGTGTCACAGAGCGCCTGCGCCTGGGTGATCGTCTGGTTCGCATCGGCCATGGCCTGGGTGGCGATGCCGTAGGCCAGCCGGGCCAACGACGCGGCGTCGCGCTCATCGGTGTAGCTGGTGACGCCACTGACGGTGGTGACCACGCTGTACAGCGGTGCATAGCGAGGATCCCTGGTGGTGGCCACCACCACGGTGCCGGCCTGCGTGAGCTGGACGTAGTTGGTGGCGCTGCCGGTCAGAGTGACGGTGCCGTTCGCGATGTCGGTCGGCGTGCCGTTGACCAGAATCTGGCCGCCGTAGTACCCCCAGGTCAGGCCGGTGGTGGTACTCTCGCGCCGGCCGCCCAGGGCGGCCGGGCTGACCGAGTCCATCAGCTGGTTGATGCGGATCTCTTTGCTGGCCTGGCTGGTGCTGAGCTGGTCGAATTTGCTGGTGCTGCTGCTCATGGTCTTGGTGCCTCAGAACGGGGCCGCGGGCGGCGTGAAGTTGGCGAAGTACAGGGCCTCGCCCTTGGTGATGCGCACCTCGTCGTAGTAGGTGGCATCGCTCGATTCGAGCTGCCAGCCGCCAACCATGACCTTCATCGAGGCGCTGTAGTTCAAGCTGCCCGCGCTGGCGGCGCTGGCCTTCTGCACGCCGTTGACGAACAGCCGCAGGGTGCCTGCCTTGCGGCTGACGGCGATGTGGTTCCAGGTGGCAACTGCGAAAGACCCGGCGCCGGCGGAGATCGATGCGTCGATGGATGCGCCGGCATAGGTGACAACGTCAATCGCACCAGTGGTCTGCTTGAGCTGCAGGTACATGCAAACGTTGCTGACGGAGCCGATTGAGCCGGTGAGGCTGATCGCAAAGCTGTGGCGGTTAGCCGTGGCGGCCACGCAGTAGGCCCAGAACTCGACGGTGAAATCGCCGGTGCCGAAGCTGTGCGCGGCGCTGCTGGTGTCGAAATTGCAGCCGTGGGCTGCAGCGCCACCGGGCACGTACAGGCTGGAACCGCTGAACTTGCTCTGCGCGGTGCTCAGTGCCGCGCTGCCGACCAGCGCTGCAGGGAATGCGTAGGCGCTGCTGTCGACCGGCGTGGTGATGACGCCGGCGCCGTCCATGTGCGCCAGGAGGCTCGGCGCCGTGCTGTTGACATTGGCGACCGTGCTCGTGACCTCCAGCGGGACACCTCGGCCCACCAGCGCACTGACCTGGTGGATGCGCAGGTAGAGCGTGGCCTGGTAGCTGCCAAAGTCCACCGCCTGCTGAGCCAGGGTGTATGTGACGGTGGGCTCGTCAGTGGACAGGGTGCGCACAACCAGGCTGAAGCCGCTGTCGGCGTAAACGTCGACGTAGTACAGCTCGGCCGCCTCGCCCAGTGGGATGTCAGTGCTGTCCGGGAATTCGCCAGACAGCCGGCTGCGGCGGTCCCAAGTGAGCGTGCTGTTGCCGTTGAGGGCTGAGCGCTTGAAGTTGACCGGGCTCAGCGGCTTGAGGGCCATACCGGCGGCGGTGAAGGCGGTGGATGGCTGGCTGTCGAGCGCCAGGCCGTACGTGATCGCCCGGTACTGGCGCGGCACGCCCAGCTCGCCGAGGTCGAGCAGCGGGCGGGCGATGCCCTCTCCGCTGAGCTGCAGGCGCACGGCGCGCTCGCCCGCGGCGTGGGTGGCCTTGTAGCGCTCGGTGCCGCGAAGGCCTCGCACCAGGTCGCTGAGCAGGTAGACGCCGGCGGACACGTAGGTGGCAGTCAGCGCCTGCAGGACCTCGTCGCCGATCAGCCAGCAGCCTTCGCCCGTGTTGAGGGCGGTTTCATAGTCTGTGCTGGCCTGGGTGCCCACCTCCTCGACAAGGACGGTGTTGATCCGGTCCAGGGTGTTGTTCGGCCAGTCAGCCAGCACGGTGGTGGCGACGCCGACTCCAGTGCTGGTGGTGACGGTGGAGACCACGGCCAGCGTCGCATCGTTGGCCCCGCGGTACAGGGCGGCGCCGCTCCAGTTGGTGGTGTACGGCGCAAAGGCGACATAGACGCCGTTGTCGTCGTCGGCGTCGCGCAGGATGGGGATGTCCAGGATCTCCATGCGGGTCGGGGCGATCAGGCCTGGGCTGGCCTGGCCGGTGTTGCCGGTGGCGCCCGTGGCGCTCAGGCTGTACAGCGGTGCATCGCCGTCGACAAGATCCAGCGTGACAATGGCGCCATCATCGACGGCGCGCGCGATCCCGATACCGTGGCCGCCGACATCCTCGCCGCCACCCTTGCCCATCTCGGCTGACCGCAGATGGCCGAAGCCTACGACATCCCCGAACCCGACCGCATCGAAGGCGCGCCCCACCCCCGCGAAACCGTGAACCTTTACGGGCACGAAGCCGCGCAGGCCGTCTCGATCCGCCAATCCGTCGCTCCCCTTTGCGAGCAGGGACGCTATGCGCCGATCCTGCCCAAGGTCCAATTTATAGTTTTTAGAGGTTCATTTGCTAAAGCTAATGGAATAGCCATGACCGCATGGAGATCAGTCTTCGCCAGATCGCCTATTTCCTGAAGCTCATCGACAAGG
>ERZ650311.1123-NODE-1123-length-13969-cov-5.829093_pt1 | contig 13969 bp, 14 predicted proteins | sample MGYA00376247_ERZ650311 | MGnify/ENA primary metagenome ERZ650311 (study PRJEB26733, sample SAMN07839324) | wastewater metagenome | biome: small river; feature: stream; material: water | place: USA: North Carolina | collected 2016-07-28 ... | reverse complement strand
ACACAGGCGAAGACACTCTTTCCCTACACGACGCTCTTCCGATCTCCGTTCGTCGTCAAACGGTTCAAATATTTGCTGGAAAAGCCTGACAGGTTCGATCTGTGGATGGAATACGTCAAGCTCCGGCAGCGAGGCAAGATCGACGGCGACAAATACGGACGCCGCGCCCATGCGTTCTACATGGCAAACCGGCAAGCAATGGACGCTGGCCACAAGGTTTCAAACGAGGGCAGATTCAAGCCACAGAAACTGGATGACGGCACGCAACTGCAGGTATCAGCCTTGCAAAACTACTTCGACGAGTGGGCAGATAAGGGGGAAATGTTCTGCCGATGCGAACTCGACAACGAAACGATCACGAATGAAGACGTGATTGAATCGAAGCTCGAGCTGGGCCACGTAATGAACTCGGAATCGGACAGGCCGCGCGGGTTCACTGAGCAATCGACGACGATGATTGTCCGAGGCGTTGACGTCCGGAAGATCGAGCTGCATTTTTCGACGATGGCAAGCGACGCAATCAAACGGCATCGTGTCATTGATTACGACGTTCGGAGCCACGGAACCAGCGAAACGACGGTTGAGCAGGCTGAGCAGTTGATTTATCAGGGACTCTGCAAGCTCGCCAACGAATGGAAAAACGAAGGCCATGAGGATGACGAGGGCGGTTTGCACTTCTGCGATCTGACTCTGATTGACAAGGGCTGGATGGGATCATGGTCTGAGGACGGAGAACGAAAGACATGGGCGGCCCAGCCCGTTGAACGGTTCTGCATGGAGTATGGGCTCCGCAGATTCTTGCCGGCAAAGGGAGCACCGAACTATCGCAGCCCAGCCCCCGCGGACAACGTGATCGTTGGCGACAATTGGCATATGAACCGAGGGGCCGGAGCCGAACGGGCCTGCACTGAGGTGATTTGGAACGCTGAACACTGGCACTGTCTGGTTGAGGGTCTGTTCATGCTCCCGGATTCAGATGAGTCCGCATTCAGTCTGTTCGCCGCAGAACCCGGGATTTGGGCGAATCACAAACGTCTTGCAGAACACATTCGGGAAGGATCTGAGGACCTCGCAGACCTCCGACGAAAATCGACGAAGAGCCGCAAGCCGCGGTTCAGACGAGATCACTGGTGGGATTCGTTCGCCATGATGCTGGTGGCCCGATCAGTGGAACAATGGTTTCGTGAGAATCTGGTCTCACGGAAAAAACAACAAGGAAAGGTTCCGCCAATCAGGCTGGACGCCCGTGAAGAAATAGGAGCACGATAAGATGGCAAAAGCACCTGCAGCCCCTCAAACGGATTTTGACGACGAACTCGAAGAGCAGACACGCCCAGCCGCCCAGGAACCTGCCCCAGTGGCAAAAGATGAGGACGGCGTCCCGTACTGCGCGAAGCATCACTGCCGGATGAAGATTTCCAGTAGCGGAAAGGCTGGCTCGCCAGTCGCGTACTACAAATGTCCGGTTGACGGATGCGAAGAGAAAGGAAAGCGGATCAAGACAGCAGCCGCCAAGATTCCGGCCGAGCCGCTGAAGTGTCACCGATGCGCTGGCCTGAATCCTCAACCAGTCATGGAACGCGATTTGAAGTCTTCCACGCCGATGTACACGATCCTCAAGTGTCCAGCGTGCGGGAACAAATCGGCACCGATGCCACGTCCGGAGTTCGTTGCGAGTCACGAGCGAAACAGGAAGCAGATGCCTGTTGCGGACATTGGGGCGAGATAATATCGATCGTCGTTTACGCGCACAGTAAAGCCTCTTATTGCGGATCGTTGTTGTGCCCCTAATCTCTGGGGCATGGCAGCAACCGCACAGCAGCAACTCGACGCAGCGAACGACAGTTTGCTTCGCATTCTGGAGACAGACACGTCCTCGTGGTCTGAATCAGGACGAGCGCAGCAGCAGATTCGAATCAGCGAACTGAATGACCTGATCGAAAAGCTTGAAACGAAGGTTGCTCAAGCCACCGCCACCGGTCGTCGGATTTTCTCTCCAGTTCGGAGGGTCAATATCTGATGTTCGGCCTCTTCAAGAAATCGCGACGCCCAGAAGCTGCTTTTCTTCCAGCATCGATTGGGCCATCTAAACCAGAGGCGACTCCCGGCAGCATCGACTACGCGAAAGAGATCCTCGCGGAATCTTTTGAAGCGTATAAACTTGCCCGTCGGGATCGTCCTCGGGAAATGAATCAGCCGCACGCCTATTCTGGTGATGCGGCGATCATGTCAAGTCACGGACTGATGAACCGCCGCGTGCGTGATCTGGTGCGAAATACCGCCCAGGGCAAGCGGGTACGGATGGCGTTTCAGGATCTTGTGGTTGGCAATGGATTCCAGACGTTTTCGTGGCCGTTCGCGCCGCAGGAGATGTTCCAGATCGTTACTGAGCTGGAGAAACTGGAAGAAGGCGACCTCGGGCCACGTCTGCAGTTCGCCTTGGAGTCAGACGACCTCTACGAAGAGTGGTCCTCGGATCCGAAACAGTTCGACGTTGAAGGCCGTTTGAGCCGTTCTGAGATGGAACGCATGGCCATTGGCGAGACTGTAACTGTCGGAAATGCCCTGATTGTCCGCTGTTTTCGGCCAAACTACAAAATTGTTCCGCTTTGTTACCAGTTGATTGAGCGGGAACAGCTTGACCAGTCAATGGACCGTCAGGCCGGCACGAATCAGAACAAGATTCTGAACGGCATCGAGTTCGACAAGAGCAACACGGTGGTGGCGTATCACTTTCTGATCGATCACCCAGACGATACGTTCGGCAGTTCCGGTTCTTCATTGCTTGGGGCTGGTGTTTCCGTCGGCTCTGGCCTTCGTCGGGTGCGGATCCCAGCTGAACGAGTCATCGACCTGGCCTGCTACGACCGGCCATCGTCATCGGTTGGAGCGAGTTGGTACGACTCAACTGGTCAGACAACGTGGGATCGCGACAACTACATGGGTTCCGAGATTCGTTCAGCTGCGATCGACGCGGCGTTTGCATTCGTTGCGAAGCTCAACAACGGCGAAAAGTACGGCGCTTGGGGATTTGACGACGGTCTCGAAGACGAAGACGAGTTTGGCAACCGATCTTACAAGATCGGTCAGTCCCCTGTGGCTGCGACCATCGGCAAGGATGAAAGTCTCGAGATGATTCGGTCCACTCGACCGAACAAGGACGCTCCAACGTTCCTGAGCCTTTTAGATCGCGATCAGGCGGGCGGTTTGGGCCTGAGTTACTACACCCTAACTGGCGATTACGAGCGAACCAACTACAGCAGCGCACGAGCTGCGAAGCTGGACGAAGAAGGACACCTCGGGCCACTGAAAGATTGGTTTGGGACTCATGTTGCCGTGCCGATGCGACAGCAATTCAACGCGATCGCAGCCGCTTCAGGTGTGTTCCATTCAATAACGCCGTCCGAGTTCCGAGCCAACGAACGAACGTATCAGCGATTTGACGCGATTGGCAACGGCCGCGACATGCTTGACCCATTCAAAGAGGGTGAAGCACGAACGGCGCGGATGCGAACAGGGATCAGCACGTTCAAGGAAGAATGTGCGAAGCTCAACAAACACTGGATCAAGGTTTTGATGCAGGTCGCCATCGAAAACAAGATCAAATCCATGCTCGGCGTGGATCTCGACCATTCAAAGCCGGGATCCGGCGCGACTGCATCACCAGATCAGGCCGCAGACATCGCGAACCGCGTTGCAATGCTATTGGAGACGAAACAGTGAGCAGCATCACACTCAAAGTCGGTGAGTCTGTAACGATCAACGGCGTCACCATCACGGCGGTTTCTTGCGGCACATTGAACGAGAGTGGCGTGCAATCGAAGACTATGACAATTGATGTCGTTGATTCGAGTGATGTCGTTGATTCGGGCCAAACACCAGCAGCAGAGTAACAATGCCTAGTCCAGCAGACATCAAGCGCAAGCGTCAGAAGCTCAGAAGCGAGTTCTACGGTCATCCGTGGGCCATGCTCGCCTCTACGCTCTCTGATCTTGGTCAACGTATCGAAATCGGCGACATGGAGTCAATCAAATCGGCTCTTTCGTTCAACGGTGACGGTGTTGAGACCTCGATGAAGGTTGCTAACGGCGTTGCAGTGATTCCGATGAACGGAGTGCTGCGAGACGAAGTCGATTACATGGTCCGATACGGCGGGGCCTGCTCCTACCAGATTCTGGAGCGAGATTTTCTCGCTGCAATGTCGAATGATCAGGTCAAGTCTGTCCTGTTCTACTGTAACAGCCCAGGCGGATCTGCGATCGGATGCAAACGGGTTGCGGATCTCGTTTTTGCAAGCCGCGGCAAGAAACAAATCGTTGCATTCGTACAAGGTCAGTGCTGTTCGGCATCGTATTACATCGCATCAGCCTGTGATCGCATCGAAGCAACGGCAGACAGCATGGTTGGCTCCATTGGGACCATCATGCCGCACGTCGAAATGTCCGGATTCTTGGATGAAATGGGGTACGGTGTCACGGTCATCACGAACAGTGACAGCCCGAAGAAAGGCCATGGAAATCAGTACGAGAAGCTGACTCCGGAGGCAAAAGCGACTCTGCAGGCATTTATCGATTCATTCGGCAAGCCATTCATTGCAGACGTTGCCCGATATCGCGGTGTTACCACAGAGCAAGTGCTGGCCAACTTCGGCCAGGGCGATGCGAAGCGGGCAGACATCGCGATTGATAACCGCATGATCGACGCAGTGGTGACAGGGATCAGTCAAACGCTGCAACGGATGACTGGATCCGCTGGCCAACAGACTCCAGTCGTCACATCAAGCCAAATTGTTCTTCCGGTCGCCGCAATTGTCGCGTCCACCGGCAATCTCACTTCACCGGAAGCGATTGCGACCGGAACGCCAACACTCACAGAAAGGGTGTCTCAGATGAAGATCTCTGCAAGAGTTCGGGCTCAATTGTTTGCCTGTGGACTCATCGCGTCCATGGAAGCCAGCGACGATCTTTGCGTTGCGGCACTCAACGGATGGTTCCGCGGGACCGTTCCAGCTGATGAGGCTGCAATTCTGAAGGGCCTGCAGGCTTCAGCAACTCCAGAACCAGCAAAGGTTGAGGCAACGGCACCAACGTCGCCACCACCACAGAACCCACAGCCGGGATCGTCTCCAGCTGCGAATGCTCATCAGACCGAACAGTCTGAGGCTCGCCTGGCCGATCTGAAGGCCAGCGCGGCACTGATCAACGGAATTGCCGGATCAACAGTCGTCACGGCTGAGATGGTAATCGAGGCGTGCGAAGCGAAACTCAATCCACAGGCTGCAATGAAGCAGTGGAACGAAAAGCTGTCTGCACAGAATCCCGCCATTCCAGCCGCTCGAGTTTCCGGCGGTGCAAGCGGTTCCGATGCGTTCGCAAAAGACGCAATCGACGCCATGGCTGCAAAGGCTGGGGCAAAGGTCGAACTGTCCCAAAACGCTCGATCATTGGTCCGGTTGCCGCTGTGGGCCATTGCTCACAAGGCACTGTCTTTGGCTGGATCGACGGTCGACATGTACGGAGATCGCGAATTGCTGGCCGAACAGGCCATGCAGATGGGCGATGCAACTCGCCGGATGCAGTTCTTCAGTGACAACGAAGATCCCAAGTACATTCAGGCGTCGAGCCCATACTCACGTCCAGGCGACTTCCCAAACATCTTGTCTGGGCTCGCCAACAAGTATCTCGACATGATCGAGCTGGACGACGACTACAGCTACGGCAAAATCTCCGCCGTTCTTCCTGGGGGACTGAACGACTTCAAACCGGCCATGATGGTGAATCGTGGAATCATGGAAGAACTGGACGAACTGAGCGACGGAGAAAAGATCAAGGATCTTGGACTCGCTGAAGAAGTGCTTTCGTACATCTTCCTGCGTCGGTTCGGTAATCGTTTCGGCTGGACCCCTGTCATGATCGCGAACGACGATCTTGGGGCATTCGCTGAAGGAATGATCGGCCTTCAGGAGGCTTGGGAAGTCACTCAGAACCGTCTGGTTTTGGACCGCTTTACAGGATCCGAAACACTCTTGGACGGCAGTGCATTGTTCGCCGATCGTGCCAACACCGGCACGGGTGCAATCCCAGCGGCGAACAACAACCTGCGATCTGCGGGGCTTGCTCCTTCAGATTCAGAATGGTCCGCAATGGCTACGCTGTATGGCGGAATCGGTGGCATCGGAACCGGCCGCCGCGTTCGCGGTGTTTTGAATACCATTCTTGTGCCAAGCACAGGAACGGCCTACCAAGGTGCTCTCCGGACGTTCGCAACACTGAACGAATCGAAAGTCGCGGCCACGACTGACAACCTTGGTTTGTATCGAAATCAGGTTGCGATCGTGCCTGAATCTGAACTCAACAGCGTGAACGCAACCGCTTACTACGGCCTGCGAAATCCAACGCGACTGAACAACGCGACCGTTGTCCGTGGTTACTTCAACGGATACGGAGCCGCCGGTCGTCGTGAACGCTGGTACGACCCAGAAACAAAGTGCACCTATGTGTCGCTTGAGGGCCGCGTCGCGGTAGCTGTGAAGAACTGGCGATTCGCGGTGAAGAACACAGGCACTGGTGGTTAATCGATAACTGACGGAGTCAGATGCCAACGGCCCGCTCTGGAGCAATCCAGACGGGCTTGAGGCAGTAGACGAGTTACCTTTTTCAGTTCAACGCCTGCAGGCCAGGCAGTCCTTGAGGAACCAGAACAATGGGCAGACGAAACGCGTTAATCGAGTATTACTTTCGTGGTGAGCAGGCGTTGGCTGCTGCCGGAAGCGGGGCTGGTGGTCCATGGGTCAAGGCTGATACATCAGCAGCCGGAGCCCCAACCGTCGGCGGGTTGGCTGGCGGTGGTCTTCGAATGCTTTTGGCTTCGAACACCGAAGTGGAAAACCTCTGCGTTTATCACGGCGACGTGCTTAGCTTCGACATCGACGACATCGTGTCAGCGGAGTTTGCTGTGAAGACTGTGGCAACTTTGGACAGCGCAACGTCGATCGCATTCGGGCTGTGCTCCGCACGAAACGACGATCCTGACGCGTTGGCCGCTCATGCGTCGTTCCGCTGCATCGGGGACAACAACGTTGTCGTTGAAACCGACGATGGAACGAACGACAACGATGATGTGGCCACTGGTCTGACGCTAAAGACTGGCTGGAAGCGATTCCGAATCGACTTTGCGAGCCGCAACACGACGATTGAGCCGCCGTCCGTCTCCAAAGGTCGCAAGAGCAACATCGAGTTTTATGGCAGCAATGACAACGGGTCTCTGCGACGTGTTGCCAGTGGAACTCGATTCGATATGAGCAACTATAGCAGCGGCCTGCAGCCGTACTTTCAGCTCCAGAAAACGTCCGACAACAACACGGACAATCTGGACATCCTGTATTGTGCGATTGAGGTTTCTCTGCCGTTCTAATCGTGATTGTGGGTTATGGCATCAAGATTCGAAAGCACGTTTCAAAATCGGGTATTGCTCGCCGCGCAGCGTGCTTTCGGAGTTTCCATAACCTTCATTCGGGGAATCTATTCGTCGGCGGCAATCACAGCACGACGGAACGATGTTGAACACAAGACTATCGACGGAAACGGAATTTCGATCAGCATCACGATGCGAGACTTTGTTCTGCCGGTTGCCTCAGTGGTGATCGATGGCGATACGGTCGAGCCGAGAACAGGCGACAGAATCCTGGAAGGCACTGAGGTCTTCGAGATTCAGCCACCTGATGAGAACAAACTGTCGGTCGAACTTCAGGCCGGCGGATACGAGTGGATCTGTCACACGAAGAGAGTCGAATGAGTGCTGTTCCTGTCCTACTTGCAAACGCTTTGACGACGGTGATTAATACCGCGCAGGCTGCCTCGCAATTGGGAGCTCTTTCATTCACAGCGGTGCGGTCATATCCGGACTGGGACGATGATTTCAAGGATCTGAAGGCACTTGAAGTTGATGTCGTGCCGGTCACGAGTGCTGGCGATGTTGTCGATCTGGATTCAGCCGCGACGATCAGCTCAGAACCATCCGTTGACATTGTGGTAAGAAAACGATTCGAGCCTGGTGACAAGGAAACCTCCGGGCCGAAAGCGGGGCGACTGAAGAAAACGGCGGTTGATCCGTTGGTGTTGTTGGTTCAGCAGATACACGAGCTGCTGTCTGAAGACAGGCCAACAGCAGTGGCGCTTACTGGTTCATTCTACGCCAACTGGCTGGATACGACCGTGAGAACATATTGCGATTACAAGAAACTGCGAGAAGGGTTTTTCCTTGGCGTTGTCCGAGTGCGATACGAAGTTTCGAAGGCGAATTGATGTTTGGATTTTCCGCAAAAGTTGACGTCGACACAAAGCCTGTCGAAAAGGCTGCGGAGCGATCCATCTACAAGAACATTCGAAACGCTGCGTTTTCGATTCGGAAGTACATCAGGGAGTCGATCAAGAAATCACCGGAGGCGTCAGAGCCAGGTGAACCAGTCGCAACGCGAGGAAAACGCGGCAATGTCAAGAACTCAATTTTTGTTGCGGCGGATGACACAACTGCATTGATTGGGCCACGGTTTTCCTTCGTCGGCGATGCGATGGAAGCTCATGAATTTGGAACAAGTCGCAAGGGTGACAAATATGAGGCTCGGCCGACATCTGGCCCGGGACTCTTGGCAAATACAGACCGATTCGCGGATTCGTTTCGCGGGTCAATTGGTGAGTAAACAACCTCTGAGGAGTTTAATCAATGCCGAAGAAGATGGGTTATCAGGGGCTGTTGTATTACGGCACCAAAGGCAGCACAGCGGCAACGCAGATCACGAAGCGGGTCGATTGCAGCTATGACACAGACGTTGAGGTGGGTTCGACCACATCTGCCGGCGACGGTTCTGCAGTGCCAATCAACACGGGCGAGGCAACAGCACTCACGGCTAAGCTCACATTCAACATGATTGTTGATTCGGCAGACACATCGTTGACAGCCCTCGTGGCGGCAAGTCGAACTGGAAATCCGATTGCCCTGCGTTTCATTCCGTTCACTGGGTCTACCGGACTTGATGCGGACTGCGTCATCAAGGTCACCAACGGCGCTCCACTAAAGGGCGAGCAAACGTGGGATATCGAAGTGGTGGCGCTGTCGAACAGTCTTCGTGAGCCGCTCCTGAACATCTAATGCCGTGCGGCGTTAGTTTCATCAAGCATCATCCCTCGGGAGTTATTCAATATGGGAACGGTCACACATGGGCAGTCAATCAGTGGAGGCGGAATCACGATTCAGCCTCTGCCGATTCAGCGAACGAACAGCGGCACAATCGCTCTCGAAGATACGCTGAACACGGCGAAGGCCGGAACGCTGTCAACGCGGACCGACAACAACACCGGGACGCTCACGCTTGGATCTGGTCACGGAATCACCGATGGGCAGATCATTGACGTTTACTGGAGCGGTGGCGTTCAGCGAACTGTCACGGTCGGAACCGTATCGGGAACATCGGTTCCGATTGACGGCGGCATTGGTGATAATCTGCCAATTGCCACGACAGCAATCACGGCTTGCGTGCAGAAGGCAATCAACCTCGCTATTGACGGCGACAATGCAGACATTGTGGCGGTCATTCTGGAGACGAACGACAAGAGCCTGCGAACAGCGGCAAACGTTCAGTTTCTGGACTCCGCAGCAGACGTAATTGCGGAGATCGATCTGGTGGCCAACGTTCCGCAGGTCTGGGACATCGAAGGCGGATCGTCAAATCCGTTCACTGGAGATCCCATCACGAATTTGAAGGCCAGCCAGGCGAATTCAACGACGACTGAGACCTACACGCTCAAGATCGTCGGCGTTCAGGACGCTTCACCGTAATCGGGGTAAGCCATGCGGCTGAATGATGATGATAAACGAGTGCTGGCTGCGATCTTCCACGGCGCAGAACCTGTCGGAGTTTCCGAAAAGCAGGTTGAGGCCGCTGGCAGAACGTTTAAGGCACTCGGGTTTACTGACGAATCAGGATCACTCACGCAGCGAGGAAAGCACGTCGCAAAATCGCTGCCTTTTGAAAAGGTAAAAAATGGCGGGGTTCACGGATCGAAAAGGAAATCAGTGGCGAGTGGAACTGGACGCGCCGACGATCTCGGAGATTCGCGACGAACACGGCGTGAATCTGGTCGGATTCGAGGCGGATCCGCTTGGACCGCTGAGGAACGACCCGATGAAACTGGTAACAGTGATCGCAGCGATTTGCCGGGAGCAGATCTCGGAGAAAGCATTGTCCCCGACTGAGTTTGCTCGGTTGTTGCCATCGCCTCCGGATCCAATGCTCGACGCGGTTCGCGATGCGGTGATTGGTTTTTTCCCCTCTGGCCAGGCTTCGCATCGTCTCGAGGTCTTGGCGAAGTTCGAACAGATGGCAAGCAAAACGAACGATCTCGCGACGGTAAAGATGCAGCAGATTCTGGACGATCCGGAAGTGATGAAGACTCTGGACGACAAAGCCAATCGAGTGATCAAGCAGGCGATACAGAAAATGAGCCAAGATGCTGGCACATAGAAATTGCCGGACACCACATCGTTTACATCATCGACGATCTTGATGGAGTTGACGCGGCATACGAATACGCAGGGATGATCGGAATCAGACCGCATGGGTTAACGCTCAGAGAACTCTGGAGGATGGCCAACGGTAAGGCTAAGCAAAAACGAATTGAGGCCCTGCAGTTGGTCATGCTGGCATTTAATGACGGGCTGGATGCCAGCAAGTTCATCCAGACGGGCCATTTGTTTGAATCATGCGTAGGAAAGCCGGTGCAACTGACCCCAGAACAAGAGCACGCTGTCCAGGAAGAGATCGAGCGAATACGACGTGAGAATCCAGACTTACCGACAACCCCGCATTTCAGATAGGAGTCAGCCTCATGGCCAAAGCTGACATCATGGCGGGCAGGGCTTACGTTTCCCTGTACATGAAGAACGATCTGTCGTCAGCACTCAAGAAAGCACAAGAGGAGATTGACGGGTTTGGATCTTCGATCGTGGGAATTGGTGCAAAAGTCGCTGGCATGGGGGCGGCTATCGTCGGCGGGCTCACCGGTGCAATCATGCACTTTGCTGATGCTGGCAGCGCTCTGAATGACATGAGTGCGAGGACCGGAATCGGCACTACTGCGCTCGCTGAACTTGGGTATGCGGCCGGGATGGCTGGAGCATCCATGGAGTCGGTGGAATCCGGCGTCAAGAAGATGCAGAAGAATCTGGGCGGCATTGGCCCTGAATCAAAGAAGGCTCAGGAAGCTCTGGCGGCCATGGGGCTGTCTATGGGCATGATTTCTGGTCTCGCTCCGGAAGATCAGTTTCAGGCCATCGCTGAATCCATCGGCTCGATTCAAGATCCATCCCAGAAAGCCGCGGCGGCAATGGCCGTCTTTGGTGGCAGCGGAACTGATTTGATTCCGATGATGGAAAACATCAGGGAGTTGCGAGACGAAGCCAGGGATCTGGGAATCGCACCGTCTCCGGAATCCATCGCAGCAGCTGACGCGATCGGAGATGCGATCGATCGAGTAAAAGCGGTCGTCAGTTCGGCGGTGTTCGAGATTGGCGCGGCACTGGCACCGATGGCATCGGATTTTTTGGACGCCTTCCTGAAGGTATCAAAGGCCGTCCGAAACTTCGTCCAGCAGAACAAGGCCATGATTGTGACTGTGGCCAAAATTGGTCTGGTACTGATGGCGGCTGGCGGGGCACTCATCGCAATCGGTGGGGCCTTTATTGCGGCCGGCGCGGCGATCGGTGGCGTTGTTAGCGTTATGTCGGCACTCGCTGCAGTCGGAAGCATGGCAATGTCTGTGCTCGGAGTCGTTGGGGCTGTTATTGGGTCCGTGTTGTCACCAATCGGGATCTTAGTGGCGTTGCTCGGCGCTGGCGTGTATGCCTGGGCAAGATTCACCGAAGGCGGTCAGGCAGCCGTCAGTGGGCTCAGCACGATCATCGGCGAAACATTCGGGGCGATATCAACAACGGTTACAGAGACGCTCGGCGGCATCGTTGCGGCGATTCAGGCTGGTGATCTCAAGCTGGCCGGCCAGATTGCGATGATCGGGTTGCGGCTGGTGATGATGCAGGGCCTTGAGGCAATCCATTCCCTGTTCGGTGAGGCGTGGGGAACTCTGGCGAGTCAGTTGCTTAGCGGCGACTTTGCGGGAGCGTGGTCAACGTTCGGATCGATGATCCTGGACACCATGGCCGGGGTTGCGTCTGGGATGGTGTCGTTGTTTTCCACCGCCGCAAATGCTGTCATGAACAAGTGGCAGCAGACAGTCAATAAGATCAGTGATTACATCCTCGAATCAGCCAGCCAGGGCGGTGTGATGGGCTGGGCGCTGGAGCAGATCAGCGGCGTTAACATGCAGGAGGAAGCCGCACGGGCTGCGAGGCTGAATCAGCAGGCGGGCCAGATGGGATTGGCTCAGGACGCTGGCGTTGTCACATCGGCTGAATATCAGGATCCCGCACTTGAGGAGATGAAAGCGAAAGTCGCCGCAGCTGGTGAAGCAGCGAAAGCCGCAATGGATGCCAGCACGGAAGCGACGGGGACTGCGTTGGACGACGCAACGGCTGGAAGTGCTGCCCAGACGTCTGAGTCTGTCAAAGCTCTGCAGGCGGAACTGGCGGCGTTGCAGGCAGAAGCAGCGAACAAACTTGCAGCCGTTAAATCTGGTCAGGCTGAGTCAGGTGGAAAAGCAGCTGGTGGCATGTTCGGACCTGGCGGATCGTCCGGAGGCAAGTCGTCTGGTGCGAGTTTCAATCTTGCACAGCTCGCGATGTCATCAGGCCGGGGAGTTGAATACAAGCAACTGGCAGCCACAGAGAAATCAGCAAAGCTGCAGGAGCAGCAGGTTGACCAAATGGGCGAAATGGTTGCCGCAGTAAAAGGATGGAGCCTGCACCACGCATGAGAATCATCACGCTCACTGACGGCATTGATCTGACGATGTCTCCACCATCCGGAGTCTATCGTTTCAAAATCGTGGAAGAGACGAACGAGAACACTGTTGCGGCCTACGCACGCGCAGCAACGCCAGCGATGCAGGTCACCGCGTTCGGCGTTTTGTATCGCGATGACATCCGCGTTCGCCGCTCCGCATGGAATCACTGGATGGTCGAGGTTCCCTATGGAACTCGCAAATCGGAACTTGGTGAGTGGACTTGGGATTTTGACACGACGGGAGGCACGGTCCACATCACTCAGGCAAAAGAGGAACTGAGAAGATACGCGGCCAGTGGATCTGCACCGAATCAGCTCGGGGCAATTGCTGTCGACGGGGATGAAGTCAAAGGAACTGAAATCGTAGTCCCTGCGATGAAGATCAACGTCACGTATCGACATCCGCTTGGAATCATGACGCTGGCAAGGGCCAAGGCGCTCAACAACATCACAGGAATGACGAACAGCGATAACTTCTTGACGTTTTCTCCAGGAGAAGTGCTTTTCCTTGGGGCTCGAGGGTCTGACGGGACAGAAGCAGAAGCGTCCGTATCCTATCAGTTCGCCATGGCGGCAAATGCAACAGGACAGACGATTGGTTCCATTGCTGGCGTGGCAAAGCGTGGCTGGGAGGTCGCTTGGATTCGCTTCGAGGACACGATCACAAGCGACCAACCAACTAGAGTTGCCAAACACGTCTATATCGACCGCGTTTATGACGAAGTAGCCATGTCGTCAGCACTTGGATTTGGGGGCTAATCATGCAGCCAAATTCAGACGGCAAGGCATCTCCGGGCAGTCCGTTTAAGCCGCCAGCCGCGCGAATCTGGAACAACATGGTAGACGCCGGGCGGGCGTGGTCCGACAGTCAGCTCGACAGCTCCGCACCTAATCCAATTCGCCCGCGCGAAACCGACATCATCAAGGCGAAGAACACCAGCGGTGCGGCCAGAAGACTTGGCGAGATCCTACGAATCGACGGCAAGGCAATCGAGACTGTCACCGACGAAAACAAAT
>ERZ650311.1122-NODE-1122-length-13995-cov-6.845983_pt1 | contig 13995 bp, 26 predicted proteins | sample MGYA00376247_ERZ650311 | MGnify/ENA primary metagenome ERZ650311 (study PRJEB26733, sample SAMN07839324) | wastewater metagenome | biome: small river; feature: stream; material: water | place: USA: North Carolina | collected 2016-07-28 ... | reverse complement strand
TTTCAACAGGTGGGGTAAGTCCATCGGATACCGCTGCAATGTTAGCCGCTTATCTCAGAAAGGTAAATTTTGCAGATAGCATACATAGTTATTTTGGCGGCACTCATTTAGCGTCAGATTTTACAACCAGCAGCACAACCGCTGTGAGTACAAGTCTTTCTTTCACAGCCGCTGCAAACTCTATTTACAGGGTAACAATAAGCGGAACAGCAAGCAAGGCGACAAGTTCAACGGGTTTAAAATTAGCCATTGATGCTCCAGCGGGTTCAACGATTAAGGGCGTTCAATATGGCGGCCAGGCTGCACTTTCAACAGCTTTACAAAATAGTTTAATATCAACCATTAGCACACTAGGGGGAACGTTTGCAACGGGTACAGGTGTAGAGGTTCCGTTTAGGATGGAATTCATTTTAGAAACATCCAGCACAGCCGGGGCGGTAACACTTCAAGGTGCAACCGTAACAAGTAACACTGCAACAATTTACGCCCGTACATCAATGTTTTGGACTAAATCAGTAGCGCAATAATGAAAAAAATATTATTAATACTATCTCTATTTATTACAGGTGTTTCTTTCGGGCAATGGACTAGGCCGAATAACAGCTACGGTACAAAGGTTAACGGAATTTCAGTAGATTCCACAAGCCTTATACCTACTTTTTGCGGTGTTCCTAAACTCAGAAGTTTCGACAAAAGAGAAAAGAAAGGCGCAGTAGCTTTCGATTCCTGTAATAACAGGTTCTACACTTATAGCCCAAAGGATTCCAGTTGGTCTTATCTTGGTTCAGGTTCGGGTGGCCGTGTCGATTCAACCCGTATAAAATCCGTTCCTTACATAGATTCCGTTTTTGAATACGTTAGTGGCACAAGGGTTTACATCGGTAAAATCTATAAAAAAGACGGTTTGCAGAGCGGCGGTGAAGTAAGGCGAATAACTACTAACGACTACGAAATAACAGCGGCTTACTATACAATTGAGGGTTTGGACTACTCAGCCGTTGCCGACACATTAACACTAAATGCTTATTCAGATAGCGCACAGTTCGCTGCTATTTACGCCAACACTGCAAGTATATTTCAGGTAAGATACGGAGATAAAAGTTCAAGCCCTCTCCCGCCTGTGGTTAACAAATCTGAGGAAGTATTGATCAGCCTGGTTCTTTTAATGGACACGGGACGGGTCATTTACACGCCCTCAGTAGACACAAACTGGATAAGAAACGGCAACAACTTAACATCATTATTCAGTGGTAATTTAGAAATAAATGCGCAAGCAAGGGCGCAAGGCGGGTTTAACGTTAACCCTCAGTTTTCAAACACTGTATTTAGTGGGATACGTGGAACAGTACCAAATACTTTCGATGTCGTAACGGGTAATTTAACAGCCGGACGTTTCAGCTTAGTAGGTACGGGTACAGGAGCCTACCTTGATTTATTTGGCGCAGTCAACCCGTCAAGCGGTACGGGAAGATCGGGTATTCTTTCCCTTAGTTCTACATTCACGCCTTCAGGCAGCAGCACTAAAAAGCCTTATTCATTACGTGCAGCACCTACGTTTAATTACACCACACATACAAGCGATACAATATTTGGTTTAGACTACGATCCCGTAATTACAGGCAGTCTTAACGGTACGCCGCACGTCGGGTTAAGGGTTAGTCAGGGGCAAGTATTGTTTAAAGCATTAGCACAGGTTTCAGATACTACCTATAAGCCATTAGGAATTGACGCAAACGGAAATGTGGTTAAATTAAACTATTGGCCAGGTTCGGGTGGTGGTGGCGGTTCTGATGATCTAGCAGCAGTAACAGCCAGGGGCGCATCAACAAGTACGCCTACTCAGTTTGACGGGGGTTTAACATCAACCTTAATACTTACTGCTACCGATGCACAATTTACAGGCACGGCTGATTTTATTAACGCTCCCTCAATTTCAAACGGCAGCGGTTTAAAATTTTATAGAAGCGCGCCGTCCGGTTCGGTTGATATTTTACAGGATAATATCACAGGCAGCAGAACACACCAATTGCCAGACAAGGACGGAACGTACGCCATGACAGCGGACATTGCCCAATATTTTGACGATTCCAGCACCGTAGTCATTGCCGATTCGCCTATTGTAGTAACACTTACTGAAACACCGGGCGCAAGAGATACGGTAAGGATAACATACGCTGCACCGTACAAAGTTTACACGGCTTTGCTTACTCAGGAAGGTACGGACGCTCCAATAGCAACAGTGCTTGAAAATACATTAGGCGGTACAGTTACATGGAGTTACTTCAATCCTAGCACTTACGATGCAACATTAACAGGCGGGTTCCCGGCAAATAAAACATGGTGCATAATAACTCTCTCTACTGACGATTATTTAGTAGCACCTAGAGCAGGCAGGCGGGATAACGACACGTGCAGATTTATGTATGACGAAGGCATCGGGGCAGGCGTTCAGGTACAAGTTGAAATAAGAGTTTATAACTAAAACAAAAAATATATATGTACAATTTATTTGAAGCAAAAGCATCACAACAGGCAGAAGGAAATATCGGCTTTGCGGTTCACACAAATACAGCCGGCTTGTCAGGATTCACAAGGGAAAGCGAAGGTATGTACAGAGCCACATTGCCAGCGGGGATAACAGTTGAACAGGACGATTTCTTTTTCTTCATAACCAACGGGCAAACAAACGGAAGAATTACGGCCTATATGGATGATAGCACGGTTGTAATTTCTTCATACAATCCGGCGGGAGAACTTTCGGACAGTATTATTGATAACGCAACAATCAAATTAAAATTCAATATGTATGAATAAATTAATCTTAATCATCCTGCTTTGCCCATTGTTTTCATTGGGGCAAAACATAGTTTGGAAAAAAACAAAATTAATCGGCCCGGTTGAGGTAATAAACTTGCCTAACGATACAGATGTAGATACGGTTAAATTTAAACAAGCTACATCAACTTCTGACGGGTTAGCTACAAAAGAACAAATCAACTTACTTGTAACCACAGCAGCAAAAGCAAATAGCACCGAAGCTGCGCTGGCCATTGCCGTTGCCGACCTGAAATCGGCTAATGATCGCATTGCACGACTTGAAGCACTTGCGCCGGGGATTCCTGAACCTATTATACTAAACAGCAATTACACACTAACGGCAAACGATAACGGCAAAACAATTTATGTGTACACAAATGCAACGATTACCCTGCCTGTATTGGCTGAAGGTATTAAATGCAAGGTTTACAGAATGGGTAATGGTCGGCCTCGTTTTGTTGCATCAGGTATCACACTCAGGTTGAGATCGGGTTTCACTCCGTTAAGCGTACAATACTCAGCGGTTAACATTGATTACAAAGAAGGGGAAGTAGTGGTGGAATAAAAAAGGCAATCTTGAAAATCCCGTTCCAATACTGGAAACCCGCCAAAGGAGGCGTTATGATAAATTCAAAACTGCCTAACAAATATACAAAAATGAAAAACATCTTATTAATATTTTTTCTGTTCTTGACAAATTTTGTCAACGCTCAACAGATTAAGAAAATCAGAAAGCAGCATTTTAACGACACGCTAAGGACGGTTAAATTGTATTCCTTTCATAATGGCAGGGTATCAAAAAAGGAAAGGATTATAAGAAACGATACCGTTTACATCGTTGAATACAACTATGATTCCCTTTTCGTTACTGCGCCGCCAAAAGTTACTGTATGGTATCTGAAAAAATCATATCCCGGAATTTGGAGGGAGGTTATGGTAGGTGTTCCAATGTTTCCGGTGCAAGGCAGGGGAAGGTCTGCAACTTCAAAAGATTACGTTCAAATGGCTTTAAATAACAACGAATGAGAAAGATTATTTTAATACTGTTTACGATTTGCTCCCTACAATCAAATGCAACTATTTGGTATGTCAGTCAGGGAGCATCGGGTACAAATTCGGGTACTATTACAAATCCCTGGCAATCGCTCGCATCAATTAATATGTCCTCAATAAATGCGGGGGATTTAGTTTGTTTTGAGAAAGGCAAAACATATTCAGGCACACTAACGATTACCAGAAGTGGCAGCGCAGGAAATCCAATTACATGGACTACTTACGGCGTTGGGGATAATCCAAAATTTATTGGAACGGGTACAACTCAAAACTATTTATTCTACATGAGCAATAGAAGCTATAATGTTTTTGAATACTTTAAAATTACCGATCCAACTATTAATCTTTCAGACAGTTCAGAATTAAGCAATATTCAAAGGGCGTTCACCTTTGACGGCAATAGTTCAAATAATATTATAAGGAATTGTTTTATTGAATTGGCCGGTGTTGGCGTTTACATTCCGTCAAGCGTTGGGGGTTGCACTGTTACAGGAACAGAAATGACTAATCTCAGAATGGTTGTGTCAAGTGGCGGGGGAGATTATGGTAGTAACCCCGTGGTGCTGGAATCAGGGAACAATATTATAACCAGAAATTATTTTCACGACTGTATTGCTCAAAGTGTTGAATTTGGCTACGATGGTGGAGCAGTAGAACTTTATGCAGGCGGAATTTCCGGGAACGTGATCAGCTATAATCGTATTGAAAACTGTTTAGTTCTTTCGGAATTTGGTTCAGGCTCAGGCGGTACGATAAGCAATACCGTTTATGCTTATAACCGTTTAATAAATAACGGTTGCACTTTTTACGTCAATACTTCAGGAGGATTTGCGGTATCTATTTCAAACATCCAATTGTACAACAACACTATTGTTGAACAACGGCAAAACGTAGTTGGTGATACCTATATGATCGGATTGCAAACAGCCGTAGGTACAGCAGGGCAAATTGTAATGAAAAATAATATAATGTACTTACGTGCAGGAATAGATGTTTGTCGTAGTGGACAGTTTACAGGTTCACAATTAACCCACACAAATAACCTGTACAATCTCGGTTCGGGTTCTGTTCTAAACTTCACATTAGGCGGTACGGAAAAATCGGAATCGTCTAGTATCTGGCAAAGTCAATCGGATCCAAATGCAATAAACTGGAATTATCAATTGCTTAGTAATTCATCTGCCAGGGGAATGGGTACTAACGTAGGATTTACAACGGATTACGCCGGTAAGCCTGTGCCATCAGTACCGGACGCAGGTATATATCAATTTCAGACAGGACAAACAACAGTAATAACAAAGGGGATAAAATTTTTACAGTAATGAAAGAGCAGTTAGTATCAGAGAGCGCAAAGTACGGGCTTGCGATTATGGTTCTTGTGTTGGCTTTAATCGCTTGCGGCTATATTATTATTAAGCTATGGGATGAGTTAAAAAAGAACCAGCGGGATCTATTGGAACTAACACGGGAAAACACAATTGCCTTTCAGAAACTGGAAAGTACAATATCAATGCTGGTAGCAGTAATGAAAAACTAAATGGACTATAAAGTAAAATATTATAAACAAGAAAAACCTAAAAGTATGGCAATCGGATTTACACAAATTTTAAAAGAAACTCCAAAGATCGTTAAGCGTGTACGGGATGCCGTTATTTATACGCTTGCGGGTTCTTTAACAATGTCGGCTGAAATAGCTGAGTTAATCGGAACATCAGCGGAAAAGTACGGAACGATGGTAGGCGTTGCAATCCTTTTAACAAAGGGCGTATCAATGCTATTCGGAGTAAACGATGAAACAAAGTAAACAATAAACACTTAATACAATGTTCAATTTAGAAACAATCGCAATGCTGCTTTTGCCGACGTTGCTTAGTCTGGGTTCAAATGAATTAACTCAGGAACTCGACAAAGTTTATGAAAAGGATGCAGGGCTGCACAGGAGTTTAGTACTCACAGTTGCTGCATGGGAAAACAAATTGGAAGACTTGGTTGCAAAATCAGCTACCAAAATTGATGACACCATTCTGAAGGCGGCAGTTGACACCGTAAAGGCAAGTGCAGAAAAGGCCGGTATTTCTTGGCCAACTTAGTAAAAAAGAAAACAGCCCTAGAAAAGGCCGTTCGGTTTATAAAAATCTAATATCAATGAAAATCCATAACAAAAATAGTTATTATGGGTTCATTACCAAAATATTTAGCAGCTTTTTTGCTAATTTCTTTACTAGGGTGTTATAACGTGCAAAAGAACTTAGATAAGTCATACCGCAAAGACCCGGTGAAAACGCTGGAATATCTCAAAGACAAAGCCCCCTGCATTTCAGATACTATTTACCACAACGACACGGCTTTTGATTTTATCGAACTACCGGGCCAGATCATAACCGATACTGTAAGGCAGAATGATACCGTACTGCTCAGGACTGTAAAGAAAGATACTATCCGTCAAATCAAAACCGTAACAAAAACAGTAAAGGAAAGGGATACCCGTCAGGAGAAAATACTACAAAACAATTTAACCGCTAGTAACGAAAGGCAGGAGTATTACCGGGGAAAATCCGAAGGCAAAGCGGAGTGGATTAAGTGGTTACTAATCGTTCTGGCGGTTTCCTTATTGGGCAATGTAATTCAATTTAAACTTAAGTGATGCAGTTAACACAAAACTTTTCATTGCAGGAATTTGCCTGTAAAGACGGTACACAAGTACCAGCAGAACTATTGCCAAACGTGCAGAAACTTGCTGCACAATTGCAAATCTTACGTGATTATTTAGGCGAATCAATACACATCAATTCCGGGTATCGTTCACCTGAACACAATAAAAAAGTGGGCGGCAAAAAGGCAAGTCAGCACCTACTGGCAAAGGCAGCAGACATAACAGTCAAAAGTAAAACGCCAAAGCAATTGGCCGCTATCATTGAGAAACTTATATCTGAAGGCAAATTGAAGTTTGGCGGCATGGGTGTTTATCCCGGCTTTGTTCACGTTGATATTCGTAACGGTAAAGCTAGGTGGTAAAGTATGAACAAAAGTGAAGTCGCAAGACAGTACCGGGAACAGTACCCTGATTTTCCTAGTCATAAACTTGCCAGAATAATGTACGCCGAAAACAATCTTTTGTTTAAGGATAAAGAAGATGCAAGATACCGGCTGAGATATATCGAAGGCAAGACAGGATCACCAAAAAGAAAGTTCGTAATCAACACTAGCACATATATGAAGGATGCAAGGCCGTTAAACCCCTATAAATTACCTGAATCAGACGAGGCAAATTACACCCCTTTTATTATTAAGGGATACAAAAAGCTAGGCATATTATCCGACATTCATTTACCCTACCATTCATTAACAGCATTAACCGCTGCCATTGCTTACCTGAAAAAAGAAAAGATTGATGCAGTCCTTTTAAACGGCGATACAATAGACTGCCATATGCTTTCCCGTTTTACAAAGAATCCGAAAAAAAGAGATTTTGCCTATGAAGTTGACAGCCTGAAACAGTTGTTTAAAGTACTTCAAAAAGAGCTTAAGTGCAAGATATTTTTTAAGATCGGGAACCATGAGGCCCGGTATGAAAAGTTCCTAACTGAGAAGTCAAAAGAATTGATCGGAGTAACCGAGTTCAGTTTTGAAAACATTATTAAGGCAAGGGAAAACAATGTTGATATTATCGAATCCAACCGGTTTATAAAGATCAACGATTTAAACGGCATTCACGGACACGAGTACATTGGCGGCATTTCTGCCCCGGTTAACGTTGCAAGAGGTTTGTATTTACGTGGTAAAGTTTCTGCTTTTCAAGGCCACAACCACGCCACAAGCGAACACACCGAAACCGACATGGATGGCAAAATAACAACTACCTGGAGCATTGGCTGCCTGTCTGAATTACACCCGGAGTATATGCCTTTGAACAAATGGAACCACGGCTTTGCATTTGTAGAACTAGGCAAGGACGGCAAGAGTTACCAATTTCACAACAAAAGAATTTACAACGGCAAAGTATTATGACGGAAACTGAAAAACAAATATTGAAGCTGGTTGCTGGTTTAAAGCCCGAAAAAGCCATTGAATCAATTGAGCGTGTAGGCAAATATTTAAGGCAGGAAAACAGCATCAGGATTAATAAAAAACAGTATGGCCGTATCGTTGACGAAAGGTGGGACGAATTAATAATGAAGTCATGAGGCTGGTTAAGATATTCAATGAAGGCAAGGTGATAAATGAAACCCTGTACGAAAAATTGCAGGCATTAGATGATATTTGCTTTCCCGGTGCAGAGGGTGAATTTCAGAAAAACAGAGATTGGTGGGTGTGCTGTATAGATGGTGAAATAATCGCTTATTGCGGTTGCATTTATTCATACGACCTATGTATATTTAACCGGGCATGGGTACACAAAAGTTTCAGAGGGCGAGGGCTGCAAAGGAAAATGATAAAAGCAAGACTAAAGGCCGCTATTGGCCGTTGCAACTTAGCAGTAACTTATACCATGTCCAACAATTTGGTTTCGGCTAACAACTTAATAAAATCAAAATTCCTATTATATACACCTTCATGGAAATGGGCGGGAAATGATTGTCTTTACTTTTGCAAAAATGTACGATGAAATGTTTGAAGATGATGAAGAAGATGCTAATTAAATTAGTATATTTGCATCAATAACACCCTCTATGCCTCTCAACGATGCACACTTTAGGGGGTCTTTTTTTTACATCTTCCCATACAAATCTTTTAAAGCCGTATTCAGCCCATCTCTATTTAAGCTATTAACGTATCCCCTTGTTGTGGTTTCCCGACTATGCCCTAACGCACTACCTACTAACCAAGCCTGATTCATTATTAAAGGATACATACTATCACCGCAGGCTTTCTCAGCATAATCACAGCCAGGGAACACGCTTTGCGGTAACGCTGCAATCTGCTCTTTAGCGTCATCCATATACATGGTGATATTGCCTAAAGACGTGCTGCCATTGAATACGGGTACGTCGTTCTTTTCGCCTTTTGTTTTGAGGTCGTTTCTCTTTTGTAAATAGGTGGCCTCCTTTTCGGTTACAATATTTATTGTACTCCTTGCCCAACTTTCATAGTTTTTTACAAAATCAGCAGCCAATTTTTTAACCTTACCGGCCTCTATATTGCTATAAACTTGTTGAGATACTCCCAATATCTTAACCATTCCCGATCGATAAAGCCCCGCTGAAACCCGCTCCTGTATTATCTTTTGTAGAATTTGCAACATCGTATCAAAAATAAATACAAATTTTCTTGTAAAATATTTGGCAGTTACAAAGAATATTGTACTTTTACATTGTAATCGTTACCGCTACCGACAAATTTAAAGCGAAAGCGGACAAGAAAGTTAAATCAAAATAATTAAAGATGCAAGCAGTTTACGAAACATTAACAAAGCCGGAAATGAAGCGACTGAAAAAATACATTTCCGTAAAAGGCAATCTGAAGCTAGCTGAACGTTCAACAAACCTGAATGTGAACACTATTAAACGCGCAGCGGCGGGTATGCAAGTAACCGTTTTCAGCGTAAAAACTTTAAGAGATTTTATCACCACTAATTAACAACTAAACCCACAGTTATGAAAGTAATGTGTATTGATGATCAGGGAATGACCGGAACCGACAATTATCCAAAATTCGGAGAAATAGTTACGGTAGCTGGGCAGTGTGAACTTTGCGAAGATGCTTGGGATATATCAGAGTATCTATTCACTCATTCAGGTTGTCCTCAAAGCTTTCTTAAAAGACGTTTTGCTCCTACTTCACAAATCGACGAAACAGAACTTGTTGAACAAAGATTAATCACAGCATAAAACTAATACCATGTTAAGAACATTCAGAGTAAACGACGTATGCAAGTTCCCTAATGCGGAATTGTATGAACAAGCTATTGAGTATGCGAAAATTAAAGGGGTGCCCGTTTGGGGAGGGGCCGGTAAGTGGAGCGAGTCTTGTAAAGACCGATTTAACGAATTCCCAAATTTAGGCATGGATGCAACAAGGCAAATTTGTGGCTGGCTCAATGGGAACATAAACCCTAAACAAGAAATCACCATCCCAGATTTTTTCCAATTCTGCGACAACTGGAAAGAGTGCGGATCAAAGCCCAGCGAAGGCGAATATATCCGGTATGGCGCAAAGGTGAAGGTGAGGGATAAAAATGATGAAGATTGGAAAATCGGGTACAGGTATTTAGTATGTAGGAGCCAGGGCCAATACCGGCACCTTGTATTAAGAGATGGCGACTTTAATACGTTCCAATACTGCGAACTAGACGAAACCCCGGAACAAACTGAAAGGCAAAAGCAGATTGCAGAACTGGAAACGAAAATGGAAGAACTGCACGAACAAATCAAAAAGCTGAAAGATGCTGACGCTAACTGACGTAACAAAAGAACTTAAAATCTCCCGTACTACTTTCTGGCGGATACAGAAGAATTTAAATATACCCGTTACGTACATAGGCAGCCGTCCGAGGTTTAAGAAACAAGACATTGACAAACTGATTAAAAGCAAAACGATATGAAACGTTACCCATTTCAATTAATGGCTCCCACAATCAACGGAGATAAAACCTGGATTTCATTTGTTGTATTCGCAAGGTTTCACAACAGCATTTATTTAGGCATCGAGGAAATAGAAGTGAACGACACTCCCGCCACAAACGTTGCCCTTGTTGCCGATTGGCTTGACTTATACAAACGTGCAAAAGAAAGAGGTGAACAATATTTTACCCAAACAGAAGACAAACAGGCCGTTACCTAACTATGAATAAACCACCGCTTATGTTTCATTCTTAATTATGTTCCTATGATGCTATTTATTTTTTCTCTGATCGCACTAACGCTTTCAATTTATTTACTACTAAAAACTAGACGTGAAGATCGTAACGCTAAGAGTTCTGAAGTTATTAATGAGTACCCGGCCTGCACAGAGGGATTGTTTGATGAGATTCATTCTGAAGCATCGCAGTACGGCTACTCAACAACGAGGTAATTAGTTTTCCCGCCCCTTTTTAAAGTTCTTTTAAGAGGGAGAAATAAGCATGGCTGCTCTAGCGAGCTGACAATATACATCCAGCACTCGGATGATGCGAATAAAGCGCCCTCTTTTGACATTACCCACGACCTACTCAAATAGAGTACGTCCGTCTGATGCTGTTAATGATTTCAATCATTGCCGCTGTGGGTATCGGCCTTGCTGTTTTGCAGGATTTGGGGCGGCCGTTGGTAATCTTGCCAGCGGCCAATTTTGAAACAATTAAAATTTATTATAAAACAACAAAAACTATAAACATGGCAATTTTAGCAACAACAACATCAACGCAAAAAGAACTTATCCCGGCTGGTAATTATGTGGCCCGGTGTTATCAAATGATTGAAATAGGAACGGTAAGGGAGGATATTATGGGCGAAACAAAGGTCTTAAAGAAAGTACGTATCGGTTGGGAACTACCTGAAGAAAAGCGTGTATTCAATGAAGATAAAGGCCCGCAGCCGCTTGTAATCAGCAAAGAATACACTTTGTCAATGCACGAAAAATCAACGCTACGTTCCGACCTTAAATCATGGCGTGGTAAAGACTTCACAGATGAGGAAGCAAAGAGTTTTGATATTACAAAATTGATCGGTGCGGCTTGCATGATAAACATTATTCACAAGCCAGGCAAAAGTGATCCGTCAAAAACGTATCAATCAATCTCAGGTATTACCGGCGTACCAAAAAGTATGGTTATTCCTGACGCTATTAACAAGCCCGTTGTTTTAGAGTTCGACAATTTCAATGAGGAAATATTTGAATCATTGCCCGACTTCATTAAAGACAAAATAAAGGGAAGTCTTGAATACGCAGCACTTAAACAACCCAACGTGCACCACATTGCACAATCGGAAAGCAGAATCGGCGAGGACGATTTACCATTTTAATCATGTCAGCAGCAAAAAGACTATACGAATTAATGGCACAGGCTGAAGGTCCGTTTCCTTACCGCTGCCCTCCCGGTGAAATATGGGAATCGGGGGGCAGCAATTCAGAAGACTTTGATTATCCTTTCGGCGGTACTTCAAAACCTAAAAAGGCAAAGATCGTTCCACCTACCGCCCCGGTAGTTTCTGAAGAAGATAAAAAACGGATAAAGGACTTCTACATGACGGACGATGAAAAAGCAAAGATCGGCGATGCTCACCTTAAAAAATTTGGAATAGAATGATCATACAGGAACTAACGGGATACATTAAGAAAATTGAAACCTTCGACAAAGATGCCGGACAGGATGCACAAGTCTTGCACCAGTATCTTATCGAACTAACAAATTACATGGCAAGGGCTAATAACGTCATGGCTGATTACAAAAGAAAGTTCAGACAGGAAAAGCAACAGGCTTATTTAAAGTTAATCGCATCGACACAATCGCAAAGCAAAAACTTTGCTCCAATGCTTGCAAAGGATTACGTTGATAGTATGTGCCATGAAACCGGTTATGTGTACGACCTGGCAGAAAGATTATCCCGGCTTTGCACACACACGATTGAAGCCGTAAGAACGATAGTATCAAGTTTAAAATCAGAAAGACAGTTTAGTTACTAATGAGGCGAAGCGCAAAGGTAGACGCAAATCAGAAAGCAGTTGTAAAGTCATTAAGAGGTATTCCCGGCGTAACGGTAGCGATTACCAGCAGTTTAGGCGAAGGTTTCCCGGACTTCATTGTGGGTTACAAAGGTTTTAACTACATGATTGAATTAAAGGACGGAAACAAACCGCCTTCAGCCAGGAAGTTAACAGACGACGAAATCGAGTTTAAGCAAAAGTGGAAAGGCCAGTACACGGTATGTAATTCATTTGACGAAATATTTAAACTAATAACCGCCAATTGAAAACCCTGCTCACTGACGTCCGTTCCCACACAAAACGAAACGGTGATTTCACGCTCTACGGCAAGAAAGGCGACAAGGTAACGGTGTTGAAAGAAAACGGGGATCAGGTAGCCGTAGATAACGGTAAACATAAATTTTGGACACTTAAAAATAGTATACAATGGAATTTACACATGAATACATGAAAGAAAATTGCGGGTGCTACGAACTTGAAAGGTTGCTATCCTGCTCATTTATGAAATCTGAATCAGTAAGCCTTCAATCTGTAATTGAAAGTGAAATACCGATAAAAGATAAATTTTGGTTTTTATGTAAAAAAGTTCTGACAAAAGAGGAAAATCAGAAAGTAGCAATTGATTTAGCAAAAAGCGTTTTGTCTATTTACGAAAATAAATACCCTGAAGATTTGCGACCCAGAAAAGCAATTGAGGCCGCTGAAAGTTATTTAGAAGGCAAAATAACGAAAGGGGAATTGCTTGAATTTAGAAAGGCTGCTGCTGATGCTGCTTATGATGCTGCTGATGCTGCTGTTTATGCTGCTGCTGTTTATGCTGCTGTTTATGCTGATGCTGATGCTGCTTATGATGCTGCTTATGCTGCTGTTTATGCTGCTGCTGATGCTGCTGCTGCTGCTGCAAGAAAAAGAAGCCAACTTCGTACGTCGGAAATCGTACGTTCTTTCATAAAAGTAGAAGACCTTCAATTATGAAAGCAGGTTACTTCGGCATCGGAATCCTCCACGCCAAAACAGAAACCAACGTCGGCACACTATGGCGGAGTGCCGCCATACTCGGAGCGAGTTTTATTTTCACAATCGGTAGAAGATACAAACACCAATCGAGTGACACGCTAAAAACATACCGAAACATCCCTCTTTTTCATTACGACACGTTTGACCAATTTTACGAAAACCTACCCCACGACTGCCAACTTATCGGTGTAGAACTTGATGAAACGGCTGTACCTGTTTCGGAATTTCAACACCCAAAACGGGCCGTGTATTTGTTGGGCGCTGAGGACAACGGACTAACTCGCGAAGCAATCGAAAAAAGCCACAAACTTGTTCAACTGCCTGGCGAACAATGCCTTAATGTAGCGGTGGCGGGTAGTTTAATAATGTATGACCGTTTAATTGTAAAACCATGACAAACTACCAACAAGACACCCTCGAATTGATACCCGGCACAACGCCACGGGAAAAATACGAAGCCTTGCAAAAAATCCTTAGTTGGGTTCA
>ERZ650311.1121-NODE-1121-length-14010-cov-5.351487_pt1 | contig 14010 bp, 8 predicted proteins | sample MGYA00376247_ERZ650311 | MGnify/ENA primary metagenome ERZ650311 (study PRJEB26733, sample SAMN07839324) | wastewater metagenome | biome: small river; feature: stream; material: water | place: USA: North Carolina | collected 2016-07-28 ... | reverse complement strand
ACAAATGTGATTTTGTTTCTGTAAGGGCAGGGTCTTTACATTTAACAGGCGAACGTATCCGCTGGAGAATCGTAAGCGCGTCGCATCGAATCCGCTGGAGCAGGTACATTTTGAGACAGGAATCTGTAAAAACAGCGTTTGCAGGCCCAAAAAGACGTTTTCCGTTTCAGATTTTCAGCCCCACCCGTTTGCAGGTAACGATTTTCTCATAGAAAAATTGACCCCCAAGTTCTAATATATAACCTGCCACCCATAACTGTACGCTCATTTTTTTAAACAGCATCAACCACCCTACCCGTTATTTTAAGCGCATTTAATCGGCACCTAAGCGACTATCTCTAACAGGGTGTACTAACGGTATATACTAAACATAGATACGGTCTTATATCAAATATTGCTTCTGAAGATATTATGTAGTAGTTTTGGTGTGTAATAACCAAACAATTGAATTAGTATGCTATCTTACGACATTTCACAGTCGCCGCCATCAACTGTTATTGTTGAGGTAGGGACAGCTTTAGAAGACACTGTTGAGTACGGAAATCTGAAGCTACACATTGACCCGCATTTTAATCCGACTAATAACGTCCGTATTTATGGGACAGTTATTGCTTTGCCAGCAGGTATTCCTAAGAACGAGTACGGCGACGAGATTGAGCCTGAGTTAAAGGTGGGGGATAAAGTGTATTTTCATTATCTATCTATTAATGATGAAACGAATAATATTTATGGGAACTATTATAAAGTACCTTATTATTGGATATTTTGTGCTGTTAGGAACAATGACATTCTACCTATTGGCAGCTGGACTTTGTGTTCTACGATTGTTGAAGAAACATATAATGGTATTGATGTCAATGGTAAAAAAGTTGATGCTGAACTAAGTGCATCTGGATTAGTAGTTGGCCTGAAGAAGAAGCCATCTGTTAAAACAGCACGCCTTGAACACATCGGCTCTCCATTCAGAGGTAAGGACAAGTTACCTGTTAGTAAAGGTGATTTAGTAGTGTTAAATAAAAACTCAAACTTTGTTAATAAAATAGAGGGAAAAAACTATTATACACTCAAACAAGAGGACATTTTAGGTAAAAAGTGCGTTTAGAGCGTTTTTATCCACATACGATTTTCCAACGTTGGATTTTCCAACATTGGATTTTCTGATGACATAGTAATAAAGAGCATAGTAAGAAAGAATATAGTAATAAATAGCGCGATACGTTTTCAGCTCTTAGTAACAGTAATGTTCGCTAACATCTGATAACAGATTTGAACTGAACAGGGAGAAAGCAAAGCTTTCCCCTAGATGATAAAAAAAGGTAAAAGATTGTCTTAGCCCGCCGCCCCGCCGCCGCCCGCCGACATCCAAACAAACAATGTATTATGGGACTATTTACTGAATCAGATTTTAAGAATTTAATGTTACCTGTTTTCGAAAAGGACTTTCTTAAAAAGCCTGCTGTTATACGCGTGTTTGGGAAGCAGCCTCCTTCTGAAGAAGAGGTTATCCGCTATATCGCGTTACTGTATGACCAACGCTCTCCTATCAGAGTTAAGGTATCAGATATTGTTGAACGAAAACACGAGTGTGCAGAGCTTGCTGGATTAAAGGGAGACCCAGATGAAATCTTTAATTTAAAGGACAAAAAAGTCATCGGCTATATCAATGCCTACATACGCGCACAATCGTCTAAGATATGGGCTATTCTCGCAGCCAACGAGGAAGTATTGTGGCAGTACCAACAGGAGTTGCTTAATCCGATTGAGAATTTTAAAGATGATAAAGGGAAGCTTCAGGCGTTAGAAATAAAATCTAAGTTAATGGCAGAGTGCGATTCTATTATTAAGCGCATCGAGTCTTACGAGTCTAAGTTATTTGGCGATAACCTAGAGAAGAAAGATGATATTATTAATTTTACACCTGAGAGTATAGCTAATATTTAATATGTTTAGAGAGCATAGATACGGAAGCAAGCTTAATATAAATGGCATTACTGTTACAATACCTCCTGCTGGGACAGTATTTAACGTTATGACAAATGATTGGGAGAAGAGGGACATATTGAAGCGTTCTGCTAGAAAAGAGAATCAATATTGGGAAAGACCATTACCTCCAGATAATTATGAATCGAAACGCAAGAAAGAGATTTCTGCACAAAAGGCGGACCCCGAATACTACAACCCAGAACTACAGGCGTACCGTAACCAAGAATGGGACCGAAGACTTAATGGTTTGTGGTTTTATAACAATGGCAGTCCTACTTATATTACTGGCTTACATTACTTTTATTTATCGCATTGGAAGCTTGATGTAGGGTACCCATCATTCCGTATTACTGACGTACACTTCTTTTACTTTTTAGAATACTGTATTCAAGACCCGAAGTGTTTAGGTATGATTGAGGTAACAAAACGTCGTCAAGGAAAGACGATGAGAGCAGGCGCATTTTTATTTGAGTATCCATCTAGGAGCAAGAATAAGAATGCGGGCATTCAATCAAAGACATTTGAGGATGCAAGAGATAACGTTTTCGCAAAAGGCGTTGTTATGCCGTTCAAGTATTTGCCCGATTTCTTTGTTCCTATTTATGATACTGAAAAAGGACTTACTCCTAAGTCGGAGCTAAGATTCTTTAAGACTAATAAGCGCGGGGCTGTAGATGATATTTTTGACAAGAAGATTGAACTTGAGTCGCAGATTACTTTTAAGTCATCAGATAAGTTTGCGTACGATGGAACTAAATTGCATCGCTACTTAGGGGATGAGGCTGGTAAGACAAAATCTGTCGACGTATATGAGCGCCATCAAGTCGTTCAGTTCTGTATGATGCAGGATGAGAACATTATTGGAAAGTGCCTATATACCACAACTGTTGAAGAGATGGAAGATGGTGGGGAAGCTTTTAAGAAGCTGTGGATGGCTTCGGACCAAGGCAATCGAAATGAGAATGGTAAGACACGTTCTGGTTTATACAGATACTTTATGCCAGCTTATAAGACATTGTACTATGACCAGTACGGCTTCCCAGACGAAGAGCGTGCCAAGAAGGAGTACCTTAATGAGCGAGCTGGTTTGGAAGATGACCCGCGAGCTTTAGCGTCGTATATAAGAAAGAATCCGTTTACTATTGAAGAAGCGTTTTTCTCTGAAGGAGAAAGCTGTCTATACGATGCGCTAAAAATCAATAAGCAAATGGAAGCTATTGCGTGGGTTGATACAAAAGAGCTGTACCTGCAAGGAGAGTTTGTCTGGGACAAAGGAGAACGCGATGGCAGGGTAGTTTTCAAACAGACTTCTAACGGTAAGTTCCTTGTTCATAAAAAGGCAAACGTGCTAGACGATTCATTCTATAATCAGATTACGCAGTACGGAACCAAGAAGGCACCGAAGGCTAGTAGCAAGTATGCTATTGGAGTCGACCCGTATGACCACAATAATACCGTTTCAAAAGAGCGCTCTAACGGCGCCGCGTACGTTTACCACAGGTACAGCACAATGGATGCGCTAAGTGAGACCTTCTTGGTAGAATACATTAATAGGCCGCAGCAGGCAGAAATCTTCTACGAAGATATGATTAAGATGGCTCACTTCTTTGGATGCCAAGTATTAGCCGAGGACCAGAAGATTGGTTTAATTAAATACTTTGAGAGACGCGGCTATGAAAAGTTTTTATACAAATTACCAAACTCTAGTAAATATGGTATTTCGGCATCAGTTAAAACGCACCAAGAGATTGCCGAGCAGCACGAAGCCTACATAGAAAGTAATATTGAAAAGGTAGTATTCCCAAATCTTTTACAAGATTGGTTGAAGTTTAATCTAAATAAAACTACTAAATTTGATGCGGCGATGGCGAGTGGCTACACATTGATATTAGCTAGCGGCTCCAAGTTTGCACAAAAGGTTGAAGAAAAGAAAACAATGTTTGATGTAAGGGAGATATTCCTGTAATAATTATGAACAACAACGAACAAATGCCTAGTGGCTTTCCTAGTCACTTAGAAGACTCTAACAACAAAGGAAAGGCGTGGATTAGCCAATACATTAAGGCGGCTTGGAATGATTTTACCAAGTATTATCCAAATCAACTTTATAACGGTAGAGAGTCTTATCACGAGACCAAGATGTATATGCTTGGTAAGCAGTCAACCAACAAATACCGTAAATTACTTTCGCCAAGAGACGCCGCTAACGGAGACAGCTCTTGGATAAATATCAACTGGGATATTCTTCCAATTATTCCAAAGTTTCGCCGAATAGCTATCGCTACCTTGTCGAAAGCTGATTTCAGCATTAACATTGACGCAATTGACCCGATTGCGCAGGATGATAAGGTCAACTTTTATTCACAGAACGCTGCAAGAATTACCTTGCGTCAAGAGTTTGAGAAGCAGGGTCTTGATAAAGATATGATTCCTCCTCCAGATGTTGACGTAGAGTCAATCAAGGAGTTGGATATGTATATGGAGTATTCTTACAAGCACCGTATGGCTACAGAGATGGAGCAGGCGCTGGAGGTTGTGAATACACAAAATAATTTTGACCAGATTGTTGATAGATTAATTGAAGATACGCACGACTACGGAATCTGCTGCACTAAAGACTTTTTTGATGCAGCTGGCACTATTCGCACGCGTAGAGTTAATCCATCGAATATGATTATGTCATATTCTACTTCTCCTACGTTTGAGGACGTACAATATATTGGAGAGGTTATTGAAATGACAATTGCTGACTTAAAAGATATTGCTGGCTCTCAGATTTCTGAAATGGATTACGAGAAGATTGCAAATAAGTATGTCGGCAAGATTGGGAACCCAGCCGTATTGAAGGACGTAAACAATGATTACGAGCGTAATTATGATGGATTCCGTGTTAAAGTTCTTGACTTAGAGTTCTTTTCTACTAATAGTATGATTTTAGAGGAAAGATTAAACTCTAAGGGCAATACAGTAGTAGGTCGCGCAAGCAAGGTTAAGAAGAATCGAACGGATAAAAAGTACTCTAAGACTGATTACAAAGTAGTTTATCAAGGTAAATGGGTTGTTGATACAGATATTTTCTTTGATTGCGAGCTTCAGACTAATATGAAGCGTGCAAAGAACTCAATGACAGATGCTGTTCTTAGCTATCACGTTGCGGCACCAGACATTTATCAGATGTCAACTTATTCGATTGGGCAGCAAATGAAGCCAATCGCCGACCAGATTCAGATTGCTTGGTATAAATTACAGAACGTAATCTTACGCGCGCGTCCTCGCGGTATTATGATTGAATTGGGGGCATTAGAAAATGTGCCTTTAGGACGTGGAGGCCAAGCTTTAAAGCCAATGGAAATCATTGACCTATACAACCAAACTGGTAACTTAGTTTACCGTAGATTGGATGACCAAGGTCAAGCAAGTAACTATAAACCAATTGAAGAGTTAGATAATGGTATTGGTAACGAGGCAACTCAATACTTCAATATTATTAACCAAAACATTCAGTTGTTGCGCGAAATTATTGGATTCAATGAGATTACAGATGGTTCTACTCCAGACCCGCGTACACTTAATGGTGTTGCGAAGTATGCTGCAGAGTCGACTAATAACTCACTTGATTTTATTAAGCGCGCTGTACGCGGATTAATTGAAAGATTATCTTACAGTTTAATGATTCGCGTTCAAGATTCTGCTCAATATGGCAATATTAAAGGTTATGTTCGCTCTATCGGAGGCTCTTCGGTTGAGTTCTTTAAGTTAGACCCGAATGTTTCAGCTTATGAGCTTGGTCTTACAGTAACTTCTAAACCAACTGAGTTTGAGAAAGAGAAGTTAGCTAGACGCGTTGAGCAAGCAATTCAGTCTAATCAAATCACACTAGCTGATGCAATGATGATTGAGCGACTAGATAATATGAAGTATGCTGAATTAATGTTAGCTTATCGAATTAAAAAGAACCAAGAGGACGTCCAGAAGCGCTCATTAGAGGCTCAAGAGATGAACGCAAAAGTTCAACAAGAGTCTGCATTGGTAGCAGAGCAAGCTAAGCAACAAACTATTCAAGTTGAGACTCAAGCTAAATTGATGGTTCTTCAGAAGGAAAAAGAACTTGATATGCAGATTATGTTGGCAAAACTTAACCAAGAAGCTCAGATTCAACAAATGATTGCTGAGAAGAAGGTAGACGCAGCTAGAATAGAAGCTTCTTCACGAGAATATATTGCTGAAATGAAGAAATCTATGGCGGATTTAGGAAAATCTAAAAAATAGTTTATAGATTTGTGCAATTAAACCAAACAATAAAATGGCAGAGCCTATTAATTTAGACGAGCTGATGGATAAGCCATCTGCTTATGAGACAAATGAGCCGACATATTCTGATGATACAGAAGATGATGGCGCGGCAGATGATTCTGCATTTGAAGGTACACCAAATACTGATTCACAGGAAGATGTGGATACGGGTGGTGTTGATAACGAATATGAAGGAGCAGGAGAGTCTGTGGAATCATTAGAGAATGAATCTGATGTGGCTACCGAAGAAGGTAGCAATTCAGTGGATACTCTAAGTGAGCCTGCGGTGACTGCTTCTGAATATAAATTCAAGGACGACTTCATAAAGAAGGCGGTAGAGTATTACGAGAAGTATGGAACTCTTACGCCGTATTTAGAAGAAACAAACACGAATTACGATGAGATGGATGACATCGACGTCTTAAGAAAGCAATTCGACAAAGAAAACGCAGATTTAAGCGAGAAAGCCAGAACAAAGTTATTCGAACGTCAACTTGAAAAGTACAACATAGATTCTTATGACGAAGATGAGTTGGAGCTAGGACAATCATTACTTAAGCGAGATGCGAGTAAGATTAGAGCCGAACTTAAAGAGCAGCGTGAGCAGTTCTTGTCAAGCATCAAGTCAGAGGAGTCGCAAGAACCACAGATTTCGCAAGAAGAACTTGAGGCAAAACGCGCTGAAGCCAGAAAAGTTATTGAAAGCGGAGTCTCTAGTGTTGTAAAAGACAACTTTATTAAAGTTGAAGCAAACGGAGAGGGTATTAATTACCAGATTGCTGATACTAATACTGTTGTTGATTATGCGCTAGACTCGGCAAAGTTTTTATCGACTTTCTCGAAAGATGGACAGATTGATTGGGAGAAATGGACTAAAGTTGTAGCGTTCGCGGAGAACCCAACATTATTCACTTCAGAGTTAATCAAACACGGTAAGTCACTTGGTAGAAAAGCGATGGAATCGGAGCTAAAAAACGTAGCTCCAATGGGCCAATCGAGAGAGGCTGCTCCTAATCCAGATTTTGAGCATCCATCGGAAAATCCGATTGAGTTCTTAAGAGCTATGAAAGTAAAAAGATAGCTTTTAATTTTTAAACATTTATTACAATGGCAACAGGTGCTGGAAATATCGACAGAAGTTTCTTGTCGACAGTAACGTTCTCTAACACATTAGAGCAACGTGACATCTTAAAAGATGTATTAGATTTATATGATGAGGAAACGTCAATGTTAGACGTGATGGACTGGACTGGCCGCGCGAAAGCTGCTGCTCAGACTGAGTTCTTCCACGTTGTTAACGATTTCTTGTATGCAACTGCTTCAGTTAAGACTACTACTACTGCTGGTTCTGCTGGTGCTTCTGCATCTATCGTATTAGAATCTGACGAAGGAGTTACTCCTTTAGTTAGCGAATTAGTATTGTTCCCTAACGGTGTTGTTGGTTTGATTACTGCAATCTCTTCTGACGCTGACCCAGTTATGACTGTTAAGCCAGTTAACTCTGCTGACATCATTCCTGCAGTTACAGATGGAGACCGTTTATCATTCTTCTCTAACGCATACGCAGAAGGAACTGGTTCTAACAAGATGCGTAAGAGCAACTTGATTAAGCGTTCTAACAAACTTCAAATCTTCAAAACTAAGACGTCTATCACAGACATCGCTCACGGTTCTAAGATTGAGGTTGACTTCAAAGGAAAGCCATACTACTTCTTAAAGCAACAACACGATGCTTATTTGAAGCACCGTATGGACGTATTGTATTCTGTATTGTTCGGACGTGAGTCTGCTGGCTTGACAGATGCAGCTGGTAACGCAGTAAACACAACTCGTGGTTTGCGCGATACTATCGTTAATGGTGGTGGTATTTCTTCTGCAACAGCTTCTGCAAATACTATCTCTTTGGATGACTTGAAAGCTTTATCTCGTTTGATGGATGCTTCTCGTTGCCCTTCAGAGTATTTCTTGTGGGCTGGTGCTGACTTTGATAACGAATTTGATTCAGATTTAACTGCAATCACTCAATTCGTTAACGGTGGTATCCAATACGGTGCATTCGGTGGAAGCAAAGAAAAAGCTTTGGCTTTGGGCATTGATTCATTGAAAGTATTCGGACGTACATTCCACAAGAAGCGTTTGAACGCATTGTCTCATCCACAAGTAGCTGCTGCTGCTGGATATACTCAATTCGTTGACGAAGCATACTTGGTACCAGCTAACAAAATCAAAACCGAGCAAGGTGGTGGTATGTTAGACCGTATGATGATTCGTTACCTTGAGTTCCCAGAAGGTGGTAACTCTCGTTTCCGCGAAAAAATGTTAGGTGGTTTAGCTCCTATTCCAACTAGCGATACTGATACTTTAGACATTGTTTACACTTCAATCGAAGGTCTACAAGTTGTAGGTGCAGAGCATTTCGTGAAATACGAAATCTAGTAAAACTAAAAGGGGGAGTGGATAATTTCCCTCCCTCTTTTTTAAAAAACATTAAAACCAAACAAGCATAAAATATGAAAGCATCAGAGTTCAATCTGTTCTCATCTACTATGGTCCGCAAATTAAAGCCTAATGAGCGTGCGACCTATAGAATTTTAAACGTAAAGCCCGACCCAGATAATTACAATAAGTTTATTATCCCAGCTGCTTTACAAATTCCATCTACAGACATTATTTGGGACGAACAAAAGAAAGATTTTATCACAATTGCGTGTATCCAACGTACAAAAAACGATGGAGACCCAATTTTTGAAAGCATTATCTTTGAAGGTCGCAATATGGGTTATATCTTTTTGAGCGGTAGCAATCCAGCAGACCAAAAGATGTACCAATTCTTAGAATTATGTAATTTCAACGCATCTAATGAGGCTCGCAACAAAGAAGTTGACCCGTTATTTATGCGTATTGACACGAAAAAAGAGGCGATTACAGAGCGTGCAATTAGAAAACTTGTTGTTAAAGCGGTCAATAAGGCATTAGACTTAGATGACCAAACAGCAAAAGAAGTTGCCTCCGCACTTGGAATCGACGCTTCTTCTATTGAAGAAATTCGTAATTTACTAGAAGATTACGCAAGTGATATGCCAGAAGACTTCTTAGAAGTTCTTGAGCGCGCGTCTATTAGTACAGAAGCTAGCTTAAAAGAGGCAATCAAACAAGGTTATATCAAAAACAATACTGCCGCAGGCCGCTTTGAGTGGACAGAAACTGGAAAAGAAATTTTCAAGTACAAAAAAGAAGCTGGCAAGAATTATGTTAGAGAGTTAGCCGAATACCTAGAAGAAAACAATCCAGATGAGATTCAATCCATCAAGACCCGCTTAGGGGAAATCCGATAACAGGATAGATTGTTTGGTTTCGGTTGTAAAGAGGGGGGGCATATTGTCCTCCTTTCTTTTTTTATTATAAAATATAGTATCTTTGGGATAAACATAGAATAGCTTCGAGATGCCAGCAAATTTCAGCATAAAGTTTATTGTAAACGAAAAGACTCAGACAAGAGTCTTACGGCTAACTCATACTGTAACAGACTTCACTTTAACTAAAGGAAATTTCTCTGTAACATTCCCAGATGGTTCTACTAGAATCAAAACTGATTTTACAAGTCCAGATATAACAACCGCTGGGGCATATATTGACATCCCTGCAGTTTTAGGTACATCAAATAATGTAATTACAGGAAATTATAAGGTAGACTTTGTTACACTTGACAATTCGGCCACAGAGAGAAGTGCGTCAATATCATTTGACTTTAACTGGACTAAACCATCTAATAGTATATTAAATGAGTCCGACGTATTAATTCCAGAAGTTAAATTTAAAGATAACGCATCGTATTCTCCTATTGGAAGTTTTACTGGAACTCCATCAAGAACATTTTCTGTATCTTTCCCTTCGACATCGGAGGCTTCTGGAGGCTCTGTGTCTTCTGTTTCAGAAAACATTCTTAACGTTGTAAACTCTGGCAAATACTACGATGGCACATATACTCCTACTTCAGACGTTACTGTAAACTACACACACTCTTCTGAAAGTAGATTAACGATTCAATATGTAGAGCTGTTGACAAAGACATTTTTGATTAAAAGATGTCCGACACAATTAGAGCTGGTTGGCAAGATAAATAGCTACAGAGCGCTAATTGACGCCTACAAAGATAAAAATGACACTCAATTTAATATACTAAGCGAGCAATACGACTTAGTTATTGCACTTTATACACATTTAATTACTCGCTACGAAACATCAACACAAGATGGGTCAGAGCCTGTATTGCGTGAGCTTCTGTCGATTCTTGAACCGTATGCTACATCATATACACCACAACTAACAAGAATGTTGCCATTTGAACTTGCTTCAACTGGCTCAAACTCATTTAGCATAACAGATGGAGCAAATACTGATGTTATTCCACTTGGAAGCACATTGTCATTACTATCTGGCAATCCATCATTTACAATAAATGTTGCGAATAATACTGTAACTTATACTCCAGTATTTGGCAGCGCATCAAACACATTTGCACAGGGCAATGACACTCGCTTCCATAATGCAGTGACAATTGGCACAGCCAATGGCCTTTCCTTAGCATCTCAGGTACTTTCTCTTGCTTTGGCAACAACTAGTACATCTGGAGCATTTTCGGCGTCTGACAAGGCAAAACTCGATGGCATTGCAGCTGGAGCAAATACTGGTACAGTAACAAGCATTGCAATATCGGTTCCTTCTGCTTTTTCTGTTAGCGGCTCACCTATAACAACAAGCGGAACAATTAATATTTCGGCTACAGGCAATCCGCTTCAGTATATTACAGGAGCTGGGGCTTTAGCAACATTAAATACGGCAGCGGTTCCTGAATTAACAAACTTGTACTTTACAAATACAAGAGCTAGAGCGGCAATCTCTGTAGCTGGTAGCCTTTCTTACAATTCATCTACTGGAGTTATTTCTTATACAACTCCTAGTGAGACTGACCCTATATTTACGGCATCTGTTGCGTTTGGAATTACATCTACTGATGTAAGCAATTGGAATACAGCTTTCGGTTGGGGGAATCACGCATCTGCAGGATACTTATTAGCATCTGCCGCTGCGTCAACATACCAACCATTAGATGGCGACTTGATTGCGATTGCAGCACTTGCTGGTACAGCTGGATTCTTAAAGAAAACAGCTGCCAATACTTGGGCATTAGATACAAATACATACTTAACATCGTTTACTGAGACAGACCCTATTTATACGGCTAGTTCTTGGTACACAACTACTAATAACTCGTCAAACTGGAATACAGCTTTTGGATGGGGTAATCACGCTTTAGTTGGGTACTTAACTGCTATTACTTCAGGACAAGTTACTAGCGCTTTAGGATATACTCCTGAAAATGCTGCTAATAAAGGTGCGGCAAACGGATATGCAAGTTTAGATGGAGCTGGATTAGTTCCTTCTACTCAATTGCCATCTTACGTTGACGATGTATTAGAGTATGCTGACTTAGCATCTTTGCCAGCTACAGGCGCTGCTGGTAAAATTTATGTAACGCTTGATACGAATAAAATTTATCGTTGGAGTGGAACTGTCTATGTTGAAGTATCTCCGACTGTTGGTGTAGTATGGGGTGCTATTGCAGGAACTTTGTCAAATCAAACAGATTTACAATCAGCATTAGACTCAAAACAGGCTACAATAACATTAACTACTTTAGGAACAAGTGGTGCGGCAACATTTATTGGTAACACATTAAATATTCCTCAATATCAAGGAGGTGTAACTAGTTTTAATACAAGAACTGGCGCTATCATATTAACTAGTTCTGATGTTACTACTGCATTAACATTCACTCCGTACAACTCAACCAACCCTAGCAACTATATTGCTTTAACGGATTTATCTTCTGCAGCAACTGGATTATCGTATAATAATGCGACGGGAGTATTTAACTTTACAGCTGGATATTCTATTCCAACTACATTAAAGCAAACGAATTGGGATGACGCATACACTTGGGTAGCAGCATTCCCTACGCAGACTGGAAATTCAGGGAAATTCTTGACAACAGATGGTTCTACATTAAGTTGGGGAACAGTAGTTACTGCAATAAATTGGGGGGCTATAGGAGGCACGTTGTCAAGTCAAGCTGACTTACAGGCAGCTTTAGATGCTAAACAAGATAACTTAAATGGAACTGGTTTTGTAAAAGCTAGCGGTACAACAATTACTTATGATAATAGTACGTACTTAACTACATCAGCAGCAGCGTCTAATTATATCCCATACACAGGAGCTACAGGTAATGTTACGCTTGGAGAATGGGGCTTAAATGCAGGATATTTAAAATTTGACTTAACCCCAACTAGTACCCCAACTGGATTAGGTACAATGTATTGGGATATTGCTAATAGAACTGTTTCTATAATTGATGGAGACGGAGATACAACTTTGCAACTTGGACAAGAAGAGCGCGTACTTGTTCACAATAATACAGGTTCGACATTAACTGACGGACAAGTAGTTTACATTACAGGTTCTACTGGAGAATTACCTTCTGTAGCTTTAGCGTCAAATACTTCAGAAGCAACATCTAGTGTCACATTGGGTGTTGTTACAGAAGCAATTGCAAATGGAGCTGATGGATTCATTACTACATCAGGAGTTGTTCACGGATTAAACACATTGGGCTTAACAGAAGGGGCAGCCTTATGGCTTGGAACGGGCGGAGCGTTTACACAAACAAAACCAGTTGCTCCAGCAAATGCTGTTTTAGTAGGATATGTAGTTAAAGCTGCTGGTGGGAATGGTTCAATTTTTGTCAAGATTCAAAACGGATATGAATTAGAAGAACTTCACGATGTATTAATTACTTCGGTGGCAAACAATGAAGGGTTGTTTTTTGATTCAGCAACTGGATTGTGGAAAAATAAAACTATTGCGGCGGCATTAGGATACACTCCTTATAACGCAACAAATCCCAATAGTTATATTGCCTTAACAGCATTATCTTCTACCGCAACTGGGCTAACTTACACAAATACTACGGGGGTATTTAGTTTGACGAGTGGATATGTTATTCCAACAACAACTGAGGAGTCAAATTGGAATACAGCTTACGGATGGGGAAATCACGCTTCGGCAGGATATTTAACCACATCTGCTGCAGCTTCGACATATCAACCGTTAGATGGGGACTTGACTGCTATTGCAGCAATTGCTGGAACATCTGGATTGCTAAGAAAGACAGCCGCTAACACTTGGAGCTTAGATACAAATACTTACCTAACAGGAATTACTTCAGGGCAAGTTACAGCTGCGTTAGGATATACCCCTGTTACAGATGCTCGTACATTAACAATCAATGGCACGACGTATGATTTGACAGCAAATAGAAGTTGGACGATTTCTGCTGGAACTACGCTTAATGGAACAGGCTTTGTAAAAGCATCTGGAACTACAATATCTTATGACAACAGCACTTATGTGCCAACAAATGGTACAGGTGCTACTGGAACTTGGGGAATAAGTGTTACTGGCTCAGCAGGAAGTGTTGCTTGGGCTAATGTAAGTAGCAAGCCGCAAGATTGGTTAAATCAAGCTAATTTAATATCAACTAATCCACCTAATACATTGCAACCAAGTGGATTTTATCAAGATTTTCAGGGAGCAGGGAATCCAACAGGCACTTGGATGAATTATATAAATGTTCGACACGGTAAGATCGGAAGAGCACACGTCTGAACTCCA
>ERZ650311.1120-NODE-1120-length-14027-cov-41.291297_pt1 | contig 14027 bp, 11 predicted proteins | sample MGYA00376247_ERZ650311 | MGnify/ENA primary metagenome ERZ650311 (study PRJEB26733, sample SAMN07839324) | wastewater metagenome | biome: small river; feature: stream; material: water | place: USA: North Carolina | collected 2016-07-28 ... | reverse complement strand
ACTCCTACTCCTACTCCTACTCCTACTCCTACTCCTACTCCTACTCCTACTCCTACTCCTACTGATATAGTCCCAACTATCAAAGCTACTCCAAAGATGGCGTTTGCAAAACCAAGTGTTCCTTGAGATAATAAAGCGGTATACACTACAAGCGATCCAAACATAACACAGATTATTAGATCTTCTTTTGTATCGAGCAAAGGGACAGCGCCAACAGCTCCAGAACATACAAACGCTCTTACTGAAGCTTGATTTTCTCCTGAAGATATTATAGCTATACGAGACTTTGCTGTTAATAATCATACTAAATGAGTAGTCGATGCACAAAAAGCGAAAGATTTCATCATATGATTGAAGAATAACGAACAACCTACTCCTACAAAAACAAAGGTAGTGAAATCAACCAATAAGGTTATTGCACCTAAACCTAGTGAAGAAGTTACTCCTACTCCTACTCCTACTCCTACTCCTACCCCTACTCCTACTCCACTCGGATCACTTGCTTCTCTTGTTGAAACATACAAATGAGATGGAAAGACGAAAGGGAAAGTTGGTAGTATTCAGGTAGACTTTGGTAATGAACTTGATAAAGCACTCTACTCAGTTCGTGAATCAAAGAATAAACTTAAGCCAGCTGAAGAGCGGGCTCTTCAAGAAATTGCTCGACTGAGTGGTATGGACGAAGCACAAATCAGAAAGCTTGGTGAAGATGTTTCCAAACAAATCAAAGATAAAATCTATCGAGAGAAAGCAGTGACACCAGAGTGAGTAAAGCTATCATCTACGAAAGATAAGGTAGACGACAATATTAATGTACCAAAAGAAGATGACATTCTCGGTCTTAATGATACTCCACCTACACCAAAAGCGAAGAAAGAAGTATCTCCACTTACACAGCGTTATCAAGAACTCATTGCAAACAATGAAAAGGAGTGAGATAAGATAAACACGGTAAAAGGAATATTCGATCTTGGTAAAACTTTTAATAAAGTATTCTCATACCTCGATAGAATTGCCAGCACAAAGACCCTTCTGAATAACTTCCGAATAGGAGATGCAAAAGAACTTGTTGGTAACTATATTGAATCAAAGAAAGCAAGAGATCATTCACAGATTGCTACGGAAGGTCTTAACCATTTCAATGCAGAATGACTTACGAAAGATTTATCATTCAAACCAAAACGAGAACTTACGCAACAAGACCTCATATGATCAACCACTCCAAATGGATTTAAGCTCGATGATCCAAAGCTCGCAAAAGAAGCGTTTGATACATATCTTCTCGATTCAGAGAAGTTTCTTGAAAGAACTGTTCCTCTTGTAGCAAAATGAGTTGCATCAAAAGATATACTACAAGCAACAAGAAACTCAGCTATCTATAATTCATTCAAGAATGACCCAGCAAAGCTCAATGAGTTCTTTACTCCAGAACAAATTGCAATATTTCAGAAGCTATGATCAGAAGTAGCATCGATTGAGTCAACACTTGTGAAATCAGGGCAAGATATAGGAGTTATACCAGACTATATTGATCCAGAGAGTGGTTACCTTCGTAAAGTTACAACAGGTCGTGCAGCTGAAAGAGCGGGGAAATTCAAACAAACAGAAAATGATGGGAAGATAGAAGTCACTCTTGCAGATGGAACAGTGATGAAGGTAGATAGCTTTGAAGATGCACTTCGTATCAGTCAAATAAATGCTGATGGACATACACTTAATCCAGAAGCTATGTCTTCTCTCACAAAGAAACAAGCCTGACCTGAGTACGATCCATTCCGACTCCACTGAGACTATGCTTCTATTTTGTCGCTTAATGATGCTATATGAAAACTCTATGCTGATAAGAATGCACTAAAAGTTATTGATACTGTTCTAGAAAAAGGTGATCCAGAAGTTGCAAGTGCTATGAAGAATAAGGCGTATGGCTTAATGGCAAAAGATGTTCTTGGTATACGCTGATCAACAGGTCAGAATGGTCTTGATAAAACAGCTCGTGTAGCGTGACGGACTTGAGTAGTTGGAACAATGCTCTACAACGTGAAAAATATGGGGTGGAACGTAGTACCATCTTATGTAAGGACGGGCGTTCGCTCACTAATGGACTTTGCATCAGCCGTTGAACAACGAACAAAGAAAGAATGAATGAAGTGATTTACTTGAGCATTCAAAGATGCAAAGATTTCTCAGATTATGAAGTCAGTAGGAGATGAACAAGTAGATGCAAGACTTCGTTGACTTGGAGCTATCAATGAATTCAATATTGATAATGCATCAGCAGCATCAAAGCTTGAATGACAACTTATGTATATATCGAATGGTACTTGGGCAGAAATACCAGGGTCAAAGCTTGCAGCAGTTCTCTCCATGGCAAACTCACTTAACCGTGCAGGAAGACTTGAATGAGCGAAAGATGCAAATGGTGTAATTGACAGATGGGAAGCTTGGCAAAAAGAGGGATGACAGGAGTTCTATGAATCTCGTTGAGCATTAGATGATACACTTCGGTCACTTGGTAAAACCGATGCATCTGATAAGATGAATCTTCCATTCGTACCAGCATCAGTCAACTGAGCATTATGATCATTGAAATCTTGGTCAACATCGCAAGCGGCATCAAAGAAAGAGATGATAAATACTATTGTAAGGAATGCATATGAGGTAGCTACAAAGAAGACAAGATCATATACTGATAGGCAATCTGAGGAGGCTACAAAAGACTTAGCTGCGAGAACACTTACATTCTTAGCTACTGCAGAAGTAATAAAACAATCACTCTTTGCACAATGAGAGCTTGATGAGAATGATGATCCTGATCTTATCCGTGATACAGTTCGTTCAGCAACTACAGGAGTTATTGCAGATCCACTTACACCATACCTTTGGTCGATATATAATGCAGGTACATCAGGATCAGTAGCGTTAAGCGTACCAGCAAATATAGCGAAATGAGCATACCAACTTGCGATGGCTGGAGGAAAAGAAATATTTGGTGATGAGAAAGAAGCACAAGCATATCTCAGAGACTCGCTTGCAAACTTTGGAAAGATAGGGTCAATTCGTTGAATATCTGATACATTCGGTATCTTCAACAAATGAGACTCACTCCAAGATCTTCTTGCAAATAAAGCTGGTACATTCTCAAAAGAAGAAGCGAATGCTTCTGGTGTTGCTTCTGGAAAGGATTGGGATAGTGCATCTTCACGTGCGTCAAAACTTTGATTTGTAAATGCAGAGCAAGCAAAACAAGATGCTCTCTATGCAATGAAGAATAGACTTGATGCTCCAGACTGGGTAAATAAAATACCATACTGAGACATCGTATTCAATGCAATCAAACAAGAGATGAGACCAGTACTTGATTATCTTAATGATCAAGAAAGCAACAAGAGTACACCAGGAGATATTCTTGATAAATCAGTTCGTGCAGGATATGCATATGACGTAGTCAAAGATCTAAAGAACTCGAAAGATGCTAATGAGTTCTTCCAGAAAAATTGATTTGAGTGAATTGAACCAGGAGTTGTTCAGCTTGTTGGTGATCTCATAAAGAGTAATATATCTCAAAATAAGAATGTTGATCCAAGATTTACACAACTTGTACAATGATTATCGAAAGATACATTCATACAAGATATGGATAAAATCCGTGAACTTGATCCATACCTCTATAATAATATTGTTTCTACCTTTGGAGAACTTAAAGAAGTAAAAGATCAAGCTGGAAGTATCTCTCCAGAGACACTTAATAATACTGTTATTGAGCGTATCAAGAATAAAACAAACTCTATCTCCCAAGAAGATTATGCAATCTCCCAAGCGAATGATGACTATGCACTTACTACATCATTCACAAATGCTATAGGGAAAGATATAACAAAGGTGACAAAAGACCTACAAGATAGTGATAACAAATCTGCAAAGGAGCGAATGGATAATCTTGAGAAACTATCAGCAGTTATGAATAGCCCATCAATCTATTCCTATAAAATTCCTTTCGCAAATCTCATTGCTAATAATGCGACAAGCATATACAAAGCTCTTGCTGATTTAGGTGCTGATAATAATTCATATCCATTCCTAAAGAATGCTATGCTATTCGGAGCTAAGGTTGTGAGAGGAGCAAAAGAGTGACAACCAGAGAAACCACCTGTTACACCAACTCCACCAACTCCTCTTAGTTGAACTACACTTCGTAGCTTGATAGGAAGTAGACCAGCAGTAGTTATTGACAAGCCAGCAGTTGTAAGTAACATCACGATAGATAAACCACTAAAAGTATGATCATCGAAAGTATGACAGACACTCGTGAAATTACCGATGTCGGAGGGGAAGCAAAACACCCAGACGCTATCATCTATGGTGAAGCGGAAGAGTCCAAAGTTATAGAGGTATGTGATGAGGTAGGGGCTACTGACCGTTGGGTCGTAGGTAGCCTCTTCGCTTATGCGAATACTGCTATAAAAGTTAGTCTTGATAAATATGGTAATGAATCAGAAGCTATAGATTATAATGCGAGGATCTCAGCGATCAAAGAAATCAATCGTATGAAGTCAGAAGCTCGGTCAAAATCCTCCATTCATAAGAGACTTCCATTCAAAGCTGAGCTTATAGATTAAAAAGCATAAAAAAGCCCTCCAATTCGGAGGGTTTTTTAATACTCGTAATCTATCCATATTTATATGCTCATAGCGAAGAGATAGCATCTGTACGGTGTACTTACTAGTATAGTAAGTTTCATCGTACTCTATGACAATCCTATTGAGACGATTTTCCTTGACTATCAATTTTTGTTAGCTCTACTGTAATTGCAGAGAAAACTGGGTGTAATCTCTGCATCATATCAATATCACTATCTCAAATCATTCAAGCCATAGCAGAATACATGATAGCATCGAGTCATACTTGGGACTTATCAGTTTTATTATGGTCGAAATATTTATCAATGATATGAAGCACAGGAACAAATAGTTGAGTCCCATTTCAAATTACCTTCATAGCACCAAGTCATTCGTCTTCGATACGAACAAATATATTATACTCTACTCATTCGAGCAGTTTCTTACTTAGTCGCATTGTCATAGTTGGGTGATGATGATAATAAAAAGATTCACTATATAACCTTATCGAAGAGTTTGATACCACCCCTCGAGTTCTTTTGCTGAAGTACATCTTGCCAAGTGGTTATGATGTAAGTATTTGTAGCTTGTGAGAATATCCCTATGTATGGAGTATTTCATCTTGCAATGAGTTCATCCATAAATGCTACCTGACTATCCTCAAATGCTGATAGATTAAATGTATAGAGATCTATCTTCTTGAGTTCAAGAAAGAATACTATCCCATTTGGTGATACGCATATCCCATCAAGTAATCGGTAGCCATAGGTATTGTCAGGAATATGGTAGCATATGTATCCATCTTTCTCCATAAACTTGAATAACTCTTTCTGAAATCACTTCTCTATATTTCCTTTCTTGTAGTTCCCTTTGATCGGGTAGTCTCTTCTAACCATAAAGATTATTATTATTGATATAAGACTCACAAAGAGTTGGTGGTATCATTATATAAATATCTCTATGCTCGCATAGTTCTCGTAATCCAAAACCAAGCATACGTTTTTCAGTGGTCTCCCCGATGGAGTATCCAGCTTTGTATGCTTGGTAATAGTAGTTAGCAACATTATCAACCTCTCACATACAATCTCCCAAGTCATGCCATAGGCATATAACACGCTTTTCTATTTTGAAAAGTGATGATGTGTTTGGGTCAGAGTGTAGGAATAGATCCCATCTATCATTTTTGATATTGCTTATAGGCATATTGCACTTTGCTAACGGGTGCTGAACATTTATAGTTGATCCGAAAGATGCCAGTATCATCATAATATCCAAAAGGCTCTCACTTATTATCTTTGTAGGATATACAAAAATCATAAAATGGATCTACGTTTCTCTCAATTATTTCTTTTTCCATATGCTGGTATTATATTTTAGAAAGTGATTTATACAAACGAAATATCTCCTTCTTTATGAATAACTCCTTTGGGCATTTAGAGATATGAATGGAGAATCAATCAACACAAATATTATCTGACATACCAAATTCATCTTTCTCTTCTATCTCGAACATTCATTCTTCAAATCACATTTCAACAAGGTGATCACGATAGCTTTCAATATTCAAACTCAGATCTACTTTTTGTCGTTTTACATAAGCAACTAGATCATACCAGGGGACAATGACCGTTTTGTTTCTTTCATCTGTATATATCTTTGACCATCTTCCAGAAGCATAGAGTCACATAGCTTTGATAATCTGCATACCAGTACCATTATCTGATACATCTTGATTAAGTTCAAGAGAGATTATCTTGAGTGTTTCAATATAGTAATCCTTTCTACTTTTGTCGAATGCCATACAAGACGCATACATCATACAAATGTTATCCAGGACTCGTGGCTCTTTTCATTTACCACCAAAGATAGTTCTTCACTCAACGATACATTCATCATAAACATCTTTATCTGATGATATTTGGTATGAGTGCATAAATGCTTCTATCTTACTCTTACCACTTGCAATGACTTGGTGAATATCAATTCAGCTGTTCAAGTTCTGGTATCTCTTCGCAAGTCTCTTATGAATCATACGACTTCTCACCGCACCATCATTTGGAAGTTCTTCTCATTCCACAAAGATAGAAGCAACGAGTTCGTAGGTCGTGATTGTTTGTTGAACATTTCCCTTTGCTATAGAGTTACGGTCATAGAGAGATCGAAACATTGCTTCTTTCCCATTCGCATCTTCACTTCAAGCACGAAACTCACTACACATAATAGGAAGCTTATTCATTCTTCCAAGCATTGTAAGCAAAGCGAAGTTTGTTGTTCCTCCTCCAAATACAACTGGATCTCAATCAACTCAAAGCATCATCTTTATATACTCAGCAAAGGTTGTTTTACCAGATCCTGTAACTCAATGCCCACAGAACATTGGATTGTAGCTGACATTCTCTTCAGAGAATAAACCAAATCACATATAAGTACAACACGCCATAACAAGAAAATCACCTGTTATATCCTTGTAGAGATCGTGGAAGATATTCTTATAATCATCGAAGCTGTATACTTCAGTAGATTTTATGGATGGTACTGATGCAATAGTTGTCTCATCGTAGTCTCTTCACTTGAAGTCTTGTACGACAAATCAATCAGTTCCATCTAGGAAATAGAAGCTTGCTTCTGGAGCTTTTGGGAAATACATCTTTCGTTGTATATCAAATACTCCATTCGCATACACCATTACATCACTTCCCATAAATATATTTCTTCCGTATCTTGGTAGTACATAGATAGTTGGCACAGAAGTTGCAGCAATCATTGAATGTATCATAATCAGATACTTCTTGAGAGGAGTAATGAAATGATAGTTACCGAGTGATTGTACAATTTCAACAAGATTTGCTTCTGATACTGAGTTACTCCATTGAAATACTGCAGTTTTCTTTCAGTCTTTCCCGACAAGAGAAATAGCATAGGCGATTTTATCTTCCCGAAGAAGTTTGTAGTGGACACGGATTGTGAAATCAGTGATACGGATATTTCCTTTCTTTGTTTCAACTGCATATCCACCTCATAACTGTATCATATCTTCCGACTTGGATAGGATACCATCAACAAAGTAAGTGTCGATTGTATTATCCTGCATCTGGAATCCTATACTGAAATGCTCATTAAAGAATTTTAATGCCGCATCAAGTGACCCAAGTATCTCTCGTACATATGCAAATGGCTTTCAATATCAGATAATAATATTGAGATCATCATCAATATCTTCACTCCTTCCAAATATTTCTATTACATCTTTCGCTGGAACGAAGTTGGCACTATCAAGAAGTGAGTCATTTATACTATCTCACACCGTTGTAGACCCTCATAGAATATATTTCCCTACTCTTTCTATGTCCTCTATAGATATGACGCTAATCTTATCCTCAAATACTTTCTCATAATCTGAGAAGAATGCCCAATACTGCGTATCACAAAGGAGGACTTCTTTCAGGATAGACGATAGCTTATCTGTATTTGTTTTGTTGAGTGGTCTACTAAGTTGATAGATAGCGTGATATTTACTTCCACTCTTTCGTATCTCACAAGGGAATATTCCATACATCTCATTCACTTGATCTATCCTATATCTGAAAGCATCTCAAGATGCTGAGGCTACTATCGTGTAGTATTTGGATATTTTTGATCCAGAGAACTTTTGAAAATATTCACATCCTTGCACTCAAAGTTTTTTAAGTTTGCTCGTAAATTCTTCTCTATCTGTTTCCACAATAGCAGCATCAGGTTTTGCTGTAAAATAACTAGCGATCATCTTCAGGTGGGTTAGATATAAAAGATAGTATCTTGTTTATTCTTTTTTATGAAAACTTTCGGTACGAATATCTTTTTAAGTTTAATACTGCTTGTAATCGGTATCTTTCTTAATGTATATCCTCAATCGACAAAGTCGTGAATGAACTGTTCGTAATCCATATATTCAACATATGACCATCAAGAAGAAAATAAACGAGAGGGGTGTTTATATCTCTCGTTTATATTGTTATAACCTGATAAGTCAATAAGCTTTTTTCATTTGATAGCCTCAGCGTGGATGAACTCTAGAGAAAAAAGCTCTTTTCAAGATCATTCTATGTAGTCATATATATATTTATCAAACGCTTGGAGGAACGGTTGTCTTCTTTGGTGCATATATAGTAGGTAGTGCTTGTCGTACTGACTCTGGTAATGTATCAACATTAACTCATTCTCCTGTCAGAATATATTTCATATGGTCATCAAATGAAGTTGCCTTCACTGGGTAGATATTTATCTTCGACAAAATAGAAGTTACCAGAAGCTTCGTGGATATTGGAAGCCTTTGTATGTACTGTGTCTTTCCTGTCTCAAACGAATTGAGAATGTCGTAGAACTCAATCGTAAATCATTTATCATCAATGAGTCTTTGTTCTACCCATTCTGCAAATTCTTTGCGGCTAACTGTTGTTCGCATAGGTCTTAAATTTAATAATAGCGGTCTTTATATCACATCACTCCATCTGCTGTATGAAGTCAATCTGCGTTCATCCTTTGTTGCACCCAAAACATTTGAAGAGGTTATGGGATTTATTGATAGAGAACGATGGAGTTCCATCTTTATGATCTGGAAGTGGGCAAGGAAGGTTCATTCGTGATGAAGGAATTTTTATACCATAGGATTCAATAACTGTTTCAATTGATATAGAAGTCTTTAGATCTTCGATACTTACTCCATTATTTGATTGGTCTCACTTACGGAAACGAAGCTCTTTCTGGATAGTAAATCTGATAACATCAGTATATATCTTTCAAAGATAGTAGTTAAGTACACTCTCAGGAGCTATCTTTACCCAATGTTTTGATACCATTGATTGCTCGATAGTTTCTTCAGGTATAGTTGCGTATGCCGACAAATACTTATCACGATACTTCGTATCGAGTTTAGTAATAGAATCCTCATACGGAACAACTGAGAATATATCTCCACCATTTGAGATGAACTCATCTGGGTCTTTCCCATCTGGTAGATTAATAACTGAATAAGTGATATGTAGCTCTTCACAAATGTCTATTACTCGCATCGTAGCTTTCTTACCAGCTTCATCTTGATCGAAGAGGATATGGATATGTTTCATTCCAATCAACTGATCTCGATTGATAGCAGTTCAAGATGAACATACTGCATTTCCATATCATACTGATTGTAATTTGATTACGTCCATCTGCCCTTCACATAGTACATATGATCCGTAGGAAAAATCAGCATCGTATCAATAGAGCAATCGTTTCTTTTGAAAGATATTACTATTCGAGCTATTCTTGTATTTTGGGTGCGATCAATCTATGCTTCGGGCAGTGAATCAGACGTATCTTCAGTATAAGTTTTTAATAGGAAACACAACACGGTTTTCTTTCTTGTTGTATCAGAGCATATAATATTCTGCCATTGAGTCATCTACTCATCGTGATAGCATATACGTTTGTGCTGGGCTTCATTTATATTGCTTATGATAAAGCTCTACGAGTTTGTCACAATCATTATAAACTTGTTCCCATCAATCATCTATCGGAGGACTCATAGTATATACATAAGCCTCATATGATCTAAGTCATTCTTTATCTGCGACAAAGGAAACAGGTGTCCAGCTTTTGTTGCATACTGGGCAGAATACTTGATTACTCCACTCGTCTACATATAAGAGTCAGATAGTGTCTCTATGAAATGGACAACGAGCAAAGTTATTTTCCTTGACTATAGCATACTTCGAGACAATATCTTTAATCATATTACATTGCAGATGATGAGTAGTTAAGCATACAGTTCTTCAGATTTGCGTTTCATCTATCGATAAAATATAAATCCTTTCCTGCAAGTATCTCTGATAATGTATAGTCTTGAAGAAGATTCTTTGCCTCTATCTCTGTGATTCACTTATTACGTTTCACAACCTCTACCGTGAGAGCATAGGATTTTCTGAGATCAAGTGAATTGATAACATCAGCACCTAGCTCACTATACATATAAACATTATCTGACATTGGACTTACTATTCCCTTTGTCTCTAGATAGAGTATAGCATCTTGACGAGTCATACTCTTAATAGTATCAAGCATCTCATCAGTAATAGGCTCACGTTTAATTCTAAATACTCCAGTATCTCGTATCATTTTCTTTACCTTATGACCAAGTATAGAAAGGGTTGTTCAATTGCGTCTTGCATAAGCAGGTAGGTCATTGCTATCAATAAGTTCTTGGAAGAAGGCTTTGTTCTTTTCGCTTAGTTCAATCCGATTGATATACTCCTCTGCTAGGAGTTGTGCTTTGAATCTCTTTTCGCTCATAAAAAGGTTGGGTAAATAAGTTTTAGAAGTTCAATAATGCAATCGAGTCATCTACTTCATTCCATAATCTCGTGTCACCCAGCGTGTTTCCTGAGCTTCTTGTTGAGTATAAGCCGTCTCGTAATATCAGCTTCACTATCTCAACGCTTCCTCATCCATTGCTCAGCTATATCACAAGTGATGAATACTGATTCTACTTCGTGCTGATCTTCTATCCCCATATCAATGAACTGATGATAGCCTGAAGGAGTTATGCAACAAACGAATTTGTCATCTGGCTTTGCATCATGTTGAATCCGCATCGCATACATATTCCCATCATATTTCACACATTCGTGAACGAGTCAATCAACATACATATCTGCTATCTCTCTTGCAGAGAAATGCATATATCCAGAGTTATCACCATCACGAGGTGGTCGTGAAGTAAGCTTATCAAACATTCTAAATCAATAGTGTTCAACGAGATGTTTTTCTATTGTTGTTTTTCCAGATCAACTCTCTCAAAGAACAAATAATATTTTACTCATAGGTGGGCATGATAATTTATTGATTAAATAGTAAGGATAGCATAGCTTTACTGTACCATCCAACTTGTTTCGAGCTATTGGCGGAATCCTTATTCAGGTGCTTGACGCAAGTGTTACTAATAAATATAAATACTTTCAGATGTAGGTGGTAATTCTGATGATATATATAGGTGTCTAACTCAGGAGAACTTAAGAAATGATAGTACTTCTTCTTGAAGTATATCTCATCGTAATTCATCAATACCTACTGATACGGCTCATTGTTTCATATTCCTAACATCTAATTGATTTGGAAATACATTTTCTTCTCAACAAAGGGATACGAGTGCGGCAGTCTTTCAAGAGCCTGTTGCCCCAGTGATATATATAATTTTCATATGTGTTTTAGTTATATTAAATAAGACTTAGAATATCACTTTGCCTCCCAGTATTAAGCTTCGCAAGTACACTGCTTGTAAGCTTTAATGATTTAATAGTATCAGATGGTCGCATTCCGTCAGTCCATTCAAGCATATCTCATTCTTTGTAGATATGGATAGTCTTTGGTGGAAACTTATGCTTCTTATGGTAGAGCTTGGTAATGAGAGCATTGATTCATCTCTCAACCCCTATGCGTGTAAGTCATTCAGACTCTGCAGCCTTTTGATATGTAACTCACTGCGACAAAAGAATAAGCATTCTTCTTGTTGCTGGTTTGAGTTCGATCGTAGCGTCATCAAGAATATCTTGGTAGTATGGTTCTATAAACTTTCTTGTCATAGTGTTGGGAATGATACATTATAAAGATCTACAATCCATTCTAAATCAGGTTGTTTATACTCTGGTGATTTGATAAACTTCCCATCTTTGTTTTTGTAGCATCATTCGCCAAAGCGTGTATTGTTTGCTTTGATAACTTCCATAAGAGCAAGATCGATAACCATATCATTATCAACTGAGTCCATAAGAGCAAGGCAATCAATTGCCATAGCTTCGTGCTTTCTATATTGCTTATGAAATTCAGCACTCTCATAGTCTTCTCACTCGTCTTTAGAGAGCATTCACTCAAGAAGAAAGAACATATCAGCGATAGCATCAAGCTTATCTGCTTCAGTCTTTCATTCTACAAACTCACAGTACTCTTCGAGAAAAAGTTTATTCTCTCTCTCATAATTATATGCGAGTGACATTCCAGTCATCTGATGAGCCTTCTCATTCCAAAGGCGAATTGCATTAAGAAACATAGTTTTTTAATATGTATTAAATATATCTGCGTAACTCTTTCTGTACCTCTTGTATCGTCTTTGCTAGTTTGATCCTAGCGAGTTCTACAGGAGTAAGTGAAATAAGCCTTGAGTCAATCCCGTCTTTCTCTCACTCTGTAGCATCGTATCGTATCTCTCTCTTATCATTTGGATGAAGTATTATAAGTGATGGCATACTAGTTTAGTCATTGATATAAAGCTTTCTTTTGATCTGGCTTACTGTTCCGCTTGAATCTATGTCCATGATGGCACGGAATCGAGCAGCGAATATATCGATCCATTTTTCAGGAGTGAAGTCAGTATTATCTTGTATGAGTTGTATCTCAATCTCCATTATCTCATCAAGAGAACGCTGGACTGATTCTACAATGTAGTCAGTAGCTCCATTCATTGACGCTGGTATAACTTCAAATCGTTTCTTTGCTGGTGGTGGGAGACCGCAGTTTCCTGGATCATCACATCAACCATCTAAATCATCGTCATCGAACATAAAGGAATCAAATGGCATATCCAAATAGTAAATATGTAAACGATTTCATTTTACTCTTTATTCTGTAGCTTTCAAGCTATCCTCTCATTTGCTATATCAAAGTATCATTTATCAAGTTCAAATCCTATATAGTTTCTGTTCGTATTGATACAAGCTATTGCAGTAGTTCCTGATCCTATAGTGAAGTCGAGTACAGTTTCTCATTCGTTTGTATAAGTTTTAATGAGATACTCAATGAGTGCTACTGGTTTTTGAGTGGGGTGTGATGTTTTTCACTCACTTTCAGCAGTCTTAAAATAAACTACATTTCTTGGGTATCTCATTCAATCCTCTGATTTTACTGTAGTCTCTACTTGTTTTCAGTATACATCTGTTGGTCTATATGCTGTTCATTTGTTATATGGCTCTCATTTTCTCATTTGAGGATTGTATATTAGCTTTGATTTTCAGAAAACAACAATATTTTCGTATGCTCACATAGGCATAATCTTTGAGTTCAAATATCCAGTTGCTTTTGATTTCTCCCATATCCAATCATACTTATACATCTTGATATTACTCATTCTCAAAGCACTACTAAAAGGCTCACTTCAAAATAATACAATAGCACCATTTGGTTTTATGATTCTTTTGAGTTCTTTCCACATAAGGTCGAAAGGAATAACATGATCCCAACGACAAGCAGTCGATCAAAATGGTGGATCAGTTATAATACAGTCAATACTACCGTCTGGAATCCTCTTCATTCATTCCAAACAATCCTCATTAAATATTTGGTTTAGCATACTACAACAAATAAATAGATAATAAGCTCGATACACTCTGCCTCACTTTCTCC
>ERZ650311.1119-NODE-1119-length-14032-cov-5.726408_pt1 | contig 14032 bp, 19 predicted proteins | sample MGYA00376247_ERZ650311 | MGnify/ENA primary metagenome ERZ650311 (study PRJEB26733, sample SAMN07839324) | wastewater metagenome | biome: small river; feature: stream; material: water | place: USA: North Carolina | collected 2016-07-28 ... | reverse complement strand
CAAGCGATGCGCGTCCCGTATGCCTACCTCGACCGCGAGTTCGCGGACCCGTCCGCGATCCTCGCGGACATCGCCGCGCTGGCCGCGACCGGCGACTTCACGCTCGGTTACCCGGTCCGCGAGTTCGAGGACCGCGTGCGCGCCTTCACGGGCATCCCGCACGCGGTCGGCATGGCGAGCGGGACCGACGCCCTGACCCTGGCGCTGATGGCGTGCGGGGTCGGGCACGGCGACGAGGTCATCACCGCCACCAATTCGTTCGTCGCCTCGGCCGGCGCCATCAAGATGGCGGGGGCGACCCCGGTGTTGGTGGACGTGGCCGACGACTACCTGATCGACCCGCAGGCCGTCGAGCGGGCCGTGACCCAGCGGACGAAGGCGATCATCCCGGTGCATCTGACCGGAAGCATCGCGGACATGCCGGCCATCATGGACATCGCCCGCCGGCACGGCCTCTACGTGATCGAGGACGCGGCGCAGGCGATGGGCGCGACCCTGCACGGCGACCACGCCGGATCGTGGGGCGACGCGGCCTGCATCAGCCTGCACCCGCTCAAGATGCTCAACGTCTGGGGCGACGGCGGGATCTGCCTGACCCAGTTCGCGGAACTCGACCAGCGGCTCCGTCTGCTGCGGAACCACGGCCTCGAAACGCGGGACGACGCGGTCCTGTTCGGGGCGAACGGCCGGCTGTCGTCGCTACAGGCGGCGGTGGCGAACCGGGTGATCAGGGGGCTGCCGCAGGCCGTGGCGACGCGGCGGGCGCACGCGGCCTACCTCGACGGGGCGCTGGCCGATCTGCGAGAGCGCGTCAGGACGCCGGTCGTGCGGCCCGGCAGCAAGCCCTCTTATGCGACCTACATCGTGCGCGCGGAGCGCCGCGACGAACTGAAGGCGCACCTGATCGCGCACGGCGTGGACGCCAAGATCCACTATCCGAAGCCGATCCATCTGCAGACGGTCGGGCAGGCACTCGGCTACCGCAAGGGCGAGATGCCGGAGGCCGAGCGGCAGGCCGACGAGATCCTGACGCTGCCGCTGCACGAGTACCTGACGACTTCCGACCTCGACTACATGGCGGCGCAGATCCGCGCCTTCTACCAGGGGAGTTGACGATGGCCGCACCGACGATTGAAGCCCCCGCAAGCCACCGCCTGACGCTCGTGAACGACCAGTACCTCTCCGAGCACGGCGGACGGCTGAAGGCCGGCACGGTGGTGCTGGTGGACGACCTGACCGCCCGACGCTGGCTCGAAAAGGGCATCGCCGTGCCGTCCAGCGAGACGGACAAGACGATGCGCGAGCAGAAACTTGCCGAGATGGAACGGCTGAAGGCCGAGATCGCGGCGCTCGAAGAAGCCGAGCCGAAGCCCGCCGTGACGCGGCCCGGCGGCGTGCCGGTCGAGCGCCTGCGGCGGCAGGGCTAACCCCGTTGGCGAGCACGCTGCTGCAGTACCGCCAGAGCCTCGCCCGCGCGCTCGACGACATCGAGGTCTACCTCGCCTCGTCGGGAGGCGGGTCGAGCGTGACGTGCAGCGGACTCATCAACTCGGCCACCGCCGCCTCGACCGGGCGGTACAACGGGGCGTACGTCTACATCTCGGCAGGCACCGGGGCCGGGAACCAGTCGGTCGTCAAGGAGAACGGCTACGCGCCGAGCACGGGCGTGCTCAACATCCTCGACTCGACCGGCTGGGACACGGCGCCGGCCAGCGGCAGCACCGTCGAGATCACGCGAATGTTCCCGGCCATCAACGCGGCCACCGCGCCGTCATCGTTCACGGACGGCAACGACTACCGCTCGCTGGTCAACCGCGCGCTGAGTTACATCCTGGTGCCTGACCAGATCAGCGTGACGACGGTGGCCGGCCAGCAGGAATACTCGCTTTCGACCTACGCCTACTGGCTGGACCGCCCCGAACGGCTCGTCGCCGTGCTGGACCCGCCGCGTGCGACCGGCTGGCCGACGAAGCCGACCTGGCGGCGCTGGGAACTGCAACTCGACGGCGGGGCGCCCGCGCTGCAGTTCGTGGACCGCGCCTACCCCGTGAGCGGGGCGACGTTCGAACTGCAGGTGCTGCGCCCGGCCGACACGCTGATCTCGGGGGCGGAATCGAGTAGCGGGCTGTCGTCCGACGCGGACACCGCTATTCCAATCGTCAACGACGTTGTTACAATCGGACTGATGTTCGCCTACGAGGCGTTGGCAAACAGGAGTCCTGGACGCCCGAACGGGGACTTCCTCAAGCGTTGGGCGGCGCAGATCGAGCTTGCCCGTCGGGTACGCGGGTACGACCGCTCGCAGGAGACGCCGCAGCAGCAGGCCGCCGCACCGGCCGGGACGGAGGCCGCCTGATGGCACGACTTCGCATCATCGTGGTCGCGCAGGAGACGGACGGCGACGTGTACGCGCTCGCCACCTGCAAGTTCTACGCGCCCGGCACGGCCACGGCCTCCGGGAGCAGCACCAGCGGGACGCCGTTCGCCAGCAACCTCTACGCGGCCATCGCTGGCGGCAGCCCGATCTCGACGACGCAGGCCCTCAGCAGCAGCGGCACGCTGACCGTATGGACCGACACCAAGTCGCGGGTGGACGTGGGCATCCAGCCGGCCAACGGCGGCACCGCGTTCGTGCGGCAGTACGAGTCGATGGAGTTCGACCCTGCCGACGTGATGACCAGCGTCAGCGGCGAGCAGTCGGTCATGCAGACCGGGACGCTGGCAGCCCCGAGCATCGCGCAAACCGGCAACCTCGACACCGGCTTCAACGTGGACTCGGGCGGCGACCCGGCGGTGGTCAGGAACGGCATCGGTCTGCTGGAGGCGACCAGCACGACGACGGTGCTGCGCAGCCCGGCCGGTACGGGCGTCTTCACGCTGACGGACGGCGACGGCACGGCGTTCACGCCAGCGTACTTCATGCGGTCGCCGGGTTGGTACGACGTGCGGACCTACGGCGTGACGATGAACGACTCGTCGTCTGGCGTCAAGGCCAGCAACGCGGCGGCGCTCTCGGCGCTGCCGGCCACCATCGCCTCGGCCGGCGGTGACGGCTTCGGTAAGGCGGTGGCCCCGGCCGGCGACATCCACACCAACCAGTTCACCTGGAACCACGGCCTGACCAGCGCGAAGCGGATCAGCTTCGAGGGCGTGCCGGGCGCGACCAACCTGAAGCTCTACGGCAGCACGAGCGGCGTCGACATCGACGTGGCCTCGGGGTCCACCAGCCCGCTCGCCTACTGCGAGTGGAAAAACCTCGTCATCTACAACTACGCGAACAAGGCCAGCGGCGCGACGCTGCGCCTCGGCTACACCTCGACGTTCAGCCTGAAGAACGTCATCCTGGTGGACGGCGGCTCGGGCCTCGGGCCGTTCATCGGCCTGCAGATGTGGAAAAGCGCGTCGGTCAAGGCGCAGGACTGCGTCTTCGTCTGCAAGGACACGGCCAACGCGGTGGCGGTGGACTTCGCGCAGGACACGGCCGGCGGCAGCGGCTTCTTCTACCGCTGCCAGATCAGCGGCGACGCCGGGGTCGCCGCCGCCTCGAAGAATTCGCGCGGCGTCCGCTTCAACAACACCGCGCTGGTAGATACCCCGATCTTCACCGACACGACCATCATCGACCACTACCTCGGGATGGTGCACGGAGCCGGGGGCACCGGCGGCGTCCAGAACCTCCAGTTCAACGGCGGCTTCTTCGACAAGTCGCAGTACAACGTGATCGTCTCGGCCACCGGCGGCGCCTGGTCGGACTGGAACTTCTCCAACGTCTGGATGGGCGCGACGGTCCGGAACGTCTCGCTCGACACGTCGGGGGGGATGACGGCCGGCGGCTGGACGTTCAACGGAGGGTCGTGGCGCAACACCCTGACCGGGGCCACGTCCACGACGAACGCCCTGCTGGCGACCGGCCTCGTCAGCGGCCTGACCGTCAAGGGCGTGACGATCAACACGTCATCGACCACCGACGCCTCGACCGCCGGCCTCGCCTTCACGACCGCCGGCGGGGCCGCCCCGAAGCGGGTGGTCGTGGACGGCAACACGATCTACGTCGGCGCGGCCTCGGCCGGGGCGGCCAGTTTCTCGGCCGAATCGACCTTCCACTTCGGCGGCGGCTACGTGGTCGGCGCCCGCCCGACCTACGCGGGGGCGCTGTCCTCAGCCCGTGTTTTCACCGACTACGGCTTCGCGGCGAGCTAGGGAGCGGCCATGCCACCGATCATCGGACCCGCGTCGAGCAGCAGCGCCACCGGGGCGACCCGCGCGACGCTGCGCCGCAGGCTGGCCGAGGAACTCGGCATGTACGGCTCCTACACCGTCAGCAGCACCCCGTCCGCGTCGGTCACCCCCGACGCGGCCCGTCAGGTGCTGGTGACGGCGCTGGGGGCCGATCAGGTGCCGGAGTCGTATTTCGACGGGTCGTACCTGTACGTCGCGGACGGGACGCAGGCCGGCGAGACGCGCAAGATCCTCGAAGGCTCGTACGATGGCCCCATCGGGTCGCTGCTGCTGGACCGCCCGTTCTCGGCGGCGCTGGCATCGGGGACGGCCGTCGAGGTCACGGCGCCGCTGCCGGCCGGGCGCTGGCTCAACATCAAGGGGCTGCACCAGGCGATTGACGAGGCGCTCGCAAGGATCTGGGTGGCCGGGCGCATCACCATGACCGGCAACGGCACCTACGAGTACGACCTGTCGGCGTACCCCTGGCTGACCGACCCGGACCAGATCAGGGGGCTTGACGACCGCTTCTTCTTCGGGACCGAGCGCCCGGCCACGCGGACGCCCTACCCCTGGCGGGTGGTGGTCAACGGCGCGACGCGGACGCTGGTCGCCTCGACGCAGTACAGCAGCGCGGACACGTTCTACCTGGACGTGTTCGTCAGGGGCGACCGGCTGGTCTCGGACGGGACCACCTGGGCCTACCAGACGACGGCGGGGCTGCAGTCGGACAGTTACCAGTGCGCCGCGCCCGAGGAACAGGTCGTGTCTTTCGCCATGACCAAATGCCTGCAGGCGCACCGCCGGGTGCTGCTGGCCGACGCGCGGATGGACAAGCGCGAGAAAAGCGCCATGCTGGCCGAGAACGAGCGCCGGACGCTCAGTTACGCGCGCATGGCGGCGCGGATCAAGCGCGAGACGTTCCCCAAGCCCTATCCCGACACGCAGCGCGGCATCGCGACGGTCGCGTCGTTCGTGCGGTGGCCGTAGATGGCGAGTAATCGCGGCGGCGTGAACGCCGACATCGAGATCCTGCTCGCGGACGGCTCCACCTGGATGCCGCTGATGCTGGCGCAGCCGCGCGGCGCTGACGGCACCCCCATCGAGGGCGCCCCGAAGACGCTGTCGGAAGTCATCGCGGCCTACGAGAACGACCTCCAGTTGTCGAAGCGGCTGACCTCCGACATCCAGGAGGATTGGTTCGGCGGGGTGGGCGTCGCCTACAACGTCGCGCCGGGGGTCTACACCCGCACGCCTGGGTATGCCATGCCGGCCGGTGCCGCCACCCAGGTGCTCGACGTGTCGGTGTCCGGCTCGTCGTTCTCCCGCATCGCGGCGATGTGCGAGTTCACCGACACCCGTTCCCGCGCGCTGTGGATGGCCCAGGTCGGCGACGGCACGATCAACACCGCCCGCATCCTGCGCTGGACTTCGGCCGGATCGTTCTCCAACGACTACAGCCTCGGGGCCGGCACCCAGTATTTCCGGGGGCTGTGCCCGTTCGACAACGGCTCGGGCACGACGGTGCTGTTCGCGTCGTCGTCCAACAGCGCGACCTACGCGGCCGGCACGGCCGGCTACATGCACAAGCTGCAGGGCGGCTCCTGGACGCAGTCGGCGCTGATGAGCGGCCGGAACTCGCTGCGGAAGGTGTTCTGGGTCACCGAGGACGGCATCGGGGCGTGGCGACTGGTCGCCATCGACGGACCGGGAACCATCGCCTACACCGTCCCGGACGCCGACCCGATGGACCCGGCCGACTGGGTCGAGGGCGTCCCGGTCGGCACGGGGGTCGGCCTGTACTCGCTGGCCGGCTCGCGGCAGTCCGTGTTTATGGGCGGCGGCGACGGGCTGTTCTCGATCAACGGGCTTGGCGAGTCGCCCAACCTGACGAGCTACATGGAACAGCAGATCCATCCCTACCAGGGGATCGCGACGCAGTACCACGACGGCTACGTCTACGTCTCGACCGGCTACGGCCTCGACCGCGTCAGGGTCGAGCAGGACGGGCTGCTGCAGGAGAACCCCGGCACCTGCACGCCCGGATGGGGCACGCGGGCCGAGCACGAGTATCGGGGGCACACCACGGCCATGACCGTCGATCAGGGGTGGCTGGTCAACGCCACCTACAACGACTCGACCGGGCGGGCGGCCATCTGGTACGGGCGGGACCGCCAGGTCGTCGGCGTGGACACGGCCAACCCGCTGGCGTGGCACGGGCCGGAGATCGTCGGCAACGCCGACTACGCCGTGACGGCGATGCTCTCAAGCGACGTGGGCTTCACGGGCGGCGCGAAACTGTGGATCGCGGCCAGCCCGTATCTTGTGGCCGGCGCGGCGTGGCTCGGCTACGTCTCGATCCCGGTGGCCGGCGCCCCGGTGGACGACCTGATCTCGGGAGGCACCCACCGCTTCGCGACGGGGTCCGGGTCCGGGACGTGGAACGCGACCAGCCGGCTGCACCTGCTCGACGAGGGCTTCGGGGACCGGGTATCGAAGAAGATCCTGCACCAGCACGGCTTCGAGACGCGCGGGCCGCTCTCGTCCACCACGAAACTGACGCTGGAGACGCGGGCCGACGCGGCGCCCGGCAGCACGACCTGGACGACTTCCGACGACATCACGGCGTCGCCGGTGCAGGAGGTGACGCCGGCGACGGTGGTCAGCGGCTACCGGATCGGGCGGCGCATCTCGTTCGTCAGCCCGTCGGGCACGGCGACGCCGCCGGTGGTCGGGGTGCTCGACGCGGTCAGATCGACGGCCTGGAAGATCCAGCCATCGGTCGGGGTGCGCGAAATCGAGGTCGAGTACGGCGACGGCGTCATCAACATGGCGAACGGCATGCTGCACGGCGACGTGCTGGACCCGGACTACGTGACGACGCAACTGCTGGCGCTGCCGGCCGCCGGCCGGACCACCGTCCGCGACCGCCAGGGCAAGCGGTGGACCGTCCACTTCGAGCAGGTGCTCGACCGTTCGGAATCGCTGGCGGACGGCACGTACGGCAAGACGGTGCGGGCGAAGCTGGAGTTCAACGTCATTTCGGGGCCGCTCTAATGGCCTCGACGAACCTGCGGCGGGCCATGCAGGACGCCGGCCTGGACGAGGTCCGGAAGCGGCTGAACGCCCTGATCGACGTGGTGCGGGGCAACCTCGCCGGCTGGATCAAGCTGCACGGCGACGACGGGGCGCGGCTCGACGCCAGGGGCGGCTCGACGGCGACCGGAGAATACGCCCTCGACGTGAAGGCGGCGAGCGGGCTGCATGTCTTGGTTACTCACTCGTCGGGGACGCCCGTCATCCTGGCGGCGACGGACAGCGGCAACGTGACGGCGAACGCGGTCAACTCCGGCAACGTCGGCGTGACCGGGAACCTGACGTTCGTGGGGACGGTGCGCCGGCTGCTCGCTGACTTCTCGAACGCGACGATATCGAATCGGACGCTGGTCAAGACGAGCACCACGAACGGCGAGACGCGGCTCGGGACGATCCCTGACGGCACGGCGACGAAGGCCGGCTTCGCGGCGTACTCGTCGTCGGCCCCCGACAACTCGCACTACGTCGAGATGGTCGCCAACGCCACCGACAACACGGTGGATTTCGTGTCTTCGAAGGCCGGCACCGGGACGACGCGCGCCCTGCGCTGGCTGTTCGACACGACGCGACGGGCCGGCCTCTCGACGGCCGGGGTGTTCGACGCCGCAGCCGTGGTGGCCGGCGGTACGGCGCTCGCCGGCAGCGAGACGCTGCGCTCGGTCGGGGCGTCGCAGTTCGACGGCGCGGCGACGTTCGTCTCGACCGTCACGCTCCCGGCCATCGACCCGCCGACCGTCAACGGGCAGGCCACGGCCGCCAGCCAGTGTAAGGCATTCGGGCACATCAAGGGCGGCGGCGGGAGCGGCAACATCGCGACCGACACGTCGGTGGCGCTCGGGGACAACTACAACGTCGCGAGCGTGACCTACAACGGTGCCGGGAATTATTCGGTCGCCATCGACCGCGATTTCTCAACGGCCGACTACGCCGTGGTACTGACGGTCGATCACACGACGCTGCTGCTGCCGCGCGTCAACCACGCGAAAGCGACGACCGGGTTCGACATCCACGTCGAGACGGCCGCCGGGGTCAAGACGAACCCGGCGCGCGTCTCGTTCGTGTGCTTCGGCACGCTGAGTTAGGAGCAGACGATATGGCGCTGACACGAGTCCAGACCCTCACCATCGCGAGCGGGCAGACCGTCTCGTCGGCGTTCACGGCCGGCTGGCACGCGGCCTACGGCGTGGTGATCCCGTCGTCGTTCACCGGCACCAGCCTCTCGTTCCAGGTCTGCGCCGACACCTCGGTGGACGCGCCGGTCTACCAGGCGCTGTACCGACGCGACGAGGTGGCGAACGACGGCTCGACCGTCCTCGACACCATCGCCGTCACGACCAGCCGGTCCTACGCGCTGCCCGACGGCCTGACGGCCTGGCAGGCGTTCAAGATCGTCTCGAACGGCGCCGAGGGAGCCGACCGCTCGCTGGTCGTCGTCGGGAAGGCGCCGTGAGCAGTCGCCGGCTGTTCTTCGGCCCGCAACTCGGCCTCGGCACCGGCGGCGGGGCCAAGCTGAAGACCGTGGTGACGGACACGTTCAACCGGGCCGACAACGCCGGCAGCCTCGGCACGGCCGACTCCGGGCAGCCCTGGCTGACCGTCGCCGGCAACGCCTTCGGCATATCGAGCAACCAGGCGTACAACACCGACACCGCCAACACGCTCTCCATCGCGGCCATCGACGCCGGCGCCAGCAACGTCAGGATCTCCTGCACCGTCACGCGGACCACCCAGGTGGCCGGCGTGGCGTTCAGGATCTCCGACGCCTCGAACTACTGGACCGTCAACCTGAGCGGCTCGAACACCACGCTCGTCAAGACGGTGGCAGGCTCGACCACCACCGTCTCGACCTACGCCTCGGCGTTCAGCGGGGCGTCCGACGTGGTGGTCACGGCCATCGGCGCCAACATCTCGGTCACCGTCAACGGCGTGGCCGTCCTGAGCGGCAGCGACTCGTTCAACCAGACGGCCACCCGGCACGGCATCTGGCGGCAGCAGACGTTGAACAACTCGCGGCACGACAACCTCGTGATCAAGCAGCCGGCGAACGAGTTGTCGCGGGCTTCTTTCCTGTCGCAACTGACGACCATCCTCGGGGACGGCCGCCTGATCTTCCTGCCGATCCCGTCCGACACGACGACCTCGGCCGACTACAGCGCGCTGGCCGGGACGGTGACGCACAGCGCCAGCGTGGCGACGCGGGTGGCGTCGCTCGGGTCGCGGGGGGTCGGGTTCACGTTCGCGCCGGCCTCGACGCAGTACGCGACGCTGCCCGACGCAAATGGCCTGTCGTTCGGCAACGGGACGACCGACTCGGCGTTCAGCATCGTCTTCATGGGCACGATCACCGACACCAACGCTTCGCGGTGCATCATCGGCAAGTGGAACACGGCCCAGGAGTGGCTGTTCTATGTGACGACCGCCGACAAGCTGGAACTGGCGCTCTACGACCAGTCCACCGGGGACCAGCCGTACCGTACCAGCAACGCGGCCATTGCGATGGGATCGCCGCACGTCTACGGGATGACGTACTCGCCGCCGGGCGGGGTGAACCCGGCGAGCGGCATCACGTTCTACCAGGACGCGGCGGTGCTGGCCTCGACGGCGACGGCGTCGGCGTCGTACGCGGCGATGGAGAACGGCGCGGCGGCGGTCGAGATCGCCTCGATCAACGGCGGGACCGTGCTCTACGGCAACGGGACGTACGGACTGATCGCCCTCTGCCAGAAGGCATTGTCGGCGCAGGATCACGCGGACATCAAGACGCTCGTCAACCGCTACTACGGGCTGGCCCTGTGACGTAGGACAAACGCCCCGCCAGGCCGCGCGGTCACGCGGCCGGGACGGGACTACCCGCAGCACCCTACGAGGAGGTTGCCACGGATGGAGACGAGGGTACCGCGCGAAGGTGAATCCGGGATAAGGGCCGGATCAACGGCAGATAAGGGACGGTCATCCCTCCGGCCGGTCGGGGAGGGCCAGCGTGGCGACGAGTGACCGGCAGATGGAGCGACCCCAAATGCCCGCATGGACCGTCCTCGACATGCTAGCCCTGGCGATGATCGCCGCCCTGGCCATCCTTGCGCTGCCGCTGGCCGCAGACCTTGCGACGTGGCTGATAGGCGCCGGCCTGTTCGGCGGCTCGTACCTGCTGGCGGCCGGCGCGTCTGTCGCGGCCGACCGCTGGCGCGGGGGAGGTGACCGCCCCCCGGAATCGGGGGTGCGGTGACGAAATGGTTCGTGGTCGGCGGAGTCCTGGCGGTGTTCGGGGCGTCGCTGGTGCTCGACTGGCTGGACGGCCCGTCGTCGCACCCGGACCCCACGTTGACGTACGCGCTGCTGGTGCTGGCAGGGCTGGCGCTCGGGTGGCGCCCGCCCTGGAGCGGCAAGGGAGAGTGAGATGAACGAGTCCGTGACGAAGATGCTGTACGGCCTGCTGGGCATCCTGGCGCTCGGGGTGGGCGCGCTGTGCGTGGAAATCGGCAAGGGGACGGTCCCGATCCCGCCCGAATACTCGTGGCTGGTGCCGGTAGTGCTGCCGATGCTCGTCGGCGTGGCTGCGATGCTGAAGGCGCTGGGCGAGGGCGAGTAGGGTGCGCCTCGGGAAGTACGACGGATCTCTCGGAATGTTCGTAGAGCCTGAGCCGCGCATCCTCAACCTGAATCATTTGGCGTTCTATCGCTACCTCGCGGAGATGGGGCGGCTGGAGCACGCCGTGGAGTCCGCGCCATCGGGGCCGGTCCTCGACGACGTGCGGGCGCCGGCCTACTCGGGGAAGGCATGAGCGACGACACGCGGGCGCGCATCATCCAGCAGGCCCAAGCGCGTCAAGGAACTCCCTACGGCCTCCCGCCCGGCCCCGACCAACTCGACTGCTCCCTGTTCGTGCTCCAGGTGCTCGACGCGGCCGGCGTCCCGCTGGCCGGCGTCAGGACCGCCGAGCAGATCAGGCAGGCCACCGTGCCGGTCCCGTTCGATCAGGTGCGGCCCGGCGACCTCCTGTTCTTCGAGGACACCTACGACGCCGCCGGCCCGGCCGGTCCTGACGGCAAGATCGCCTCACACATCGGCATCTCGCTCGGGACCGGCACCCGCCGCATGTGGGACGCTCATGAGGGGCGCGGCGTGGGTGAGACGAACATCGGCACCGAATACTGGCAGGAGAAACTGTTCGAGGCCCGGCGCGCGCCCGGCGTGCCGTCAGACGCGCCGGCGGTACCCGCGTACCCGCGCGGCGTTGACGTGGCCTCCTACCAGGGCGACCCGGACTGGCGGAAGGTGGCAGCGTCGGGCGTGGCGTTCGCCATCACGAAGGCCACCGAGGGCGACGACTACCTGAACCCGACGTTCGCGCGGAACTGGCGCGAGATCAAGGCCGCCGGCCTCAAGCGCGGGGCGTACCACTACGCGCGGCCGGACGCGAACGACCCTGAGCAAGAAGCCGTCTACTTCAGCACGACCGTCCACCAGCAGGGGCTTGACTTTGGCGACATGCTGGCCCTCGACCTGGAGGACGGCACCGGACCGCTCGGTGACTGGGCGTGGCGGTTCCTGAGGACTGTTGAGCAACTCACGGGCCTCACGCCGATGCTCTACACCGGCGGTCCTTTCATATCTGAGCACCGCATCGGCATGCAGCCCGGCATCGAGGCGTACCCGCTCTGGTTGGCCGCGTATCAGGCGCAGATGCCATCGACGCCGTACCCCTGGAAATGCATCACGATCTGGCAGCACACCGACAAGGCCAGCGTGCCGGGCATCAACGGCAACGTGGACGGCAACAGGTGGATCGGGACGGCCGCCGAACTCGCGGCGTTCGGACTGCCGCAGGGCGTCGGCAACGGCCCTGCCACGACGAGCGACGAGGAGACGATCCTCGGCCTGCGGCGCGCTGTGGCCCATTTGGCCGACGTAGTTGTGGTCAAGGCGGCTGCCGCAGCGGCAGACCGCGAGGCGGCGCTCGCGGAGGCAGCCAGGATTAGGGCAGAGTTTTTGGGAGCGAAGTCATGAAGTCGGCGTATCTGGTGACATTCGAGACTGAGGAGCCGGTCAGCGTGGACGACCGGCTGAGCCTGAAGGACTGGTACGGCTCGATTACGCGGGCCGCGCTGCGATCAGACGCGCTGGTGGCCGTTGACCACCTGGACGTTGACGAGCCGACCGTGCAGGCGCTCATGGTAGACTGACTTTAGCCACGGGTGGCTGAGTGGTTGAAGGCACCGGCAGGCGTGGCCTCGCCCCTGCCGGCAGGGTGCAATATCCCTCGCGGGTCCGAATCCCGCCCCGGTCGGGAGCGGCCCCGGTCAATCTGACCGGGGCCGCTTTTTCTTATCCAGCCCTTATCCACGACCGTCACGCGCGGACACGGCCCGTACCTCTGTAGGTGGAGGTGCTAGCCGTGCTGAACCTGATCTGGCGGGCTATCGTGTGGCTGCTCGACAAGCTGCTCGGAGACTGGCCGTGACGCTGCCGTGGTTCGCGGCGCTGTTCCTGGCGCTCGTGGTCGCCAGCGTGGTCATGGTGCTGGCGCTTCGGTAGGGGCCAGCCTAGTCGTCTGGTAGGGACTCAAGGCGCCTCTCAATCGCATTGATCCGGTCGAGCATCGAGTTGAGCACGTCATAGATATCTGTCGCTTCGTCGTGTCGCCACGTCCGCTCCAGGTTGACGCGGCGGATCAACTGAGCCAATCGATCATCTGCCCGCTCGGCGTGCCCAGGCGGCAGCCACGGCTCGTTGTCGATCACCATGAGACGACGAACCTGACCGTCTTCACGTCGGACGGTATGTCTGACACGTCAATCTCAAGCCCTGACCGATACGAGTCGGACCACTCCCGAGATGGGCCTCTGACGATCACCCCGGACGGATCTGGCGTATCGCCCTCGAAGAAACTGACAACTTCACGGGGAACCGGGACGCCAGCGGCAGTACAGGTATCGTAGATGGTCTTCATCTGCTGCCACCGCTCGTCCGGCGGCTTGACGAACAGGACGTATATCGATGTGCTCACCCCGTCACCCTCTCATCGCTGCACACAACTTCTGAGTCGTCCACGTAGAACTGTGCGCCCATGTTGCGGATCAGGCCCATCAGGAACCGCTTATGCTCGCGGAGAGACGGTGGCCGCCGTAACGGGATCGTCGTCACGACCTCCTGCGTGTCAAGGAGCTTGACGTACACGTTCACCCCGTCACCCCCGTTGCATGCCGCCACTTCTGGAAACACAGGCGGCGGGCCTCCTGCGCGGAGAACCCGGCCGACTGGAGTGTATAACGCCACTTCCACCGTGTGAGTTGCCGCACCTCGTCGGCGGTCAGGGCCGACTGCTGCTGGACGGTCACTTTCCGAACCCCCGATCTCCCGGATCCAGAATCCGCACGCGGTCTGGCCGCTCAATGGAAAACATCCCGTGATGGTTGACGTTGCGCCATGCGATGACCGCAGCGTCGCGGTGGCAATCCACGTAGCGACGAGCGGCGTCGGGTCCGTCGTCGCCTTCCCAGACGACGACGCGACGGTCGGACAGCTTCAGTTCGAAGACCATCAGAACGGACTCACAAGGTCGTCGGCGTACTCGTCCTGCGAGCGGCTGGCGATGAAGGCGTCCGTCGCCTGCTCGCAGGCCAGTTGCGCGGCGAGGCGGTGGCAGCAGCGGCCGGAGCGGCTGAGGCGTGCCGCTGGACAATTACAAGCGGCGCCATCCATCCGCGTGTAGTAGAC
>ERZ650311.1118-NODE-1118-length-14035-cov-120.636981_pt1 | contig 14035 bp, 12 predicted proteins | sample MGYA00376247_ERZ650311 | MGnify/ENA primary metagenome ERZ650311 (study PRJEB26733, sample SAMN07839324) | wastewater metagenome | biome: small river; feature: stream; material: water | place: USA: North Carolina | collected 2016-07-28 ... | reverse complement strand
TACCTCTATGAGAACCACCACAGCACCCCCTTCGAGTTCGGGGGCCTTGTCATCGAGGTGCAGGCCCCGATCATGGTGTTTCGCGAGTGGCATAGGCATCGCACGCAGTCGTACACCGAGATGTCAGCCCGATATTCCCCGTTGCCTGATTGTCACTATCTGCCGACGGCTGAGCGCTGCCTCGTGATCAATGGAGCCAACAAGCAGGCAAACGCGGTCAAGGGTGCGGCGACGCTGACACATGAAAGTGCGCTGGAATGGCTCGAAGCGCTCGCGGCCTACTACGCAATGGGCGAAGCGCTCTATCAGGACGGTCTTGCGCGAGGCATCCCGAAAGAGCTGGCCCGGTTGCCGGTGACGGTTGGTCGGTATTCTCGCATGCGTGCTTCGACGTGTCTGCGAAACTGGCTCGCGTTTCTCACGCTGCGATCGGACTTGCACCCCGAAGGTGGAGCGGCACAATGGGAGATCCGACAGTTTGCGAACGCAGTGGGGGCGCTGCTAATTGAGGCGTTTCCGAGGACGATGGCGCTGTTTACTGGCGCGAGTAGGGGTCAATGATGAGCACCAAACTAACTGTTCTACAGTCAACCCAGGATGCATCGGTGAACTTTGTAACGCCTACAGAGAACGGGTTTTTTGAGTCCCGTTTCGTTCGTCGGGATGAAGACTATATTATTTGCTACCTATCCTCTCACGACGGATGTAATCGTGGCTGTCGGATGTGCCACCTAACTGCAACCGGCCAGACATCGATGCACTCGGCGACATTGGATGATTATCACGCCCAAGCTGAAGCAGTGCTAAATCACTATGAGAAGTTGACTACCCGAGAAGGTAAAGATCGGTATGTCAATTTCAACTTCATGGCTCGGGGGGAACCTCTAGTAAACAAGACTTTACTTGAGGAGGCTCCTCGGCTGTTCACAATGTTGACTAAGCAAGCCAATCGCCGGGATCTACGCGCTCGCTTCAACATCTCAACCATCATGCCCAAGACGTTTAAGGGCAATCTTGTGGACCTCTTTTACCCATTCACACCGACGATCTACTACAGCTTCTACAGCACGCTCCCGCAGTTTCGCAAGAAGTGGTTACCGACTGCTATGTCATTTGATCAAGCACTGCTTCTTCTGAGAGATTACCAAGCGTTCACAAAGAAGATCGTCAAAGTGCATCATGCACTAATTGCAGGGGAAAATGATTCCGAGTGGGATCAAAATCAAATCGGTGCAGTTTGCGCTGCACATGACCTTGCAGTCGAGTTCAACCTTGTGCGCTTCAATTCCCCCACCTCAGAGTATGTGGAGGCGAATGAAGAAGCCTATGAGCGTGCAGCAGCTACTCTACGCTCTTACGGCAAGGTACAGATCGTGCGGCGTGTGGGCTTTGATGTCAAAGCGTCGTGCGGAATGTTTATCACAGGCTCAGACATCTCAACGGGGGCATCGTGACCACCCTTCGACTCAGGCCATATCAGCAAGCTGCAATCGATGCCGTCCGCGAGAATTGGCGCGTGGGTAAAAATCGCGTAGTGCTCGTCGCTCCGGTCGGCGCGGGTAAAACCGCGTGTGCTGAGGGGATGATTCAGCGGGCTTTGGAATCCCCCAACGGCTTTGACGTGTGGTTTCTTGCGCACCGAGCCGAGCTGATTGACCAACCCGCTCGTCGGTTCATGAAGTCCGGCATCCCGTTCGGCATCGTCAAGGCTAGCGTCGCGCCTAAGCCCGGCTGTCGAGTGCAGATTGCCTCGGTGCAGACGCTCAAGAACCGACCAATCGAAGCGCTCAGCAAAGTCAACAAGCGAGCGCTCGTGTTCGTGGATGAAGGGCATCGGGTTAAGGCCAACACCTACCTGCAAATTCTGCGCGATCTGCGCACCACGTACGAGGTAGTTTATGTCGTCTACCTTACCGCCACACCTTACCGGCTCGATGGGCAGGGACTTGGGGATGTGGCGGACGCGCTCGTGGAAGCCACCACACCCAAGGAACTCATTTCGCTGGGCTTCATCACCGAAGGCACAGTCATCGGGCGTCCGCCACCGGAACAGCTTGATCCGCGTGCTGTCGGTGCTGATGGTGAGTACGACGAGGCAGCGACAGAAGCGATCATGGATCGACCCAAGCTGGTGGGCGATGCTGTGGCGACGTGGAAAAAGCACAGCGACGGATATCCAGGGCTTGGACGATGCTGCACCAAAGCCTCAGCGATGCGTCGAGCAGAAGCATTCAAGGCTGCGGGCTTTCGTGTCGGCTTTCTCGACGGCGAAACACCACGGCGTGAGCGGCAATCGCTACTTGCACGGCTGGCCATCGGAGGGCAACGCAGCGCCCACCCTCTCGGGCTCGATGTACTGCTATTCGTCAACGTGCTCACCGAGGGGTATGACTCGGAATCATCTTACGATCTGGTGCTGCACGAGTGCCGATCGGAGCTATGGCAGGGACGCAGCTACCCGCCAGAATACGTGCCGCTGTGCGTTCTTGGAGATTACGCTCCGACCAAATCAATGGGCGCGTTTATTCAGTTTTGGGGACGTGGCAGCCGAGTTCACAAGGACAAGCCCTGGCTGCGGTTGCTGTCGCACGCTGGCAACGAGGACGAACACTGCTTTCTCTCGGCTCACGAGGGATTCTCGCTTGAGCACAAGCAGAGCGAGTGGATGGCCAAACTCCGCGAGCGGAATATTCAGCAGGGCGTGGCGGTGTCGCAAGGTGGTGCGACTCGGCTGATCTGCGCGACGTGTCAGACCCGATGGCTGCCGGGCACCACGACGTGCCTACACTGCGGTGGCAACACGCTCAATGCAATGGGACGAGCGCCGGGTGAAGATGGTGCTGAGGATGAGGAAGCACCGGGCGAGCTGGTAGAGAAGCAAGCTGATGCGGAAGCTCCCCGACCGCCGACACCTTTTGAGCTAGAAGCGTGGTTTACGTCGGAGTTTTCCAAGCTGCGACGGGAGAACTCGATAAGGGTGAGCGATGGTCAGCGAGCTTGGAAACCAGGGCGTATCATCTTCAAGTACAAGGGCATCTTTAAGCGTGACCCACCGTGGGAAGTCTACAACCGGTATAAGAGACAGTATGGGTTCACGCAGACGGAGGAGTGATGCTACCCTTGATGGATGACACTCGCCCTCGAACCTTCGACGCCGCCACTCGCTCAACTCACCACCCTTCTTACTGACCCCTGCCCCGTTAACTGGCTTGCCGCTGCGCGCATCTTAGACAAGCTGCACAAAGACCGCGCACCGGACCTAGCCGCAGCAATTACAACCGTCCGCAAATGTATTCAGAAATGGCATCTAGACGCTCGTAAATGTGTTCCGCGCCCTCCCCTAGAGCACTGGCGTCGGGCAAGCTGCGCGACTGACGTAGGCCAGGTGCAGTCGCATAACGCGCTGCTCGACTTGTGTTTGCTGGTTCGCGAGACGCACACCTACAGCTATTTCGAGACGTGGATCGCCAATGACCCGGCTTTGCTCTGGCAAACGGATGGGGTTTGGGGGCGCAAGGGCTCGCAACAGGTGCACATCGTTCGGGCGTTCTCCGGCTCGGCCCGAGCAGTGAAGACTGATAGTTGGCTCAAGATCGGCGAGCCTGGCCAGGGGGATCTCGTCGGTTGGTTCTCCTTGTGGTTGCCACCCTACGGCGTTGTGGCCGTGAAGCTTGAAGTCGAGATCAAGACACCAACCGGACGGCTGAGCACCAAGCAGCGTGACCGACGCACCGAGCTGGCGCGAGCTGGGGGAGTTTACCTGTGCGTGAAGTCGGTCAAGTCTGCTGTGATGCAGCTCGTGAAGGTGCGAGAGGTGCTAGGGGAGGGACGGACGATGCAGGAAGCAGTGCTTGCGGTGGAGGGGTTGGGGTGGTGAATATTCACCTCCCGGTGGGGCGGTCTAGCTACATCCCGACGTAGCACCGCAGTTTGAGCACTTGTGACATGCTCCCGAGCGCACCATCACCGTTCCACACTCGTGACACAGAGGGGCATCGTTGTCGGTAATGGCTTGCGCTGGGTTCCCCCCACGCTGTTGAGCAGGCTGCACCTGGCCCACGTCCTGAGACTGTTGTGCAGCTTGTCCTCCCGCAGGGAGAAACTTCAGCTCAAGCCACCGCGCAATGTAGTCAAGCACTGATGAAGCGTGCCCGATGTCCTCATGCCCTGACCATCCCGACGGCTCGAATCGGGTGCGGCTGAACTTGTCCACGATGGAACGCAACGGCACCCCGTACTGAAGTCCGAGAGACACCGCCGTTGCGAAACTGTCCATCAGCCCCGAAATCGTCGAGCCCTCTTTGCTCATCGTGATGAACAGCTCGCCGGGGGCTCCATCGGGGTAGAGCCCGACGTGGATATAGCCCTCATGGTTGCCAATCACGAACTTGTGCGTGATGGACTGCCGCTCGTCTGGAAGCTTGCGCCGGACGGGAGTGGGGGTTGCCGTCGCCACCGGAGCCGGAGCCACACCGCCGCTGCCAGACGACGTGCTGAGTGGCTGAATCCTCTTGCAGCCGTCTCGATAGATCGCCACAGCCTTGAGCCGTAGTTTCCATGCGAGCATGTAGATCTCGGCGATGTCTTCCACCGTAGCATCGCTCGGCATGTTGACAGTCTTGCTGATGGCCCCTGAGAGGAAGGGTTGCACTGCCGCCATCATTTTGATGTGGCCGATCGGTTGAATCGACCGAGTGCCTTTTTCAGCTCGAAACGCGCAGTCAAAAACGGGGAGGTGCTCTGGCGCGATTGCCGAACCCTCGATCGTGTCATTGTTCTCGATGAACTCAACGATCTTCTCTCGCTGTGCATCCGTGTAGCCGAGCACACGCAGAGCCTCAGTCACCGTCTGGTTCGTGATCTTGAGCATTCCGCCGCCGACGAGTCGCTTGTACTTGACGAGAGCGATATCAGGCTCAACGCCCGTCGTGTCGCAGTCCATCATGAAGCCAATCGTGCCGGTCGGGGCAAGGACCGTCGCCTGGCTGTTGCGATAACCGTGAGTGAGTCCAATCATGTGGGCCATGCCCCACTGCCAGAGAGCTGCGCGCTTGATCTCGTTTTGCCCGATCAGCTCGTCACATGCCTGATAGTGCTTCTGAATCACCGCAAGGAACGGCTCACGATTCTCGGCAAACCCTGCACACGGACCACCGCACGCTCTGGCGATCTCTGCGCTCATTCGGTAAGCACAGCCAGTCATCAGCGCCGTGATTCCCGCCGCGTAACTGCGCCCCTCGTCCGAATCGTACGGGATGCCCCAGCTCATCAGCAGCGCTCCGAGATTGGCGTAACCCAGCCCGAGGGGGCGGAAACGATGACTGTTCTCCTCGATACGCTTCGTCGGGTAGCTTGAAAAGCCAACGATGATCTCTTGCGCCAGGATCGTGAGGTATACTGCCTCGGTGAAGGAGCGGATATCGAAGCTGCGAGAACCAGGAAGGGTGAACTTGCGCAGGTTAAGACTTGCGAGGTTACATGCGGAGTCATCGAGATACATGTACTCCGAGCAGGGGTTCGAGGCGTTAATCCGTCCGCTCATCGGGCTGGTGTGCCACTCGTTGCACACCGAGTCAAACTGCACCCCCGGATCGCCACACTGCCAAGCTGCCTCAGCAATCTCGCGCCAGATGTCCCGAGCGTTCACCGTCTCAATGACCGAGCCGTCGCGCCCTCGCAATGAATATTCCCCGCCCTCGCAAACAGCGTTCATGAACTCGTCAGTGACGCGCACCGAGTTGTTACTGTTCTGGAAGAACACTGAGTTGTACGCTTCTCCGTTGAAGCTGCCATCATATCCAGCGTCAATAAGCGCGTGGGCCTTCTTCTCCTCGTGAGCCTTGCAGGTGATAAACTGGCGAATGTCTGGGTGGTTGCAGTTGAGAATCACCATCTTGGCGGCGCGTCGAGTCTTACCGCCGGACTTGATCACGCCCGCGAAAGCGTCAAAGCCACGCATGAACGAAACCGGGCCGGAAGCGCTGCCACCACCCTTCAGCGGCTCCCGAGAGCTGCGCAAGGGCGAGAGATTTGTGCCAGTGCCAGAGCCATACTTGAACAGCATCCCCTCAGTCTTGGCGAGCGTGAGGATACTTTCCATCGTGTCCTCGACGCTGTTGATGAAGCAAGCTGAGCACTGTGGCTGGGGCTCGACACCAACGTTGAACCAAACCGGCGAGTTGAAGGCCATCTTCTGATGCAGAATCAGGTGAGCCAGCTCCCGCTCGAACACCACAGCGCTGGCATGATCGAAGTAGCCTCGCTTTTCGCCCTCGGTAGCGATCGTCTTGGTAACACGTTCAATGAGCTGGCGAAGTGAATATTCACGCTCTGGAGTGCCCAGTGCGCCGCGAAAGTATTTCTGCGCGACGACGTTGGTAGCGAGCTGTGACCAGAACTTGGGAAACTCGACGCCCTTTTGCTCGAACACCACTGAGCCTTCGCCCTGAATCACAGCGTCTCGACGCTCCCACTCAACGAGATCAAAGGGGTGTGTGGTGCCATTGGTGAAATACGGATTGATGACTAGCATGGTTCCTTTCGACGGCGCTCAGTCAGCTAGAGCGCTCGCAAACCGTGTTGAACATAGACCAGACCCAGCGGCTTGAAACTGCGCTGGAACTGAGACAGAAGCTCTTGGTGGTGCAGCAAACAGACCGCACTCGGAAATGGTGCGCTATGTGGTGTCTCTGCCCCGTGTTCGTCGTAAAACTTCAGTCTACCACCAATCGCGCACCAGGCAACCATGTGTTTCGCGAGGGTGTGCCACCACTTAGTTTCGACGCGAGCGGGAACCAGACAGATGATCGCGTTGGCTGTTTCAGCGGCCATCTTGTCGGTCCACTTACCGAGCACACGTCCATAGGGCGGATTGACAAAGGTGACGCCTTGGTGCTGGTACTTGGCCCAAGGTGTTGTAAGGCCATCCTGCGGCGGGTGTGCATCTTGAAATCGGGCACGTCGCGTCGCTTCGGCTGCGGGATGTGGGCAGGGGTCGAAGTCGATAGGCCCAACTTGGCACACGGCATCAAGAATGTGCGGCGGCGTGAGGAAGGTGTCCGAGTTTGAAGTGAACAAAGCTGCTTTATTAGGTGCGTGAGTCATTGGGCTCCGTGAGGTAGTGGTTTAAGGGCTAGCTGCGCGTTGCGCTTGGGGTGTAGGCTAGGTGTAGCTGCGCTGGTGGTTGGCTCTCAACTGGGGCATAGAGAGCGAGGCACTACTGGCCCACCTCTTTGAACCCACGCGCAGCAAGGCACCAATCGACCTGTGCTTCCCGTGCTGCTGCGCTTGCCTCTGCGATGACCATGAACGGCACGTCAAACAGCTTGAACAACATTTCAGTGTGCGCGTCGATTCTCACTTGTCCATCCCACTCCGACAATAGACGAAACGGGTCAGTTGCCGCTGCTGTGCGAAAGCTGCGCTGGGGGCGAACCACGAACACAATCGAAGCACGCAATTGCTCGATGTAATCCGTTGGAATCGTGCGAAGCAGCTCACCGAAGTTACGCGCATGTTCAACAGCATAGGCCAAATTGTCAATTGACCTGTCCGAGACATAGGGTGCTGTGAGCTTGGCTTCCTCTCGAAACTGTCGCTCGAAGACGGCCTTCTGAAACGCTGAGGCTGAGCTGCCTTCTGCTCGTATTTCGTTGAACGTGCGGCGACCGTCGGCGAGCACGTTGCGAGCAATCTCGTTGAGCATCGGCAGCCCGTATTTGCGAGCTGTATAGTCAACGAGCGTGGTTTTGCCTGAGCCGTCAGCCCCGGTGAAGTAAATGCGGGTGGGGGGTTGGGTGTGCATCACTTTAGCCCCAAACGGTGAGCTTCGTATAGAAAAACTTGGCGCGTGTCAAAGGGCGTTTGTGCCAACGGTGGTAGATAGGCGTTCCACCCAGGAAGCGGCGGAATTGGTTGCATTCTCAACGGTGTTTGAGGCGGAGATTGCATCAAATCGCGGAACTCGGTTGCCAGCAATATATCGTCAGCATCAAAAACGACATCAGGAATTGGCCACACGAGATCGAAGCGCTTGGCGATGCGCTGAAGCAAGCGATCCTCAATCGCCTGAAAGTCGGGCATATGCTTCTTGATTGGCCGCACCATGTCACCAAGATAGGCTTCAGCGGCATCATGAAGTAGGCCCCATGCTTGAATGCTAGGCCCGTGATGCTCTAACAACGCCGAAACGTGCAGTGAATGTTCACCAACGCTGTAAAAGCGTTTTGTGTGTCCATTGAAACGGCAGAGATGTGAGAGCGCATGAGCGATGTCCATCAGATCAATCGGCCCACAGTCTTCGTTTTCAAGGGCGAGCGGGTTAAACGATTTGCCAGTGTAGGTTTGAATCATCAGTTTGTCTCTTTCTGCCACAGGTCACGCGCTATCTCAGCTTTGACGATCTGAAGTGCCGCGAGCGCTTCAAGTGGCCCACTCGTCGTCAAATCGAGGATGTCTTCCACCGTTCGCCGCTGCTGTTGTGTTGGTTGTGGGTTATGTGGTTGCTGTTGTGGACGCTGGGGAGCGCTCCACTTCGGCTTAACCGTCACAGGCTCAGCGGGCTCATCACATTCTAGCAGGTCGAAGCGCGTGAGCACAGGCTGAACAGTTGTTTTTGCCGCCACTCTCGCCGCGCGAAACTCGGCTTGCAACTCAGCCAGCGCATCGAAATTCTTTTGCTTGGCTGGCGGTGGGGCTACTGCCGGAAGATCACACTCCAGCAGGTTGAAGCGCGTAGGTGATGGTGGTGGTGGTGATGGTGGTGGTGGTGGTGGTGGTGGTGGTGGTGGTGGTGTGTCAACCATAGTTCCACCAAACTCTGCCGCGCTAACGTCCAGGGGGATATTCATCCCAACGACCAGACGTTCGGCCATTTGACGGTGGACTGCATCTACAACCTCAATGCGTACACCTTCAGCAGCAAAGCCTTCTAACATCGGATCCCCTGAGCAGCGAATGACCACTACATCATCCTCTACTCGGAGCTGAATATTCCCCGCCCCATGCAACCGGAGTTGAGCAATGAGCCCTTGGTGCCGCTCAGTCAATGCTCTCATTCGACGGTCAAGAAGAACAGCTTGATACGATGTCCAGGGCTCAACCGTATCGCCCTCGCGGACGTAGAGGCCGGGAGCAGTGCGGTTGGTGTGAGCCCTGTTCATGTTTCCATCGGGAGAGATACCAAAGACACGCTCACGCATTGTACGCCAATATTCATCACCATCGAGAAGTTCCAATCCGAAATCACTCTGTAGAACATACTCATCGGGATTCTCCTGAGCACTTGCTCGAATATTGGCACCAAAAAGCAGAGAACCTATCCGTATATTTGTCAACCATTCCCCTCGTTGAATCGGCCTACTTGTCGGCATTATGCATCTCCTACAACCACAGCTTTCACCAGCACCCCACGAAGCTTGGCGGATACGACTCTATGATGACCGTCGAGGATATAGCAGTTACAAGGAATGCCGCCCGGCCATGCCCACATACCCGACGGTAGCCTCACCACCAGCACCGGCTTGTCCGACGGCTCATTGACCAGTTCCGTCAAGCGCTTGAAGTCCAGCTCTGCTTGCGTGGCAATGAGCAATGCTGGGTTAAGCTCTTCCGACTCAGGATAGTTGCCAGGGGTGGACACCTCAAGTGCCGCCTCAGCCTCGTCGATCTGCTCTTGCAGCGCCTTCGGAATAGATGCGGCAACGAAGCGATCATCCCACTGGATGTCGAAATTGGTGATACTGACACTTACACGGTCCATACTACCCTCACTACGTCGAGCTGTCACGCTCACCTCTCAAGACTAGCACAAACGTAACGAAAGTGCGCAACCATTTCAGCAAAACGCTCCCGGTTGCCGATCACGTCCCGTGGGTGCCATGTCGGAGTTATGCGCACCACACCGCCTACACCACCAAAACATCGCTCAAACGTCCGCCCACGAACCTCCGACCATGACAGCTCACGCACAACCAAGCCACACACGGCCTGCGTCGCGACTTGTCCAAGGGTTATCACAGCACGCAGATCGTTACTGGCAAGGGCTGTGAGCGTGTCTAGTAGGTAGCCCGAGCAATCCTCTACCTCGGACACTTGCGGCTTGCTAGGGCTTGCACAACGCAAAACAGAGGTGGTAAACACGTCCTCGCGAGTCGCCCCACACTCAGCGAGCACATCATCGAGGATGCGACCGTGCAAACCAATGAGCAAAACCCCGTGTTGATCGTCCTGAAACGAGGGGGCATCAGTGACGATTGCCAGGCGAGCATCCCGACGATAGCCTCCACTTATCACGGAGCGCCGGGTTTTGCTGCGACTACACTTGAGGCAGCCGTCGCTAGCACTGAGGGCAAGATCTAGGGCTTTGCGTGTCATGTGGCTCCGTATGGCTGGGGGATCTACGCCATTCCCCATGCTTGGCGAAATATCTTCTGCGTCGCGCTATTTGCGTCGCCCAAGCAATTCTCCACGAACCAAGTGCAGTAGCGACGATCCTTATCCAGCACCTCAGCCAGCGTGTGTCCGCAATACTTCCCAAAGCCAAGCCGTAGCGGTCCACCTTCAGTCCACGAATCCCGATCGCGGTAGAGGAAACGCCCCCAAGCTGAATGTTCAGCGTCGCATCGAACACCGGCAAGAACCGACAGCCGCACAAGTAGCATGTCACCCTTGAGATCGTTGGGGATGTTCAATCGAGCGCGAAACGCCTCAAGCAGTGCCATCGTCGCGTTGATGTCAGCGAGTGCGTTGTGGGCTTCCCCCTCGAACTCAACGCCATAGAAGGCTGCCATGTCCACTAGTCGGCGCTTGGACAGGTTCCGATGCTCCCAACACATCAGATCGTACACGTCAATCATCATCGGGGTGGGTCCGATGTGACCGAGTTCAGCTAGCTGAGCTTGAAGCAACGGCCAATCGTACTGTCGAATACGGTAGCCGACGAGGACGTTTTGAGGTTGAAGACTCAGAGCGACTGCACCCATGACCGTTGGTAGGCAGTCGCGTAGCGTCGGAGCGTCCTTGAGGCTATCGTTGGTGAGCTTGTGAACCTCACTCGCTTCTTTGGGGATGACGCACTCGGGGTTGATGTTGACGCAAATGCTTTCGAGCCCCTTGCAGACGGCAGCAAACTGCACAATGCGATCTCGCGACAGGTCAAGTCCGGTCGTCTCAAGATCGATGCCGATGAAGTTCATGCGGGGCTGGTGCTGATTGAAGATATGAGGAGTGGTGTTCACGGGGTTCCTTTCGGTTGGTCGGGTGGTGCTGTTCGCTGCGCGTCCGTCTCGGCGGTAGGCCATGTTTAGGCTAGCTTATTTAGCCGTACCTGGCCAGTGATATAGTCGTTCCTCTCTCTCGATGACCTTCGATGTGTTTTTTGTCGTCGGGCTGTTGCTGGCATTCTGCGACTTATGCTGCTTGCGCCACACTATTTCGATGTCATCGGGGCCAGTGAGTTCAGAGACGAAGGTCGGGCCTTGACGATGACGTACCCATGACCAGAAAGCGGCGTGGTCGAAAGTGGGTGTGTTTTTGTAAGGCTTAGTGCCGACATATGGAGGATCGGCGTAGACGAGGACGTGATCGGGTGTCGAGGTGTAGTCAGCGAGGGTGAATGTCGGTGGGTTGGTGACAACGGCGTCGCGGAAGGCCAGACACACACGTTGCGTAGGTGCCCATACATCCCGCAACTGACCGGGCTGCCGACCGTACCCATTAAACCAACCTCCACCAAACGACGCGCCGAAACCGACAAAGCCGCGTCTCGCCGATGGGGCAGCCGTCCTCAGCGCCGCGTACTCAGCCTCAGTGACATCAGCGAAAGGTGCTGTCTCGCCGCGCATCAGCGCTTGCCACATCAGGATCAAGTCCTCATGACTGTCGCTGGCATGAACTTGAAAGCCCGCCTTCGCCAGCTCCAGAGTCACCGCGCCGCCACCACAAAAAGGTTCCCAAATCTCTGTTGCCGTCGGGTACAACTCACGAATCTTGCTCACGATTAGTTTTGCAATCCGACTTTTACCACCTTGATATCGCATTCGCTTTATACCTTTCGCGCCAGTGCGTCAAGCTCCCAAGCCAACAATCGCCCCTCTTTGTCTTTGACCTTGCCTGCTCGCTTTGACCACCTACGCGCGAGGATCGGCTCGCACTTCACTGGTACGTCCGGCAAGATCTCTTCCCCTGCGCGGTCCATCAGCAGCCCGGTGACATTCGCCGCTGCATCACCTCTTGTTTCGGGGGCTTCGACGAGAAACTGATCATGAATGAAGTTGATGGGGCGGCAGCCATAGATCGGCGCGGCTTGGTGAATATTCAGCTCGTACTCTTGCCGCGTCTTGTGCGGCTTGTCTTGCAGTCGAATATCAAGGCTCAGCAGCACCGAGGGCGACAGATAGCAAGCCTTGAACAGATACCAACCTGCACGCTTGGCAACGTCGGCGAGGAGTCCTTGAAAGACCGAGTTACAGCCCGAGCAGTAGGTCGCACCAGCACGTAGACGACGAGAGAACGGTTGACGGATGTTGTAGAGCTGCTCGCGCTTGGTGCTCTTACCGCTGCCTTTACCGAGTCCCTGGCCATCGAGCCAACCACTGAGCTTACCCCCCACCGCTCGTGTCACCTTGGCCCGTTGAGCGTCCACCCATCGAAAGTAAGCGGGCATCTCGGTCCACAGCGACTCCCACAACTTGAGCAGTTTTTCCCAGGTGCGGCACTTGCAAGAAGGGAGTGTGATGTCAGGACAAGCACAGCGTGTAGGCAGGTCTACACCATAGCTGCGAATACCGTAGGCGCGCATCGTCTCGACACCGAGGCCACCAGGCTTACCGAAGTTGATCGCCTTGCCTGAGTTGCGGGCGTTGTCGAAGTCCGCATCCTTCAGCTCTTTGAGCTTTTTCCCCATCTCGTAGGGGATGCCTAAGATCTCGCACGCCATCGCAGTGTGAGGGTCGCGTCCGCTCTGAAGTGCTTCTGCCAGCTTCGAGTGTCCAATCAACCACAAACACGCCTGACCTAGCGTATGAAGCTCACCAAGGGCATAGTCGCTGTCTACCATCACGGACGGCACCAGAATGCCTTGTGCAGCGTCCCACATAAGCTCGCGAGGAATATAGCACTCTCGCGCTCCGGGGCGGTCCTTGTCGCCTCGTGCCACGTTCTGCACGTTGGGGGCAGAGCTTCCGGTGCGGCCCGTTTCTAGCAGTTCCTCAAAGTGGGTGTGAATCGGAGCGATGACACCGCCGCGCAACACTGGCACATCAGCGGAGCGCATCTTGCCGAAGTGAGACAGCTCAGCATAGTCGGCGAGGGCTCCGTCGGTGTCTCCATCGCGAACGCTGCCGCAAGCTTCTTTATCTAAAGCGACACATTGAAACTCTGTGTGCTTGCTGGGGTCATAGCTCTCGGTACGGGGAACATTCACCCCCGCCCGCTCGCAAGCTGCAACCATCGCTGCCGCTGCCGCTTTGGTGTCACGGTGGTAGGTGCGATTCGCGAGACCGTGTTTTTCCAGCGTCTCAAACTGCATGCGGGCAACGTCATGCTTGGCTGATTCGAGGGTATCCCCATCGTCGCTTCCCGGTTCGTGAGCACCCCGCAACGTCCGCACGATTTGGAGCCAGTTGGCAGCACATAACGCAACGGCACTGTCGGGGTCGTCTTCACCGAGGAGTTCGGCAAGGTGAATGAGCGCTTTCTTGAGCGTGCCCACGTCCTCAGTGTTCATCGCTCGACAACGAGCAGTGACCCACTCAGCGAGAGCCTTTTTATCTAGGTGGTACTCGACGCGCACCAGGCCAGCCGTCACGAGGCGTTGTGTTATCTCATGATACTTTCCCTCTACCCACGAGGCGAAGCGCTCCACGGCGTTTGGGTCCGTGCGCAAACCATGAGCACTCATGGCCCGCAACCAGAGCGCAGAACGGGCTTGGCGGTGCTCATCGAGAAGGGGATCCTCGTTGGCTGAGAAGTTCTCGTATACGCGCTTCCACAGTGAGCCAGCTACCCCGACGAGATTTGGCGTGGTGGGAGCTGT
>ERZ650311.1117-NODE-1117-length-14040-cov-5.631820_pt1 | contig 14040 bp, 16 predicted proteins | sample MGYA00376247_ERZ650311 | MGnify/ENA primary metagenome ERZ650311 (study PRJEB26733, sample SAMN07839324) | wastewater metagenome | biome: small river; feature: stream; material: water | place: USA: North Carolina | collected 2016-07-28 ... | reverse complement strand
GGATTGGTTTGCTCTGGTATTTCAACTTTGTGCAAATTCCTTCTATGCCAAAGATCCCTGATGAGCAAAAGCCAGCGATTGGTAAAGTCATTGCCCCAACAGCGTTGTTCTGGTTCCGTTATGCAGCGTTATTTACTGTCGTTACTGGTTTGATTGTTGCCGGCTTAAGCGGCTACTTGCATCAAGCCTTCACATTGCAAGCTCCATTCCGCGCAATCGGTCTAGGCATGTGGATTGCTTTGGTAATGGCTTTCAACGTTTGGTTCATTATTTGGCCAAACCAAAAGCGCGCTCTTGGTATCGTTGCTGTTGAAGCTGACGTAAAAGCAAAATCTGCTCGCGTTGCAATGTTGACATCCCGTTTGAACACATTGTTATCTGTACCAATGTTGTTCTTGATGGTTGCGCAATCACACAACACTACCTGGTTTGTGATCGTTTCTTAATCACCGCTAGTTGAAATAAGAAAAGGCCCGCTATGCGGGCCTTTTTATTTGCTTAAGAGAACTTAAGCCAAAATAGCTGGCAGCTCTTTAGTCAGGGCGCCGCGCTGTGCAGTAGCGGTGCCCATGAGTGCAAAGCCCAACAACTTGCCATCTGCAGATTCATAGTGAGCTTCGAGGCCACCTTCAACGGGTATAGTGGTCCAATTGCCTTGGGCGCCTTTGGCTGGCGGAGAAACAATAGTAGGAAAGGCGGGGGTCTTCACCATCACTGGCATGGCAGGGTAGGTGACTGCAGTTGCCTGACCTATGAGAGTGGGTGCTAAAGCTCTTGCTGCTTGCATAATGGGCATGACGTAAGGTAGAACCAAACCATCCACTTCGGCGCAATCTCCAATAGCGAAGATATTTTTAATATTGGTTTCGAGTTCGCGGTTTACTTGTATGCCAGCGCCAGTATTGATGCCAGCAGCTTTTGCTAAATCGAGTCTGGGCTTGAGACCAACGGCTGATAAAAATACGTCGCAAGTAATTGTGTTGCCATTTGCTAGGGTAACTTTCAGGAAGTCCCCCTGACGATCAATCGCTTGTACGGTAGTTGCAAGGTGCCAATTCACACCTGCTGCACTTAATTTAGATTGCAGTTCAAGCGCTGCCGCTTCGGGTAAAAGGCGACCAAGCGCTTGTGGTGCTAAATCAATGACATCTACGGCATAACCGCCTAACACTAGATCATTTGCAAACTCACAACCAATCAGACCTGCACCGAGAATCGCCACTTTCTTTTTCCCATTGATGGCTGTTCGAAACCGTGCGTAATCTTCAAGATCATTTACGGTGATGACTTCATTGGCAGCATTGCCTTGTAATGGCAGGCGAATCTGATCAGCACCCAAGGCCATTACCAGTTTTCCGTAAGGTAACGTACCTTTACTGGTTTGAATGGTTTGAGTATTGGAGTTAATCAAGCTCACTTCACATTCGCTCAGAATGGTCATCTCTAATTGAGTCGCCATTACATCTGCTGGAGTCGAGATTAATTGCGTCGCCTCTTTCTTGCTGGCTAGAGCAGTGGAGAGCATCGGTTTGGAATAGAAATAGCCGGGCTCTTTTGTTACTAACGTAATGGGAACTGTTTTATCTAATTTACGAATTTCGCGAACGACTGTATAGCCAGCTAGTCCGCTGCCTATGATGACAATTGCAGATTGGGATTGTGAGTTAGTTTGATCCAAAACTGGATTCTCCAAAATAAGGTATAGCGAAATGAGGTGACAGTTTTTTTGATTGGCGGTCTTAGCTTACTTGAACCATTTCAAAATCGGCTTTTGCTACGCCGCAGTCAGGACACTCCCAATCTTCAGGCACATCTGCCCAAGCCGTTCCTGCAGGAATACCATCTTCTGGGATACCTTTTGCTTCGTCATAGATGTAACCACAAACGATACATTGCCAAGTTTTCATGTTGATTCCTTAAATGGGATGGTGCATTTTAAGTTTAATTTGCGATATTCACTGAACTGTGTAACTTCAGCATTTGCCAAGCTTGGTACTGCAAATAGCAGGCTTCATATATATCATTTCAATAAATCACTATGTTAGTATTTATCCAATAATTCGATAATAGAGGGCATATGGCTTATCTACCATCATTAAGACAGCTCGGATACTTTGTAGCCTTGGCTAAAGAGCTGAATTTCACTCGTGCAGCCCAAGCTTGCTTTGTCGGCCAATCTACGTTGAGTGCTGGAATTAAAGAGCTAGAAGATGCTCTTGGGGTTCACTTGGTTGAGCGTGATCGTCAGAATGTATCTATTACTCCGATTGGTTTAGAAGTGCTTGAGCGCGCCAAATTGATCTTGGCAGCGTCTGAAGATTTGGTGGAGTATGCAGGTACAACTGGTAAGCCTATGACAGCAACCATTCGTCTTGGCGTCATACCAACAATTGCCCCAGTTTTATTGCCAACAGTTTTGCCTGAAATTCGCAGTCGTTTTCCAGATCTGAAGATAACGCTACGAGAAGATCTCACTGCTAATTTGTTATCAAGACTTGCTGAGCATAAATTGGATTTCGCATTGATTGCGCTGCCTTACGATGTGGATGGCCTTCTTGTTCAAGAATTATTTGATGATCCTTTTTGGTTGGTTGCTAAAGAAGGTGATCCGGCTTTAAAAGGTAAAGAAGTCACTTTGCCTGCTAAGATGGCTGAGCGACTTTTATTATTAGAAGAAGGGCACTGCTTGCGTGAGCACAGTTTGCAAGCTTGTAAGCGTGCGGATATTCGTAAAGAGGAAGGCCTAGAGGCTACTAGTCTGCTGACTTTATTGCAGATGGTGGAGTCTGGTCTTGGAATTGCTTTGCTTCCGGGGATGGCGGTTAAAAGTAGTTTATTAAGCAATACTGCACTAGTCGCAAAAGAGTTAGCCGCTCCAGCTCCCAAGAGGGTAATTGCTCTGGTAGCGCGCTCTTCAACTGCGCATACCCAGGAGTTCAATGCGCTCGCTAACTGTATTCGTGAGCAGTTTGGCGCCAGCTAAGGGAATATCTGCCCTCAGCAAAATTTATTAAAGCTTGTTACAGTCACCCACTTCCATCAATACATACGAAAAAGGCAGCAAATGTCAGGTAAAGAAATTATGTTTACTCCGGTAAGTCTCGGATCCATTCAATTAAAAAATCGTTTAGTGATGGCACCGCTCACTCGGATGCGTGCGGTTGATGGCGATGTGCCAAATCCCTTGGCTAAAACGTATTACGCACAACGTGCAAGTGCAGGACTCATCATTACCGAGGCAACACAAATTTCTCCATTGGGTAAAGGATATCCAGCTACTCCAGGTATTTATTCATCAGAGCAGACAGCGGCCTGGAAAGAAATCGTAGAAGCAGTGCACGCCAAAGGCGGCTCGATTGTTGCTCAGTTGTGGCATGTTGGCCGCATTTCGCATTCCTCTTTGCATCCAGAGCAGGGTGTTCCAGAAGCACCTTCCGCTATTCCAGCCTCGGGTCAAACTTATGGGGCTGATTGGAAGTTGCATGATTATGAAACCCCTAAAGCAATGACTGTAGCCGATATTGCTCGCTTGCTGAAAGAATTTGAAATAGCCGCACAAAATGCGAAGACGGCCGGTTTTGATGGTATTGAGATTCACTCAGCGAATGGTTATCTCTTAGATCAGTTCCTGCAAGATAAAACGAATCAGCGTACCGATGAGTATGGTGGCTCGGTTGAGAATCGTCTGCGTTTATTGGTTCAAGTCATCGAGGCTGTAAGCAAAGTATTTCCAAGCGATAAGGTTGGGGTGCGTCTTTCGCCTTATGGCACATTTAACGATATGGCTGATAGCGATCCGGTTGCATTATTTACGGCTGTAATTACTAAGCTCAATGGCTATAACTTGGCTTATGTGCATATGATTGAGCCTCGTTCTACTAGCGCTGGTGGTGGTGATCAGGTGCTGGAAGATGCTCCAATTACATCCGAAATGTTCCGCGCTGCTTATCAAGGAAAATTTATTACTGCTGGTGGCTATGACCAGGCGATGGGTGAGAAAGTTTTGGAAGAGGGTTTGGCAGATGCAGTGGCATACGGCAGGCTGTATATTTCGAATCCAGATTTAGCCGAAAGATTTCAGCAGGGTGCCGCTCTGAATCCATATAACCGTGCTACGTTCTATGGCGGCCAGGAAGTGGGTTACACCGATTACCCAACGCTTTAATAACCCCTTTAGGGCTACACATAAGCTAATCCCACCCAAAGCGGTGGGATTATTTTTTGTCTTCAGGATCTTTTAGGAGGTCGTAGTGGTTGGCGATGATGAGCAGTGCAAGTGATGCGCAGCCCATCGCAAAAAATTGCCACTGATGCAACATAGCGGTCCCTACTACAGTCATCAAGATTGTCCAGCCGACTGCCATTTTGGCTTTTTTAGATAGTGGCTTCATTTAGCTATTACCCCAGTCTTCCATAAACTTTAATTAAGATACTAACATTAGTATTGTTAGGAATAATTCTCCAACTATAAAGATTTTGGCTTAGATATTCAGTCTAGCCTTGGCGCTGAGTTCGTTTGCTGCCCCACGTTTATCAATTTGAGAGAGTCTGAGGGCTTCCGCCTCAAAATCAAGCTGTCCAGGGTGAAACGTTTCATCATTCTGTAGATGAATGATGTAGGTCCAAACCAGCTCACGGCCACGGTTTTTAAAGACATCAACTACACGTTTCATTTAAACCGCCTTTGCAGTAAAGCTTATTTATTGCTGATGGATGTATTGCTTGAACCCAATTGTTGGCTGATATTATTTTTTAGCGCCAATAAGTTTCTAGCTTCAATCCGAATCACGCCCCCTCTTGGGCTATCGATATCAGCAATCAAAAAGAATGAAACTGAAATAACAAAAGGGAAGATCATGAACAAGCCAATGTTCTTCTTAAAGTTGCGAGCACCAAATCCAACTACGAGATTGGCGCACACAGCAATAGCTGCCATGAGAGACCAGGCTGCGTAAGGAATGCGATTCCACCAAGCAGCTTGTACATATCCTTGAGAGTTCAGTACATCATTCATGCCTGAAACAACCAATGCAATCGAGGGATTCGGTTGCGTGCGCGCAATCGGGTGAACCTCGTTCCATAGGGCGGCTTGCAATTGGTCTGTTTTATTCCTAATTTGTTGAACTTGATCTGGACTCTGTGGGTAATAAAACAGGATGCGTTGATCCACGTATTGACGCAGGAGCTCCTTAGTGGCTGCTGCTGATTTTGCTGGCAGCAAATCCGCCCTCAAATATTCGGTTCCAATCGCATTGGCTTCTCCCTCTTCAAGGACTTTGCGTTCGTCATGGCGATCAATCGCCATCGAAAAGGTAAAACCAATGATGAGCGCCAGTAAGGTGAGGGTCGCAGTCTGAATGATGCCTAGATCTTCAGAGGTCTCCGTATCTTTCGTGCGGTAGCGACTTAAGACTGCATAGCCAAACCAAACGGCAAAAGCGAAGACGAGGAATGAAATCCCAAAAACAGCGAGAGGGTAGTTGAGGATATTAAAAATTTAAAAAGTTCCTGGATACAAAATGTCTTTAGTGACGTTTTGAATATCGCGATGACCTGTAAAAGCCATAGTGATATCTAATTCATTGTGAATGAGCTCCAAACACTTGGTAACGCCTGCCTCACCCATAGCACCCAAGCCATACAAGAAGGGGCGACCAATCATCGTGCCTCTTGCACCCAAGGCCCAAGCCTTGAGAACATCCTGACCTGAGCGAATGCCGCCATCCATCCATACTTCAATATCTTTACCAACTGCATCCACAATTCCAGGTAAGGCTTGAATGCTAGAAACTGCCCCGTCTAATTGACGGCCGCCGTGATTGGAAACAACTAATGCATCCGCACCAGAGTTAGCTGCTAAGCGAGCATCTCCTTCATCCAAGATGCCTTTAATAATGAGTTTGCCGCCCCAGAGTTTTTTAATCCACTCTACGTCACCCCAATTGAGGCCTGGATCAAACTGCTCCGCAGTCCAAGACGATAGCGAAGACATATTGCCGACTCCGGTGGCATGACCAACAATATTGCGGAAGGTTCTGCGTGGCGTCATCGCCATGCCCAAGCACCAGCGTGGCTTGGTTGCCATATTGATCATGTTGGCAATCGTCAGCTTTGGAGGAGCAGACAGACCATTCTTCAAATCTTTGTGGCGCTGCCCCAAGATTTGCAAGTCCAACGTCAACACGAGTGCAGAACATTTTGCGGCTTTAGCACGCTCAATGAGGCGCTCAATAAAACCACGATCTTTCATGACATAAAGTTGAAACCAAAATGGTTTCGTGGTGCGTTCAGCCACATCTTCGATCGAGCAAATACTCATAGTAGATAAGCAAAATGGCACACCAAACTTCTCAGCAGCTTTGGCTGCCAAAATTTCACCATCAGCATGCTGCATGCCTGTAAGTCCGGTAGGGGCAAGTGCTACTGGCATCGCCACTTCATGGCCAACCATCGTTGTCTTCGTGGTGCGATTCGTCATATCCACCGCAACGCGCTGACGTAACTTGATCTTCTGAAAATCGGATTCATTGGCGCGGTAGGTTGACTCGGTCCATGATCCAGAGTCAGCGTAGTCATAGAACATCTTAGGGGTGCGTTTTTTATGGAGAACCCGTAAGTCTTCTATATTGGTAATGATTGCCACAATATTTCCTTTGATTGATGCTTTTAGCTAAGCAAATGCTGAATTTAAGCTCTATCTTAGCAATACCGGGGGATTTGTTTCTACAATGATGGGGTATCCCTTGTTTGGGGACCTCAAATAACAACTTCCCCAATACCCTCAGAATGCATCAGCTCAGTTTCTCCACCATTTTCTATTTGCTGACAGCCACCGCCTTATGGGCGGGTAATGCAATCTCTGGGCGTGTTTTGGTGGGCAGCATTTCCCCAATTACCTTAAGTGCAGTTCGCTGGGGCTTGGCAGCTTTACTTTTGCTACCGTTGGGCTGGCGGGTGTTTATGCCGGGAAGTGCCTTATGGCAAAACAAGAAACGTTTTCTAATCTTGGGTTTATTTGGGGTAGGTAGTTATAACGTGCTGTTATATCTTGCCCTGCAAACTTCCACGGCCATCAATGTCACCTTGATTGGCGCCAGCATGCCGATCTGGATGCTATTTATTGGCGCAGTGTTTTACCAGGTAAAGCCGACCATCTTGCAAATGATTGGTGCTGTAGTGAGTTTGTTGGGCGTTGGCATTGTTCTCACGCGTGGCGACCTTGCGGCCTTGCTGTCCATGGAAATGGTGGTGGGTGATCTATTGATTATGTTGGCTACTATTCTCTGGGCTTTCTATAGCTGGATGTTAAGTCGTCCAGGTTCCAGTTCAGAACGTCAATGGCCGTGGGCAGAATTTTTGATGGCTCAAGTCACTATTGGTCTGTTGTGGACGGGATTGTTTGATGGCTTTGAAATTGCTACTGGACATGCATTTATCGATTTGAACTGGTGGACTGCATCACTCATTATTTTCGTGGCTATCGGACCATCTCTCATTGCTTATCGTTGCTGGGGTCTCGGTGTCAATGGAGCGGGACCTACGGTTGCAGCCTTTTTCGCCAATTTCATACCCTTGTTTACTGCCTTGTTGTCCGCTGCAATGCTAGGTGAACCTCCGCAGCTATTTCATGGGCTGGCATTTGCCTTGATTGTTGCGGGGATCGCGATATCCTCTAAAACTGGTAAAGAAATCCAGAAATAGGGCCAAAAATGCCCTTAAAAGCATGATTTTGGGCCTAAGCACCCAAAAAAGCCTTAAATCGGTATCATTTAGGGCTCATCACAGAAATCCCTAGGAAATTACTATGCCAGGCTTACTTCCCAACGTTGATCCAGATGGTTTACTAGAGTTCTCGGTTGTTTACACCGATCGCTCTTTAAATCACATGTCAGAAGAGTTCAAGCGCGTAATGGTAGATATCTCCAGCGTCTTGAAAGATGCTTACAACGCTAGTTCTGCTGTGATCGTTCCAGGTAGCGGCACTTTTGGTATGGAGGCAGTTGCCCGCCAATTTGCTAACAATGAAAAATGCTTGGTGTTACGCAATGGCTGGTTTAGTTATCGCTGGACACAGATTTTTGATTTGGCAAACATCACTAAAGATATCATGGTAATTAAAGGGCGCCAATTAGAAGATTCAGCTCAGGGCGTATTTGCTCCGGCTCCAATTGAAGAAGTAGTGGCTTTCATTAAAAAAGAAAAGCCAGCAGTGGTATTTGCGCCGCACGTAGAAACTTCTGCCGGCATCATTCTGCCGGATGACTACCTCAAGGCGGTGGGCGAGGCAGTCCGTTCTGTTAATGGCTTATTTGTATTGGATTGCATTGCCTCTGGTGCGATGTGGGTTGATATGAAAGCATGTAATGTGGATGTATTGATCACTGCACCTCAAAAAGGTTGGAGCAGCTCTCCATGTTGCGCTTTAATCGCTCTTGGCGATCGTGCACGCGAGCGTATTGATGCAACACAAAGCAGTAGCTTCTCCATGGATCTGAAAAAGTGGTTGCAGATTATGGAAGCCTACGAAAAGGGTGGTCACGTGTATCACACCACTATGGCTACGGATGCGCTTAAGGTACTGCGTAATGTCATGAAAGAGACTCAAGCACTCGGCTTTGCGGCATTAAAAGAAAAGCAGATTGAGTTAGGCACTAAAGTGCGCAATCTCTTGGTATCAAAGGGATATCACTCGGTTTCTGCCAAGGGCTTCCAGGCTCCTGGTGTAGTGGTGAGCTATACCAAAGATCCTGATATTCAATCTGGTAAGAAGTTTATTGCGCTGGGCTTACAGACTGCTGCTGGTGTGCCGCTCCAGTGTGACGAAAGACCGGACTTCCGCACTTTCCGTATCGGTTTATTTGGCTTAGAAAAATTAGCTCATGTTGACCGCACTGTTGGTCACCTTGAGGCTGCCTTAGAAAAAATTACCGAGACTGAAGCGCAGCCTGCTTAATCAACATTAGTAGTGCAGCGTTAAATAATAAAGGTCATCTTTTGATGGCCTTTGTTACATTTGCACACATCTCAGCCATGCCAGTCAAGGGTCCAGACTGTTCTAGGGTGTTGACCGAGTCGCCTTGGGGTTTGATGTAGATGCCACTTTGGAAATCGCTCATAAGAAGCCCTCTTAAAATGGGACATTAATATTAATTTTTTGAGTATTATTAAATCATCCACAAACTTTCTTGGAGAATTACATGATTTCTCGTTTTGCGCGCTTGAGCCTAGTCTCCCTTATTTCTGCTGCCATTGGTTTTTCTCCAATCTCAGTGATGGCCGCTGATCCGGCCCCAGCTCCAGCGGCTGCCCCAACAGCTGCGCCTGCAGCCGCTCCAGCTCCCGCTGCTGCTCCAGCTGAAAAGTCTGCTGAGAAGAAAGCAAAGAAAAAAGCGAAGAAAGAAAAGAAAGCTGAGAAAAAATCTAAAAAGAAATCTAAAAAGAAATCTAAGCCAGCAACTGACGCTGCTGTTCAGTAAAAACAGTAGGCCTACCTCTCTTAGTTGAGGGGTTCCGCACTATCTAAGTCATCAGATCTTTTTGGGTCTGGTGACTTTTTTGTTGGGGCATCATTACGAACGAGCAGCCACATCGCTGCCATCACCAAAGTCATGCCGCTAATTTGTATCCAAGTAATCGGCTCTGCCAGAATTAAATAACCCATAAAGATGGTAGAGACTGGCCCTAGTATTCCAGCCTGCGCAACTAATGGGGAGCCGATGCGATTAATGGCAATCATGATGAGTAGCATGGGGATCACAGTGCATAAGCTAGCGTTAAGCAGACTAAACCAATAGATCTGTGGCAACTGTTTGAAAATTGCTACCGGATTATGGATCGTTGACTGTGCAATGCTTAAGACGGCTGAAGCTGAACTGGCATACACCACGAGGCGCACACTGCCTATGCGCTTGACCATTTCGCCGGCGCCAATCATGTAAGCAGCATAGGAACAGGCGCTACCAAAGACAAGGGCCATACCAAGCCATGCATCAATGCCGGTAGAGCTAGCATCTTGAATAAAGACAATGAAGACGCCAATGTAACCTACCAACAGTGCATACCACTGTAATTGAGAGACGGGTTTTTTTAGGACAAAGTATGAGATCAATAAAACAATGGTTGGTGTGAGATAGAGAACAATGCGCTCCAAACCTACAGAGATGTATTGCAGACCCAAGAAGTCAATGTAGCTTGATAAAAAATAACCTAAGAAACCGAGGAAAAATAATTTACCGCGATCAAGCCAGGTAATTGGGCTCATGACTTTGCGGCGAGATTCCCACCAGAAGATTCCCCAGAAAAGCGGAAGAGCCATCAGCATACGTAAAGCTAAAAGAGTTTCAGCATTCGCGCCGTATTCAAAAGCTAGCTTAACCAGAATCGCTTTTCCTGAAAAAAGCATGGAACCCACTCCGGCCATCAAAATGCCATAGAGATAGCGTCGGTGATTGTGTGCTGCGCTTGCTGAGTGCATTGCTATTTATAACAGTTTATTGAGCAGAGATCGCATCTCTAAAATAGTTTCAGAGGGTGTGAGGCCAATGGGCCCAACTCCTTTACCAACCAAGCTATCGGCTGCACTGGCGTGAAGTTCGACCGCAATAGAGGTGGCTTGCCATAAATCTAATTGATGGCGAAGACCTTGTGCGGCGATAGCGGCAATACTACCCGTCAGAACATCTCCCATGCCTCCTGTGCCCATGCCGGGGTTGCCGGCTAGGCATTGCACTGGAGGATGTGTTGGTGAGGCGATGAGCGTATGTTGACCCTTGAGCACCACAATCGATTGTGTCAGCTCAACCAGTTTATCGATAGCATCCAAGCGATTGGTTTGCACGGCATCTGTTGAGATCTTTAAAAGCTTTGCTGCCTCACCAGGGTGGGGTGTGATGACAGAGTGTGCGGGAGCAATCTTATTGCGCTGTATTAAGCAAGCTAATAAGTCATCGGATTCGCTAATGAGATTGAGTGCATCGGCATCAATAACCAATGGATTTTTTGTAGTACTGAGAACTTCATAAAGATATTTCGAAGTTAGTTCGGACCTGCCCAGACCAGGGCCAATAGCAATCACGTCTGGCTGAGTAATCTCTAGCATCTCTTTGATATCAGTGCTAGCAAGGCGAATCATCAGCTCAGGCTGATTCTGATCAGCACGCGCTGAAGCGGGGTCCAGCATCTCGAGAATGGTCCAGCCTGCACCTAGATGTAAGCAGGCATTACCTGCTAAAAGCAAGGCACCCGCCATTCCGGGTGCGCCACCAATCAAAACCACTTTGCCGGCATCACCTTTGTGTTCTGCTGGCTTACGCTGAAGCATCTTCACTAGCTTTAACGAGTCTAAGGGAATTGGCTGGATGTTCATGTAAGTAGTATCGCCTGCAATGCAAAGGTCTTGAGCTAATTATAGGAAAGAGTATGCTAAAGGCATGAAGATTCAATTTCTGGGTGCAGCAGGCGAGGTAACGGGCTCACGCCATTCGGTTGAGGTGATGCTGTCCGGAGCACCGCGACATTTCATGGTTGATTATGGAATGTTTCAAGGTGGACGCGAGGCAACGAGTAAAAATCTTGAGTCCTTACCATTCTCCCCAAAAGATCTAGATTTTGTGGTGCTAACGCATGCTCACATTGATCACAGTGGCTTGTTGCCACGTTTATGTGCCCAAGGATTTTCTGGTCCCATCTACTGCACAAAAGCTAGCTTTGAATTACTCAAAATTCTATTGCTCGATAGCGCCCATTTGCAACGTGCCGATGTAGAGCGGGCAGAGAGAAAGATGAAAGCAGGGAAGTGGCGCGGTGAAATGCCAGTGGCTCTCTACTCAAGAGAAGAGGTTGAAACGACCTTAAACCAGTTTCAGCCGCTAGATTACGGCCAACTTACAGAATTGGCTCCAGGAATAGCTTTGGAATTTCATAATGCTGGGCATATATTGGGTTCTGCCATCGCTATCATCGATATCACAGAAGATAATGCCCAGAAAAAACGCTGCGTCTTCTCTGGGGATATTGGCATGAAAGGCAAGGTGTTGATGCCTGATCCTGATTTAATTAAAGATGCTGACGTTCTCGTAGTGGAATCCACTTATGGCGACCGACTCCATCGCAGCCTGCAGGATACTGAAGATGAGTTGGTTGAGGTGATATCGTCAACGATGGCTGCTCACGGTAATGTAGTGATCCCAGCTTTTGCAGTAGGACGTACCCAAGAAATTTTATTTATTTTGATGGACTTGGTGAGAAGGGGGCGCTTACCCCATTTAAGTATTTGGGTGGACTCGCCGATGGCTACTGCTGCTACCCATTTAACCCAACATTTTTTCTCGCAATTGGACGGTGAGTCCCAGGCAACTTTTGCTTGGTACAAGCAACATCCAGATGCTGTAGATCTTCGCTTTATTGCCGATGTCGAGGAGTCGAAGGCCCTCAACAAAATCAAGGGTGGCGCCATCATTATTTCTGCTAGCGGGATGTGTGACGCCGGACGTATTGTTCATCACTTGGCCGCTAATTTGCCACGCTCACAAAACGCTATTGTGATCACTGGCTTTCAAGCCTATGGCAGCCTTGGTAGGCGTTTGGTAGACAGGGTTCAAAAGGTGCGCTTGTTTGGTGAAGAGGTTCCAGTCAAGGCATCCATACACACGATTGGCGGCTTATCTGCACACGCAGATCAGGCTGGTTTGTTGGAATGGCTTCAAGGCTTTGAGCGACCACCAAGCACAGTCTTTGTTGTGCATGGTGAGCCAGAGTCATCCTCGGTATTGGCCGAGTGCATCAGAGATGAATTGCATTGGAATAACGTCATCATCCCGGAGCGTTTACATACGTATCAGTGTTAAATCACTCCGCAACTTTGGCGCCTTGAATATTGTGGCGTTGCATTGCCTCGGCAATAAATCCAGATTGCTTTAATTCTGTAATGAGACTACTTAAATAGGCAGTGGTCTTTTCATAATGCGCCCTTGCTTTTGGAATGCCAATCGCTTGGTTGATCACCATGAAGCGTCCAGGCAGCATGCGTAGACCCTCGTAGCGCTTTGCATCACTCTCTAATTGTTGTTTTACGCCTGCCGCGACATTGCCTTTGCCAGACATAAAGTCATCTACAACCGCTTGCGAGCTGGCGGCATGCAAGAGCTTGGCATTCTTAATCTCTCGCGTCAGGTAAAGATCGTAGGCGCTACCTTTACCAACCACGATCTCATTGCCGGCAACATCTACCTCTTCATTGGTCTTTAATGGGGATGCTGCTTTCACCATATACGCCCCCTCTATTTGAATATAGGGTGGGGTATAGCTAATATCTGCTCCGCGAACTGGATCAATCGCCACAAATACGAGGTCAATATTGCCTCCCTTAACGGCGTCCACGGTGGCCCCTGCAGTGTTGAACGGAATGAGCTCTACTGGCAATGAAATGCGTTTGCTAATTTCATTGGCGATATCAATAGTAACGCCATGTAATTTTTTTGTTACGGGGTCTTCATTGGCCAAAATAGGATTTCCTAAATTGATGCCAACACGCAGAGTGCCCGTTGGCGCAAAAGAGGAGAGCGAGGGAGAATCCATTGTATTCATAGTGAGAGATGGTTGGCTAATAGCCAACTCGGGCAAGCAAAGAAGTGCAAGAGAAATGACTAGCGGAGCTATTGGTCTCATCAAATTGTTGGGATAAAAAAACCGCGGCGGACCGCGGTTTTATATGCAAAAGCAGAAATTACTTCTTAGCGTCAGCTGCTGGTGCGGCTGCAGGAGCGGCAGGGGCTGCAGCTGGAGCATCTTTCTTGGCTTCTTCAATGTGTACAGCTTCTGCACCATGCTTTTCGCCACCCATATCAATGTCGCCATCGCCTTTGAGGAGTAAATAGGCTGTGGCACCAACTAATACTAGTACCATGATGATGATTGAACGGTTGCTCATTGCTTTTCCTTCGGTTTAGTTGAAATTACCGCAATATTAACTCGGGAAGTGCTCTGGGTAAATCCCAAAAAGCCCTAGAAGCCCATATCCTTGGCTAAACTAGGTGTTAACAC
>ERZ650311.1116-NODE-1116-length-14041-cov-4.792721_pt1 | contig 14041 bp, 14 predicted proteins | sample MGYA00376247_ERZ650311 | MGnify/ENA primary metagenome ERZ650311 (study PRJEB26733, sample SAMN07839324) | wastewater metagenome | biome: small river; feature: stream; material: water | place: USA: North Carolina | collected 2016-07-28 ... | reverse complement strand
GCACGCGCAGCTGTTGGCATTGGCTGGGTGCCGCAGGAGCGCAACATTTTCAAATCGCTCACCGTGGACGAAAACCTCACCGCTGTGGCACGCCCTGGTGCGTGGACTCCAGCGCGGGCGTATGACCTGTTTCCACGCTTGGCCGAACGCGCGAAAAGCCCCGGCACAAAACTCTCAGGCGGAGAGCAGCAAATGTTAGCGATTGCGCGGATTTTGCGGACGGGTGCACGCTTTTTGTTATTGGACGAACCAACCGAAGGTTTGGCCCCTGTCATTGTTGAACACATCGGCAGTGTATTGCGCGAACTCAAGCGACGAGGTTACACGATTCTTTTAGTTGAACAAAACCTAGAGTTTGCGATGGAAGTAGCGGATCGACATCACGTCGTGGAGCATGGCCAGGTTGTTGATTCATTTACCAACGATGAGCTGCTGAGCGATACCGATCAGCTGCAAATCTATCTGGGTGTTTGAAGCTATGGACGAAATATTTGGTATACCCTTTCCGGCCCTTGCTGGGCAACTCACCCTTGGAATGATAAATGGTGCGTTCTATGCAATGTTAAGTCTTGGATTGACAGTCATTTTTGGCATGCTGCGACTCATCAATTTCACGCACGGAGCACAGTTCACGATTGGTGCATTTGGTGCGTGGATGGTGATGCAGTATTTACACATTCCTTATTGGGGAGCTTTGATTCTTATTCCCCTCGTCGTGGCCGGTTTAGGTATTTTTCTAGAAGTTATTTTGCTGCGCAGGGTGTATCAGATGGATGAGCTTTTTCAGCTGTTACTGACCTTCGGATTAGCTTTGATTGTCGAAGGTTTGTTGTCAGTGGTTTACGGCTCTTCCGGTCTGCCTTATGACAACCCCATGCCGGGTGGTATGGACTTGGGTTTTATGTTTTTACCATATTACAGAGCCTGGATAGTCACAGCGTCTGTCTTAGCCTGTTTTGGAACTTGGTTTGCCATTGAACGAACACATTTGGGCGCGTACCTTCGAGCCGCCACAGAAAAACCACATTTGGTGCGCACGTTCGGAATCAACGTGCCTCGAATGATTACTCTTACGTATGGTTTCGGCGTAGCCTTGGCAGCGCTAGCTGGTGTACTTGCAGCACCAATGGATCAAGTCAAACCGGCTATGGGCTCTACCCTCATCATCACTGTTTTTGCCGTTGTGGTTATTGGGGGCATGGGATCGATTCTCGGCTCTGTGGTAACAGGCTTTGCGCTCGGCTTACTCGAAGCATTGACAAAGGTTTATTACCCGCCAGCTTCAAGCGTTGTGATTTTCTTGATCATGACCGTTGTACTCCTTTTCAAACCGGTTGGATTGTTCGGGAGACAACCATGAACTCGACCCAAAAAATACAGTCTCATATTGGCAGCATCAGACCTCGTCAAACACGTTTTTTCATTGGGGTTTTAGTAGTTCTGGCATTGGCTCCATTATTTGTCTACCCAATTTTTCTAACCAAATTGCTTTGCTTTGCATTGTTTGCCCTGGCATTCAATTTATTAATTGGGCAAACGGGATTATTGTCATTCGGGCATGCCATGTTTTTTGGTGGATCTGCTTACGTCACTGCCTACGCGTTAAAAATGTGGGCCTTACCAACTGAAGCCGCCATTCTTTTGGGCACTGCTTTTTCATCTATTCTGGGTTTGCTGGTTGGGTTGATTTCTATTCGTCGACAAGGCATTTACTTTGCCATGATCACATTAGCTTTAGCACAAATGTTTTTCTTTGTTTGTGTTGGACTTCCTGCAACAGGTGGTGATGATGGCATCAACGCAGTGCCACGACGTGCATTTTTTTCTGTAATTGAAATTGTAGATGACCGCAATTTGTATTACGTGGTACTTGCATTTTTTCTTGCATCTTTTTTATTGACTTATCGCGTGGTGCACTCTCCTTTTGGGCAAGTACTGCGCGCCATTCGTGATAACGAAGCACGTGCTGTTTCACTGGGCTATGAGGTGGGACGATACAAACTGATCGCTTTTGTATTGTCTGCTGCACTGGCAGGACTTGCTGGAGCGCTAAAGGTACTGGTTTTTAGGTTAGCCACTCTGGTTGATGTCTCTTGGGGTACCTCAGGTGAAGTGATCTTAATGGCATTAGTCGGCGGCATAGGTACCGTGATAGGTCCTCTGCTAGGTGCTGCTTTCATGCTGACGCTACAAAGCGCACTTCAAGGTCTTGCGCAGTGGATGCCTGTCGCACAAGGAACTGTGTTTGTTGTCACAGTTTTGTTACTGCCCAAAGGCATCGCAGGAACACTGGCTCAACTGCGTAGGCGTTCAAGCCAAGATCAAAAAGATGTGTCCGTAAATCAAGTCACGCCCCTGCATGCTAGCAGCCGCGCATATCGAGCATTGATAGATCAGGCGACTACGAAGACGTGACGAAACAGTCGCAATGCTGAACAAATTACATAACCTCAAGAAACATTGGAGATGATATGAAATGCGTACATTTAACAGGTTTTCGTTCTTTGCTGAACTTAGTAGAAAAACCAACGCCCATTCCTTCTGGGACTGAGATATTGTTAAAGGTGTTGGGCGCAGGCATGTGTCACAGCGATGCACATATTTGGGAAGGTCATTACGACTTAGGTGGCGGAAAGACAATCTCCATGGAGGAGCGCATTCGATTTCCTTTGGTAATGGGGCATGAAACAAGTGGCGAAGTCGTCGCAAAAGGCCCTCAAGCACAAGGAGCAAAGATCGGTGGAAAGTATGCGGTTTGCAGCTGGATTGGATGTGGTGAGTGTCACTACTGCTCAACAGGTGATGAACATTTCTGCGCAACACCCAGATTTTTAGGTGTCAATCGGGATGGGGGGTACGCTGACCATGTCCTGGTGCCCCACCCGCGCTACTTGGTTGACATTGGCGACTTGGACCCCATACTTGCAGCACCTCTGGTTTGCTCAGGTCTGACCACTTACAGTGCTTTGAAAAAAGCGGGACCTCAGCTGTACACCGAACGAATTGTGATTTTTGGTGCTGGTGGTTTAGGTCTGATGGCGCTTAACTTGCTTCGTATCTTGGGTGCACCAGGCGCTGTCATTCTCGAGCCTGATGCAGTCAAAAGAAATGCTGCACTTGAGGCTGGTGCCATTGCTGCTATTGATCCGCATGCAACAGATGCTGTTGCACAAGTTAGAGATGCACTGAAGCAACCGGTACGGTTCGTACTTGATTTAGTGGGCAGTGGTGAAAGCGCCACCCTTGGCTTCGAATTGTTAGATCGCGCAGGCAAGATGGTTGTTGTTGGTCTTTTTGGCGGTGCCATGCAATTGGCCGTTCCACTGTTGCCAATGCGGGCAGCCACTTTGCAGGGAAGTTACATCGGTAGCCCATCTGAATTGCGCGAACTCGTAGCGCTAGTGAAAGAACGTGGAGGTCTTGCAATGCCGATTGATCGACGTCCTTTGGCAGAAGCGAATCAAGCACTTGAAGACTTACGCGCAGGTCGTGTGGTCGGTCGCGTTGTACTTGTACCTTGAAATAATTAAAGGAGATGGCTTTGGCTTTACATCCTGTAGTACAAAAAATTCTCGAAAGCGCACAAGCGACAGGTCGACCTGCCCTCTCTGCTGGCACACCAGATCAAGCGCGTGCACAGGTTGCTGCGATGCGCACACCGCTTGGCCCAGGCCCAAAAGAAGTCAACATGATGAACTTATGGGTACCCACGCGTTCAGGAAAAATCCCTGCACGACTTTACAAACCCGAAAAATCACCCAAAGGTTTGGTGGTTTACCTGCATGGAGGCGGATGGGTTTGTGGTCAGCTTGATGATTTTGATGCCTTGTCGCGCAAGTTAGCGAAAGAAAGTGGGTGTGCGATTTTGCTAGTGGATTACCGACTTGCACCTGAGCACACCTTTCCCTCCGCATTGCACGATGTAGAGGATGCGATTGTTTGGGCCCACGGTAAAGGAATGGAATATTTTGAGCACAAGCTTCCACTTATTGTGGCGGGTGATAGTGCTGGCGCAAACCTTGGCATCGCAGCCATACAGGCATTGAATAAAAAAATCTCGATAGCACTTCAAGTTTGGTTTTATCCAGTCACCGATAGCGATATGAACCGTCCAAGCTATCAAAGATACAGCAAAGGTATGCCTCTGACCTGCGAAGACATGCGTTGGTTTTTTTCCCACTATGCCCCTAGTGAAATATGGTCTGACGCTCGCATTTCCATTTTGAATTCATCCACTTTGAAGGACTCGCCTTCCACCTGGGTTGCCACCGCGGAATATGACGTATTGCGTGACGAGGGTGAAGCTTACGCAAATCAACTCAAAGTACTGGGAGTAAATATTGAATTACATCGTGCAAATGGTTTAACGCACGGATTTGCTCGGCTATTCAATATCGTGGACACAGCATGTGAGTTGGTCGAAAAAGCAGCCGCGGCCATGTCAAATGCGTGCGAGACGAAAACGTCTGGCAACTAACCGAAGAATTTAGTTTCATTACGAAAGTTTTGCATGACATTACAAAAGAAATCTGAACCAGATTGTTCTACTTCAACGGATTATGACGTTGTTGTTGTGGGGGCAGGATTTGCCGGACTATATCTATTACACCGCTTGCGACGTCTGGGTATGCGCGTCAAGGTACTTGAAGCAGGCGATGACGTAGGCGGGACTTGGTACTGGAATCGTTACCTTGGCGCACGCTGTGATGTTGAAAGTATCGAATACTCCTACTCATTTTCGGAAGAACTTCAACAAGAATGGCAATGGAGCGAACGCTATGCCAGCCAACCTGAAATTTTACGATACATCCATCACGTAGCAGATCGTTTCGACTTACGTCGAGATGTAATATTAAACACGCGCATTGCAAAAGCAAAATTTTATCCCGATAGCGAGCAATGGCGTATTGATACTCAAGACGAAAAAAGAATAACGTCAAAGTTTTTCATTATGGCGTCTGGCAATTTATCAGAAGCACGCCTGCCAGATATACCAGGAATCAAAGATTTTCATGGTAAATGTTTTCATACCAGTGCATGGCCCAAAGAGCCCGTGGATTTCAATGGCCTGCGCGTTGGGATCATCGGCACAGGCTCGACCGGAATTCAGGTCATACCAAGAGTGGCTGAACAAGCAAAACATCTTTATGTATTTCAACGCACTGCCAACTACAGCATTCCCTTACGCAATGGTCCGCAGGATAAAGAAGTCGAACAAGATGTGAAATTGCGCTACGCACAATTGCGTAAACAAGCTAGAGAAAGTCCTTCCGGAGTTGCCGGATTTAATGTACCGACCCAATCTGCACTTGATGTTTCAGCAGAGCAAAGAGAGGCCGCTTACCAGCTGCGTTGGGATTGGGGTGGTATTGGTCTTACACGTTCATTCAACGATATTCTCTTCAACAAAGAAGCCAATAAAACAGCATCAGATTTTGTAGTGAGAAAGATGCGTGAAATAGTACGCGACCCCAAAGTTGCAGACTTACTTACGCCAATCTATCCAATTGGGACAAAGCGTCTTTGTGCAGATACTGGTTATTACCAAACTTTCAATCGCGACAACGTTACGTTAGTAGACATTAGAAACAGTCCACTTGAATCTATTCGCGGCAACACGTTATACACAAAAGAAAATCATTACGAAATAGACGCTTTGATTTTAGCCACTGGATTTGATGCCATGACGGGCGCTTTGATGGCTGTTGATATTGGCGTAGAAAATGGCCCTTCACTTCGCGATTTGTGGGTCGATGGACCGAAGGCGTATTTGGGTCTCATGGTGGCAGGCTTGCCCAATTTTTTCATGGTTACCGGGCCGGGCAGTCCATCAGTACTAAGTAATGTGGTTGTTTCAATCGAGCAGCACGTTGATTTCATCACAGACTGCTTAACTTACATGAGTAAGCGAGGACTGTCTCGGATTGATGCAAACCTTCAGGCTCAAAACGATTGGACGCAACACGTTACTGATCTAGCAAGTAAATCTCTACTTGCAACAGCAGCATCTTGGTACACGGGCGCCAATGTTCCAGGTAAACCACGTATTTTCATGCCTTATATGGGCGGTGTTGGTGTTTTCCGTGCCCACTGCGAAGAAGTTGCTAGCCAGGGCTATACGGGGTTTTCATTTAGTAAAGCAAAGACAGATTTAATCAAAAAAACAGCATCCTCACAAAAGGAGTAACAACATGGCAGGATTATGGTTTGAAGAGTTTGTTGTCAACCAAGTGTTTGAACATGAAATTCGCCGAACGGTGACTGAAGCAGACAACATGTGGTTTAGTAACGCAACATACAACCCCGCGGCAATCCACATTGATGCGGAATACTGTAAAAGTACCGAGTTCGGTAAACCACTGATGAACAGCGTTTTTTCATTGGGATTAGTGATTGGTCTTTCGGTTCAAGACACCACTCTAGGTACAACGATAGCAAACTTAGGGATGAGTGAAGTTCGCTTTCCTCATCCTGTGTTTGCGGGTGACACTTTGCGTTCACGCACTACCGTTTTAGATGTCCGAAAAAGTCAGTCGCGACCTAATGCGGGTATCGTTACTTTTTTGCATCAGGGACTGAAGCAAACAGGCGAAGAGGTAGTCACGTGCAAACGCCAAGCATTGATGTTGCGAAAACCGGAGGTCAAATGAAGCCATTGCGATCAATGCTATTCGTTCCAGCAGACAACGACCGAAAGCTAGAAAAAGGATTGACCAGTGGTGCTGATGCAATCATTCTTGATCTAGAAGATGCTGTAGCTCCCAGCAGAAAAAAAATTGCCCGAGAAGCCGCAGCAACCTATATTCAAACCCATTCAATCGCAACAACACCACAACTGTACGTTCGCATCAACCCATTGGATAGCGGCCTAGCTCTTCTCGACCTAGCGTCTGTTCTTGTTCACGGTTTGGCAGGCATCATGCTTCCTAAGACCACCAGTGCAGCAGATGTTATTCGTCTTGGATATTTTCTTGATGCATTAGAGGTTAGAGCGGAGATGACCGCTGGACACGTTAGTGTTATACCTGTAGCCACGGAAACAGCTCCAGCAATGTTAAACATGGGCACATTCGCTGGTGTCATTCCTCGTCTTTCAGGCATCACTTGGGGGGCTGAAGATCTTTCAGCCGCAATTGGCGCGATAGCAAATCGCGAAGAAAACGGTCAACTATCCCCTTTGTATGAATGGGCCGGTTCGCTTTGTTTGTGTGCAGCCGCTGCAGCGGGTGTCCCTGCAATCGATACGCTTTACGCCAACTACAAAGATGACTCCGGATTGGCAACTTCTTGTGCGCAATCACGACGAAGAGGGTTTCGCGGTCGTATTGCAATCCACCCGGCACAAGTTCACACAATCAATAAAGCATTTACCCCTAGTCAGAAAGAACGGGAACATGCTCAACGCATCGTTGACGCATTTACCGCACAACCAGACGCTGGCACGGTAGGAATCGATGGATTGATGTATGACATTCCGCACCTAAAGCAAGCACGTCAGACACTGCAACTCGCCACATAACCCAATTCAACAAGAAAGTAAGTACCATGGATTTCTCAATCAGCGACGATCATCAGGCCATTCGAAATGGCGTCGCACAGGTTGTCAAACGGTTTGATGATGATTACTGGTTAGCCCGCGATGAGGATGGAAAATTCCCATTCGAATTTCATCACGCAATGGCTGAGGCTGGCTGGCTTGGCATCACTATGCCCCCTGAATTTGGTGGCTCCGGACTGGGGGTCACGGAGGCTGCGATCATGATGAACGAAGTTGCCAGCCACGGTGGTGGTATGGCAGCTACATCTGCTGTACACATTAATTTGTTTGGCCCCCACCCCATACTTGTTTTCGGGTCAAAAGATCAAAAGCAACGCTGGATTCCCAAACTGGTCACCGGTGAGGACCAATGCTGCTTTGGGTTTACAGAACCCGATGCAGGACTTAACACCACTGCCATCAAAACCTTTGCTCAAAAAGTACCAGGAGGTTATTTAGTAAACGGCCAAAAAGTATGGACATCTACTGGGCAAGTTGCTAACAAAATCATGCTGTTGACTCGAACGACAAAGCTAGATGACTGTGCAAGGCCTACAGATGGCATTACCATCTTTTACACTGACCTTGATCGTACAAAAATTGATGTACACCTGATTCCCAAAATGGGCAGAAAATCAGTGGACTCCAATGCAATCTTTATCGACGGATTGTTCGTTCCAGACAGCGATCGGATTGGGGAAGAAGGTAAAGGCTTTGGATACATCATGCACAGCCTTAATCCTGAACGTATTCTCATTGCGGCAGAAGCAATTGGTATTGGCCAGGACGCGTTAGGACGAGCTGCAAAATATGCTCGTGAACGTGTGGTTTTCGGACGACCAATTGGTCAAAACCAAGGTATTCAACATCCTTTGGCAGAGAGGTGGATGGCATTGGAAGCCGCTTGGACAATGACTATGAAAGCGGCTTGGCTTTATGACGCTCAGTTGCAATGCGGGGCACAAGCCAATACAGCCAAATTTCTAGGAGCGCGCGCGGGGCATGAAGCCGCACAACAAGCTGTTTTTACCCATGGCGGTTTTGGCTACGCCAAGGAATATCACGTTGAACGTCTTTATCGCGAAGCCACCTTGACGCGGATTGCACCAATCACCGAACAGCTGATTCTGTCGTTCATCGCAGAAAAAGTACTAGACCAGCCCAAATCGTATTGACATATGAAGCAAGCACTTAACCGACAGGTGTGTCTGATTGCCAGGCCCATCGGCATTCCTCAAGCATCGGATTTTGAAATTCGCACAACCCCTGTTTCTGATTTACAAGATGGACAAATATGCGTTCGCAACGTCTACCTTTCGGTAGAACCAGCGATGCGTGGCTGGGTCAATGCCTTAGGAAACTATAGTGAACCCGTTGCTATTGGATCTGTCATGCGGTCTTTTGCTGTGGGGATCGTAGAAGCTTCGCGATCAATCAATTTTCCTGTTAACAGTTGGGTTACTGGTCTATTTGGTTGGCAAGAATATGCAGTCGTAGATGCAGATAAAGTTGACCGCATCATCACAGAATCTGACTTGCCACCGTCCACAGCCCTTGGGGTTTTGGGCATCAACGGTATCACGGCACATTACGGATTACTCAAAATAGGTGAACCCCAAGCAGGTGAAACCGTTGTAGTTTCAACAGCCGCAGGTGCAGTTGGTTCATGTGTGGGGCAAATTGCCAAACTTAAGAACTGTCGAACTATAGGTATCACGGGTGGTGAAAAAAAGCGCAAACTTTGTCTTGATCATTTTGGTTTTGACGAAGCCGTGGACTATAAAGCTACCGATTTTCATCAAAAATTATCTGAAGCATGCGCGGGCGGGGTGGATGTCTATTTTGACAATACGTCTGGGGAGATCAGTGATGCGGTTTTTTCACATTTGAATATAGGCGCACGCGTAATCATTTGTGGTACCGCCAGCGTCTCAAACTGGAACCCTCCTCCTCAAGGGCCACGCATAGAACGCCAACTCCTGGTAAAACGCGCTCGCATGCAAGGTTTTGTTATTTTTGATCACCGCGATTACGAAGCAAGCGCACGCCAAGATCTCGCTAAATGGCTTCGTAATGGTGACATTCGGTACCAAGAGGACATTCTGGTAGGAATTGAGCAAGCACCTGATGCCATTGCAGGCCTATACCGAGGCGACAACTTAGGTAAGCGATTGATTCGAATTTCCAATTTTTGAACCGTTCTAATCCACTTTCAAATATGCAGAAAAAAAACAAAGTCATCATCAGTTGCGCAGTGACAGGGGCCATTCATACACCGTCTATGTCTCCTTATTTACCAGTTACAGCAGACGAAATTGCTGATGCATCCATTGCAGCAGCTCAAGCTGGTGCCGCAATCATTCATTTGCATGCGCGCGACCCAATCACAGGAAAACCAGATCAGCGACCAGAAGCATTTTTGCCCTTCTTGAAACGCATCAAAAATGAATCGCACGCCATCGTCAATTTAACAACAGGTGGCTCACCTTACATGACGGTACATGAACGAATGCAGCCGGCTAAGGTACTCAAACCGGAAATCGCATCAATGAACATGGGAACAATGAATTTTGGACTGTTCCCGATGTTGCAACGTTTCAAAGAATTCAAACATGATTGGGAAAGACCTTATTTAGAAGGCAGTAAAGATTTGATTTTTCGCAATACATATGGTGATCTAGAAACTGTTTTTACTGAGCTTGGCCCAAATAAAACAAGGTATGAGTTCGAATGCTACGACACATCACATTTGTACAACCTTGCACATTTTGTTGATCGTGGCCTTGTGAAGCCCCCCTTTTTCATACAAACCGTGTTTGGTATTTTGGGTGGCATTGGAAGCCATCCTGACGACGTCATGCACATGAAGCGTACGGCAGATCGATTGTTTGGCGATCGGTATCGTTGGTCAGTGCTCGGAGCAGGACGTTCACAAATGTCCGTTGCAGCCATGGCTGCATCTATGGGCGGAAATGTCAGGGTTGGATTGGAAGACAGTCTTTGGATCGGCCCGGGCAAGCTGGCCGAATCAAACGCTCAACAAGTCAGTCAGGTAAAGGGCATTTTGGAAGGGCTTGGTCTAGCGATAGCGACACCAGCAGAAGCCCGAGACATCCTAGAACTAAAAGGCATCGATCATGTCGCCTATTGAACAGGGAAACCAATCGGGTAGCTCATTTAGGAAATCATCAGCGGATAATCTATCCATGTCTTCTAAGGTAATTTTGACTGGTTTGAAGCGTAAATGTTCGGGGGATATCATGCATTCATTTTCTAAATTTGTGGGGTTTGCAGTTCTGTGTGTCGGCATCTCAACTTCACAAGCACAAACATGGCCTGCAAAACCCATACGACTTATCGTTCCATACGCAGTAGGACAAGGAACCGATATTGCAGCTCGCTATATGGCAGAAGAAATTGCCAAAGAAATCAAACAACCTTTCATTATTGACAATCGCCCGGGCGCAGGAGGTAATGTAGGAACGCAATTGGCTGCACGCTCTACCCCGGACGGCTACACCTTGTTGGTTGGGACAAACGCCACGCATGCTGCAAACTCTTTCTTGTTCTCAAATCCTGGCTACGACCCTCAGGTTGATTTCGAACCTATTGCCATGCTTGGTATTCTTCCACTGGTTTATGTCACACAACCGAGCAACTCTCTCTCTAACATGGCAGAACTCATCCGTGCAGCACGAGCCAAGCCGAACAAACTCAACGTAGCCACCTCAACAACCACATGCCGAATGGCGCATGAGCTCTTTAATGCACGCGCTGAAGCTCAATTATTTCCTATTGATTACAAAGGAAGCGCCCAGGCTTTGACGGCATTGATTGGCGGACAAGTTGAGTTCATGGTCGACACCATCACCTCACTGCGTGGTGCTATTGCCAACCATCAAGTGAAGCCACTCGGTGTAACTTCCATACGTTCAAGTAAATTACTGCCTGGTGTTAAGTCATTATCAGAACAAGGTATCACCGGTTATGAACTTGTTGGTTGGACCGTCTTCTATGCCCCAAAAGGAACCCCTGTTGAGATTCAAAAGACCTTATCGGCGGTTATAAGTAAAACGCTCTCCCGTCCAGAGGTTCAAGAAAAACTTCTCCAGATGGGTATTGAACCTGAAATCAAATCCCGAGAAGAACTAAAAATATTCACAGAGACTGAAAAGGAAAAGTGGGGAAAACTTATTCATTCTGCTAGATTGAAACCGCTCAGCTGAGATTTGATAAAAAAACTTGTTCTCTAACATGCAACACATATTCATAGGGTGTGCAGCAGGTGGTTCAGGTGATCGAACCGACGCAGCTCTTCCTGTGGTCCAGACCCTAATTCGTAAAGGTCAGCCGGCAGCGTTGATTTTTGAAAATCTGGCGGAACGCACATTGGCCTTTGCGCAATTAGCAAAGCAGGCCAATCCACTGGCTGGCTATGAGCCCTTGTTGGAAGCACAACTGCGCCCTGTTTTAGCAGACTGCTTGGGATATGGAATTACCATTGTTAGCAATTTAGGTGCAGCAAACCCCAGGGGAGCAGCCTTGCATATACATCGGTTGGCAAAAGAGCTTGGACTTCTTTCACCACGTATTGCAGTCATTGAAGGTGATGACCTTTGCGGTGAATTCGGTAAATCAGTACTCAATTCAGTTTTGCCAGAAAACGAGGATGCTCACACAATTGTTAGTGCGAACGTTTATCAAGGTGCATTTGAAATTGCTGACGCTATAAGGGCTGGAGCACAAATTGTCATCGCTGGTCGTGTAGCAGATCCATCACTTGTCCTTGGACCGGCCATTGCCCACTATGGGTGGGCTAGAGAAGATTGGTCTTGCTTAGCTGGCGGCACAATGGCTGGACACTTATTGGAATGTGGTGCTCAGGTGACAGGCGGATACTTTGCTGATCCAGGATTCAAAGATGTTCCTGATTTAGCGCATGTGGGCTACCCCATAGTTGAAATTTTTCCCGACGGGACCTGTGTCATAGGAAAGGCTGATCACACCGGTGGTTTGGTAGACGAACGTACCGTCAAAGAACAGCTGCTTTATGAAATCCATGATCCAGAAGCTTATCTCACACCAGACGTGATCGCAGATATTTCACATGCTACTGTCTCTGAAATTGCACCTAATTTAGTGCGTTTGACTGGTGTACGTGGCCATCAGCGTCCGGAGACGCTAAAAGCTCTTATTTTTTTCTCCGGCGGTTGGTTAGGAGAGGGAGAAATTTCTTACGCCGGCCCCAATGCAGAATCGCGAGCACGTTTGGCAATGGATGTTATTCGGACACGCATGGGAGCAACATTTAATTTGAGATTTGACTTAATTGGACTTGTGAGTGTTTTTGCAGACGATTCTGGAAAAGTGCTTTCACAATTTGAACCTACCAAATGTGAAGATATAAGATTGCGTGTCGCAGGAATACATGCCAACGAGTTAGAAATTGATAGGTTGTTGCGTGAAGTTACCGCCCTTTGGCTATGCGGGCCTGCTGGTGGGGGTGGCGTACGAACATCGAAAAGGCAGCGATTGCGCAATCAAACATGCCTCATACCTAGAGAGCTAGTACCAGCAAGTTTTTCATTTCTGGATAACTAGCCGATGACAAAATCGAAAAACAATTCAATGATAGTTAGAGTTCACGACTTAGCGCACGCCCGGTCTGGTGATAAAGGAAACCACTCAAACATTGCTCTATTTGCTTACCAACCTGAGAATTACTCAATACTAGTCGAACAACTGACAGAGATTTTTGTTGCTAATGTTTTTTCAAGTCGCCAACCAACAGAAGTTAGACGCTTTCTGTTGCCAAAACTCAACGGTATGAATTTTTTACTTAAAGATATTTTAGATGGAGGGGTCAATGAATCTATGAATCTCGACACTCATGGAAAAACACTGTCTTTTTTACTTTTATCGCTTGAAATTGACGTTCCAAAATCAACGATTGTTCATGATCAAAAACAGTTTTCTGTTAATCCGTAGGTCCCTGGTTCGAGCCCAGGTTGAGCAGCCAAAACACAAAAGCCCCATGCAGAAATGCTTGGGGCTTTTTCTTTGCATAGCTTGCCAACCATTACCTCTGACAAGCCAAGCTTCTTGGCTACATGTGTCTTTGGCTTAGACCAAACAAGTTCATAGAACTCTTCTCGAGTCAGATTACTTGTCATTGTTTGATTCCTTAAACGCACTGAAAATTCGTTCAATAATTGATTTCCTCCTATAAATCAATAAGTTACAAGGAGTCGAACCTAAGTGTAGAAGTAGTGTGGAAGAAATCAATCAAAACTGCTTATTAATTAAGCAAATTACGGCAAAAAATGAGGCAAAAACAAACGACAAAATGTAGTCACTAAGTCTGTTATCTATGGCCTACTAACGGCCGAAATAAAAGACATTAAATAAGCGTAAAAGCTTCAAAAAGACAAGAAAAAAGCCACTTAAAAAGTGGCTTTTTGTTTGGTGGGCCCACCAGGACTTGAACCTGGGACCAAAGGATTA
>ERZ650311.1115-NODE-1115-length-14043-cov-5.801830_pt1 | contig 14043 bp, 21 predicted proteins | sample MGYA00376247_ERZ650311 | MGnify/ENA primary metagenome ERZ650311 (study PRJEB26733, sample SAMN07839324) | wastewater metagenome | biome: small river; feature: stream; material: water | place: USA: North Carolina | collected 2016-07-28 ... | reverse complement strand
ACGCCCTCAAGGCGCAGATCGAGAAGTCGGGTCGCCCGGTGACCGACGACATGCTCGGCCAGCTCAAGGAAGAGGTGATTGCCCGCGAAGTCTTCATGCAGGAAGCCCGCAAGCGTGGCCTGGACGCCTCCGACGAATACAAGAACCAGCTCGAACTGGCCCGCCAGACCATTCTGATCCGTGAACTCTTCGCCGACTTCCAGAAGAAGAACCCCGTCACCGACGCCGAAGTCCAGGCCGAGTACGACAAGTTCGTCAAGGAAAATGGCGGCAAGGAATACCGCGCCCGCCACATCCTGGTCGAGTCCGAGGACCAGGCCAAAGCCCTGATCGCCGACATCCAGAAGAGCGGCAAGTTCGAAGAACTGGCCAAAAAACACTCCAAGGATCCGGGCTCCGGCGCCAACGGCGGCGATCTGGACTGGGCCGGTGCCAGCAGCTATGTGGCCGAGTTTTCCGACGCCATGGTCAAGCTGGGCAAGGGCGAGATGACCGCCGCTCCGGTCAAGAGCCAGTTTGGCTGGCACATCATCCGCGTGGACGACGTGCGCGACGCCCAGCTGCCCAAGCTCGAAGAAGTCAAACCCCAGATCGCCCAGCAGCTGCAGCAGCAGAAGATGGGCAAGTTCCAGGAAGACCTGCGCACCAAGGCCCGCATCCAGTAATCGGATCGGCTCCCTTACTAAAAACGCGGCCTTGTGCCGCGTTTTTTGCTTCTTGGGATAATGCAGGGCGTGTTCACACTTTTTTTGCCAGATGCGTTGCGAGTCAAAAAAGCCTTGGACAAGACGCGTCATGGCAGCCGGGGTGAACCCCGGCAAGATGGCGCAACGCAGTCCAAGGCTTTTTTCAACTGGTTCGCACTGGTAAAAACAGTGTGAACACGCCCTGACCCCATGCTTCCCCACCAGATCGAACTGCTCTCCCCGGCACGCACTTTTGACATCGGCATCGAGGCCGTCAACCACGGCGCCGACGCCGTCTACATCGGCGGCCCGGGCTTCGGCGCCGGCCGGGGCCCGCAGCGCCCCCAGCGCCGCCGCCGCGGCGACGTCCTCGAAGAGAACGGGCCCGACCTGGAGGCGACGAGCCGCCGCCCGCCCTGCCGCCAATGCCGCCTCGGGCTCCATCGGGCCGGCCTAGACGGCCTTCACGACGTAGACGGTGCCCGACTCGATGAGCCCGTCGAGCAGATCGCCCAGCGGGGTTCCGGTCGGGGTGCCCGCTCCGATCGGAGCGCCGAGGGCCCGATAGCGGTCGGCGGCCCCGGTGGTCGTGGCGGCCTGGAACTCGAGGCCCACGCCCCACTCCCCGGTCTCGGCGTAGATCCAGCCGTAGTCGCGGAGCGCAACGGCGATCATGCGCACGAAGGCGCGGGTGGGGCCGACGTAGCCACGACGGTCGAGCCAGGCGTCAATCTGGGCGTCGGTGATGCGCAGGGCGTAGCGGATTCCGGTGGGGTTCGCGTCGCTGATGGGGAACTGGTTGGCCGGGGCCACGGGGCGCTTCGATCCGTCGGGGCGGTTGGCGTACTCAGCCTTGCGGGCGGGGGGCAGGTAGAACACCTTGGTGGTGCCGGCGGCCGGGTCAAGGTTCGTCGACGGGGCTGCGGCCAGCGGGCCGGCCATCGGGTTGCCCATCACCGCGGCCAGGGCGTGGCGGATCTCGCCCGCCTCGAGCTCGTCGAGGGTGACAGTGAGGGCCGCCTTGTTGATGCCCATGCCGCGGCCGTCGACGGTCTCGGTGGTGGTGAAGATGTCGGTCGTGTGGAAGCAGGTGCCGGCGCCGATCCACCCGGGGTCGCCGACGACGAACCCGGCCTTGGCGTTGGGCCCGCCGAGCCAGCGGAACGTGTTGATGGGCAGCCAGGGCAGGACCGGCCAGTCGATGCACTCGACGTGAGGGGCGGCGGTCTGCCACAGCTCCCAGGTCTCGCCCGTCCGGTCGTCGATGATGACCAGGCAGCGGTCGGAGCCCTCGGGGAGCTGGAGGGCCCACTTCGGGTTCCAGGGGATGGCGGTCCCGATCGCCACGTTGCCAAGCCCGGACCGGATCGACTGGCCGTAGGTGGTCTGCGCCACCCGCACCGTGGTCCGCTTGCCGGCCGCGTCGACCGCCTCCGCGGCGTCGACGATGGCTACCGAGTAGGCGGCGATCTTCGGCTGCATCTTGCCCTGAGCCGACGGGGTGCGGCCGTAGGCGCCAAGGTGGAAGCGCCGGACGTAGTCGCCCATCCCCACCGCTTCACCCAGCTCGGCCGCCGTGCGGTTCCACGAGACGGTGTCGGCGAAGAACCGCATGGTCACTTCCTAGGTGAGGGGGAACCCGGCGGGCCCGGGCGGGTGGCCGGCGGCGGCCAGGATCTTCTGGGGGTCGCCGCCGTTGTCGCGCACCCAGTCCTGGAGGGCCAGGAAGGCCCGGTTGAGGACCGTCATCTCTGAGCGGGTCTCGGCGAGCTGCGTGTTCTGGAGCGCGATGGTGCGCTGCTGCTCGGCGATGGTCTGCTGCTGGGTGGCGATGGTCTGGCGGGCCGCCCCCACCTCCGACGACAGGTGGGCCACCTCCTCACGTAGCGGTCCCATCAACCCCTCGACGGTCTCCACCGCGGCTCGCGACAGCTGGGCTTCGGACTCCACGTCGATGCGTCGGGCCTCGGCCCGCACCTTGGGCCGCCCGATGAGCGCGCCGACGATCCCGCCGAGCCCCCCGACGCCGACCAGGCCGGTGACGATCTCCGCGGTGTTCACGAGCTCGCCTTAGCGTGCACGAGGTAGCGCAGCCCGTCCCAGGCCTTCCGGTCGATCCGGCCCGTCTGAGGCTGGCCCGCCTTGCCCTGCACCCACCGCACCGTGGCCGCTGTGTCCGGACCGAACGTCCCGTCGACGGGATCCGATCCACCCTGGCACCACCGGAAGGTTCCTTGCCAGGCCCGCACCCAGTCCCCGATGGCGCCCTCGTCGAGAGTCGGCAGCAGGTCGGGGTGCTGGTCGTAGATGCCGGCGAACCAGAAGGCCAGTCGGGCCGGCTCGTCGCCGACGAAGATCGGGTCGCGCACCACATTGGGGGCGTACTGGGGACGGGCCACGCCAACCACCTGCGAGAGGGGCCGCGTCTTTTCCTGCACCTCGCCGCCCGTGCGCGACCCAGACGCGTTGGTGTTGCCGTCGACCGAGTCCACCACCCAGCGGCCACGGCGCTTGTAGGGCACGCTGGTGGCGATGCCGGTGTGGTTCGTGAACCCGCCCCGCCGACCGAGTTTGAAGAACAAGATGTCGCCGGGGGCGATGGCCGTCTTGGCCACGGTGCGCCGCATTCGCCGCCAACCACTGAGTGCCATGGCGCAGCTGGCGTAGCCGTCGATGGCGTGGCGGGGATCGAGGCCGATCTGGGCCAGGCACCAGGCGACAAAGATCGAGCACCAGGCCACGCCCTGGAAGCCGAACCACTGGCCGTAGGGGGTGCGGTTCGAGCCACGCGGCGACTCGTGGACCCCGCGTTGGGAGCGGGCAACCTCCACCAGCTGGTCGGGGGTGCTCATGGTGCCGTGTCGAGGTTGCCCAGCTCGTCGACCCCGCCGTCGACGAGCGATGCGGTGCCCGGCTGGCCGAGGCGCTTGGCGATCATCCCCTTGGCGACGGCGGCAGCTGCGGCTGCCCCGCCCATGGCGGCGGCGTGCAGGGTGGAGACGTCGAGGTTGAACACGGGCGCGACGAGGAGGACCCCGAGGAACGCTTCGACGAAGGTCAGCCCGACGCGTTCAGCCAGGTCGACCAGGAAGGACACGTCGCCCTACTTGGCGGGCTTCTTGGCCGCGGCCTTGGCCGGGGCCTTCTTGGCGGGGGCCTTGGCCGGCGCCTTCGGAGCTTCGGCGCCCTCCTCGAGGACCTCGCCGCCTGGGTCGCGTGGCACGACTCGGTAGCCGGTGAACCGGCCCGACTCGGCGAACACCTCTTCCACGCGCCCGCGTCCCCGGGCGGCGTCACGGGCGTCCTGGTGGGCGTTGGGATGATCGTCGTCGGCGGGGAAGAAGTCGTCGTCACTCATGGTGGCTCCGTTCAGGTCAGGTCGATGGTGCAGGAGGCCCCGAAGGCGACCGGGGCGGCGGCACGGACGAGATCGTTGGTGGCGATCACCCACGTTGCCTCGGCGGTGACGTAGAGGTCGTTGAGGAACACGTCGAAGTCGTCGCCGGGGCGGTCGGTGGTCACGATCGTGGGCGTGCGGGCGCCGACGAGGTGGCCGAAGATGTAGCCGGTGAGCGAGGTGGGCGCAGCCGTCTGGTCGGCGAACTCGGCGAGAGGCGTGGCCCCTGGCGCGTAGACGATGCGCGTCCCGTAGGGCGTCTGCTCGCCGGCCAGTCCGACGTCGGCCATGAGGGCCGACGCGTAGGGGGGCAGGACGAGGGCCGCCCGGCTCGCCACGAAGGACGAGGCCATCCGCTCCAGGAGAGCCACGGCCGACGGCATGGTGTCGGCGCCCGGCGTCAGGGTCACCAGGGGGGCGGCGCCGAAGAAGTTGGCGGCCACGAAGAACTCAGCCGCGTCCTCGAAGGAGCGAACCGTCCGCGCTCGGGCTTCGCCGTAGGAGCATTCGCCGGCCGAGAACTTCCGGCGCAAGACGCCGTTGTAGACGACGGCCTGATCCCCTTGGGGGAACGACGGCATGGGGGTCTTGGCCGCGTCGAGCACGAAGGTCTCGAGCGGGTACGGCTCGTTGCCAGCGACGAAGCGGGCTCCGTCACGGGCACGCTCGGCCTCGGCGGCGGGGATGGACCAGTCGACCAGCTCCATGAACCCGGGACGGCGGTCCCGGGTGGGCACCGGGGTCAGGTTCGGCAGGCTGTCGTTGTGCGCCATCGTGGTGTCTCCTCATGCAGATCGGGCCGGGGCGCTGGCCCCGGCCCGATGCGTGCGTGGTCTGGGCCGAGTGGCCTGGGGTCAGGCCGCCGGCTTGACCCGGTCGTAGCCGGTGACGTCGACGGTGACGGTGACCTTGCGGCTCTCGGGGCCCATCTTCATGATGGAGAGGAACTGCTCGGTCCACAGCGCCGTGTAGTCGTTGGTCTCGTTGAGCGTCGAGTCCCGGTGCAGGCCCAGGTCGAGCGTGCTGCCCTTGCCCTGCACCCACTGACCCACCGGGTACAACAGGAAGGTGAGGTCGGCCGTGGCCGCCGTGGCCTCGTAGACCTTGGTGGTCGCGATCAGCGGCAGCCAGTCGTAGACGAACTGGGGCCGGATGTTGCGCAGCGTGAACCACGACATGATGTCGGCGTCGGAGACGTCGAGCAGGTGCTGGCCGTTCTGGCGGCTCAGGTCCGAGCGGATGGCCTCCTTGGCCCAGAACGGGAACACCGCCTCGAGCACGGTGCCCATCGCCATCCGGTACTTCTGGCGGATGAGGGCGCCCTGGAGCGACACGGCGTCGAGCACGGTGGCGGCGAGGCCGCCCGTGGCGAAGCCCGTCGTCAGGTTCACCGCGGTGGACGCCGCGGCGATGGCCGTGAGCTGGATCCGGTTGATCTCGTGCTCGTGGGCGATCGGCGCCAGGCGCAGCCAGCGGGCCGTCAGCTCGGGGAACGACTTGGAGGCCAGGTTGCCGTGGTCGAGGGCGACGCCGTAGGCGGCGAGGCGCACGTCGGTCCACGACGGAGCGGGGATCTTGTACCGCGTCTTGGTCGTGCCGTTGGGGTTGGCGTCGGTGGCCTCGTCCCACACCCAGTGGGCATCGGCGGCGCCGATGGCGTCGCCGATGGTGGGGCCGCCGTTGGTGATGACCCGCAGGCCGCCGCGGTTGACGCCCACCGACGGCAGGTCGAGGATGCCGTCGAGGCTCTCGGGCTCGAAGAACCGGTAGGACACTTCGGAGGGGGTGATCCAGCCGCCGGAGGCGACGAGTCCCTCGGCGCCGTCGGCCACCCGGGCGGCGATCATGTCATCGATGAGGCGGGAGTTCTCGTCGGGGTCGTTGCCCAGCTGGACGTCGGAGGGGGTGTCGACCGACGCCACCAGGAGGCCCCGGGTGCCGTTGACCATGCCGCGGGCGACGTCGTGGAGGGTCTCGGCCAGCTGCACCGAGTCGGTCAGCTGCTCGCCCTGGCCGCGGCCCCCGGCGGCCCGCCGGAGGGTGGCGACCTGGGGCCCCTCGCGCACCTCGATGACCGGCACGCTGTCGGCGGCGGCCAGCTCGGCGGCCGAGGGCGGGGTCGGATCGACGGCCTCGGGCTCGACGGCCTCGGCCTCGGGCTCGTTGGCCTCGACCTTGGGCTTGTCCTCGAGCTCGACGGGGGCGAGGGCGGAGAGGGCCTCCAGCACGTCGGCGGTGACCTGATCGCGCAGCGTGGACGACAGCTCGCCGATCTGCTCGCGCCGGTTCAGCTCGGCCGACACGGCCTCGGAGGCCAGGGCGTTGGCCCGGTCGGCGTCGGTCAGCTCGCCGCCGCGCAGCACGGCGTCGCGCGTCGCGTCGTAGAGCTGGCTCTCGAGGGCCGCCAGGGCCTCGTTGTCGAGGGCGCTCAGGTCGGTGGGGACCTCGATCTCGTCCATGTGGAATGACCTCCGTAGCGGGTTCTGGTGGGACTCTACGGAGGGTAGGAACCGACGTTCTAGGGACGCGCCCTACTTCGACCAGACGCGTGGCTTGCGGGTGCGGTTGTCCATCGCCACGCCGTCGGTGGTCCAGTAGGTGATCCCGTCGTGGGCCTTCTCGTTGTCGACGAAGGGGTCGGCGATCTTCATGCGCCGCTTGCCGTCGGGGGAGGTGGCGGCGCCGGAGGCTTCGTCCTCGCTGAGCAGCTTGACCGTGTAGCCGGTCTTGCGCAGCGCGTTGAGCAGCGCGGCGTGGGCCTTCGGGTTGACCCCGCTGGCTCCCTGGGGGCCGTTGACGAGGTCCTTGGGGCTGAGCCTGAACTTGCGGAGCTCGGCGTTGAGGGCCTGGAGGAACGCGGCCTTCTCGGCCGGCGGCGCCTCACCGCCGGTCGCTGTCGGCACCGCCTGGGCGGCTCCCGTGGCCACCGCGGCTGCCTTCCGAGCTGCGGCGCGCCCCCCGCCCGCGGCGCTTGTAGCCGCGCACGAGGCGGCCGTTGCGCATGAACGACTTGACCGCGACCTCGGTCGAGCCGGACGAGGGGGTGGTATTGGGGATCACGAGAACACGTCCTTGATCGCTGAGCCGACACGGTCGATGGCCCGCTTGCCACCCACGATGGCCTTCGCCCCCACCGTCTCGATGGTGCCGTCGTCGGGCGTCCAGCCCGTGATGGCCGCCACCGCGCTGGCCCGCTTGCCGATCCCCGACTGCTCGCGGATCTCCTTGGCCTCGAAGCCCACCTTGTCGAACAGCGCGTACATCCGGTCGTCGACCCCTTCGACGTGGTCGAGGAGACGGTTGGCCGCGTTGGTCTGGTTCTCCGTCTTAGCCTTGAGGCGCAGCTGCTGAGCGGTCTGGCGCATCGTGACGACGGTGTTGTAGAGCATCTGGGCCCAGTTGCGCTCCTGGGCCGTCAACGAACGGGGCGGGTCGAGGGCGCGCTCGAGCTTGTTGAGGTCGGCGACCGCCGCGTTGTAGGCCTCGGCGGCCCGCTCCGCGGTGGCCCGGTCGACGAAGCCCTCGCTGATGTTGACCACCGTGGTGGCGAAGCCTGAGACCCCCACCGAGCGCACGGGGGTGGGGCGGGAGCCGGCGCGCACCTGGCGCACCCCCCGACCGCGGCGGCGGTAGCCGCGCACGCGCCGGCCGTTGCGGATGTAGCTGCGGACCTGGGACTCGGGCATGGTGCTCCTCAGCGGATGATGCGAACGGGATCGAACAGGCCGCCCCGCACGATGGTGGGTCGGGGACGCGCCGGGGACTCCGGGTCGACGTCGGCGATCGTGTCGCCCGCCTCGGCCGGGCCCGAGACGACCTCGGGGGCCACGTCGTCGAGCTCGTCGACGACCGGCTCGTCGAGGACGGGCGGAGGGCCGGAGGCCACCAGGGCGCAGTCGTCGTCGGTGACGCCGGCCTCGAGGACCGGGAAGCCTGGCATGTTGCAGCTCAGCGCGGCCACGAGGCGGCGCTTGCCCTTGATGGGCCGCCAGTCACCGGAGACGGCCGAGGCCCGGGCCGCGTAGGCGAGGGCTTCGCCGAGGGCGGGGCGGGTGACCCCGGCGAACCAGATGCCGTGGCGGTCCCGGCCGACGCGCACGTCGGCCCACGCCACCGAGGTCGCCGCGTAGCGGTCGAGGGCTTCCTGGGCGCTGAGGCGCACGTCGGGGTGGGGGCCGCCGATGAAGATCCGGCCCACCGGCACGAAGGTGCCGTCGTCGCAGAGCACCGATCCGCCCGAGTAGAAGTAGGCGAAGTCGTCGTCGCGAGGTGGCTTGGGGGCGGCGTTGCCGGGGAAGGACAGGTGGGCTTGATCCCAGGTGGCGAGGTGGCCGTAGACGGCGCAGAACTCCGAGGTGAGCGGCACGACCCGGATACCGGTGGGGCCCGGGAGCTGCGGGTTGGCGAAGGCGTCGCGTGGAGGACGGAGGTCTCGGATGAGGGCGCCGGACGCGACCAGGGCATAGTTCTCGTCGAGGTGGGCCGCTGCGTCGGGGAAGGCGGGGATGGGCACGATGGTGGCGCCGGCCAGCTTGGCCTGGCTGTAGGCGGCGCGGATGCCGAGCGCCTCGGTGCCGGCGGCGTCGAGGGCGCACTCGCGCAGGTCGGCCGACACGCCGCGCACCGACTGGGTCTCGAGGGCCATCAGCGCGTCGCGCCCGGCCTCGTTGTCCATCAGGTAGCCCCAACCCCGCACCACCCCGTCGCCCGCGAGGTCGACGCCGCGGATCGACCCGGCCAGGCGGGCCCCGTCGTGGCCGGGGTTGTAGGTCGTGCGGTCCTTGTAGAACAGGGGCAGAGGGAGCGGCTCGTGGCTGAACCCGGCGGGGTTGAAGAACCGACCGTCGGGGGTGGAGCGGCCCAGATGCATCATCGGGTCGAGCGTGACCTTGGCGATGGCGCCACGGGGCCGCTCGCTGGTGGTGTCGACGGTGAGGCTCAGCGTCCCGAAGGTCACGTCGCCGGGCAGCTCGAGCAGCTCGTCCATGGCGGCGACACTACGTGGTGGCCGGCGGCCCCGGCTAGGACTGGTCAAGCCCGGCGCTGGGATCGCCGGGGAGGAGCCCCGCGTCGACCATCGGCTCGGGGGCGGCGAAGCCTCCCTGGCCGGGGGGCGTGGGCCCGGAGAGGATCTCGGGTGGCAGGTCGATGCCGAGCCCGTAGGTGGCCATGGCCGGGTTGTTCATCTTCACGCCGATCCACCGCACCACCTCCTCGGCCGACGGGGCGGCGGTGTCGTCGAAGCCGTGGGCGTCGCGCAGCGCGTTGAGGGAGAGTCCGCCGAGGTTGAACACCTGGCGGGCCCGGTCGGTCCCGTTGAGGCCGAGCGCGGCCCGGTGCCCGTCGACCCAGAAGCGGAAGCGGTCCGGCGCCTTGCCCCTGACGGTCATCCAGGGCCGCAGGATCCGCGTGGTGATCAGCTGCGCCCCGCCGCGGCACATCGGCATGATGTGGTCGTGGAGGGCGGACTCGCTGACGTGCCACGCCTGCCAGTGGTTGGTGTCGGCCACCGAGGTCTGGGTCTCGATGGGCAGCTCGATCCCGTTGGCGATGGCGCGGCGCAACTCCTGGCGGTGCTGCTCCTCGACCTCGTCGAGGGAGGTGTCCAAGATGATGTGGCGGATCTTCTCGCCCGCGTCCTCGGGGCCCCGCAGCAGCACCGGCATGGCAGCGGCGGCGCCACCCGGGTTGGCCAGGGGCGCCATGAACATGGTCTTGAGGGCCGTGGTGAGCTGGTCGCCACTGAGGGTGCCCGACGCGTTGTCGGGGGCGGGCATCGACAGCGTGTTGGGCAGGAACAGGATGCCGACACTGGCGAGACGGGAGCTGATCTTGGCCAGGAGGGCCAGCTTGAGCAGCTGGAGCTCGCGGCACTCGTTGAGCACCGAGCGCAGGCCCGAGTCGGGCAGGCTGCGGAACCGCGGGTGACGGCGGTGGAAGGGCACGACGCGCCACACGGCGAGGTCGAGGACATCTCGCGAGCCCGAGCCGTCGGTGCGGACCCAGCGACCGGATGCCTCCTGGAACACCTCCTCGTTGGAGCACAGCTCGATGGCCATGGGCGTCGAGCGGTACAGCATCACGCCTTCGCCGGCCACCCCGGTCAGGATGGAGTGGGAGCGCCAGAAGTCGTCCATGCCGCACTCGAGCACCGCTTCGTAGCACGCCAGCGCGTGGGGGTCGGTGGCGGCGACCCAGCGGCCGTCGCTGTTGCGCTCCTGGATGACCAGATCGACCCGCGAAGCCAGGTTGGCACCGACGGTGAGGGGGTAGTGGACCTCACCGTGGGTGTCGAAGTGGCCCCAGGCGTCGGTCTGCCACTTCTGGACGCGACGATGCCGGCGGGTGGTCGAGGCGTCCTCGGCGGCCAGGGAGATGACGCCCTCGCGTTCGGGCTGGAGTGACTCCAGCGACCGGGAGGGCAGTTCACGTAGCGCCATGGTGCCCCACCCTACCGAGCGACGTCGGTGGGCGCAGGAGGCGTCAGCCGGCGGCCTGGCGCACCGCGGCGAGGCGGGCCCGGAGGCTGTTGGCCTCCTTGACCGACTCGCGCAGGGTGGCGGCGTGGTCGAGGCCGTTGGCCACGAGCTGGGCCACCGCGGCCGACATCGACAGGTTGGCCTCTTCGGCGTAGGCGACGACCCGCTGGCGGGTCTCGTCGTCGAGCTTGGTCGACAGCACGGCCCGAGGGTGGCCTTGGTTGCGCGGCTGCTTGCCCTGCATGTCGAGTCCTTTCATGGCATCTCGCTACAGCGTAGACCGTACCACACTCGGTGGACTACCCCGGGTCGAGGCCGGTCAGAACTCGCCGTCGCTCAGCGCGTAGAAGGTCTCGCGCCCGTACAGCCGGGGGGTCAGGAACGGGGTGAGCTTGGCCAGCTGGTCGCACTCAGCGGAGGCCTTCACCCGCAGCGTCGCCCGCACGTCCATGCCGGCGCTGTGGGCGCGCTCCACGAGCTCCGGCTCGACCGCCGACCGCACCCGGGCAGCGACCTTGGTGATGAGCCCGGTGGCCACCGCCGCGTCGGCCGGGATCAGCCCAACGAGCACGAGGTGATCGCGCGAGCGCCTTTCCCAGTCGGCGACGTGCTCGAGTATTCGAGACACCCCCGGCCCTTGGGCTGCGTCTGGATGGACGCTCACGTCTGCGCCTCGGCGTCGTGAGCGGCGAGGGCGGCGAGGGCGACGTCGGTGTCGTAGCTCAGCGGCACCAGCACGCATGGCCGTGGCTCGCCGAACTCGTCCTGACCGAAGTCAAGCGTGAGGTCGTCCTCGGCGGCGTTGCAGCGGTGCTCGTCCTCGTTGCGGAGGATGTGACGAATCTCGGCCAGCCGCTCGTCGCTCATCGGCTCGGGCAGCTTCGAGGCGCTCACAGCTCAACCCGTTCCATCGTCGCACCATCGTCGCCCACGGAGACGGTGATGTTGGCGACGTGCTTCGTGGCGCGACACGCCCCGCCCACGTCGGCCAGGGCCTTCAAGCGGTCGATCAGCTGCCGGGCAGCGGCCAGCACCTCGGGGTCGCGCTCAGCGCCGTGGAAGAAATCGATCTCCAGGCCCCATTCGTCGATGGTCGCCTCGATGGCGTACTCGACGACATGGGAGGCGGGCGGCACGCACACCGACGCCGGTTCGGAGTCCCACTCCTCGAAGGTGACGAGGTCACCGGCCTCCAGCTCGTCGACGAGATCCTCGAGGTCGTACTGCATGATGTCGGCGCCGGGGCGGCCGTAGAGCTTCGGGTTCATCCGACGATCCAGTCGAGCAGGGGCGTCCAGAACGCGGCCATCGCGAAGGCGATGAGCCCCACTTCGGCGGCCACGATGAGGCGAGTGTAGTTGCGGTTGGTCACCCGTTCAGTCTACCGAAATGCTGGCGGTAGTCAAGCTCGATCGGGCAGCCCTGCTTCCACCACACATCCGGTCAACTCTCCAGGTAGTAGGTAGTAGGGATGGGTCGATTCTGGGGACAACGCGGCACGATCGGCGTCGCTACAGGGCGCAAGGGCATCGCGAGCCTGTGCGCATCCTGGGGATGGGCTGGGGAGAACTCCGAAGTTGTCCCCAGGCCCCCGCGTCATCCACAGATCGTCCCCAGGAAACCCCCAGGATCTCCACAGAGTCATCCACAGCCTGTGGAGAGACGCGTCGAAGCCCGGCGCACGACAGCGCCGGGCTTCGGGTGAGCAGTGATCTCCGCGACCGACCCTAGCCGTGGACCTCCCAGCGGGCCACCTCGGCGCCCACGCAGTCGCAGCGCGCCGCGTGCTCGGCCTCGTCGATCAGCCCGCACCAGAACCGCTGGTGCACCGACGCGCCGGCCAGGTCGGCCCCCGCGGCCAAGATGTGGAGGGGGGGCGCGGTGACCACGTCGACGTCGGGCTCCTGGAGCAGCGTCAGGTAGGCCCGGAACACCCAGACGTAGAGCTCGTCGACGGTGGAGGCGGTGGGGTCAGGCACGGGTCAGCTCCCGCTCGAAGATGACCCGCTCCGGTGAGTCGCCCAGGGCGCGGCGGGTGAGCTCGAGGAGAGGCATGTCGATCCGCTCCCCGTCGTCCTCGATGCGGTAGGCGGGTAGGTCGGGGCGCTCGAGGGCCGCGACCATCATGGCCACCCGACAGCCCGAACAACCGTCCTCCCAGCCGACGCCGAAGGTCGGAGGGTACTCGGGGTACTGGCACGCCCAGCGGCCGGGCTCGTGGGGGACGGGGAGCGGGTCGAGGGGTGCGGCGCGCAGCGACATATGGTAGACCGTATCATGTTGAGTCAACGAAAGGACGCGCCGTGGCCCCCACCAACTGGATGATCTTCCGCCCCATCGACACCTGGCCCGGACAGCTGACCCGCGATCGCAAGCCGTCGCCGTTCGAGGCCGACTAGGCCCAGACGGTGTATCTGCTCTCCAATGAGGTGTCCCACCTCCAGGGCACCAGCACCCGCCACTGGCCCAAGCCGGTCGTCGTGCAGCTCGCCGTGCCCGAGGGGGCCATCCGCCAGGACGGCCAGCTCGCCAAGGGCCGCCAGGCCCCCGAGCACCCCGGGGTGATCCTCACCGTCGAGACGCCGACTGGGCCGCTGCGGTTCTCCTGCGACCGCTTCGATCAGCGCTGGAAGGGAGCCAGCCAGGTGTGGCAGCACAACCTCCGAGCCATCGCCTTGGGCCTCGAGGCGCTGCGCAAGGTGGAGCGCTACGGGATGGGGTCGGGCACCGAGCAGTACGCCGGGTTCCAGGCCCTCCCCCCAGCCACCCCGATGGGCGCGGCGATGACCAGGGAGGACGCGGCCCGGCTGCTGCTGCGCGAGGCGGGGCTGCTGGTCGGCGAGGTCCAGGTGGCCGAGGTGCTGGCCGACGGCGAGAAGGCCGGCCGGATCTTCCGGCTTGCGGCCAAGGGCGCCCACCCCGACCAGGGCGGTGACCCCGAGGTGTTCCGCCGGCTCACCGCGGCTCGCGACCTCCTGGCGTCGTGAGGCTCGAAGGACTCGACTGCGCCAAGGACGCAGCCGGGCGGTGGCACACCCGCTGCGAGATCGGCACCGTCGTCGAGCAGCGCGGCGAGTGGACCAAGATCAGCGACCGGACCTGGCGTGGTCCCATGGGCGAGCTCATGGCCGACCACACCATGGCCCTGCTGGTGCTGCGGTCGATCTTCTGACCGTGTACCTCTACACGGCGACGGTGCGGATCCTGGCGATCTGCGAGCACCTGTGGTGCCCGCGGTGTGCGTTGCCGTCGGGGACCCAGCTGCGCATGGCCCTGGTCAACGGGGACGCCATGTTGGGCCACCCTATGGTCCGTCGCCGCCGCGCGCCGCGCCTGCGCCGCGAGCGTCGAGAGGTCCGACCGGATGTAGGCCAGCTCGGTGCGTTCGGCCGCTTCGTCAAGACCGTGGGCGCGCTGCCACGCCGGGAAGCTCAGCGGTCCCATCGCGCCACCTCCTCGCGCACCTGGGTGCGCAGGAGCG
>ERZ650311.1113-NODE-1113-length-14048-cov-6.826771_pt1 | contig 14048 bp, 15 predicted proteins | sample MGYA00376247_ERZ650311 | MGnify/ENA primary metagenome ERZ650311 (study PRJEB26733, sample SAMN07839324) | wastewater metagenome | biome: small river; feature: stream; material: water | place: USA: North Carolina | collected 2016-07-28 ... | reverse complement strand
CCGACAAAATATGCATACGAGATGCCAGCTTGCTTGGGTAGCCAGTGCTGATGGCAATCCAGCCTAGCCAAATTAATAAGCCAATCAAGCCGAATAAAATCAGGCCAAACCAATTTAGGGCCCCTGCCGCGCCACGCTTTAGCGTCTCGGCACTGCCCCCAGCCATTGCCACTAAGGGAATTAATAGCGTTAGTGCGGCAATATCTGCACTTTTTGCTTGAAACCCAATCAGCGTGAAGGCGACGACAAAATAAGTGATGATGAGTTGGAATTTTGGTTTAGTGAATAAATTGCTGCGGAAGCGCCATAGCCCCCAGCTAGCGATTGGCAAGGCTGGCCATGCAAACCAACTAAGGGTGCGCAGGAAATACAGGTGGTGCGGCAAGTTGAGTTGCGTTTGTGCTTGCCACCAAGCACTGAGGCTGTCTGGTGAGGTATGCCAAATGATGGCAGGCCATAACAATAACCAAGGGGAGGCGATAAGTGAGGCTAGGCCTAATACAATCGCGTAGCTTCTTGATCGCCACGCTTTAAAAAACAAAGGCAGCACGAGTGCGGTAATGACGGAGATGCTGGCGGTGAGGATGCCTGTAGACAAGAAGCTAATGCCTTCGCCTTCGCCTTTAATGTAGTCGTAACCCCACTTCCACTGATAACCAGTAGTTTTAATAGTGATGTCAGAGTTAGTGGTGTCTTTCATTGCTACAACTGTTTTTGTTGCAGGCAATGCCATACCGATCACGATGAGCAATGGAATGACTGTCCAAATAATTTCAACAGTGGTGCTCTCGTGGAATGAGGCGGATTTATGACCCAATGATTTGCGGTGCTTCAAGATGGAATAGAACATCACTCCAAAAACACCAATGAAAATTAACGCGCAAATGATCAACATCATCCAATGCAACCAATGGATCTCTTGCATGATTTTGGTAGCAGGAGCTGCGAAATTTAGCTGATTAACAGCTGGGCCACCAGGCATATTCTCTGCTGCATATGCAAATGCAGTGCCAAAAGCAACTACGAAATAGAGCGAAGCCCTAGTGACTTTTCCAAATAAATTCATCTTATTCTCTGTTTATTGTCGTGAGCAAAGCAGCAAAAATGCCACAAAATGCCCAAAAAACGGTCTCAAGCCAATACATCCTGCCGTGATTATAGGGTTAATTAGGCGCAACAACAAACCGGGATAACCCAGTCTCATCCAATCTTGGTCAAGGTTTAAATGATAGTAAGCACTTACACTTAAGCAGAATCTGACCTAGTCTTGCGTCCAATTTGATTTAGATCAATATAGGCAACATTGTCCTTGGACTTTGCAAGGTGCTTTCCTAAGGCCCAAGCATGTCCATAAACCACTTCTAAGGTCATTTTTTGGGGCAAAACGTCTATTTGAGAGACCTCAAGAGGGTCGGAATGCATCAATTTCAGGGCGCGAATATCTGCCAGCAATAACTCTTGCTTTTCATAGTCTAGGGTTAAGTACTCCATATCCATGACCGGGTCAGAAAAGCGCTCAGCTACTAAAGCATCACCCATATCGTGCATATCCCAAGGACTTAATAAATTTTGCATCCTTATCTTGGGAAGAGTAATTGCTCGCAGCTCTTTTCCGGTATCGGGCCCAAGATAGCTAAAGGAGATTAAGCCGCCCTCGCGCAGAACGCGCCAACACTCTTGTAAAAAATGTTTTGGGTCAGCCAAGTCCTGCAATAAAAGATCACTGATCACTAAATCAACAGAATTATCGGGAATGTCAAATCTTCCAGAGGAGGTAAAGCTAGCCAATGTGCTGACCTTGCAGGCAAACAGGGATCGCCAATTACTGAGTGCTTTTGCGCGCCACATTTGAAATCCTGAGACACCTTCTTCAGTAACGCTATAAATACGCGCCCTGGGATAGCGTTTAGCAAGCATCTTTAAATGCTTGCCAGGGAAATCTGGAACGATTAAGACATCTTTCACTTCGAGCTTAACGATGTCTAATTTCTGCAGCATGCGATCTGCAATTTCGTCTTGTAACCATCTGATAGGCTGGGTCATTGGCTCAGTATACTCAGCGCCCCATGCGATTTCCAGAGAACATTTTTCAAAGCATTTGCGAACATCTTTTGCCAAGCGCCTGCATTATTTGTCAGGAGTTTCAACAATACGCCATTTGTAATAAATGCCTAAGCTCATTAATGCATGATGCTTTATTTAACTACCAGTGTTGCTACCAATGTGGTATTGCACTTCAGATCTCGGAGCTGACAGAGCAGCGCTGCATCCCCTGTCAAACTAATCAACCTTGCTTTGATGAGACCTATTGCTTAGATCGCTACGAAGGCGTTCTACAAAAACCTTTGCATGCACTGAAGTATCAAAAACGAATTGCTTTTGCAAAGGCTATTAGCCAGACTTGGAACTTACTTCTTGGCAAAGATTTAAAACAGATTTCTGCAAACTTTTTACTACCCGTGCCACTGAGTACTCAAAAACTTGCGCAACGCGGTTTTAATCAAAGCTGGGAATTAGCCAGACGTGTGCAATGCGGGGGATACATCCAAAAATCTCCCTACATTCTCAGGCGCCATCATCACTCAGGTCGCCAGGCTGGAAGCACGCTGGATAGTCGCCGTTTTGCGATTCAAGAGATGTTCTATGTCGAGAAGAAATATGTTGAGTGTCTTAAAAATAAGACTGTCATCGTATTTGATGATGTAATGACGAGCGGAGCAACCTTAAATGAAATTGCGCGCGTTCTGAAGGACAATGGCGTGTCTCGCGTAATTAATTGGGTAGTACTCAGAGCTGCGCGACCAATCTAATGAGTGTCACATGTTTAATATCGTTTTATTCGAACCAGAAATCCCGCCCAATACCGGGAACATCATTCGCTTGTGCGCCAATACTGGAGCAAAGCTTCATTTAATTGAGCCGCTTGGATTTCCGATGGAAGACGCCAAGCTGCGCAGAGCGGGTCTGGACTATCACGAGTTTGCCAAAGTCAAGGTTCATAAAAATTGGGCACAATTTTTAAAAGATGAACAACCCGATCCCAAACATCTTTTTGCACTCACCACAAAAGGTTCGGGCAAGTTTCATGAGGGTCAATATTCACCCAATGATTACTTTGTATTTGGCTCGGAAACCAAAGGGATCTCTGACGAAGTAAGAGATTCCATTCCAGCGGTTAATCGTATGCGTCTTGCCATGCAAGACAGCAGTCGTAGCCTGAACTTGTCTAATACAGTAGCTATTGTGGTGTATGAAGCGTGGCGCCAAAATGGCTTGGCAGGCGGTCAGTGAGTAAGTAACTCAAGACTAAATTAGGATTCGATTTTGGGATCTCGCCCCATCAGTTTTTTAACTGCGTCCTGTGGATTTAATTTCCCAGATAGCACTTCACCCATCATGGCAGTAATCGGCATCTCAACATCCAGACGTTTTGCCAAATCTCCAACTGCTGCTGCGCAAAGCACTCCCTCAGCAACATGACCAAGACTTGCCAGAATCTCTGGCAGTGATTTACCAGCCGCAAGCTCAAGACCTACGCGACGATTACGCGATAGATCTCCAGTCGCAGTCAGGATGAGATCTCCAACACCCGTTAAGCCCATACAAGTTTCTGATTTGCCGCCAGCCGCTTTGACTAGACGCATCATCTCAGCCAAACCACGCGTCAGCACTGCAGCGCGGGCATTGAGCCCTAAGTCAAGGCCATCACCAATCCCTGCAGCGATAGCCAGTACATTTTTAATCGCGCCACCCAATTCAACGCCAATGAGATCATCACTTGAATACACGCGCATATTGCCATGATGAAAAGCAGCCTGGACCGTCTCACACAATTTTGCAGATTTACTTGCCACCGTTAAAGCGCAAGGCATGCCAGCGCCCACTTCGCGAGCAAAGCTTGGGCCAGATAAAGCGCCATAGGAATGCACAATTCCATGTGAGTGAATTTTGTTTTCACGCTCTACAACTTGATGGGGTAATAAAGCAGTATTTGGCTCAAGGCCCTTACACAACCAAATGATGTTGAGTGGGTGCTCAGCGATTTTTAAAGCTTGAGCGATAGTCTCTGAAAGTCCAGACATTGGTGTAGCAATAACCAATAAGTCATCACTAGAGAGTCTTTTGATGGCGGCAGAAAAATTGCTCTCAAACTTGAGACTCTTAGGCAATTGAATGCCGGGGAGATAGGAACAATTTTCACTACTCTTTTGAATATTTTCTAACTGCTGTTTGCTACGCGACCACAAACAAACATCGCCTTCTTGGAGATGGCGAGCAGCTTGCGCTGCCATCGCCGTACCCCAGGCGCCAGCACCAAGCAGTGTCACTTTCATGATCTGTTGGCTCGCTTATCTTTCTTAGTGAGGCTTAGTCTCTGTGGCAGCGCTATCTTTAGCTGCGGCTTCTTGTTGAGCCTGCATCAAGCGATGTTCATACATACCGTGGAAATTAATCTCATTCAAATGAATTGGCTGGAAGCCTGCACGACTAATAATGTCAGCGATATTGGAGCGCAGGTATGGGAACAAAATCGTTGGGCAAGCAATACCAAGCATCGGATCAATTTGCTCAACTGGAATATTGCTGAACTCAAAAATACCAGCTTGTTTTGCTTCAATTAAGAACAATACTTTTGCATCTACTTTGGCAGTCACTGTTGAGCTTAAAGCTACCTCAAAGATTCCCTCACTCAAAGGAGCAACCGAAATATCAACCTCGACTTGTACTTGCGGCTCAGATGCTACCAATAGAATCTGCGGCGCATTGGGCTGCTCAAGCGATAAATCTTTTAAGTAGATACGCTGAATACGAAATCCAGGCTCTTTAGATTGCTCCGCGCCTGCCTGAGGTGTAGAAGTTTGTTCAGTCATTGCTAACTTTCTTTATGGGTTTAATCTTTTAATCTATTGCGCCAGCAAAGGGTCGAGTTTGCCAGCCCGATCTAATGCCACTAAGTCGTCATAGCCACCAACGTGTGTGTCGCCGATGTAAATTTGAGGAACCGTACGACGACCAGTGCGGGTCATCATAATTTCACGCTGGGATGGATCTCGATCAATCAGAATCTTTTCTAAATTAGCTACGCCTTTTTTCTGCAGCAACTTTTCAGCCATAACGCAGTATGGGCAAACCTGAGTGCTATACATTGTTACTGAAGGCATCGATTTCTCCTTATTTGACTAAAGGTAGAGCTGCCGCTTTCCAAGCCTCAACACCGCCATCCAATGCACCCACCTCTGCAAAGCCTAGCTTTTGAGCTTCAGAAACGAGTTTGCGCGATTGGGCGCCAGTTTCACAAACCAGGACAACTGGGTTCTTTTTATCAAGCTTGAGCTTTTCAATTGCTGCAGTTAAACCAGCTGCATTCACGAATTTGGCTCCAGGCAGATGACCGGCTTTGAAGGCCTCTTCTGTGCGCAAATCCAGCACATGGGCTTTGCGTCGATTAATCCAAATCGTTGCTTCGGTAGGCGATAAGCCTTTTCCACCAATAAGCGTAGATAATGTGGGTAGGAAAAGCGCTGCGCCTGAAACCAACAAAAGGGCGATAAGCGCTAAATTATCAATTTGCGTGAGAAAGTTCATTACCGGATTATAGAATGGCTCTATGAAACAACTTGTCCTTATTCGTCATGGCGAATCCGCCTGGAACCTTGAAAACCGCTTTACCGGCTGGGCCGATGTTGACTTAACCCCCAAAGGTGCAGAACAAGCCCTGGTTGCAGGTGAAAACCTGCGTAAAGCTGGCTATGAATTCGATATCGCCTATACCTCTGTTTTAAGGCGGGCCATTCGTACCCTCTGGAATGTACAAGACACCATGGATCTCATGTGGCTCCCAGTAGTTCATAGTTGGCGCCTCAATGAACGTCACTATGGCGCACTGACAGGACTCAATAAAGCTGAGACTGCTGAAAAATATGGGGACGAGCAAGTGCATATTTGGCGTCGCTCTTACGATGTGCGCCCACCATTGCTAGAACACGAAGATGAGCGCAATCCTAAAAATGATCCGCGCTACTCTAAGCTGAATACTTCTGATATTCCATTAGGTGAATGTTTAAAAGATAACGTTGAGCGTGTGTTGCCATTGTGGAATGAATCCATTGCACCTGCACTCAAAGCTGGCAAACGTGTTTTGTTAGTTGCACACGGCAATAGCATTCGCTCATTAATTAAGTATCTCGACCAAATGTCAGATGAAGCCATCATGGAAGTGAATGTTCCCAATGGCATACCTCTAGTTTATGAGCTAGACGATAACCTTAAACCTATTCAACACTTTTATTTGGATTAAAGCAAAAGAGACATGCGCCAATTTCTAAAGAACTTTGCCCTCATCGCCGTTGGCCTCATCGCCGGTGTAGCGGCTACCATCCAGCTCTCTGCGACTGCCCAGCAAGGGGCTCAGTTACCTTTGGATGAGTTACGCACACTGTCCAATGTCTTTGCGCAAATCAAGCGTGAATATGTTGAGCCTATTGAAGATAAGCAACTATTGACTGATGCCGTCAAGGGAATGGTGAGCAGTCTTGATCCGCACTCCACCTTCTTGGATAAAAAAGATTTTTCAGAAATGCAGGAACAAACTTCTGGAAAATTTGCTGGTCTCGGAATTGAAATTACATCCGAAGATGGTGTTGTTAAAGTATTAAATCCGATTGAAGATAGTCCAGCTGCGCGCGCAGGACTTCAGGCAGGTGACTTGATCACCCGCTTAGATGACAAGCCAGTACGCGGCATGTCTTTAGATAAAGCGGTTCGCACTATGCGCGGCACCCCTGGCACCAAAATTACTTTGACCGTATTTCGTAAGAGTGAAGAGCGTAGCTTTCCAGTCACCATCACTCGCGCAGAAATTAAAGTTCAATCCGTTAAAACAAAGATTCTGGATAACGATATTGCTTGGGTAAGAATCACCAGCTTTCAAGAGCGCACTGTTCCAGATCTCGCTAGAAAACTGACTGATATTGCCAATCAAGATCCAAAGCTCAAAGGCATCATCCTTGATCTGCGCAATAACGGTGGCGGCCTTTTACAAGGCGCAGTAGGAGTAGCAGCCGCATTCTTACCAGCCGATGTTGTTATTGTTTCCACTAAAGGCCAAGCTCCCGACTCAAAGCAGGTATTCAACGCCACTCCAGCGATGTACCGCCTAAATGAGCCTGGCGATCCCCTAGCGGGCGTCCCAGCCATCTTTAAGAAGCTGCCGATGGTGGTATTAGTAAACGCATACTCCGCATCTGCATCTGAAATTGTGGCTGGCGCACTCCAGGACTATAAGCGCGCGACCATTATTGGAAAAACTACTTTTGGCAAGGGCTCTGTGCAGACTGTGCGCCCTCTCACCAATGACTCAGCCCTTAAGATCACCACCGCTTACTATTACACACCCAGTGGCAAATCGATTCAGGCTTATGGTGTTAAGCCAGACATTCCAGTCGACCAAAATAAAGATGGCGATCCAGATGATGTATTAATCACTCGCGAGATCGATAGCGAGAAACATTTGCGCAATAAGCAATCTGCTGAAGACAAGCTTATTAAAGATCGTGAGCAACGTCGCCTCGAAGAGCTACAACGCATTGAGGAAAAAAATGCGAAGAAAACTCCTGAGGAAAAAGAGAAGGAGAAAAATAGAAAGCCTCCTGAGCTCGGTAGCGCTGATGACTTCATGCTTTCTCAAGCGGTAGCCTTTATTAACGGGCAGCCTGTGAAGCGCTCTTCATCTAAGCTCGAATAATCCTAAACTCTGCAGCCGGCATATGAATGACGAGCAGTTACTTCGATATTCCAGGCATTTACTGCTTGAAGAAATTGATGTTACCGGCCAAGAGAAGCTTCTAGGCTCACATGCATTAGTTATCGGGGCTGGCGGCCTAGGCAGCGCTGCCGCACCCTACCTGGCGGCCGCAGGCGTAGGTCATATCACTTTAATTGACCACGATGAAGTAGAGCTAACTAATTTACAGCGCCAAATCATGCACGCTGAAAGTAGTGTCGGCAAAAGTAAAGTAGCCTCTGGAAAAGCATTTTTACAGAGGCTCAATTCCAGCATTCAGATCGAGACTATTCAAGCAAAGGCTACAGCCTCTTTGCTTGATGAGTTGCTCCCAAGCGTTGATATTGTTTTAGATTGCACCGATAATTTTTCAACCAGGCACATGATTAATGCTGCCTGCGTTCAACATCAAACTCCATTGGTATCTGGTTCGGCGCTCAAGCTAGATGGTCAATTGAGCGTATTTGACCCTCGCAATGCAAATTCACCTTGCTACGCCTGCATCTTTTCGCCAGATGAAGAATTTGAAGAAGTGAGCTGCGCCACGATGGGCATCTTTTCTCCTCTAGTCGGCATTATTGGCGCCATGCAGGCAGCTCAAGCCTTGCAAGTATTAATTGGTTTTGGAGAGCCCTTAGTAGGCCGCTTAATGTTATGGAATGGGCGCACTACCCAAATCGATGAAATTCGCATTAGCCGCAATACCGATTGCTCGGTATGTGGCAAAGCGCACTAAAAACCCACTAAGCCATTAAGAGAGCAAACGCTTTAAGGCTTTTGCCTGCTCTTCAGGCTCGTAAGCCCGCAAGACTCTCGCTACACGAGCCTTTAATAAACCCACATTGGCCTGCAAAATTTCGCGCTTCACCAATAACAACTGACTAAAGTGCATAGAAAAATCCGTTAAGCCCAAAGCCAGCAATAGCCGAGTTAACGCAGGGTCGCCAGCCATCTCACCGCAAACAGCTACGGGCACATTGGCACGCTTTGCTTGATCAATAATATTTGAGAGCAAGTTTAAAATAGCTGGATGCAAAGGATCATACAAATGTGCTACTGCATGATCTGCTCGGTCAATAGCTAGCGTGTACTGAATTAAGTCGTTCGTACCAATGGACAGAAAATCAAAGCGATTGATAAATAAAGGCAACACCAAAGCAGCCGCTGGAATTTCAATCATGGCACCGACTTGAATATTCGGATTAAATGCTTTGCCACGCTGATGCAATTGCTGCTTTGCTTTTTCAATCAATCTAAAAGTCTCATCAATCTCTTTGGCGTGGGCCAGCATTGGAATCATGATGCGTGCCTGACCATGGGCGGATGCGCGCAAGATTGCTCGAAGCTGAGTTAAAAAGATTTCAGGCTCTGTTAGTGACCAGCGAATAGCGCGCAACCCCAACGGGGATATGCCCGTTTGAGAAATATCACCGCCACCACCCAATGCTTTATCGGCACCAACGTCAATCGTTCTAATATTGACAGGTAGGCCATGCATCAAATCAACTACACGACGATATTCTTGATACTGCTGCTCTTCATCAGGCAAAGCCTGCTTACGATCCATGAATAAAAATTCAGAGCGGAATAGACCAACGCCAACAGCCCCCAGTTTCACAGCCTGAATTGCATCTTCTGGCAACTCAATATTGGCAAACAACTCAATCTCAACTCGATCAGCTGTCTCTGTCTTGGCATGCTTTAACTGTTGAAGTTTGCGTGCTTCTTTTAAGACTTGAGTTTGCAGCTTGCGGTATTCGGCTAGAAGCTGTTCATCGGGAGCAACCACCACAACACCGCGCTCGCCATCCAAAACTAACCAATCGCCATGACGAATCATTTCGCTAGCATGGCGCACACCTACCACTGCAGGTATCTCCATGCTACGAGCCACAATGGCGGTATGAGAGGTCTTACCGCCAAGATCGGTTACAAAACCTGTAAAGGCATGCTCCTTAAAGCGCAGCATGTCATGCGGCGCAATATCGTGCGCAACAATAATTGACTCAACCCCGATATCACTTGTAGGTAAAAAATCGGAATCGTTTAAGGAATCTTTTTTCTGCGCATTTAAAGCCTTAATGACTCGCTCAGCGACCTGGCGAATATCATTGGCGCGCTCTTTTAAATACACATCCTCAATATCAGCAAATTGCTCTAACAGATCATTGAGCTCTGTTGTTAAAGCCCATGCTGCATTTAGGCGCTGTGTACGAATTAATTTAATCGGCTTCTCAGCCAAGGCTGGATCGGCCAAGATCATGCCATGCACATCCAAGAAAGCTGCCATCTCTTGTGGCGCATCTTTAGGCAATCCCTGGCGTAGTTGTTCAAGCTCTAAGCGAACCTGACTAAAGGCATCCAATAGCTTTTGGGCTTCAGCTTCTTCTTTGCCGGGCTCAACGAGATAGTGACTTACTTCTAAAGCTGCGCGTGAAATCAGTACCGCCTTGCCGATGGCAATGCCTTTCGATACTGGAATTCCGTGCAAAGCAAAAGTCATACTATCTACTCGCCTTCACCAAAACGGTCATTGATTAATGCAGTAAGCGCTTCCATTGCTTCGTCAGCTTTCTCACCCACTGTTTCTAAAGTGACGGTGCTGCCCATACCTGCTGCCAACATCATTACGCCCATAATGCTCTTGGCATTAATTTGACGCCCATTTCGTGACAAAAATATTTCACAAGGGAACTGAGCTGCAAGCTGAGAGAGTTTTGCAGATGCACGCGCATGCAAGCCCAACTTGTTAATAATTTCTATTTCCGCAGAAGGCATTCTGTTCTGACCCTTATTTATTCTTGGTTTACTTTGCTACCTAGGCGCAAGATCCCATTTTGTCCACCAGCAAGCGCTTTTTGCGCCAATTCTTCTAGCCCCTCTCCACGATGAGAAATGCAACGCATCAACATTGGTAGATTTAATCCGGCTAAAACAATCACCGGGGCATTCAAGCCAGACAAAGGGCCTAGAGCCTCTAACTTTGACGCTACATTAGCTGGAGTAGCACCCATGACATCGGTCAAAATAAGAACGCCATTACCAGTGTTCACGCCATAAGCAGCTTTGAGCACGCGATCAAAACTGGCTTTGGTATCTTCATGCGGTGGAATATCTACTGCCTGAACCCGCTCCGGGACTACGCCAAAAGTATGTTCAGCAAATCCCAGCATGGCACTGGCAACTGGGGTGTGAGCAACGATGACAATTCCAGCCATATTTACGCTAATGCTTTCTCTAGAGCAGCCAACCAAAATTGCGGGACATTGCAATCAGTTTGATTGGTGATTTCCACAAAACAAGTTGGGCTAGTCACATTAATTTCTGTGAGGTAGCCACCAATTAAATCCAGTCCCACTAAGAATAATCCACGCTGATTGAGAACAGGAGCTAATTTTTCGGCAACTGTTCGCTCGGCCTCAGACAATGGCATCGCTACACCCTTGCCGCCAGCGGCTAAATTACCCCGAATCTCACTACCCTGCGGAATGCGCGCCAAGGCAAATGGCACGACCTCGCCACCAATCAACAGCACCCGTTTATCGCCCTGGGCAATTTCTGGCAAAAAGCGTTGCACCATCAGGGTTCTTGCGCCATTCTCACCAAGTGTTTCAACAATGCTGGCTAGATTTAAGCCATCAGCACCCACTCTAAATACACCCATACCGCCCATACCATCTAGGGGCTTAATCACAATATCGCGATGGGTTTGATGAAAGCCTTCTACTGCAGCCAGCTCACGGGTAACTAAAGTTGGAGGAATGAGCTCCGGAAATTCTGTAATGGATAGTTTTTCGGAGTGATCGCGAACAGCGCTTGGCTCATTAAAAACTTTAGCGCCTTGACGAACCGCGGCCGATAACAACCAAGTAGTGTTGAGATATTCAATATCAAATGGTGGGTCTGTTCGCATCAAGACTGCAGAAAAAGATTTGAGTGCTCGAGACTCCGTATTGCCCAACTCAAACCAGGCTGTAGAGCTTGGCTTCACGATCAGAGATTGACAATCCGCCACAACTAGATCGTCTCTCCATAAAACATTTTTGCTTTCGCAAAACCATAAACGGTGACCTGCCTCTTGAGCTACACGCATCATTGCTAGCGTTGTATCTTTTTGAATCTTGAAAGACTCAAGAGGGTCTGCAATAAAAAGAAGGTCCATTTTTCTATTAAGCGTTTAGCGCTTCATTTATGCAACTTCAGCATTGGGATCGGTGCGCTCTAGCTCCAATGATGAGGCAAGCAAGGCTAGACGGGCAACTACCCCATATAAATAGAACCGGTTGGGCGCTGCACTGCCAGGCTTAGCCGCCAAGTCAGGCATCGAGTTCTGTTCAAATGCCAACGGAACAAAGTGCATACCTGGAGCATTCAGATTTTCATCTGGACCACGATCGGTATGAACACGATAGAAGCCGCCAATCACATAACGGTCAATCATGTATACCACTGGCTCGGCAACCGCTTCATTTACCTTCTCAAAGGTATAGACACCTTCCTGAATCAAAACATCGCTGACTTCAAGGCCTTCCTTAACAACACTCATCTTGTTGCGGTCTTTGCGGTTCAAGCCCTTTAGCTGAGCGGGATCGTTTACCACCATGACACCCATGCCATAGGTACCAGCATCTGCCTTAACAACGACGTACGGCTTCTCTTTGATGCCGTACTCACGATATTTTTTAGCAGTCTTTTTTAGAACCTGCTCTACTGCTGTTTGTAGCTCATCTTCACCCTTGCGCTCATGAAAATTAATGTTTGAGCAACTCGTGAAGTAAGGATTAATCATCCAAGGATCAATATCAACTACCTTGGCAAATTTCTTAGCGACTTCTTCGTAAGCGGCAAAGTGATTTGATTTACGACGCACGTGCCAGCCAGCATGCAGGCCAGGCAGCAAGTACTGCTCATAAATATTTTCCAGAATCGGTGGAATACCGGCCGACAAGTCGTTATTCAACAAGATCGAGCAAGGATCAAAATCTTTTAAGCCTAAACGTTGCTTCTTTAGACCTAGGCGAGAGAGTGGTTCCATCAACAAGCGATTGCCATCAGGCAATTCAATCCAAGTTGGCTTTTTAATTTCTTCGGAGAAAGTACCGAGTCGCACATTCAATCCAGCCTGACGCAATATTGAAGACAAGCGCGCAATATTTTGCAAATAGAAAGTATTGCGAGTGTGTTTCTCAGGAATCAACAGTAAGTTTTTAGCTTCAGGACAAATCTTCTCAATAGCAGCCATCGCAGCTTGAACTGCGAGCGGCAACATTTGTGGGGAGAGATTGTTAAACCCGCCCGGGAAAAGATTGGTATCAACCGGGGCTAACTTAAAGCCCGAGTTCCGTAAATCGACCGAACAGTAAAAAGGCGGCGTGTGCTCTTGCCATTCCAACCTGAACCAACGCTCAATGGTTGGGGTCGCTTCTAGAACCTTTGACTCTAATTCGAGCAAAGGGCCGGTAAGTGCAGTAATGAGATGTGGAACCATTCCACCATTGTAAGATTATTAAAAGAAAGACGCGGGATCCGAGGATCCCGCGCTTAAAACTAGGCAGCAAACCACAGCCGCCCAGTGAGGGGTAAATTACAGATTAAGACTCGTAGGCAGACTCACCATGTGAGCTGATATCCAGGCCTTCGCGCTCTTGATCTTCCTTGACACGCAAACCAATCACGATATCGACCAATTTGAAGGCAATGAAAGAAACCACGCCAGACCAAATTAAAGTCACAATCACGCCTTGGCTTTGGATCCAAAGCTGACTAGCGATAGAGTAATCAGGGGCAACAGCATTAGCCACATAGTCCCAGATACCTGTTCCACCGAGAGCTGGATCAGCAAATACGCCTGTCAACAATGCGCCTAAGATACCGCCAACGCCATGCACGCCGAATACGTCCAAGCTGTCATCTGAACCCAAAATCTTCTTGAGACCAGAAACGCCCCACAAGCAAACTACACCAGCAGCAGCACCGATGGCGAGCGCACCCATTGGACCAACAAAGCCAGCAGCAGGAGTAACAGCAACTAAACCAGCTACGCATCCAGAAGCAGCACCCAACATGGATGGCTTGCCTTTTGTAATCCACTCAGCAAATGACCAGCCCAATACTGCAGCAGCTGTTGCCAATAATGTATTTACGAAAGCCAGTACTGCACTGCCGTTTGCTTCGAGAGCTGAACCAGCATTGAAGCCAAACCAGCCAAACCACAAGAGCGAAGCGCCAATCATGACGAAAACCAAGTTGTGTGGCTTCATGGCTT
>ERZ650311.1111-NODE-1111-length-14056-cov-3.933362_pt1 | contig 14056 bp, 12 predicted proteins | sample MGYA00376247_ERZ650311 | MGnify/ENA primary metagenome ERZ650311 (study PRJEB26733, sample SAMN07839324) | wastewater metagenome | biome: small river; feature: stream; material: water | place: USA: North Carolina | collected 2016-07-28 ... | reverse complement strand
TGCTCTTCCGATCTCTTTACTTCACATCAAAAACCCAAGCAAAAGCAGCGTTTGTAGGAGAGAATCACGCTATGAGCAACACTAATAGCCAATCAATAACTGACGAAGCAATCCGTATCTGTCAAGAATTAATTCGCATTCCGAGCGTTAATTACGGCGAAGGTAAGGGCGACGAACGCGCTGTTGCTGAATATGTTGTGGCATCTCTTGCAGAGGTTGGCATTGAGGCAAAGATTTATGAATCTGCGCCGAACCGTTGCAATGTAATTGCGAATATTGAAGGCGCTGATGCCTCTCGTCCTGGTCTAGTTCTTCATGGCCATATCGATGTAGTTCCTGCAGCTGCTGAGGAATGGCAAGTTGATCCATTTAGCGCAGAGATCAAAGATGGCGCGATCTGGGGCCGTGGCGCGGTTGATATGAAGAATGTTGATGCAATGATTCTTGCGATTGTCCGCAATTGGGCGCGCACTGGTGTTAAGCCTCCTCGCAATATCGTTCTCGCTTTCTTTGCGGATGAAGAGGCGGGTTCAACTTACGGTTCTCGTTATATGGTTAAAGAACATCCAGAAGTTTTCGCAGGTTGCAATCAGGCAGTTTCAGAAGTTGGCGGATTCTCAGTAACGCTTTCAAATGGAGAGTGACTCCATTCATATGGAATGCCTCCTCCCAGCAGTTTATTTAAATACTCACTCCATGCAATAGATACTGTAGCAGCACCCAATGCATATTCCATAATTAAAGCCCATCCAATAATCCAAGCAACTGTCTCACCCATTGTTACATAAGAATAAGCATAAGCACTACCAGAAATAGGTATCATGGCAGCAAATTCTGCATAACATAAGCCTGCAAATGCACAACCTATAGCAGCTACGATAAATGAAATGGTAACTGCAGGTCCAGCAGCCTGTCCAGCAGCAGCAGCAGTTCTTACAAATAAGCCAGCACCAATAATAGCACCAACGCCTAATGCAATCAAATTGCCCGCGCCTAAAGTACGCTTAAGACCCTTGCCACCATCTTCTGCTTGAGCAAGCATGGCAGACAAATCCTTTTTTCTAAATAAACTCATAATGTTTGGTTTGATTTTAAATCAATTTATGTTGAAAAATAGCACTTTTTTCGCAAAACAGGCCGCCTTTTTTATGAAAATCTAGTCTTATATTGCATCACTAACAGGCCTATGAAAAAATCGAATAAACTCACCCTGTATATCGTTATTGCCATGGTAGCCGGCGCTATTTTGGGATACTTTATACACGAGACACAATCAGCTGCAAGCATTGATACTATTTCCAAGAATTTAAAGCTATTGACCACTATCTTTTTAAGATTGGTTCAAATGATTATAGCTCCATTGGTTTTTACAACCTTGGTGGTAGGTATCGCTAAATTGGGGGATATCAAAACAGTAGGAAGGGTTGGGGGAAAGGCCTTGTTATGGTTTATTACCGCCTCATTAATGAGTTTATTGATAGGGTTGGTATTGGTAAATCTATTTAAACCAGGTGAGGGAATTGCATTATCTAATGTAGACAAAACAGGTGCTGCTGAATTAATGGGTAAGACCCAATCATTTAGTTTGATCAACTTTGTGGAGCATGTGTTTCCAAAAAGTATGATTGATGCAATGGCGAATAATGAAATTTTACAAATTGTCATCTTCAGTATTTTCTTTGGTGTGGCAGCTGCTGCATTGGGAGATCATGCAAAGGGGTTGATCAAGGCTTTTGATACCATTGCACATATCATCTTGAAAATGGTGGGCTATGTAATGAATTTTGCACCACTTGGTGTATTTGGTGCTATTGCTGCGGTGATTGCAACTAAAGGATTAACTGTATTTATATTTTATGGAAAATACTTATTGTATTTCTTAATGGGAATTGGTGTGTTATGGATTGTATTATTGGGTGTTGGATTTATTATACTTGGTAAAAGAGTTCCTTCTTTATTAAAACATATTTCTAGCCCATTAGTAATTGCATTTAGTACTACAAGTAGTGAAGCAGTATTTCCTAAATTAACAGAAGAGTTAGAGCGTTTTGGTTGTAAGGATAAAATTGTTTCTTTCATTCTGCCTTTAGGATACTCTTTTAATTTAGATGGCAGTATGATGTATATGACTTTTGCTAGTTTAGCCATTGCACAAGCATACGGCATTCATTTAGATATGGGCACTCAATTAACCATGTTATTGGTATTGATGTTAACCAGTAAGGGAATTGCAGGTGTACCAAGAGCATCATTGGTAGTGGTAACAGCTACTTGCGCTATGTTTAATATACCTCCAGAAGGCATTGCTTTAATTTTACCAATTGATCATTTTTGCGATATGTTCAGAACTGCTACCAATGTATTGGGAAATAGTTTAGCTACAACTGTAGTAAGTAAATGGGAAGGATCATTAGAATCACCGCAACAGTCATAAATTATTTTCATGCTTACATTATTAGAAGTATTTCATTGGAGCCAATTACTACAACCACAATTTTATATTGAACATGGTGGATTATGGTTAATCTTATTTGTAGTGTTTGCAGAGACTGGATTGTTTGCAGGATTTTTCTTACCTGGAGATAGTTTATTATTTGTAGCAGGAATCTATGCAGGTCCATTAGCTGCTGAAATAGTTCCATCTAATAATGAGTGGATTAATTTATTGGTGATTACGGCTTTCATTTCTGTTGCAGGTGTTTTAGGAAACTATGTGGGATATACTTTTGGAAAAAAAGTGGGACCTACTATGTTTGATTGGAAAGAGAACTTGTTTTTCAAAAAGAAATATTTAATTCAAGCACAAGAATTTTATGAGAAGCATGGTGGTCGTGCAATTATCATAGCGCGTTTTATTCCAATTGTAAGAACTTTCGCACCTATTATTGCAGGTATTGTGAATATGGATAGACAAAAATTCATGTACAATAATATAGTAGGAAGTATTGTGTGGGTAACGAGTATGGTGTTTGGTGGACATTTTCTACAAACATGGATATTGGAGCATTTTCAATTTGATTTAAAAAAGCATTTGGAAGTAATTGTATTAGGCATTGTTTTTATTACAACAGCTCCAGTTATATTTAAAGTGATTACCCACCGTTCTAAAAAAGCGTAAGATGAATCAACACAGACAAATAGGCCTTTGGTCTCTACCAGTTTTAGTAGCCGCTCTGGGCTATTTTGTAGATGTATATGATTTATTGTTATTTACTATTGTAAGACAACCCAGTGTATTGGCAGTTGGATCTAGCTTAGAAACTATTATTGTAGATAGTGCTCATATTATTAACTGGCAGATGTCAGGTTTATTAATAGGGGGTATTTTATGGGGAATCATTGGAGACAAGAAGGGTAGATTGAAAGTATTGTTTGGATCAATTTTATTGTATTCGGTTGCTAATATTCTTACATCTTTTGTGCAAAATGTAGATCAGTACGCTTACTGTAGATTTATTGGAGGCATTGGATTAGCTGGAGAATTAGGTGCAGGTATTACATTGGTATCAGAGATGTTGCCAAAAAACAAAAGAGGCATTGGAACATCGATGGTAGCAGGTATTGGATTGTTTGGTGCGGTGTTTGCATATTTTACTTTTCAATACACTAAGGACTGGAGATTATGTTATCAAATAGGGGGAGGCTTGGGCGTATTTTTATTGATACTAAGAGTTAAAGTAGCAGAATCATTTATGTTTGAATCTGCAAAACTAGAGAACATTCAAAAAGGCAATTTTATGATGTTCTTGAATAATGGAAAACGATTTTCAAAATACATCAAAGCTATTTTAATTGGCTTGCCTACCTGGTTTGTAATTGGGGTATTGGTAAACTATAGTAATAAGTTTGCTACTGCTAATTATGGAGAAAATTTAATTGATTCTGGAAGGTCCATCATGTTCGCATATATAGGTATTGCAACGGGTGATTTAGTCATAGGTTATGTGAGTCAATATTTTAAAAGCCGTAAAAAAGCGTTACTGGTATTTTATATTTTGAATACCCTCGGAATGGTTTTATTCTTTAGTGCTTTGAATAATTCAGACGATAGAATGTATGCCATCTGTGGATTCTTAGGATTTAGTACTGGCTACTGGGCTATCTTTAATCAAATGGCAGCCGAGCAATTTGGCACTAATTTGAGAGCAACTGCTGCAACTACTATTCCCAATATGGTGAGAGGTGCTTTGCCATTAATCAATTTCTTATTCTTAGATATATTACAAAAGAGCTTGGGTTGGACCATTATACAAAGTGGTATATTAACTGGGGCTATTGTAATGGGTATTACCTTAATTGCATTTGTATTTACGGAAGAAACCTTTCATAAAGATTTAGATTATCTAGAGCATGATAATCCATTGCCTTAATATTTTACGGTTAAGAATTTATGATGCGCCTTTTAATCATTAGACTATCCTCCATTGGTGATATTGTTTTTACCACAGCGGCCATTCGTTGTGCTAAAGAACAAATCCCTGGAGTAGAAATACATTTCTTAACCAAGAAGTCTATGAAGGCTGTTACAGAAGCCAATCCTTATATCGATCACTTTCATTATCACGATAAAAACTTATCCGATACCATTGCTTCTTTAAAAGCAGCCAATCTGGATATGGTCATCGACCTGCATAGTAATTTTAGAACTTACCGAATTAAAAAAGCCTTAGGCGTTCCGGCACATACTTATCCAAAATTATCCTTACAAAAATTCATCCTCACCAATTTTGGAATGAATCTTTTACCCAATAAACATATTGTAGAGAGAAGTTTGGATCCTTTAAAAGTGTTAGGAGTGCAAAATGACGGAAAGGGTATGGATTATTTTGTGCCATCAAATATTAGTTTGAAGCCCCATGATATACCAACATCTCATCAGGCAGGATATATAGCCATTGTAATCGGAGCTTCTTATGCCACAAAGAAATTGCCAGTAGAACATTTGAAACAATTGTGTGCTTTAATTCCAGTTCCCATTATTTTGGTGGGTGGAAAAGAAGATGCCAAAGAAGGAGTAGCGGTGTCTAGCATGGATACAGCTAAAATTTACAATGCCTGTGGCAAGTTTAACTTGCATGAATCAGCATTATTGGTAAAAGGAGCAAGAATGGTTATATCTAATGATACAGGCTTTTTATATGTTGCTTGTGCATTTCATAAAAAGACCATTGCTATTTGGGGTGGCACTAGTCCATCTTTACAAGTGGAACCTTATTATGCAACTGTTGATCTACAAAACGGACAAGAAATGTATTATAATGCCATTGTTCCCAATTTACCTTGTCAGCCCTGTTCTAATTATGGCACAAAAAAATGCCCACAAGGACATTTTGCATGTATGAAAAAACAAGACCTACATTTAATTGCAGAAAAAGCAATGCAATATTACCAATAAAAAAAGAGCCTCCGTTGGGAGGCTCTTTTAGGTTTAATGAGTTCAATTGTGAAACTCATTGAGGAATATTATAATGTTTTTAAAACATCGTTCATGCTTCTTACAGCATCTGCGCTCTTGTTGAAAGAAGCTTGCTCATCAGCAGATAAATCCATTTCTACGATTTTCTCCCAACCATTCTTGCCAATTACAACAGGAACACCCAGACAGATATCTTTTTGACCGTATTCGCCGTTCAAGCTTACGCAACAAGTAAATAATTTCTTCTCGTCACGAACAATGCTTTCTACTAATGCAGCTCCAGCAGCACCTGGTGCATACCAAGCTGAAGTGCCTAATAATTTAGTTAATGTAGCACCGCCCACCATGGTATCAGCGATGATCTTTTCTTGTTGTTCAGCGTTCAAGAACTTAGTTACTGGAATGCTATTCCAAGTAGCGTGCTTGATCAAAGGAATCATAGTAGTATCACCATGACCACCCACTACCAATGCATTTAAATCTGCAGGGCTGCAGTTTAAGGTAGTGCTTAATTGATATTTAAAACGAGCGCTATCTAATGTACCACCCATTCCAATAATTCTATGCTTAGGTAAGCCAGTAGATTGCAATGCTAAGTAAGTCATTGTATCCATTGGGTTACTAATTACAATAATGATGGCATTTGGAGAATGCTTTAAGATATTTTCACAAACACCTTTTACTATACCAGCATTTGTACCTATTAATTCTTCTCTTGTCATCCCTGGTTTACGAGGTAAACCTGAAGTAATTACTACTACATCTGAATTAGCAGTTTTAGTGTAATCATTTGTGCTACCAGAAATTCTAGTATCAAAACCTAATAATGCAGCAGTCTGCATCATGTCTTGTGCTTTACCTTCTGCAAAGCCTTCTTTAATGTCTAATAAAACTAATTCACTAGCTAATTCTTTACGAGCGATATTGTCTGCACATGTTGCGCCAACTGCACCTGCTCCAACAACGGTAATTTTCATAGGATGTATATTTTTTATAAGAAGATGATTTTCCGGGGCAAAGTTAGTTATTTACTATCTATATTTTTAAGTAATTCAAACACTTCTGCGCCTTTTTCGTATACTTTTTTCAACCTGTTATTCTCATAAATAGCCACAAAAGGGGTCATGCTTGGTCTAAAAAAGATAGGTAGGGTAAATTCAGGGTCTCTACCAATGATGATATTGGGTTTGCCAATCATATTGTATTTCTCCGCAAATTTTCTGATAGAGGGCATGTCTTTGTAGCTATCCCAGATCATCAATACATTTTTGAACTTGTCTGCATATTTATTAATCTCTGCTGCCTCATGTTCGCAATGCGGGCAATCTGGACTAAATATGATGATCATTTGGTACTTGTATTTTGGAATGTTATTGTGGGTTACTTCTTTACCGCCCACAGATACAATTTTGAATGCAGGTAAATTCTTGTCTTTTTGAAAAGGTGCATTCGGGTCTGTTTGTGCTGCTAAGCCCAATACCAATACGCTACATAAAATGGTTAATAAGTATTTCATAGATTTATTTTTTTTCGCCTTCCATCATACGCATGGCTTTGGCGTCTTGTAAAAATTCAGATGCGAATATAAATTTGTTCAATAATTCGTTCTTACTGTAAATAATGTCTTGGTTAGAACCTTCCCATTCTTTTTTACCCTGATGCAAATACAAAATATAATTGCCAATTTCCATCACACTATTCATGTCGTGTGTAACCACGATGGTAGTAATATTATATTCTTTGGTAAGCTCTTCAATTAATTTATCAATCACCATCGATGTTTGAGGGTCCAAGCCAGAATTAGGCTCATCACAGAAAAGGTATTTAGGCTCCATCACCACCGCTCTTGCCAAGGCAACTCTTTTTTTCATTCCACCACTTAGTTCGGCAGGATATTTACCATTCACTCCTTCTAGATTTACTCTAGATAAAATTTGGTTTACCTTATTCAATTTCTCACTCATACTAAGTTGAGAAAACATATCTAAAGGGAACCTTACATTTTCTTCCACGGTTAATGAATCAAACAAAGCATTGCCCTGAAAAAGCATACCAATATTATTTCTTAATTCCTTTCTATCTTCCTTGGTCATGCTATTTAAAGTCTTGCCATCAAAAATCACTTCACCTTGATCGGCTTGTATTAAATCCACAATACACTTAGTCAATACGGTCTTGCCACTACCACTAGCGCCAATAATCAAATTACACATACCAGGTTTGAATTGTGCACTAATATCATCTAAGATTACTTTAGTGTCAAATTGTTTACTGATATGTTTAATCTCGATCATCTTATTTAGTTAAAGGTACTTGTAAGTGTAATAAGTCCTCAAAGCTATCTCTTCTACTAATTAACTTAGCTTCTCCATGCTCTATCAATACCTGCGCTGGTTTATATCTAGCATTATAATTGCTTGCCATTTCATAACCATAAGCACCTGCATTATAAAATACTAAAAAGTCTCCTTCTTCAATAGTAGGGATAGGGCGGTCCCAAGCAAAAGTGTCGGTCTCGCAAATATTTCCCACCACTGCATATTCTTGTAAAGGTTTTTCAGGATGACTTAAATTATCAATATGATGATAGGAATCATAAAACATTGGTCTAATTAAATGATTCAAACCTGTATCAATTCCTGCAAATTGAATGGCACCTGATTGCTTTAATACATTTACTTTGGCAATAAAAAATCCAGCCTCACTCACAATATATTTACCTGGCTCAAACCAAGCAGTGAAAGATCTTCCAAATTGTTCTGATAATTTAGCGACTACTTTATTTACTTCTGCACCCAATAAAGCCATATCTGTTCCTTTCTCATCGGGTTGATAAGGTACTTTAAATCCACCTCCAAAATCTAAAACAGTTACTGTTGGAAAATGAGGAAGCATTTGTTCAAATACTTCAGCAGATTGCAAGAACACTTTCACATCCTTGATCTCACTTCCAGTATGAATATGAAGGGTAGAGATATGAATATTGTATTTTGCTTGAATCGCTTTTAAAGTTTCTAATTCAGTAACTGGAATACCAAATTTGCTTTTATCATGACCAGTAGAAATTTTTAAATTACCACCTGCCATAATATTCGGTCTGATACGAACGCCCACTGGGTAGGTATTTCCAAACTTCGCACCAAACTTTTCTAAATTAGATAAGCTATCAATGTTTACATAAATACCTAAGCTTGCTGCTTCTGCAATTTCTTCGAAGCTTACGCTATTACTAGTGTATAAAACCTGATCAGGTCTAAATCCTACATGCAATGCTAATTTGGCTTCGTTGATGGAACTACAATCAATATTGCCACCTGCTCTTTTAACCACATCTAAAATATGAATATTGGTTAAAGCCTTACATGCATAAAATATGCGTGTAGTCTTAGCATCGAAATGATTAAATAAGTTTTGATATTGCTGCGCAATTTTTTCGGCATGATACACATACAAGGGTGTACCATAGTTTGTTGCAGCTTGTTTTAATTGATCGTAGGATAAACTTGCATTCATACCACGAAGATACAATTTATGCCTCTTCTTCTGGTAAATTTGGCGTCTCTTCTTGGTCGCGTGCTTCTTCGTTTGCGTCAGCGATTTGCTCAAAAACGCTATTGTCTGTAAAGTCTTCAGGTTTGATCACCGTAGCTTCTACAATTTGATCTGCCAATACTTCTTTGATCTTTGGTAAATCTTCTGTTGAGTTGATACCAAAATAATCCATGAAGTTTTTAGAAGTAGCGTATACCAATGGCTTACCAGGTAGGTTTTCGTTACGACCACTGATCACAATTAATTCCTTCTCCAATAATTTTTGGATAGAATAATCACTGTTTACACCTCTGATAGCTTCTACTTCACCCTTAGTAATAGGTTGTTTATAGGCAATAATTGCTAAAGATTCTAAAGCAGCATTAGAAAGGCGCTTCAAGAATTTGTCACCATTTAATTGAGCAATGGTTGAGTGGAAAGAAGGCTTGGTTAAAAACTGCCAGCCGCCGCCACTTTGTTTTAATTCAAATGGATAAAATTCAGTAGCATATTTCTCTTGAATACCATTTAAGGCAGATTCTACCTGATCTAAAGTAATGCGTTCTTCTAAAAATCCAAAAGCATTATTAATTAATTCAGTGATATCATTAGCGTTTAAGGCTTTATCACTAGCGAAGATCAAGGCTTCAATATGAGGAATAATTTGACTGATTTCCATATGGGTATTGCTTATCCGTTTAATGCAGCTGCACCACTTACGATCTCAGTTAACTCAGTCGTAATAGCCGCTTGTCTTGCACGGTTGTAAGATATTTTCAATGATTTTAATAATTCGTTTGCGTTCTCACTTGCCTTATCCATCGCAGTCATTCTTGCGCCATGCTCACTTGCATTCGCATCTAAAACTGCTTTAAATAATTGTGTATTTAAGATCTTAGGCATTAATTCATTTACTAAAACAGTCTTCTCTGGTTCGAAGATAAAATCTACTTTTTTCTTGTTTGCAGCAGCACTGATTTTAGGAATAGGTAAGAATTGTTCTGCTTTGAAAGCCTGTGTAGCAGCGTTTTTGAACTCGCTGTAAATAATTTCAATAGCATCAAATTCTTTATTCGCAAAAGCATTCATAGCAGCTTTAGCAGCTACCTGAACATTTTCAAATTTCAAGTCTAAGAAGATATCTTTAAAATCAGCATTGGTATTGTAACCAGATTTGCTCAAGCTCTCATATCCTTTTTTACCAATATTCCAAATAGTGATTTTTTGAGTAGGGTATTTTTCAGCAATGGTTGCTTTGGCTAATTTCACCACATTGGCATTGTATCCTCCACATAAACCACGGTCAGAAGTAATTACAATCAATAAAACATTGTTCACTGGACGAGTTTCAGCCAAAGCCAAATTCATATCACCTTCCAAGCTACCTACAATATTGCTCAACATGTCTTGTAACTTGTTGGCATAAGGTCTCATTTGGGTGATAGCATCCTGTGCACGACGTAATTTAGCAGCACTTACCATTTTCATGGCCTTAGTGATCTGCTGAGTACCCTGGGTACTTTTTATCCTATTTCTAACTTCTTTTAATTGTCCAGCCATAACTGTGTTTAATAAGCGAGCAAAGGTATAATTTTTTCGTCCATTTTCCACTTTTAAGGGGGTCCAAGTTAATTTTTATACAGATAGGGCCCGAAAATGGCCAAACTGCCCTCAAATGCTTACCTTTAAGGCCCTCAAAACAGGTCAAAAACAGAGCAGATTATGTTGCAAATTATTAGTAAGCTATTCGGTGGTTCAAAAAGCGAGAAAGACGTTAAGAAAATTCAGCACTTAGTGGGAGTGATTAATGGACATTTTGAGTCATATAAATCCCTAAGTAATGATGCCTTAAGAAATAAGACAAACGAGTTTAAAGAGCGTATCAAAAAACATTTAGAAGGTATTGATGCACAAATTGCTGCGGAGCAAGCCAAGGCAGATGCATTACCCTTAAGTGATTTGATGGGCCGTGATGCGATCTATCAAAACATAGATAAATTAGGAAAAGATAGAGACCAATCATTGGAAACTATTTTGTGGGAGATTTTACCAGAAGCTTTTGCAGTGGTAAAAGATGCTGCGAGAAGATTTACTGATAACGAAGAGCTGGTTGCTACAGCTACAGAATTGGATAAAACATTTTCTGTTAAAAAAGAATATGTAACTATTAAAGGAGATCAATCTGTTTTCCAAACTACTTGGAAAGCTGCAGGTACGCCGGTTACATGGAATATGGTGCACTATGATGTGCAGTTGATTGGTGGTATTGTATTACATCAGGGTAAGATTGCCGAGATGTCAACAGGTGAGGGTAAAACTTTAGTATCTACTTTGCCAGCCTACTTGAATGCATTAGCTGGACAAGGGGTGCATGTAGTAACAGTGAACGATTATTTAGCCAAAAGAGATAGTGAGTGGAACGGAACTTTATTTGAGTGGTTGGGTTTAACAGTAGATTGTATCGATAAGCATCAACCTAATTCTGAAGAAAGAAGAAATGCTTACCGTGCCGATATTACTTACGGAACAAACAACGAATTTGGTTTTGATTATTTGAGAGATAATATGGTGCATACGCCAGAAGAAATGGTGCAAAGAAAACATCATTTCGCGATGGTGGATGAGGTGGATAGCGTATTGATTGATGATGCGCGTACGCCATTGATTATTTCTGGTCCTATTGGACATAAAACAGGAGAGCAACAATTCTTTGATTTAAAACCAAGAATCGAAAAATTAGTAGAAGCTCAAAAGAAAGCAACCAGTCAATTTTTAATTGAAGCCAAAAAGAAAATTGCAGAAGGCAACGACGATCCACAAGATGGTGGATTGGCATTGTATAGAGCTTTCAGAGGTTTGCCAAAGAATAGCGCTTTAATCAAGTATTTAAGTGAGCCAGGAATAAGAGTAAAATTACAAAAGGCAGAAAACTTTTTCTTAGCAGATCAGCAAAGAGAAATGCCATTGGTAGATGAAGAATTGTATTTCCATATTGACGAGAAAAATAATTCAGTAGAATTAACCGATAAGGGTTTGCATTTAATCACGGGTGCTGGTGAAGATCCTAACTTCTTCTTATTACCAGATATCAGTGTTGCATTGAATGCCATTGACACAAGTGCAACATTAAGTGCAGAAGAAAAATTAGCACAGAAAGAAACCATCATTAACGATTACAGCATCAAAGCAGATCGTATACATACAGTCAATCAATTACTAAAAGCTTATACATTATTTGATAAAGATGTGGAGTATGTAGTGATTGAAGGGCAGGTAAAAATTGTAGATGAGCAAACGGGTCGTATCATGGAAGGTCGTCGTTACTCAGATGGATTGCACCAAGCGATTGAAGCAAAAGAAAATGTAAAGATTGAAGCGGCTACGCAAACATATGCAACCATTACTTTACAAAACTTCTTTAGAATGTACCACAAGCTTTGTGGTATGACAGGTACTGCAGAAACAGAAGCAGCAGAGTTTTGGAGTATTTATAAATTGGATGTGGTGTCTATCCCAACCAATATACCTGCAGTAAGAATTGATGAGCAGGATATGGTCTTCAAAACCAAGCGTGAAAAGTATGGCGCTGTGATTGAAGCTATTCAAACTTTAAGAGATCAAGGTCGTCCAGTACTAGTAGGTACAACTTCGGTGGAAGTGAGTGAATTATTAAGTAGAATGTTGCGTCAGCAAAATATTCCGCACAATGTATTGAACGCGAAGCAACACGCAAGAGAAGCGCAGGTAGTTGCAGAAGCAGGTTTAACAGGTGCGGTAACTATTGCTACCAATATGGCAGGTAGAGGTACGGATATTAAATTAAGTCCAGAAGTGAAAGCTGCTGGTGGTTTAGCGATATTGGGTACAGAACGACACGAGTCTCGTCGTGTAGACAGACAGTTAAGAGGTAGAGCTGGAAGACAAGGTGATCCAGGTTCTTCTCAATTCTTTGTTTCTTTAGAAGACGATTTAATGAGAATGTTTGGTAGTGAAAGAATTGCTAAAGTGATGGACTTTGCTGGATACAAAGAAGGTGAAGTGATTCAACATAGCATGATCACTAAATCTATTGAAAGAGCACAAAAGAAAGTAGAAGAAAACAACTTTGGTGTAAGAAAGCGTTTGTTAGAATACGATGATGTAATGAACAAACAAAGAGCGGTGATTTACAAGAAAAGAAGTCATGCATTGTTTGGAGAGCGTTTGGCATTGGATATTGATAATGCTTTTTATCAAGTAATTGAAGGATTGGTGTTAGGACATAAATCAGCGAATGATTTTGAGAATTTCAAATTGGATTTAATTGTTCAAGCCGGAATAGACACAAAAATCACTGCAGAAGAGTTCCTTAAGAATAATGACAATGCTTTAGTAGAAGCAGTTTACCAAGAAGCTATTGCTCATTACGAATACAAGAAAAAAGAAATCATGCAGGATAGTATTCCTGTATTTAAGAATATTCGTTTGACACAAGGCAATCATATCGAAAATGTGATTGTGCCAGTTAGCGATAATAAAACAGTATTCAGTGTTTTAGTGAATTTAGAAAAGAACTTAAGCACTTCAGGATTAACCTTAGCGATGCAAGCAGAAAAGTCTATCGCTTTAAGTTTAATTGATGATGCTTGGAAAGAACATTTAAGAGCGATGGACGATTTAAAACAATCTGTTCAAACAGCTACTTATGAACAAAAAGATCCATTAGTGATTTACAAAATGGAAGCTTTTGAAATGTTCAGAAAAATGGATTTATCTATCAATCACAATTTGGTGCAGTTCTTATGTCATGCACATATTCCTTTAGAGGGCAATAATGTGAAAGAAGGTAAGCAACAAAAAACAGACTTAAGTAAATTAAGTGCGAATAGAAATGATGAAGCACCAACAGGTCCAACTTATAATGATCCTTCAGAAGTAAAACAAGCACCTGTACAAGTGGGTCCAAAAATTGGACGTAACGATCCATGTCCTTGCGGAAGTGGGAAGAAGTACAAAGCATGTCATGGAAAAGATGCTGTATAAATTATAAAATATGTTAGCAGTCAATAAATATATAGACCATACCATTTTAAAGCCAACTTGTTTGGTGGCTGATATTCAAAAACTTTG
>ERZ650311.1109-NODE-1109-length-14077-cov-4.997861_pt1 | contig 14077 bp, 15 predicted proteins | sample MGYA00376247_ERZ650311 | MGnify/ENA primary metagenome ERZ650311 (study PRJEB26733, sample SAMN07839324) | wastewater metagenome | biome: small river; feature: stream; material: water | place: USA: North Carolina | collected 2016-07-28 ... | reverse complement strand
ACCCGGCGAACCCGGACATCCGGTACAGCACCAAGCCTGCCGACCCCCTGGGCTCCTCCGCGTTCAAGCGTTGGTTTGGCGACAGCAAGGTGGTCGACAAGGCGGGCAAGCCGCTAGTGGTGTACCACGGAACCCCGTTCGACTTCCACACGTTCAAGCTGTTTAAGCGGGGCTCGTGGTTTACGACGTCTCCTGACGAAGCCAGTGGGTACTCAAGAGAGACAGACGGCTCTATGGTGCTGCCCGTGTACCTTCGCATCGAGAACCCGTTTGTGATGAAAACCAGCGACCCCAACGAGGTCCGGGCTGCCTTTCCTACAGCGGAAGGCGACGCGGCGCTTCGTCGTGCTTTGCTGGAAGCAGGCTACGACGGTATTGTGCGGCCCTTCCCCTCCGGCGCGCACTACATAGTCCTGGGGAGCGGAACCCAGATCAAGTCCGCCACGGGCAACAACGGGAACTATGACCCGACGAACCCGGACATCCGCTACAAGACCAAGCCTGCCGACAAGGCGGTGGCGGAGTCGTTCGCCAAGGTGCCGTACGCCAACACGACCATCGGGCGTTCGATCCAGGACGCGCTGTACAACATCGCGCAGTCTCCGTGGGCGCTGCCCTGGACGACCAACGACCAGATCGCCGAGGGCTACAAGCACATCAAGCCCGTGGTGGACATCAACCGCGCTACGGGCCGCATGGCGGCCACAGCCAACCGGTACATGGAAGCGGCAGCGCAGACCGCCAAGCGGTGGCGCGCCCTGGCCGACCCCGTCCAGCTGTCGATGCAACGCGTGATGCTGCAGTCCACGATGGACGAGATGCACGTCAGCATCGAGGACGCGGATGGCAAGTACCTGTCCGCCGAGGATGCCTGGAAGCACGCGTCGAACAACCACCTGGACCGCACGCCGGCCAACCGTGCCAAGTTCGGCAAGCTGTACCAGGAGTTCCACGCACTGCCGGCCCCAGCCAAGGCGGTGTACGACCAGGTGCGCAAGGACCTGGAGACGCAGCACGAAGACATGCTGCGCGCCCTGCGCAAGGGGGTTGCGGACCAGTACGTCGACCAGCTGCGCCGCCAGCTGACGGCAGAAGAACTGAACGCTCTGGCCAATGAGCCGGCGGATGCGCGTCGCGCGTTCAAGGACGTGTTGTCGGTGGCCCGCACCCGTTCTGAGCTGCGCGCCCTGGAGCGCATGTACCAGGCCCTGCGCGACATCAACGCCGAGTTCGGCACGGTGCGCGGCCCATACTTCCCCCTGGTGCGGTTCGGCAACCACGTCGTGGTGATGAAGTCGGCCGACCTGCAGACCCTGGAAGACCGGGCTGCCGCAGCCCGTGAGGAACTGCAGGCAGTCATGGAGGACGCCCCGGCAGTGACGGACCCCACGATTGAGGCGCACGACGCCAAGGTCGCGGAGCTGCGCAAGGCATACAACGATCTGCGCAAGGCGGTGGACACCGCCAAGCAGGACGAGAGCAAGTACGTGGTCGAGTTCCACGAGTCGCCGGCCCAGGCCGAGCGCGCTCGTCTGGAGCTGGAGCGCAAGAACCCCGCCGCCACCGTGCGCAAGACGGTGCGTGAAAACTACTACCGCGCCCTGGAAGGCGCCAGCCCGGCGTTCCTGAACGACCTGACCCAGACCCTCTCCGCCGCGCTGGACAGCGGGGACGGCGTGACGGCCAAGGCGAAAGACACCGCCCTGCAAGCCATGAAGGACATGTACCTGCGCCGCCAGCCGGAGCGCAGCGCCCTGCGTGCGGAACTCAAGCGCATGGGCATCGAGGGCGTGCAGTCTGCGCAGATGCTGCGCGGCTACGCCCAGGCCACCCGCAACGGCGCCTGGCGCATCTCCCGGCTGACCCACTCGGGTGAAGTCCTGGAGGGACTGCAGGCGCTGTCGGAAGACCGCTACAACGCGGACGCCAAGCATGTGCTGAACGAGCTGAAGGCCCGCTTCGTCGGCGACCTGGTGCCCCCGGAGGAGAGCAAGGTGCTGCAGAGTCTGCAGAACACCACGTACTTCATGCACCTGGGGTTCAACATCAGCTACTTTGCGACGAACGCCACGCAGGCGTGGACCACCTCGCTGCCCGTGATGGCGGGCCGGCACGGCGTCGTGAACGCTGCCAACTCCCTGACGGCAGCCAGCAAGGACGTGATCCGCTTGCTGTCCCAGGCCACCGCCCAGTCGGTGGAGGAGAACGGCGCACTGGTGGGCCTGCAGCTGCGCCTGACGGACGAGCAGATCCGCAAGCTGGCCAAGGACGACGGCGAGGCCGCAATGCTTAAGGCGCTGACGGACGACGGTGTCATAGACATCACGATCAAGCACGACCTGGGCGCCATCTCTGACGGCGCGGCCACCAGCACGGTGGGGCGCGGCCTGCAGAAGACCATGGAGCTGTCCAGCGCCCTGGCGAACTACCCCGAGCTGTACAACCGGCTGGCCACCGCGCTGGCGGCGTACCGCATGGAGGCGGCGCACCGTGGCGAAGGCCCCGAGACGGATGCCCAGGTGCAGGAACGCGCCCAGCAGTACGCGGAAAAGATCATCAACCGCACGCACTTCAACTACAGCCCGGAGAACGCGCCGCGCATGATGCGCAGCCAGCTGGGCCGGCTGGTGTTCCAGTTCAAGCGATACCAGCAGGGCATGATCTACCTGTTCGCCAAGCTCATCAAGGACTCGGTGCGGGGGGAATCTGACGAAGTGCGGGCGAACGCGCGCAACTCCCTGGCGTATCTGCTGGGCATGACCACGGCGGTTGGCGGTGTGGTGTCGCTGCCTATCGCCGCGCCCATCGCCCTGGCGGCCAAGGTGCTGGCGTCTGCCTACCCGGACGATGACGAGCCGGAGTGGCTGCAGCAGTGGTACAACGGCATGAAGGACAGCGTCGGGGAGGGCGTTGCCCAGGCACTGGTGAAGGGCTTGCCCACCGTGGCGGGCCTGGACCTGAGCGGCAAGCTGGGGCAGGGCAACCTGCTAAATCCGGTGGCGTTCGCCAACACGGACGGCAAGAAGTTCTTCAGCCGTGATTACTTCATGGCGGCGGGCTTCGGTCTGTTGGGTCCGTCCGCCTCCTTGGTGGCGAACGAAGCAGAAGCCGTCGGCTACCTGCAGAACGGAGACATCGTCAAGGCAGCGGAACGGGGCGCGCCGACGTTTGCCGCCAACATCATCAAGGCGTACCGCCGCTCCCAGGAGGGCATGACGACCAAAGCCGGCGACACCCTGATGGAGCCGGAGGAATTCTCTCTGCTGTCCAACGCCTTGAAGGCGGCGGGCTTCGAGTCGGTGAAAGTCTCCGACACCTACGACAACCGCTCGGCGTACATGAACATGCTGGCCGCCCGGCAGGAGGCCCGAAAGACGCTGCTGCGCAACTACTACGAGGCGGTCAAGACCGGGGACTCGGACGCCCAGGCGGAAGCCAGGCAGGCTATCTCCGAGTTCAACCAGCGCCAGCCGGCCGATCAGGTCAAGCCCAAGGACCTGGCGGCGTCCCTGAAGCAGCACGCTACCCGGGCGAAGGAGACGGTCGGTGGGCTGCGCGTCGGCAAGCGGGATCAGGACAGCTACAACCGGCTGATGGGAGAGTAAGATGCGCGGGCATGAAGCTCGCCATCCTGCTCCTTGCCGCAGTCCTTGTCGGCTGCGCCGCTGCCCAGCCGGCGGTTGAAGTGTCCACCCCCCGGTCGGTTGTCATCCGCGCCCGGGTCATGGCTGACGCCCACGCGCTGGCCCAGACGGAGTGCAGCAAGTACCGCCGGCACGCCCGGCTGGCTGGACCTGGGAACCTCAACAGTTGGGCGTTCGACTGCGTCGAGTAGCTACGCTACAGCTTCCTCGCCGGCCCGCATCGGCTCTGCCGGCCTGAGTTCCACCACGTTGCTGCCGTCGCTCGACGCAGCGTCCGCCGGCCGGGTGCGGAACTTGTAGTAGTAGCCGTTGACGGTGGGCATGCCCACCAGCCCGGTGGTCAGGCGCGCCCGGATCTTGTCCTTGCCGCCCTCCATCACCAGCATGCCGGACTGCTCCATCTTCTTGAGGAAGGCGCTGGCGGACATCTGCTGCTCCAGGCACCAGGTGCGCACCGCTCCCGCGTCCAGCAGCAGCACCCCCCACTCCTGCACTTCCCGGCCCAGGATGGGCATGCGCACGTTGGGGTTGAGGACCACGTCGCTCGTCTCGTCGCGCCCTTGCCGGCGGGACCAGGTCTTGGTGACCACCACGTTGGGCGACAGCGCCGCCATGAGTGAGCCCAGCTCGCCCTCGGGGCCTTGCTTGGCGGTCTGCACGTACCAGATGGTGTCCTTGATCGCCTCCTTGAACGTCGCCACCAGCTCGTCCATGTCGAACGGCGCCCACTTGCCCAGCAGTTGCTGGTTCGTCATCATGGCCCCGAGCATGCGGGCGAAGAAGCGGAAGTTCTGACCCACCCCCAGCAGCTCGAACGCCTTGGTCACGTTGGCCGAGGTCATCTCGGTCAGCTTCTGGTGCCCGGCCTTCACCGCCAGCAGGGCCTGGAACAGGCCGAACGACCCGCACGTTGCCTGGACGCGCTTCAGGTCGGTGCGGAACTCCTCGACGTTGCCTGACTGGGGGATGCTGTCGAAGTTGAGTTCCATCAGGCGCATGAGGAGCGCATCGCTGCGCTTCTGGCTGGCCGTGAGCATTTCCCGCTGCGGCACGTTGGTCGCCACACAGGACACCAGCGCCCACGTCTCTGCCGACTTGCTGACACTGCCGTCGCTCTTGGCGCGCAGCCGACCGGTGCCGTTGGCGAACGTGTCGATCAGCTGCGCGGCCCGCGCCGCGTCGTTCTGCGTCACCTCGTCCAGCAGGAAGGGGTAGATCGCCGTGTTCTTGGCGGTGGTGGCAGCAGCCACTGCAGTGATTGACGCGTCGTTGCCCTTGCGCGCCAGGGTGTCCTTGCCGTATGCCGCAGCGATGGCCGTCATCAGGGACGACTTGCCGATGCCCGACGCTTCGGAGTAGAGCGACAGCATGAACCCGGCGGAGGGCATGTCTTCCGCCTCGCTGAACACGGAGTCAGCGGCGAACACCAGGAACGGGCTTGCCAGGTTGATGGCGATGGCCAGCCGCGCCGGGGCGAACCCCTCATGCCCGTAGTGCTTGCGTAGGAACTGGATGTAGCCGGCCACGTTGGGCGCGATCTCTCGCCAGATGGTAGGCTCCCACCTGCCGGCGGGCTTGGAGTCCAGCGCCGTCGTGGTGAGTGATCGAGACAGTCCCAGCAGCTTGGTGTTGCAGATGGTCTTCATGACCACGCCGTCCGGGTAGACGGTGTACTGCCCCATGCTGCAGATGAACTGGCCCTCGTGGAAGTGGTAGCCGAAGCGGTCCTTGATGACGAAGCGCATGTCGTTCTGCTTTCGGATGATCTCGCGGTTGACGTACTCCTTGAGGTGGTCGGCTGCGTTCTTGTTGAGTGAGCGCGGAGCGATGTTCACACCCTGGTCGACCAGGTACTTGCACAGTGTCTTGATGTCGGCGGACACACCAGCGGGCATGTCCATGCGGTCCTGCCGCACGCCGCCGGGGCGCTCCACCCGGCCGAACTGAACCAGCACGCCGCCGCTGTCGGTGGCCCCAGGCAGGGAGTTGGAATCCACCCAGAACAGCTTGTAGGCCACGGGCTTGGTGTGCTCTACCCAGACAACCTGGCCGGTGGCGTCCTTGGTCTGCTCCCGGTACTTGTGGAACAGGGTCCACCGGTTGTCGATGACCTTGTAGTAGAACGGGTTCGCCTCGTCGAACAGGTCGGGCCGGTCAGGCACCGGGCATTCGGGCGTGGCGTCGGGGTGCACGTCATCCGGCAGGCCCAGCCCAGCACCGACCTCGTCAGAGTCCTCGCTCTCTCCAGAAAGCGTCGATGGCGATGCGCCAGCAGGCGTCGCCGGGGCATCCGGGATTGCAGGGGACTGGGCTGGCGCTACAGTGATGTACCCGACCTGCTTGGGCGTCGTGATCTTGTTGCGGTACGGGCACGTCGCGCACCCGGAGTGCATCAGGCTGAAGTGCTGGCACGTCGTCGGCGGTGTTTCCCATCGGTCGAATTTCTCCTGTGTCTCGCGCTTGCTGTAGCCCTCGTACCCGCTGGACCAGGCGTGCACCAGCTCCTCGCCGTCCTCGCAGTATTTCGCCACGCCCATCACGGCGCGCCAGTGCGGCTCGGGCACAGTGCCCTGGTTGTCTCGCATCAGGGCGACTGCACTGCAGTGCTCGGCCACGCGCGCCAGGCTGGCGGGCGGGCCTTCGACGTGGGTGAGGATGTCGTCGTTGACGCTGGCGGCGCGCGGCATGCGCGGGCTGACGGGCAGGTCAACTTCTTGCGGGGCCAGCGCCTGCAGCATGGCGGCCCACGCGTCGGGGTCGTACGTGCGGGGGGTGGACTTCAGGACCGTGACCCGGGAGCCGTTCTTGTGCAGCGTACCCACTGGGCGTAGCACCCGGGCCGAGTCGCATGTGGTGGTTGAGTCGATGCGCAGGCCGCTAGCCGCGCCCACCGACTGCAGCAGGCGAGCGACAGGCATCCATTGCGCGGGCGGAATCGGAGTGGTCAGGCACCAATAGACGTGCAGCCCTTCGCCGGAGCTGACGATGAGCGACGGCACCAGCTGGGTCTGCTTGATGAACGCCACCAGGGCGGCAACGGCTTCTGCCTGGGTAGGGTAGGAGTCCTGTGGGTGCTTGGCGAATTTCTCTGTGCCCGCGTCGATGTCCATGCGGTACGCCCGCAGGGCGGTGACGTTCTCCTGGGTGCGGGCGTAGTTGTCCAGCTCCCGGCCTTCCTTGTCCCGCGCTCGCACATGCCCATAGCTGGCCGTTGCGAAGTACAGACCCTGGGTGTCGATGCGCTTCTCGGTGGCAGCGACCAGATCATCCAGCGTCTCGTAGAAGTTGTTGTGCCTGTTCTGGAACAGCACGTAGCGCCCCTCGGGCGGCAGCACTCGCTCGTAGAAAGTCTTGAGCTGCATCGCTTGCCTATTGTTCTTGTGTGATTGCCTGACGCCACGCTGCGGGCAGCAGCTCCTCGGCCGTGCGTTTGTTCAGATCCACCTCGGCCAGCGTAGCCACCACGGTGGCGATGGCGGGCCGCTTGCCCTTGGGCAGTGTCTTGTCGCGCAGGGCGGCGAGGCAGAAATACGCTAACGTGCTTACGGTGTCACGCGCAAGTGGGTGCGGCTTGCGCCCCTTGCGCCAGAAGTAGACGGACTGCCGACTGAACGGCAGCAGACCCATGCGGTCCTTGTTGGTAGCCAGCATGTTGAACGTCACGCCGGCCAGCCTGAAGATGGAAAAGCACTGCTTGAAGGTGAGCAGCGGGAGGTGCGGGTATAGCCGCAAGTTGGTGCTCATGGGGATCTCCAGGAGCCCCGCCGGGCGAGCCGGCGGGGTGGTGCTACTTCAGGTCAGTCGTCGGTGTTGCCCAGCAGGGCGTCGATGTCCGACAGCATGGAGCCCATGTCCGATGCCGGGGCAGCCGGCGCGGGGGCCGGAGGAGTCGAGGCGCCCATGGCTTGGTCCAGGTCGTCCGCGTTGACCGCAGGAGGCTTGGCGGCTGCAGGAGCGCGGGTAGCCTTCGGCTTGGCGGGCGCAGGAGCGGGCGCCGGGGCCTCGGCAGGGGGTGCGGGAGGAGCGGAGGTCTGCGCGGCCTTCTGGGCGGCATCCCGGGCCGCGATAGCGGCATCCAGCTCGTCGGCGCCCACGGCCGGCGGCGCCACAGGCGCTTCTTCCATGTGCTCGTCCAGGCCCACGATGGCGCGCACCAGATCACTGTCGTACTGCTCGGTGGCCTTGGCGTAGTCGGCGTCCGGCAGCAGGCCCACTGGCTTGAACTTCAGCGTGGGGCTCGACGCTTCCGGGTCGAACGACACCTTCATGACCACCGCGTTGTACGGGATCTTGCGGGTGTTGGCGATCTTCACCGCTTCGCGCAGGTTCTTCAGGCTGGCCGGCGGCACGCGCAGCAGCATCGACTTGTCCAGCTTGTCCGGGGTGGCGATGGCCAGCCGCGCGTTGTCGGCACACGCCTTGCCCTTGCGCTCCTCGCCCGGCTTGTCGCCGTCGCCCATGCGCGAGCCCCACTGGTTGTGCGGGCAGACGGCGCACTTCTTGGACTGCGGGGCCGGCGAGTTCGGGCTGGGCGCCACACCGTCATGGGAGTAGCAGTCGGGGCGCACGCCGTCGCTCTCGCCCTCGGCGAACTTCTTCAGGTAGAAGGTCTTGTTGGTCATCGACGCACGCACGATCACCACGCCGATGGACTGCGCCACCTCGTCCGGGTCGTTGGGCTTGGTGATGATCTTCTTCACGCCGTCCTGGTTGAGGGTGAAGACCTTGCCCCGGATGGACATGGACGGGAACTGCGCCGCGCGCACCACGTCCTTGTTGATGTCGGCCAGGGCGCCGGGGGTGGACAGGTACGCCGGCAGTGCGGCGTCGGAATCGAAGGGGACGAGTTGGGTCATGGTTCAACCTTGTTGGGTCTTGGAGTTGATGCGGTCCTGCAGCTCGTGCACGAGAGTCTGCAGGTAGGCAATGCCTGCCTTCTTGTCCCGCTCGGCCATCTCCACGAGGGAGTCGGTCAGGGCGTCGACCATCACATGGTCGGGCACAGCAGGCCACCCCGGCTCGGGGGTGCGCATGTGGGTGAAGAAGGAGGTGAACTCGCGCCGGAGGGCGCGCTTGATCTTGTCGGGGATCTGGTGTGGTGTGGTGTCTCGCGGCACTAGGCTCTCCTCACATTGACGGTCGCTTCAGACCGCCAGTTGACGCCGGGCGGGAGGTCATTATGCTCCTCCTTGTACGCCTCGACAAACGCTTTGCTTACGCGCTTTTCCAGCATGGACCAGTGCTCGCCGCCAGTGATGAACGCCAGGCAGGCATCCCAGTCGGCCACGGTCGCGCTGTTGCGCTCCTGCTTGAAGAACGTCCCGGCCTTGGTCCTGACCGATTCCGAGCCGGAGTCGTTCAGGTGCTTCAGCAGGAAGTTCTCGATGCGGTCCATCGCTTGGTCCAGTGCAGCTACTTTCTTCTCGTACTCTCCTTTCATCTCGGCCTTGCGGTCGCGCAGTTGCACGTACCGTTCGACCAGTTGCTCCAGGGGGTTCACCGTGGCGGGAGCCTCGGCGACAGCGGGATCAGGGTTCATGTGGTGCTCCTTTCAAGTTACATATAGTATACGTGTTTACACGTATTGTGTCAAGCAATTACGCGTGGCTACTTGAACATATCCAGCAGGATGTTCTGCGTGTTCTCCCGCCGCTCTAGGCGCTCGTACATCTTGCGCTCCACCGGCGACCCCTGCAGGTGGACGATCAGCGTGTTGAGCTTCTGCCCCGGGCGCGGCGTGCGCTCGTTGGCCTGCTGGTAGATGTTGGCGCTGTTGATCGGCGCGTACCAGCAGGTGGTGCTGGCGGCAGTGAAGCTCAGCCCATGGGCCATGCAGCCCGGCTGGGCCACCATCACCTGGGGGTCCCGGGCGTTCTGGAAGTCGTGGAATATCTGGTCGCGCTGGCTCTTGGACGTGCTGCCCTGCACCACGCAGACGCTGTAGTGTTTGCCAATGGCGGCAGCCAGCTGGTCCAGGGCGCCTGACAGGGGGACGAACACGATGGTCTTGCTGGCTGACTCCTCGATCACGCGCAGCACTTCCTCCACGCGTGGCCCGCTGGGCACGACGATCTCCTCGCCGCCCTTGCCGTACGCCACCCCGCAGACGATCTGCAGCAGCTTGCCCAGCTTGACCGCCTCGTTCGCCGCAGTGATCTGGCCACCGTCGTACTCGGCTTTGAACTGCGCCAGCATGTCCTTGTACAGCCGCTTCTGTTCCGGCGTCAGCTCCACCTCGCGGGACACTCGGGTGGTGGGAGGCAGGTCGATGCAGTCCTCGCGGGCGAACCGGATGGCCGGCTGCATCACGCGGTGCACGCGCTCCAGGGCGTCGGCCCGGGGCAGCCACTTGTACTGGCTGACCTTCTTCATCACGTCGTCCCGGAACGAGCCGAAGTAGTCGGGCACCGTCCAGGGAGTGATGATGCGGCACTGCGCCCAGGCGTCCACGGGCTCACGCGGGATGGGCGTCCCGGTCAGGCCCCAGGCCCACTCCACCGGCGGCACGTCCACCACCCACTGCCCCTTCACCTTATGGCGGTGGCCGTTGATGAGCCAGTTCAGGGACTTCCACCGGTCCCTGCTCGCGTTGCGGAACTCGGCCAGCTCGTCGACGACGAACAGCCCCCGGCCGGGCTTGGCCCGGATGGCTGCCAGCAGCTGCTTGTTCTTGATGCCGTCGTGGTTGATGACGTACACGTCGTGGTCGTGCATGAGGATCTTCATGCGCCGCTCCGGGGTGCCGTGCACCACGCCCACGGTCATGTCAGGGAAGTGGCGGAACACCTCGTCGGCCCACGCGCGCTCCAGGGTGGACAGCGGGCTGATGACGAACAGCCAGTCAACCAGGCCGGCTTTGCGTAGGTAGTCGAATGCCCACAATACCGATATGGTCTTTCCCGACCCCATCCCGTTTAATATATAAGTTCTAGGATTTAGGCCCGCAAACGCGGCTGTCTCCCGCTGATGGATGAATGGTCCGCCCGGGAAGAAGCACGGCCAGTCGTAGTAATACTCCATCGGGCTGGGCGCGGCGATGCCCACGTTGCGCAGCACGCGCACCACGTCATGGGTGTGCGGCACAGCCACGATCTCCTTGCCCCTGACTGGCCCCTTCTTGGCCCCCGGGATCAACGCCACGATGGGGTCCGGGTCCTTCAGGTTCAGCAGCAGGGTCTTACGTTCCTTGACGACCAGCATGGCGCAGCTTCTCCGTGACATCCTGCGGGCGCAGGTGGGTGTATCGCTTGAGGGTAGCCCAGCTTGTGTGGCCGGAGATCAAGGCAACTTCCTCGATGCCGAGTCCTCGCTCGAACAGTCGGGAGATTCCCTCGTGCCTTTTGGCTGCCACACCTTGACCCCTTCCTTGCGGGCGTTCTCGATCATGTTGGCCGTGCCTCTACCGCCAGGGAACGCCACCACCAGGTGAGGCAGCCCCTCGAACAGCATTTGCCGGTTGCGGATGTGGCCGGCGGAGCGCCCGTGCTTTTCCCAATCGGCCGGAAACACCCGCACGGGGATGCCGTTCGCTTCCGCCCAGGCCCCGCCCAGACGATCCGCGCCATACGCGCCGCCGTGGATCACCTCGCCCACACCGTGACGGCTGTGCAGTGAATCCAGTGCCTCGCGGATGGCGGCGTAGTTGGTGTAGTCCCGGCCGCCGCAGACCAGGATGCGGTTGCTCATGTGCCCTCCTTGGTGAGTGCAGGGTAGACATCCGTGTCGGTGACACGGTAGTAGCGCGGCGCACCCTTGCGGCTGGTCAGGTGCCATCCAGTGCACAGGGGGCAGTGATAAACGGACAAGCCGTCCTTTTGTCCTATCTGCTGCAGCCGCTCCTGGGCTGCAGCGCGGGCGGCGAACTCATCGCTGAACCGCCGCTTCTTCTGGCAGTTGAACGTGACCAGCTTGATCGGCGGGGTAGACACGGCGGGCATCCTCAAGAGTCATGGTGTCGATGCCGTTGCCGCAGTAGGTGTCCAGCTTGCAGGCAACTTCGCAAGCGATGCGGGCGCTGTAGCCCAGGTGCATCGCGGCCAGCGCGAAGTCCCGGCCGTGTCCAGAAGCGTTGAACTTGTCCTCGCCTCGCTGCGGGTACGGCCACTTGCCGTACGCCCAGCACACCCCGTTCCAGTCGATGAACATGGCATCGACGACGGTGTCGCTGTCGTTCTGGAACTTGGGGTATTCGTCTTGCGCGCGCCCCTTGCGAAACCAATCGAGCAGCGCCATCGCCCGGTCACCATCTCCAGCAAAGGCAACCATGCCGTCAGGCACCGCGTAGAGTTTGGTTACCGTGCGCCGGTAGCCAACCGACGTGGCGGCTTTGTCCGCCGCTAGCGTTGCGCCGTCCCACGCGATGATGGTCATGCGGAAATCTCCTGGGTGTCCGCGACAGGGGCCGGCGCGGCAACGGCTTTGGTTCGGCGGCGCTGGATCAGCCGGTCCAGGTCGTCGTCGTGCACGAACAGGGGACCTCGGCGCCCATCGTTCAGGCGGAACGCACGCACGGGCAGGGTGCCGATGGCATGCCGGCGGCGGGCGGTGGCGAAGCTCATGCCCAGGTACTCGTCGCAGATGTCTTTGAGCAGGCGCAGCCGCTCCAGGGACTCAGCCATTTTTCGGCTCCTTGAGTTTCAGGGTCTTGGTTCCCAGCGTGGGGAACAGGTGGAACACACCGTGCGGGCTGGCCAGCGCACCGGCCTTCACGCGCACCAATTGCAGGTCCAGCGCCCGCTGCTCCTTGGGCGTGGCCTTGTTGTAGAGATCGGCCATGTGGTCGATCAGGGGGTTACTCTCGCGCATACGTCTCCAATGCCGCTAACTGGCTAACGTCATCCACCACCAGCACAAGCCACCCAGCGGCGCGCATCTCGTTGTGCCGGTCCAGCTGCTGGGGGGTTGGCTTGCCGCCTGGCGCCTTGGCTTCGATGGCCCACGGGAACGGTTGCCCGCCCCGCAGACCCGAGCCGACGAAGTCCGGGATGCCACTGACTCCCATGCCCATGTTCTGCGGCATGTAGTACCACCCACGAACTCCGTCTTTCGGCCGCGCGTCGCCGGCTCGCCAGTAGCCCCTGGCGTCCAGCCACTGTTTGATGGCTTTCTTGACGCGGCCTTCAGGTGTCATTCCGGCGCCACCATACCCGCCCGCTCCAGGCGCTCGACCTCGTCCACTGCCAGGATCAACCGGTCCAGCAGCTGCTGCTCCAGGTCAGTCAGATCCGTGCGCAGAGTCAACTGCGTGATGAGTTCTTGGTTCGTCAAGTAGCTCGTATTCCCCATTTCCACTTGCCCCTATAGTTGGTTGTTTACTTATTTACCACAATGCTCACATAGCGATTTGCCCACTGGGCACCATTCGCGGCACAGCCCACTCGGTCGAGGGGGCCACGTCCCGGTCTTCTCCGCTTGCTCCATCCGGTGCACGCGCGCCGCAAATTCCTGGTGTATCTCCGCCTTCTGGGCGCGGGTGAACACCTCTTGATCTAGGGTCTTGGACTGCAGCCAGAGGTACGCAGTCTTCACAGTCTGGACGGCAGGCCACTGCGCCATCCCAGCCAGCGCGAACATGCGCAGCTGGTCGATGTCCAGTTTCCGCTTGCCGGTCTTGTAGTCGATGATAGTGGCGCCAGCGCCGTTGACCACCCCGTAATCAAGGACCCCCCGCACCCACACCTGGTCGCTCCAGTAGTCGCACGGCTGCAGGGACTTCGTCAGCGCGAAGCGGGACTCCACCAGCTTCACGCCGGGTGCCTTGCGCAGCTTGTCCACCAGCGGCTGGTACTGCACCAGCGTGGCCGGCAGCGCCCGCTTGCCGTTGACGGCGTCTTCCATTGCCTTGTGCACGGTGTTGCCGTGCAGCGTGGCTTCGGTCTGCTTCTCCGTCACCTGCTTGGCGATGCGCGTCAGGTAGTACCGGCGGGGGCACTGCTCGAACGCGTTGAGGCTGGAGTAGGACCAGGGCACAACCCTGCCTGGCTTTGGTTGCGTGCTAACCAATTTACGCCACTCCCTGCAGCGGTGAACGCCGCGCCTTGGACCGCTGCTCCAGCTCGATGAGCAAGTCCACCTCGTGCTTGATCTTCTCCAGGTCCTGGAACCCGCCCTTGCTGCGCCAGCGCGTGATGCGCTTGACGATGCAGCCTTCCAGAAAGGTCAGGTTGTTGGCGTGGATGTACTCAACCGGCTGGATGGTCACGTTCTTGTAGTGCTCTCCACCCACCTGGACAGCCAGGGCAGAGCTGGGCGTGGGCGCAGTCGGAACTGTCACGGTCAACCTTTCTTGGGCATCACGCCCACCTTGAATTGAAATCCCTCACGGCTTCTTGCGTGCAGGGGCTTGCCGCATCGGCCAACGACGCCTTTTCTTGCGGGTCCATGGGCTCTCCTTGTTGTGGTTCGGAGCATTTTAGCGTAAGCACGTTGCGATA
>ERZ650311.1107-NODE-1107-length-14143-cov-5.049475_pt1 | contig 14143 bp, 14 predicted proteins | sample MGYA00376247_ERZ650311 | MGnify/ENA primary metagenome ERZ650311 (study PRJEB26733, sample SAMN07839324) | wastewater metagenome | biome: small river; feature: stream; material: water | place: USA: North Carolina | collected 2016-07-28 ... | reverse complement strand
CAAGCCGCTCAGAATCGGCGTTCCCACCTCGGTCCAGCTGCAAGTCGGTCGAGACACGCTCACAGCGGTGAAGATGGCCGTCGAGGAAGTGAACAAGAAGGGCGGCATCCTCGGCCGCAAAGTCGAATTCGTCTCAGCAGATGAGACAGAGAACCCTGAGACTGGTATCAGCGCAATCCGCAAGCTGGTCGCCGATGAAAAAGTCGATGTGCTAATCGGCGGCTACACCAGTGGCGTGACGCTCGCACAGCTGCCGCATATCTCGGCGGCCAAGATGATTTATCTTGGTGTTGGCGCGGCGTCCCCGAGCATCACCAACAAGGTCAAGACCGATTACGACAATTACAAATATATTTTCCGTGTCGGGCCGATCAATGCCGCGCATCAGGCACGCGGGCTGGTCGATTACATCGCCAATTTCGTCATCGGTGAACTCGGCTACAAAAAAATCGCCATCGTCGGCGAGAACGCCACAGGAGCGGACGACGGCCCCACGGTGAACTGCCCATCCGGCGAGGTGGCCTCGAACACCAGTTGCCCCACCTGAGCACCGAGCGCGACGGCCACGAGCGACAGCGCGCCGACTACCCGCACACCACCGTCGTTCTCCGCCATGTACGCGTTGACCGTCAACGCGAACGACGCCGCGGTCTCTGCCGCGCGCTCGTCCGCGTCGGTCAACGTCGACACCTTGAAGGTGCGGTCCTGCGCGGCAGACGGGACCGCGCCCCGCTTCGCGTAGAACGCCACACCGTCCACCTCGACCACATCCCCGGTGTAGAACGTGTCGGTGTCGCTGGTCGTTGGCGCCGCGGTCAAACCGAGCGTGTACGGGCCCGCACCGGAGATGGATGCGACCAGCGTCTCTGCCGGGAAGTCGGCCGACCCCTGCGGACCGATCGTGGAGCTGGTGAAGACAGCTTGCCCCACACGGATGCCGGTAACGTCCGCCACGCCCGTGATCTGCGCCACACCAGAGACCCACGTGCCGGAGCGGGTGTTGACGCCGAGGGATTGCCCGTCTGACGCCGTCGCGCTCGAAGGCACCTCCACGCCGCCGCCGACGGTCTTGAACTGGTAGGGCGCGCGGACGCGCTCGAGCACGTTGCCGTACCACATCACGCCGGCCCACAGAGCGAGGCACTGCGAGCGCGGCGGAGGGTACTTCGATGCGAGCGCTCCGCCGCGCCCGGGGTTCGTGTAGAGGGCCTCGCCGAGCTGCGTGTCCTCGAGCGTGTCGAACGTGTCCGTGGCCGAGCTCGGGAAATACCCGTTGCTGACGTCGGTGGCGGTGATCTCGTACGTGGCGACGAGGTAGTAGTCGGGGCCCAGCGGACCGGTCGACGAAGCCACGGTCCGGGTGCGGTAGAACTCGATGATGTCCCCTTCTCGGCACACTCCATCGCCGAAGAGGTAGCGCTCGTCGGAAGCGTTGCCCCACAGGAGAACGCTCTCGTCCGTCGCGCCGGTGTTCTCCACGACGAACGTGCGCGACGGCGCCGACCGCGCCGTGTAACCGTTGGCGTCCGTCCGCTTGATCACCAACCTGTACCCAACGGCGTAGTCGCCGGAGAACGGCCCAGCGAAGGACGTGGCGAACCGCGGCACAGTGACGCCGTCGAGGACCTGAGCGATCCCCATCTCGACCCCGGCCGCAACGAGCTCTTGAGAGCCGGCCGCCACGAGCTTCGCGACGCCGTTCGTGGTCCCGATGTACGTCGAGCCTCGAGCCTCAGCGGACGAGCACGCGACTTCGGGGTCGGGCGATCCGCCGTCGATCCCCGTCAACACCCCGGTGGCGTTCCTCCACGCCTTGTCGGACGTCGCCGCCCCCTGGTGCGCCAGCCACTCGTCGCCGACGCGGATCAGCGTGTCGATGCGCGCGTAGTCGTCGGGGTCGAGCGCGTCCTCCGAGTACGCCACGAACGTGTTGGGGCGTCCGCGAAGGACGCCCGGCAGGTCGCCGACGACGTTGTCCGCCTGCGACATCGCCCCCTTGGGGGCAAGGCCCGGATGCTGGTCAGGAGCGAGCCCCAGCGCCGGCTGCGCGATCGACGTGCTCACCACCAGCCTCGACCGAAGCCGCGCCGAACGCGAGACGTGCGCAGCGCCGACTCGCCGACGACCGACGGGGCGCGGCGGTTGTCGCGCGGCTCGAGGATGACGACCGCGCGCTGGCGCGACGCCTCCGCCCGGTCGCGCATCGCAGCTGCAGATGGATCGCGGAGCGCCTCGAGCATCTTCGCCGCGGTGCCCTCGACGAGAGCGGGCCACAGGGCGCCGACGATCGGCGGGTACACCGTGGTGCCTTCGGGGACGAGGTACGAAGACTCACGGTTCAGCTGCTGCCCGTCGATGGGCACCGAGACCGGCTCCGCGAGCGTCACGACCGGGTCGGAGAACGCGTCCACCGACGCGGACCTGACGATGGTGGGGTACGGAGCGATACCGGCGACGACGTCCACGAACGCGCCGACGGTGCTCACGGTGGTGGGAGGCGTCGCCGCGCACTCGATATCGCTGGTGCCTGCGGGCACGTTGGCGAGGACCTCCGCCCCCGACGCCACCTCGATGAGCCGCGGAGGGGCCAGGAGGTAGAACGCGCGCAGGGACCACCCGGCGCTGCTCGAGACGGCGTTCACCCGGATCGTCTGGTCCTCGAACGAGTACCAGGCCGGGTCGTAGGCCACCGGCGTCGCCGACTCCCACACCCTGCGGAGCTCGAGGGGGTCGGCGGGGGTCAGCGGGTACGTGCGGCCCTCGGGCGTGACGGCCATCAAGCCGCGGAGGCCTCGCGCCATCGCGCGCCGTGGCACCGCGTACTCCACCTGCCCCGGGATGACCGGGATGTCCTCGTGCGTGAGCCAGTAGCCCTCTCGCCCGGGGCGGATCGTGGCCGCCACCAGCGATTCGACGACCTCATCACCCCACGCGAGCATCTGCGCGGTGGTGATGTCCGAGGCGTCGGGGGAGAACGTCGAGAGGAGGACCGACTCGACGAGGAAGTCAGAAGTGCGGGGCACCGGCACGCTCCGAAGCCGAAGCGAGCGCCGGGTCGTGCCGGTGGCCCAGGGTGATCACTGCGGGAGCCCCACCGCGAAGGTGACAGCGTCCTTCTTCCATGCCTCGGTGGTCGAAGCGAGGAAGTTGGCCGCCGGCAGGGCGGAGATCGCGGTGCTGCTCTTGGCGAGCGTGATGAGCCGGCCGATGCGACCGGTCATCTGGAGGGTGAGCCGCACCACGGCCGAGCCGCCAGAGCTCGCCACCACGATGCCGCGGAGCTTGCTGTTGGCGTTGATGACGGCGATCAGGTTGGTCGCCGTCGCCGCGGCAGAGCCGCCGATGGTGCACTGGTCCTCGTTCGCCGCCGAAGCGACGAGCGTGATGGCGTGACCTCCGATGGTCACCGTGTCGTTCGCGGTGCCGGTGCCGGTGAAGGTCACGTCCACCGACTGCAGCGCCCCCTGAGAGACGCCACCGGTGAGCAGCGCGCCGCTGAGCGCGATGCCGCCCGACGCGTCGACCTCCTGGAGCCGGATGGTGTTCCCCTGGACGCCGCCCGTCGCCGCGGTGATCGTGACGACCCCCGTGGAGCTCGTCGCCGACACGACGCCACGGAGCTCGGCGAACGTGTTGATCGCCAACGCGAGGCTCGTGGCTGCGGCGGTCGACGAGGTGTCGATGCTCCACTGCCCGAGCGCAGCGTTGGCCGCGCCAGCGACCGCCACCAGCTTGGCCACCACGCCGCCGTAGGAGATCACCACGGCATCGCCAGCGGTCAGCGACGCCTGCGTGAGCGTCACCGTGCCCGTGGCCGCCTTGGGCGTCGACTCCTCGACCTCCACGCGCACCCGACCGCCGTACACCTCGATGCTCCAGAGCAGCGAGACCAGCCAGGTCAGGAACTTGTGGACGGCCGCGAAGCCGGTCGCGCTCGGCACCTGCGAGGCGACGCTCGCCCCCGACTCGCGGGGGAGCGTCACCTCGACGTGCAGGACTGCCGACATCTCAGGCCGCGCTCCGCGGCGAGATGTTGGCGACCTTGGTCTGGTGCGAGGGGCGTCGGCCGAAGAAGAACTGGCTCGAGAACTCCCGGAACTCGACCGCGGTCACGCTCTCGAGGTGGAAGAACATCTCGCCGCCGCCCCGGGTCTTGGGCAGGCCGTCGGTGATGTCGGTGTCGCCGCCGCGCACCCAGTCCTTCTTGTTGATGATGAAGCAGTCGCCCTGCTTGACCATCGGGTGCGAGACCACGCGCAGGACGTTGTTGTTGCTCCCGATCACCGTGAGCTCGTGGGTGCCCTGCTCGACGCCCGCGCGCTGGTTCTCGGTGAAGGTGCGCAGCGCCGCGGCGTCGCTCGCGAGGTCGGTGAAGACGCTCTCGTTCAGGAGCGCCATCATCTGCTTGCCGATGAGCCCGCGGCCCACGGGGGCCTTGAGCGCGCGGAGCAGAAGGTCCAGCGTGGGCGCCACGGAGAGCGCGTCCACGAGGTTGGGCTTCCACATCGAGTACGTGGCCGCGTCGATCCCGTAGAGCGAGCCGGTGTTGGTGAGCTGGCGGTCGATGCCGTCCATCTGCTCGCCACGACCGCCCGTCGGGACGAAGAACTGACCCGCCGCGAGCGCCGCCAAGTCGGTCGCGTTCCCGGTGAGGGTGATCTGGCGCGCCGACGGGTTCACCAGCGAGATCACCATCGGGGCGTTGGTGTTGATCTTGGTGTCGCCCGCGGTGTTGTAGGCGTCGACCGGCGCGCCCTCCATCTGCGACCAGATGCCGGTCGCCCAGCTCTGCGCGGTGATGGTGATGGTGCGGGTCGTGGTGCCGGCGCCGGTGGCCTCCCACACGCCGATGCCGGTCGGGCTCTGCCCGTAGAGCATCCCGAGCTCGATGTAGAAGCGGTGGCTCTCGTAGACCGCCGCCATCAGCATCGGGAGCGAGCCGGCGTAGGCCTGCTCACCCGCGCTCTCGGCCGACGACATCATGCCGTAGGCCAGCTGCTCGCGCATGACGATCTCGCTCGGCGACGTGCGCGCCGGGAGCGTCTGCATCGTGCGCACGGCCGGCAAGGTGTTCACCTGCCGTCGGGTCGTGCGGAAGAAGCCGACCGAGTGCGAGCGCGAGAGGACGATCTCCTCCTCGTACTCGTCGCCGGTCTTGGCCTTGGGGTCGAAGGGGAACTCGCGCTGGAGGATCGCGAAGTCGGGGAGGGTCTTGACGAGCTCGCCGAAGACGCGCTTGCCGAGACCGTTCAGAGTCGTTGCTGTTCCTGCCATGTTGAAGTCTCCGAGTGAGGGCGGGGCTGCCGCGGGTCGCTCGGTGCTCTCGATGGCTGGTCCTCAGCTCGCGCGTCCGGTGGATAGCTCGAGGGGAGGGGCGTCTCCTGCACCAGGGTGTTCGCCGAACTTCTGCGGGATGCTCGTCCGGGGCGTCAAGCGCCCCCAAAGACGAACGCCCCGGGAGGTATCCCGAGGCGCCCGCCTGCACGGTCCACGATGCGACGCGACCCTACCCGCGCCGCTTGAGCCTGTCGAGGAAGTCCGACGTCGACTCCGGCCCCTTCGCCGCCGACGGGCGCGGCGGGATGGGGATCACGTTGTCGGGGCTCTCGCTCTGCTGCTGCTGCGGTCGACCCGGCTGCTCGCCGATCGCCTGCTCACGACGAGCCAGCGCGCGCTTCTCCGCCGCGGCGAGCAGACCCTTGACCTCGCGAGCCGCCTCCTGCTGGCACTGCTGAATGGTCATCCCCAGCTTCAGCTGCTGCGAACGGCGCAGGTGGGACAGCGTGCGGTTGAACACCTCGCGGAACACCGGGTCCGCCTGCACGGTCTCGCCGTTGTCCTTGGTGATCGTCTCGGTGTGCTCGCCGATGGGGAGCCCCATCGCCTTGAACTGCTCCGGCCACGCGGCCTTCCACGACCGCATCTGAGCCTTCTCGCGCTCGCGGGCCTGCTGCTGCTTGAAGGCCTCGATCTTCGCCTTCTCGCGCTCGATCTCCGCGCGCTCGGCCTGGTGCCGACGCTCGCTCTCCCGCGCGGCCAGGATCTGCCGCTTCTGCGCCTCGGGCAGCTGGTTGAACCGCTCGTGCTCGGCCATCCGCTGCGCCATGCGGTCGAAGATCCCCTTGTCGCCGTAGGTGTCGACGAGGTAGCTGAGCAGCACGTCGGGGTCCGAGAGCTTCTTCATGCGCTCGGAGAAGGCCTTCTCGCGCTGCTGGAGCTCGGCTGTGAGCCGCTTGTGCTCCATCAGCCGCTGGTTGCTCGTGTGCTCGAGCTGCTGGAGCTTCACCAGCCGCGGCAGGTCCATCTCGATCTCGCGGCCGTCGACCTTGAGCTTCGTCTTGAAGCCGCCGATGTCGATCTCTTCGAGAGTCCCATCCTCCTTCTGCCGCTGGAACACGAAGGGCGACGCCGGGGGCGCCTTGCCGAGCGGGTTCGAGCTCGCGGGAGCGGAGCCCGTGTTCGGGACGGTCCCCGAGAGGCCCGTGCCGATCCCCTGGGAGGGGGCAGGGGCGGCTCCGGGGCTCGTGGCCGGCCCGGAGGAAGCTCCGGTGGTGGAAACAGGCGCAGTGGCGCCCTGGGGGGCGGCGTCGGGGGGCATGGGACCTCGTCAGACGGGGGTGGGTGGGGCGCCAGGGCCCACCGGGGCCCTCTCGCCGGTCGCCGGGTTGATCGGCATCCTCGGTCCGCCGGGGGGCGGGGGGCCGCCGTTGGGGCGAGCCAGCCCCGGCTCCGGCGCGTCGCCGGTGGGCGGCCCGTCGCCGCCCTTCATGGGACCCCCGCCCGCGCCCGGTGGCTCCTGCGGGGGAGCCAACCCGGGCGCCATCGGGCGCGGAGGGGGAGGGAGGGACTGCCCCGTCAGGGCCGCGAGCGGCGCGGGCATCGACGACCACATCTCGAGGTGATCGAGGATGTGGCGGTTGATCAGCTGCGCGATCTTGGGGTCGATCTCGTCGGTGAGGAGCGCGGCGTGCTCGCGAGCGTGCGTCGCGTGGTCCTGCACCGCGCGGCAGCTGGTCATCACCGGCGAACCATCGGGGTTCATCAACGGCTGCCCGGTGACCGGGTCGCTCTTCGGGTCGCCGTTGGGCATGCGGCCCTCGGTGAGCCCGTCGTTCTCCGCGGCGATCACGTTCAGCTGCGCCACCGGGGCCTTGAGCAGCGGGTCGAGCCGGCCCGTCTCGATGATCTGGAGGTACTGCTGGGGCGTCGTGATCATCCCCTTGCCGGTGGTCGGGTCGCTCTTGGCGAGCAGGTCGTTGGCGATCTCGAGGCGCCCGGCGGGTTGCGCCATCAGCGCCGAGCCGACCTCGATCTGCACCTGATGGACGTCCTCCATCTGATCGCCCTCGACCTCCTTGAGATATTCGGCGTCGCCCGATCCCATCCGCCGCGCGAGCCGCGGAGAGCCTGGCACCGCGAACTTCTTGACGAGCCGGTATCCCAGCGTCGCGACGCGCTCCCGCGTTAGCACCTTCGAGGCCTGGAGCTTGGAGTTGCTCTGCACCGCGAGGGACGACATGAGCGCCAGCGCCGCGCCGCTCTTGAGCGACGCCTCAGGCTCTCCTCGAGCGACGTTGTTGGTGCCGATCGACCGCTGCATGTGCTGACGCAGGTCGTCGATGTGGTCGCTCTGCTCGTTCGCATCCCCGAGCAGGTCGGCGAACTCCGGCTTGATGAGACGCCCGGTCGACGGGTCGACGTCGCACTCGATCCACCGGCGGCCGGAAGCGACGTCGGCCTCGCTGATCCCCGACCCCTTCGCGCAGAAGAACACCCGGACGCCCGCGGCGTCGTTGTTCGTCTCCTGGTTCGACCACGCCGCATCGACGAGCTCCTGGGGCACCATGAGCTCCCAGGCCGGCGAGAACGGACGCCCGTCGTCCATGCGGACGGGGACCATCGGGATCAACGACACCTCGTCCATGAACGCCGGACCGTCGTGCAGCACGACCTCGCCGCACACCATCGAGTACCGCCCCTGGGGGAGCGCGTCCGTCGGCCGGTGGTACACGCACCACACGGTGACGTCGTCGGGGTCGCGCCCCTCGAACTCGGTCCACGGCTCGATCCACAGCCCGGTCGTCCACGCGTTCTGCGACCCGCGCTGCTGCTTGATGTCCTCCGCGAGCATCGGGTATCGCGCGCAGAGGGTCCACACGTTCTCGGTGTGGGAGACGATCGCCCAGTCGAGGCGTTCGGTGCGGCCGATGTCGTGGACGACGCGCCACGGAGCGCACGCCTCGGCGATGCAGTCGCCCTCGCGCCGTTCCTTGCCGGTCTGCGGATCGCGGCTCTTCTTGCCGTCGAAGACCGACCACCGAAGGTGGTGGAAGCCGATGCCGTAGAGGACCGCCATGCGATCGACTTCGTTGGCGCGCTCCTCGAGCGACCAGTCCTGCCAGAACTGCTGGATCACGCCCGTCGCGTTGGGCGCCTCGCGAAGGGCGGACGCGCGGTCGCTGATCGCCTTGGCGACGAACACCGCGCGCTCGTTGCCGGCGAGCGAGAGGATGTTGTCGATCAACGACCGCACCTCGTTCATGCGCGGCATCACCCGCTCACCATCCGCTCCGGAGAACGTCACCACGGTCGACTCCGCCCACCCGCCGGTGATGTCGTCGTTCCCGTAGTAGGCCTGGTGCATCCTCCGCCACACGTCGAGGTAGCCGCCCAGCGTGAGCGACGACCAGTACATGTCGGCTCGGGCGCGGACGATCTTCGGGAGCTCGTCCTTGGGCACCGCGGCCCAGTACGTGTCGGTCGGGAGCTGGCTCGCCAGGGGCAGCACGTCCGCGGGATGTGGCGGGCGCCGGCCCGGGGCGTCAAGTCAGCGGCGCACGCGACGCCGGAAGACCTTCCCGCCCCTCTTGCGCGGCGGGGGCGCCGTCATCGACTCCGGCCGGTAGTTCTCCGCGCGCGGCGGGATCGGTGCGTTGGGGAACGGGTTCCGGTTCTTGTCCACAGAGCGCGCGAGGTAGACCAGCGCGTCGAGGGCGTCGAAGTGGGAGAGGCCCTCTTCGCTGACGCGCTCGTACTCGGTACGGCGCTTGTTCCAGATCGCCTCCCGGCTGTGCCGGATGGTCACCTGGCAGCGTGGGTGGATGAGGATCTGATGCCGCGCGACCATGAGCCGCAGCGCGTTGATCGCGGCCTCCTTGTCGTCCTTCCGCGTCAGCCTCCATCGGAGCCGCTCCGGCGTCCCCTCGGGCTGCTGCGACGCCATGTCGGCGATGGTGATGAGGGAGGCGTCGGCAACGCGGCTCTCGACGGTCGCCTGGTGCGCCTGTTCCATCTCGAGCGCCGCGGCCTGCACTTCCTCGGACCGCGGCTTGATGAGCACGCGCTCGTCCTCGACCACGAGCCGCGCGTTGGCGAAGTCCCACCACCCGAGCAGCACCACCGTCAGGTCGCGGTAGCCGAGGTCGGCCGAGACGTACCAGTGCCGGTGCGTCGGGCCCTCGGCCTCGCCGACAACCTCTGCCTGGTGCTCGTGCCACTCCGGGATCACGGCCCGCTTGGGGTCGGTGAGCAGGATGAGGTCGCACTCGCGGAGGTACTCGGGGGAGTCGTAGCCGCCGAGCTCGGAGGCAAGCAGCTCGAGCTGCGCCTCGGTGACGTGCGGCGCGTCCCGGGTGCGGTAGGCGACGAGCGAGCCGCGCACCTGCGCGTCCTCGGCGTAGATGGCCTCGAACGGGTGCGCCGGGCTCTCCGGGGGGCTCGAGCCCATCCACAGCATCCCGCCGGTGGTGAGCAGCTGCGGCGAGAGGACGCTCTTGACGATGTAGTCGAGCACGGGGTTGAAGGCGCACTCGTCGAGGTAGGCCCAGTGCAGCGACGGGCCGCGGAGGTGGTCGGCGTTCCGCTTCGTGTCGGTGCCCGAGACGCGGATGCGCGATCCCGTCGCGCCGTTCCCCTGGGGCGCGAAGCGAACCTCGCCGTCGACGATCGCCGGTCGGATGTGGGCGGGGGCGAAGGTGGAGAGCCACTCGGCCTCGGGGAACACGAACCCGGTGGCGCTCTCCCAGGTCAGAGCTCCGTAGGCGATCCGCCACCCGGGGTTCTTGAGCGCGCGCTCGAACGCGTCCGCGACGAAGCCGCGGGTCTTGCCGCCGCGGCGCCCGACCTTCCACACGCCGCGGCGCACCCCGCGCTCGTAGGCCGCCGCCATGATGCGCCGCCCCTCGCGCTGCTTGGCGTGCAGCGCCCAGGACAGGTCCCCTTGCTCGAAGAGGGTGGCTCGAGCGACCCGGCGCGCCTCCTCGCGGCCGCCGACCGCCTTGACGAAGGCCTCCTCCTCGGGAGTGAGCACGCCTCAGTGGACCGTGGCGTCGCCAACGTCCGTGGGAAGGAGCTCGCTGACGCGCCCGCTCCACCCACAGCCGCACTTCGCGCGGTTCTCGTCTTTGCCGTTGACGTAGCCGACCAGCGTCGTCTCGCCGTGGAACACGGTTCGGCACCCAGGGCACAACAGCTCGTCCTCGTCGTCCCCCGTCAGCTCGTGCGGATCCGGAATCGCCATGATCATCCGCCGCACCAGGTCGCGCATGCGCTCGTGCTCGACCACCGCCAGCTGCGTCTTGCGGTTCGCGGAGTCGACGAGCCACGGGACCACCAGATCGCCGTGGAGCGAGCCGCCGAGGTAGCAGATGGTCTCGCCGTCGCGCTGCACGTTCACCAGGAAGCCGAAGCCGCCGGAGAGCACCTTCACCTGGAACCGCGGCGACCCTGGGCGCTGCTCCTCAAGACGGAAGGCTCGCGCCAGCCCGTCGAGCTCGTTGGGCGTCACCGGCGGACCTCGCTGCCGCGCGCCGTCTCGGGGTTGGCGTACGGCTTTCCACGCACCACGTCCTCGTGACGGCGCGCGAGATTGAGGCTGTCCCGGACGCCGCGCTTCCACAGCAACTCGCGCCACGCGGCGAGCGCGGACATGAGCGCGCCCGTCTCCCTGTTCATCGGGTAGATGAGATCGAACACGATCGGCACGCTCACCGCCGCACCCGCTCGCTCAGCGCGGTCTGGTGCCGGCGCACGTCGGCCTCGAGCCGCTCCGCGCGCTCCTCGAGCGCCGTCACGCGCTTGGCGGTCTCGCCCTCGATCGAGCGGCCCAGCCAGCGCTTGAACCCGTCGTGCGCGAGCACGCCGAGCACCACCAGCGCGGCTGCGAACGCGATGCCTGTCATCGAAGCAGCTCCTTCCAGTCCCGGATCATCTCCGGGTTCCGGAGGTGTTCCACGATCTTCGACGATTGCACGTCGCGCCGGTCCGGCGGGTCACCCGCCCGACACCGACGCCCCTCCACCTGGTACCGCTCGACGACCTCGATGGGGAGCTCGACCTTCGCGAGGTACCAGGCGTTGGTGCTCTGACCCACGGCCGGGCACATCACGTACCCGATCATCGTCCGTGTCGCTGGACGCACGACGGGAGGAGGAGCCGGAGGCCCCTCGACCTTCACGAAGCGGTTGGTGTTGGGGTCGCGGGGGGCGACCTTCCCGTTGTCGCCGGCCGGCATCAGCTGTCCGCCACGCTCGAGGAGAGCGCCAGACCCTCGTGCCAGTCGACACGAACGGTCGCTTGCCACGTTCCCGCCGCGTCCATCGCCACCGGGTTGCGGATCGCGATCACGTTGCCGGGTTGGAGGATGAGCGGAGCGCTCTCGGACGCGTTGAACTCGAAGATCTCCTCCACGAACGCGCCTGCCGCCCCCACGTGCACGAGCGACATGAGCGCCATGGCGTTCGTGTCGAACGTCGAGCCGGTGACGGTGAGCGCGCCGGTGGTCGCGACGCGTGCGTCGCCCCCCTGCGCCGCCTCGAACTGCGAATCGGGGGAGGTGCGGTCCTTCTTGCCCACCGTGGCGATCGCCGTTCCACCGCTGGGGCTCGCCGAGCTCGTCCCCAGGTACACGCCGAGCCGCCGACCAGCGGTCACCGGCGTCGTGTAGGCCACGATGGTGGTGTACTGGATGCGGATGCGCTCGATGAACGCGAGCACGGGGCTCGACGGCGACAGGCGCATCGCGAAGATGGCGCTGTTGATGGCGAGCGCCGCCGCGATGGTCCCTGTCGCCTCGGCCACGCCGAAGTTCCGGTTGCTGCGCGCCACGTGAGCGACGCGCTGCGCCTTCTGCATGTTCTCGACCGCCGCGTTCCCCGCGACGGCACGCCCGTCCTGAATGAATGCCATCAGTCCCTCACGCGATCGTGTAGACGAACCTGCGTGTGCCGCTGACGAGCCCGCCCGCTCGAGCACACGCCACCGTCAGGCGGATGACGTCGTTGCTCGGCACCATCGCCGCCACGACCAAAGGCTCCATCTCGAGCTCGTCGTCCACCGCCGATGCCGGAGCGGGCGAGACGAGCACCCGTTGCAGCGTCGTCGCCCCCACGTGGGCGAACGTCGTGGTCACCGAATCCCGCGGGACCGACCCCAGCGCCACGTCGACCGAGTACAGCGTCCCGCCCGGCGCCCCGTCCACCCCGCGGTAGGGCAGCGACGACCACGCAGTGGCCCCGTCCCCAATCTTGAACCGCAGTGTGTCGGTCTCCAGCCCCACCTCGCCGTCCGCGAGCACCGGGTCCGCCAGCGTCCAAGCCGCCGCCACGTCCCACCGCAGCTGAATCTGCACCGACATCACGCACCTCCGCCGTCGATGGGGTCGATCCCCCCGTACACGCTCGACGCCGTCCCCCCATCGAGGTTCGGGCTACCGCCCCCGCCCCCCGAGGGCGTCGACCACGTGCAGTCCCAGTCGGTCGCCGACACCTTCGTCAGCACCTGCCCCGTCAACCCACCCTTCGTCAGAGCCGCCGCGGCCGGTGCCGCGCTGAACTCCAGCGTCACCACGACCGTGGTGGGGGAGAGCGTTCGCCCCACCACCCGCACCCACCCCGTGCCCGGCGGCGTCGTCGCGAGCACGCCCCCCGACGTCACATAGAGCGGCACACCCACGGGCCACGCCCACCGGCGGTCGGTCACCAGGCCCCCGGGCCCCACCACCGGAGCGAGCTGCCCCGGCCGCACGGCACGACCCAGCACCCCGAGCAGCGGGCCCTCGGTCGATGCAACGGCAGGGTCCGCGAGCACCAGGCCCGCTAGGCTCATCGACACGCACGCCCCCGCAGGCGCACTCACCGCGGAGAGCACCACGCGCAGGGAGAGGGGGTCGGTACCTGCCGTCATGGAGCGGGTACCTCGGCCACCTCGACGGGCAGCCCGAAGGGTCCAGGGCGGAAGCGTCGCCACGCCCCAGGCGCGGCCTCGTATGGCGCCGACCACCCCTCCCACGGGTCGGGCAGCGTCTCGCGGTCTCCCGCCGGTGGCGCACCCTCACTCGGGGCTGCGATTCCAGGGGCGGCCGAGGGCGGCCCTTCGCTCCCAGCGGGCCCCGGAACACCGCTGAGCACCGCTCCCGGCACCCCGGCACCCTCCCCGACCCCGTCATCCGTGCGCGCGCTCACGTCGAGCGCGGTCGGGTTCACGGGGTTTCCGGGGTGTCCCGCCGGTGGGCGATCCTCACTTGACCCCACGATTCCAGGGGTCCGCCGATTTCGCTCACGTCCCATCGTCGCCCTCGCTCAGCGCGAGCCGCTGCACCGCGTCGACTTGGAGCCGGTGGTGGATGACCTGGGGACCGCCTCCAGGGCCCGACACCTCGGAGCGCGTAGGGGCAGGCGCCCAGTGCTGCGGCCATGCCCGCTCTAGCTGCCATTCGGTGCCCCCCGTCCGCTCGCCCTCGGCAGAGAGCCGCACGTGTCGGCGCAGGACCTCTGCCTCAGCGTGGGCCCGCGCCATCGCCACGGCCTGCGAGACCTCGGGGCGCTTGTTGGCCAGTTCATCCAGGGAAGTCGGCCACACCCCTTCGAGGTGGCAGGCGGTATCGTAGTGCTGCCCTTCCCGCAGGTGATCCAGGATGCGCTGCAGCACGTCCGGGGTGAGACGGGGGCGGCCTTTGCCAGCGGCGATCCCTCGGCGCGTCCCATCGCGAGCGAGGCGGGGGGACTGTCCTGCACTGCGGCCGTCTGAGCCGGTGGGGCTCGCGCCGGAGCTGTCGGGCAGGCTTGGGGCTCGGTAGTCTCGCGCGCGCGGCTTCCGCTTCGCCGTGGGGCTGCTCGCGTCCGGGTCCCGTTCCGTCACGGGTGGG
>ERZ650311.1106-NODE-1106-length-14155-cov-5.272908_pt1 | contig 14155 bp, 16 predicted proteins | sample MGYA00376247_ERZ650311 | MGnify/ENA primary metagenome ERZ650311 (study PRJEB26733, sample SAMN07839324) | wastewater metagenome | biome: small river; feature: stream; material: water | place: USA: North Carolina | collected 2016-07-28 ... | reverse complement strand
TGCATAGCCGCCCACGTTCAGCGAGAACGCGATGATGGCACTTGGCCAAGGGTCAAAAACAATGCCAAAAGATGGCAAACCATAAAAAATGATGAACAGTTGAAGCAGCAGTGGGGTGCCGCGAATCACTGAGATGTATGCGGCCGAAATCGATCTAAATAGCCAAACGCCCGAGATGCGAGCTAGAGCCGCGACTAGGGCAACAGCCAAGCCGATAACAAAACTGGCTGCGGTTAGCGGGATTGTGCCGACTAAGAGCGCCTGAAGTAGCGGCCAAAGTGAATCAATAGCTAACTGAAAAGAGGATGATGATTCCATAGGAATCACCACCCTCTCTTAAGTTTGACGCTAGTCAGAAATGTTACTTGGTGACGTCTTTGCCGAAATACTTGACGCCGATCTTCTTGATGGTGCCGTTCTTGATTAGAGCAGCCAGAGCGGTGTTGAACTTCTTGACGTATCCACTGTTTTTGCGGAATGCAAAGCCCTGAAGGCTTGCATCACCGAAATAGGCAGCGATCTTCACGTTGGCATCACGGTTGTTCTTGATGTAGTCAAGCGCCCACAAGCTGTCATTGAGAATTACGTCAACACGCTTTGCCTGAAGCAAACCAAAGCGACCAGCATTGTCTTCAACAACCTCAACCTTGGCGCCATACTGCTTGGCCAAGTCAGTGAATGAACTGGTCGCCGAGCCGGCAGCGGTCAGACCCTTGATGTCTTCAACTTTGGTCACACGTGAGTCGTCTTTGCGAGTGATGACGACATAGTTTGAAGAGGTGTATGGGTTTGAAAGATCATACTTAGCCTGGCGATCTGCACGGATTGTCACCTGATTTGCAATTGCATCCCAGCGCTTGGCTTCAAGGCCGGCGAAAATGCCATCCCAGGTGGTCTTCTGCCACTTGATTTTGAACCCTGCTTTGGCGGCAACTGCAGTGGCAACCTCAACGTCATAACCCACTAGCTTGCCGTTTTCAACGTATGAAAAAGGCGCATAGGTGCCTTCGGTGGCGATGGTGATGGTCTTGGTTGCGGCCGTTGCCGGAGTGGCGATTGCGCCAGCACCTAGCAGGCTGACTGCGGCAGCAATGGCCGCAATTGACTTGATAGTTTTGCTCATTTTGATTCCCTTTTGTCGTTGCACTTTTGCGCTTGCTAAAAACCTAAACGTGATTAAGTGCTTCGCTAAATTGCGTTACAAAATGTGACGGCGCCACATGAGCAACCATGAGTGCAACCGATTTAAGTGCGAAGGAATTCCGGCAGTGTTATGCGCGGCGTGTTTTGTTGTCGACGTCGTTTCCGGCAGCCTTGAGCTCTTTGCGCAGTTCTGCCGGAAGTGAGAATTGAATGTCCTCCTCTGCGGTCTGCACATTTCTAACGTCACCAAACCCACGGCTCGCCAATTGCTCGAGAACCTCGTCTACCAAGATTTCTGGCACTGAGGCACCCGATGAAACTCCAACGGTTTCAACCCCGTCAAACCATTCATCCTGAATTTCTGAAGCAAAATCAACGCGATAAGCCGCTTTCGCCCCCGCCTCAAGGGCAACCTCGACAAGTCGAACAGTGTTCGATGAGTTAGCTGATCCGACCACAATGACAAGGTCAGACTGAGCGCCAACCTTTTTGATCGCCACCTGACGATTTTGAGTTGCATAGCAAATGTCTTCGCTTGGTGGATTTTGCAGAGTCGGATATTTTTCACGAAGCTTCAAGACTGTTTGCATGGTTTCATCGACAGAAAGCGTGGTCTGAGAAAGCCAGATGAGCTTCTTTGGGTCGCGCACTTTTGCGGCGGCGATGCTTTCATCTTTGTCGATTACTTGAACAACATCTGGGGCTTCGCCAGCGGTGCCTTCAACTTCTTCGTGCCCCTCGTGGCCAATCAACAAAATGTCGTAGTCATCTTTGGCAAATCTTTGAACTTCGCGGTGAACTTTTGTGACCAGCGGGCAGGTCGCGTCGATTGTCTGCAGATTGCGCGCTTGGGCGGCGGCAACCACGGCTGGCGAAACACCGTGAGCCGAGAAAACTAATACTGAGCCCTCAGGAGCTTCGTCAACTTCGTCGACAAAAATCGCACCACGCTTTTCGAGTGAACTGACCACGTGCTTGTTGTGAACAATTTGCTTTCGCACGTAAACCGGTGCTCCGTAGTGGTCGAGGGCTTTTTCAACGGCAATAACCGCGCGATCAACTCCGGCGCAATATCCGCGTGGTGACGCTAAAAGAACCTTTTTTGAGGGCTGAGACAGCTCAACGCTGACGGTATTCTTGGATTCAGTCACCCCTCAATGATAAGCGCGAGGTTGATGCGTCCTTTAGGAATGAATTCATAACGCACGCGATTGCAAGCGAGAGATAAACATGAGCGACACAACACCGAGCAGCCAGAATGCCAACGCCGCTGTCGTATCGTCGCAGGGTGAAACCTGGGGCTCAAAAGTCAGCTCTACTGATGCACCATGGCCGGTTTCTAAGCTTTCAGCCACTCTCAAAGAATGGATAGATCGCCTGGGGTATCTCTGGGTGGAGGGTGAGATATCGCAGATTAGCTTGCGTGCCACCAATATGTTTGGCCAGTTGCGCGACCTTCAAGTTGAGAACTCAATTGAAATTCACGCGTGGGACACCTCGAAAATTCCGGCCGATCTCAAGCAGGGAGATCGCGTCGTAGCGCTGCTGAAGCCTAATTTTTGGCCAAAGGGCGGCAAGCTCACCATGCAGGTTTTTGAAATTCGCAAGGTTGGGCTCGGTGAACTGCTTGAACGCATTGAACGCCTTCGTCAGACTTTAATTGCCGAGGGGCTCACCTCAATCGATCACAAAAAACTGATTCCATTTTTGCCAAATCGAATTGGCCTGATTACCGGCAAAGATTCTGACGCCGAAAAAGATGTTTTGCAGAACGTTAAGCGCCGCTGGCCCGATGCTCAATTCAAAATCGTGAACACTTTGGTTCAGGGCGAAAAAGCCGTTCCCGAAATAATCGCTGCACTAAAGGCGCTGGATGAAGACCCCGAGGTCGATGTCATAGTAATCGCTCGAGGTGGTGGCTCGTTTATTGATCTGGTGATTTTTAGCGACGAATCGCTTGTTAGAGCAGTTGCCGCGGCAAAAACCCCGGTTGTGTCTGCGATTGGCCACGAAAACGATCGCCCAGTGCTCGATGATGTTGCCGACCTTAGAGCGTCGACTCCAACCGATGCCGCAAAGATGATTGTTCCCGACGTTGCCGAAGAGCGCAGCAAACTTGAGCAGGCGCTGCAGCGAATTTTCTTGAGAGTCGAGGGTTATGTCACTCACCAGGCTCAGTTAATTCAGCAGATTCGCACCCGACCGAGCTTGGCAAACCCATTCAGTTTCATCGATGAAAAATCAAATGAAATCTCGCAGCAACTCGACAGATCAAGAAGCTGGATTAGCAACAAAATCGATCGCGAGACAGTGTCAATTGAACACCTGCGCGCTCAAATCAAGGCCCTATCGCCACAGTCGACACTTGATCGCGGCTATGCCGTCGTGCGAGATGCTAATGGTCACGTGATCACTAGCACAGCTGCATTGAAGCTAGGTCAAAAATTGGCCGTGCGTTTGGCTAAAGGCGAGATTGAGGCCACCGTTGAAAAGACTTTCGAAAAGTAGAATGGTCAAAGTATGAGCGCTGAAAAATCAACCCAAATCAATGCTGAAATTGCGGCTATGACCTATGAACAAGCTCGCGATGAGTTGGTAAAGGTTGTTGCCGACCTCGAACAGGGCGCAGTCACTCTCGAAGAATCGATGGCCCTATGGGAGCGAGGCGAGGCTCTAGCCGCGCAGTGCGAAACCTGGCTAGCTGGCGCTCGCAAGCGACTTGACGACGCAGTGAAGGCTAAGGCCGAAAAATAATGAGTGACGACGCAGCCGCAAAGCGCAGAGCCAAGCAAACAGTAATCAACTTGCTTTTGTCGCTTGCTGCGACTCTTGGAATTGTAATCGTCACCGTTTTGGCAGTGCCGCGCGATGACAGCAATCGAATTCAGCCAGTCGACTATAAAACTGCTGTCTCACAAGCAGAGTCGGCATCAGGGTTAGATATTTTGGCCCCCGAGCTGCCTCAGGGTTGGTGGTCAAATCGAGCCAAGTGGCGTGGCGCAACAGCCGATGGAGTTCGCTATTTTGAAACCGGGTTTGTCGGGCCAAAAAATCAATATGTTCGCTTGGTTCAAGCATTCGATGTAAACCCGACCTGGGTCGCGCTAGCATCAAAAGATTTCAAACCCAACACTGACTCGTCAGTTCAAAATGATGCTTGGACCAAATGGATAAGCACAGACGAAAAATCAGTCGACCCATTTCTCTGGACTTTAGAAAAAGAAGGTCAATTCATCAGTCTCAACGGTGGATACGAGACCGACATCGCAAAGTTTGCCAAGGTTATTGAAATGGAGCTGAGCAGGTGAGCCAAGATTTGAGTTCGGCAACCCGACCCCAGACTCCGAAGCAAGCTTGGGCGGCCCTGCAGCAGGGCAATAGCCGATTTGTTAATGGCCAGCCGGCTCATCCGCGTCAAGATATTGATGTTCGCACCAGGCTCGCCGAGCGTCAGCGACCATTTGCGGCTCTTTTTGGTTGCGCAGACAGTCGCCTTTCAGCCGAAATTATCTTCGATGTTGGTCTTGGCGATTTGTTTGTGGTTCGCAACGCCGGTCAGGTTATCGGCGAGACAATTCTGGGTTCCCTTGAATACAGCGTCGAAGTGCTCGGTGTGCCACTGATTTTGGTTCTCGGTCACGACGAATGTGGTGCAATTCGGGCAACGATCGACGATATCGCAGGAAACCTCACCGCCGAGGGTCAGTTCATTCACCATCTTGTTAGCCAAATTCGTCCAACAGTTCTTGAAGCAAACGCTGCTGGCAAAAAAGAGATCGACGATGTCACAGAGTGGCACGTTCAAGACACAATCAACGAGATGCTGACCAAATCAAAAACCATTTCTGATGCAGTGAAAGCCGGCAAGCTTGGCGTTGTCGGCGCAAATTACAAACTTGAGCTCGGAGAAATTCATCCGATCGTCATGATTGGTGACCTCGACTAGGTCACCTAAAAACCGGCCGAAGGCCAAAATCGAAAGGCAATAAGTGGAATACCGCATTGAACACGACACCATGGGTGAAGTAAAGGTTCCAATCAACGCTCTTTATCGTGCGCAAACCCAGCGCGCGGTCGAGAACTTTCCAATTTCAGGCACCACCCTCGAGCGAGCTCACATTGCTGCATTGGCGCAGATCAAAAAAGCAGCTGCTCAGGCAAACGCAAAGCTAGGTGTTTTAGATTCAGCTATCGCACAGGCAATTGCCGGCGCTGCTGATGAAGTAATCGCCGGAAAGCACGACGGGGAGTTTCCGGTTGATATTTTTCAGACCGGTTCAGGCACTTCATCGAACATGAACATGAACGAGGTGCTGGCAACTTTGGCAACCGAGCGTCTCGGCTCACCGGTGCACCCAAACGACCACGTGAACTGCTCTCAGTCATCAAACGACGTCTTCCCTACTTCGGTGCACGTTGCGGTGACCGCGGCGCTAATTGGCGACTTGCTTCCGGCGCTTGACTATCTAGCAGTGTCGCTAGAAAAGAAGGCTGACCTCTGGAAAACCGCAGTGAAGGCTGGCCGCACCCACCTAATGGATGCAACCCCTGTGACTCTTGGTCAAGAATTCGGTGGCTATGCCGCTCAGATTCGCTATGCAATTGAGCGCGTGCAATCGACCATTGGCCGCACCGCTGAGGTGCCGCTTGGCGGAACAGCAGTTGGCACAGGAATCAACACCCCAAAGGGTTTTCCTCAAGAAGTTATTCGCCTTTTGGCTGACGAAACCAAGTTGCCAATCACCGAGGCGCGCAATCACTTTGAGGCGCAGGGTGCCCGCGATGGTCTAGTTGAAGCATCGGGTGCGCTACGCGTGCTTGCTGTCTCATTGACCAAGATCAACAATGATTTGCGCTGGATGGGCTCAGGCCCTAACGCTGGCCTTGGCGAGCTGCACATTCCTGACCTTCAGCCAGGTTCATCAATCATGCCAGGCAAGGTGAACCCAGTTATTCCTGAGGCCGTCATGATGGTCTGCGCTCGAGTGATCGGCAACGATGCAACCGTGGCATGGGCTGGCGCAACCGGAAACTTCGAGCTAAACGTTGCGATTCCGGTCATGGGCAATGCACTTCTCGAGTCAATTCGCCTGCTGTCAAACTCATTGCGTTTGCTAGCCGACAAGACAATTGATGGCCTAGAGGCAAATCTAGAGCGCTCATTGGCCTTGGCTGAATCAAGCCCTTCGATTGTGACTCCGCTAAATAAATACATCGGATATGAGGCGGCTGCAAAAATTGCAAAGCACTCTGTTGCTCACTCAATCACCGTTCGCCAGGCAACCATTGATCTTGGATATGTCGATGGCGAGAAACTCACAATGGAGCAGCTAGATAAGGCCCTGGATGTGCTGTCTATGACAGCACCTGGCCTATAGACGCCGCAGCAAAACCAACTAACAAATATGGGCCGAGCGCAACGCTCGAGCCCATATTTGCTTTTTGAACCAACAGCTTGAAGCCAAGCCAGAGCCCGGCTGCCACAAACGCTAGCGAGAGTGCGACAAATGGTGCCATCGGGCTGAACCAGCCGAGGGCCAAAGACATGGAAGACATTAGCTTTACGTCACCCATGCCAAGCCCGCTGCGCAGATTTGCCAGCAATCCGAACCCGAATGTAATCAAGGCGGCAAGCAGAGCAAAAAGTATGGGCCACCATGGGGCGCCGCCCAAAGAGGCCAGCCCCTGACCCGCGACCGTGATTGGTATCGCAGGCAGAACCAATCGATTTGGAAGGCGACGCTCGCGAATGTCGGTTATGGCCAGGGGCCAAGCGACTGCAAAAAGATAAACGACACCGAGGTAGGCAAATAGCTGCATGACTGCAGGCTAAGCGAGCGCAAAATCTTGCGATCAAGTTATCAACAGGGCGCTAGTCGAGCAGGTCGGTGACCAAACCGGCAATAGCCGAACGTTCGCTGCGAGTTAGGGTCACGTGAGCAAACAAGCTGTGATTCTTGAGCTGCTCAATCACCGCTGCAATGCCATCGTGGCGACCAACGCGCAGGTTATCGCGCTGGGCAACATCGTGAGTCAAGACAACTCGGGCATTTTGACCTATTCGAGAAAGCACCGTCAGCAGAACATTTCGCTCGAGCGACTGCGCTTCGTCAACAATTACGAACGCGTCGTGCAGTGAACGACCACGGATGTGCGTCAGTGGCAAGACCTCAATAATGCCGCGGTCGACAATGTGGTCAATAACTTCTTTTGAAACCAAGGCGCCTAGGGTGTCAAAAATAGCCTGCCCCCAAGGGTTCATCTTTTCGGTTTCTGAGCCAGGGAGGTATCCGAGCTCTTGACCACCGACGGCGAAAATTGGTCGGAAAACGATGATCTTTTTGTGTTGGCGGCGCTCAAGAACAGCCTCGAGCCCGGCGCAAAGTGCAAGCGCTGATTTGCCGGTTCCGGCACGACCGCCAAGTGACAGAATTCCAATTTCAGGGTCGAGCAAAAGATCGATTGCCAGGCGTTGCTCGGCAGAGCGACCGTGCACGCCAAACAAGTCGCGATCGCCGCGCACTAACTTGACTTTTGAACCAGCGGTCACGCGGCCCAGTGCACTCCCGCGATCTGAAGAGATTACTAGTCCGGTGTTAAGTGGCAGGTTGGCAACATCTTTGTGCTTGATGATCTCAGTGTCATAGAGGTCTGACATCTCATCAGCCGTTAAAGCCAACTCAGAGATGCCGGTCCAGCCTGAATCTGCCGCCAAATCATTGCGATATTCTTCGGCGCTCATTCCGAGCGCTGCAGCCTTAACTCGCATTGGCAGGTCTTTTGAAACCACCGTAACGTTGGCGCCCTCGCTAGCCAAATTGAACGCAACCGCAAGAATTCTTGAGTCGTTATCGCCCAGCTGAAAACCGACCGGCAAAACCGATTGATCAATGTGGTTCAGCTCGACTCGCAGAATTCCGCCTTCGCCAACCTCAATCGGAAAATCAAGACGCTCGTGCTGAGCACGCAGATCGTCGAGCAAGCGCAAAGCAGTGCGCGCGTAGTAGCCGATTTCTGGATCGTGTCGCTTCTTTTCGAGTTCGTTGATGACAATGATCGGAATAACGACCTCTTGCTCTTTGAACTTAAACAGAGCCTTTGGGTCTGAAAGCAGAACTGAGGTGTCAAGCACATAGGTTCGAGTCGCAGTCTTTTGTGCCGCCGATGCTTTGGTCTTTTTGGTCACCTGCTTAGCGCTAGTGGTTGACATTTCAGCTACAGATTCTTTACCCACCAAAGCTCCTTTATTGCGGCTTGAGGCAAAGTTATGCCTTAAGAATCGGCTTTTAATGGTTCAACACGCCCGAGTCACTCGAACGTTAATCGATGTTAACTTTTAGGCACCGAACCGGCGATGACGAAGTGAAAAAGCACGGATGGCGCGCAAGAAATCAACGCGTCTGAAATCTGGCCACAGAGCTTCTTCGAAATAGAACTCGGAGTGTGCGCTTTGCCAAAGCAAAAAGCCCGATAGTCGCTGCTCACCAGATGTGCGAATCACTAGGTCTGGGTCAGGCTGCCCGCCGGTGTACAGGTGCTCAGTGATTAGGTCTGGCGTTAGCAACTCGGCGAGGTCGTCGATTTTGGTGCCCTGGGCCGCATGAGACTTAAGAATCGAGCGCATCGCATCAGCAATTTCTTGTCGACCACCGTAGCCAACCGCCAGATTGATGTTCATGCCTTGAATTTTGGCGGTGCGGTGTTCGACACCCTCGAGCTGGCTAAGCAGCCCAGTTGGCAAGGCATCGCGGTCACCCACCAGACGCACTCGCCACTTTTGAGTGTCGGCAAGGTCTTCGGCAAGCTCAGAAATAATTGCCATTAGCGCCGCCAGCTCTTCACTGGCTCGCCCCGTCAGGTTGTCTGTCGAAAGCAAATAGAGCGTGACAACGCCGATGCCCAGATCTTCGCACCAGTTGATAAATTCAAGGGTTTTTTGAGCACCGATCGCGTGCCCGTGGCTGGCCTTAGCATTTCCTTTGCGCTCTGCCCAGCGGCGATTGCCGTCAAGAATTACCCCCACGTGCTTGGGCAAATCCCCCGCCCGAAGCTGCCTTTCGAGCGAACGCTCATACAGGCTATAAATCAAATTTCGCACCCGCTAAGGCTATCGCTAGCGACCGTCAATTTAGAGAGTTATGGTTAGAGCATGAGCGAAGAAGCCAACTCACTGCCACTGCATTTGCCGGTTGCCGAGGGGTTTGCAAACCCAATCGGCGAAAAAAAGCCAAGCTGGCGCGGTTGGATTCACACAGGCGTGCTGCCAATTGCGATAGCCGGCGGAATCGTTTTAATTGTTCTGGCCAACGGGGTTCCGGCAAAAATCACCTCAGCCATTTTCTTTGCTAGCTCGGTTTTGCTGTTCGGAAACTCGGCGCTTTATCATCGCTTCAACTGGAAGCCAAAAGCGAAGCTGACCCTCAAGCGAATCGACCACGCCAACATATTTTTGCTAATCGCCGGAAGTTATACGCCAATCACCTGGCTGGCTCTGCCGCAAGATAAGGCAATTGTGTTGATGAGCATAATTTGGGGCACTGCGATTCTAGGAATCGGGTTCAGAATCTTTTGGATTTCAGCCCCGCGCTGGCTTTATGTTCCGATTTATATCGGCATGGGGTGGGGTGCAATGGCCTATGTGGTTGATTTTATGAACGCAAACGCGGCGATGATGATTCTGATTTTGGTCGGTGGCGGGTGCTACACAATCGGTGCCTTGGCCTATGCCCTTAAAAAGCCAAACCCGTGGCCCGGCCACTTTGGCTTTCACGAGATTTTTCACACCTTCACGGTGCTGGCATTTTTGTGCCACTGGGCCGGAATTTTGCTTATCGCACTAGCGCCGGCCGCTGGGAGCTTTGGCGCCTGAGCGCCCTGCAAATTAGTCGCGACTTGGCTTTTTAGGTGGTTCTGGCCGAGCTGGCTTGACTCGAGCTGTCGGGGTTTTTTGAGCAGCAACCTTAGCTGCAGTTGGTTTTGCTGAGCGCGGTTTCGAGGCGGCTGTGACTGAAGCAGTCGACTTTGCCTGACTCTCAGCCTGAGATTCTTCGGCGGCAATTTTGGCCTCGATTTCAGCGCGATAGCGCACGCGTCGCACGCGGCGCACCATGTCAAAGATCAGACCAACCGCGGCGGCTGTTACTCCGAAGGTGGCGATGAAACCAATGACACCGGGGCTGTACCAAGTTTCGGCTGGGTTTGTGGTGGCTTCGGCGGCAAGAATTGCGAACAGTGAATGCATGGCTTAAGTATGAACGAAAAAACGAATGAATGCGGTTAGCCTTAAGGCAATGAATTCGACAAACCAAGAACTCGCAGAAGCGCTTAATAGCGAAATTGAAGCAGAGGCAAATCGAGGCATCCGGGTTGATTTTTCAAGCCTGACCCCCTCAAGAATTATTGCTGCGATTTTGGCCAGCGCGCTCTTAGTGCTTTTTGTCGTTTGGGCTATTTCTGTGACTGCCGATAATGCTCGCCAGGTGCAGGTCTCAACCATTGGATACAAAGTAATCAGTTCAGGGCAAACTCAGGTGACGTTTGCCGTCAAGCAACCGGCAGTCGTCGATTCTGAAGCTGTTTGCCAAGTCACAGCGCTAGATCAAGGTTTTGCAGTGGTTGGTTTCAAAGACATTGAGCTGACCAAAGGACTAAAGGCTGGCGAGCCGATCACGGTCAATCTGAACACCACCAGCGAAGCTGTGTCGGGGTTGGTAGATGCCTGCCGGCTGAAATAAACTTTAGAAATTATGTCTGCAACTCACGAACAAACTTGGCTCACGCAAGCCGCATATGACCGTCTGGTCGCCGAGCTTGAGAACCTTTTGACCTTTGCTCGCCAAGACATTGCGCAGCGCATTCAAGAAGCGCGCGAAGAAGGCGACCTCAAAGAAAACGGCGGATATCACGCTGCCAAAGAAGAGCAGGCAAAAATCGAGGCTCGCATTGTTCGACTCGAAGAAATTCTGTCTAGCTCGGTGGTTGGTGAGGCGCCAGAAACACACGGCGTTGTGCAGCAGGGCACCGTCGTAAAGCTGACTATGAACGGCAGTGAGATGGAATTTTTGCTCGGTTCAGCGGAAATCGCCGAAGGAACCGGCATTGAGGTTTATAGCCCAGACAGCCCAATCGGTCAGATTGTGCTCGGTGCAAAAATTGGCGACGAACTGACTTTCACCGCCCCAAATGGCAAGCAGCGCGAGGTCAAAATTCTCGACGTCAAACACTTCAATGGCTAACAAGTCAAAAAATGGGTGCGAATAATCGCACCCATTTTTTATTTAACTTTCAGATTAATCGTGATCGATTCGAGCCTTTAAGCCGGCGGCCTTTAGTGCCTTCAGAACGCTTTCGCGGTGCTCGTGCCCCATTGTCTCGACACTCAATCGAAGCTCGACCTCGCTGATATCTAGGCCCAGGCCATGCCTGGTGTGAAGAACCTCAATCACATTGCCCTGAGCTGCTGCGATGGCCTCAGCGGTGCGCACAAGCTGACCAGGGCGGTCGGGCAACATGACAGTGATGTTGGTGTATCGCTCAGCGGCCTCTAAACCGTGTCCGATAATTTTCTGCATGAGCAGTGGGTCGATGTTTCCGCCAGACAGAACCGCGACGGTTTTGCCCTTTGGCCTGAAGGCACCAGACATCAACGCAGCAACCGCAACCGCACCGGCTGGCTCGACAACCTGCTTTGCGCGCTCAAGCAAAACAACAATTGCTTTGGCAATTTCGTTGTCGCTAACGGTCACGACTTTGTCGATGTGCTTTGAAATCAAGTCAAAAGGAACCTGACCTGGCTTCGAAACCGCAATGCCGTCGGCAATTGTTGGCTTAGTTGAAATCTGGGTTGGCTTTCCCGCCTTAAGTGACGCAACATACGAGGCAGTGTTTTCACTCTGCACGCCTATAACTTTGATTTTGCGGCCCTGTTTGGCAGCTGCCAATTTGGCTGCGACTGCAACACCAGCGGCCAGGCCGCCGCCGCCAATTGCAACCAAAATATTGTCGACATCGTCGACCTGCTGCATGATCTCAAGGCCAACTGTTCCCTGCCCGGTCACGACATCGATGTGGTCGAATGGCGGAATAAAAATTGCGCCCTTCTTGGCGGCGTACTCTTGAGCCGCTTTGAGGGTCTCAGCAAACACAGCGCCCTCGAGAACAACTGATGCGCCATAGTTTTTGGTTGCCTGAAACTTTGGCAGTGAAGCACCGACCGGCATAAAAATTGTGGCTTTGATGCCTAGTTTTTTGGCTGCTAGAGCAACTCCCTGCGCGTGGTTTCCGGCGCTGGCAGCAACCACGCCTTTTTTGCGCTCTGCCGCAGTGAGTTTGCTCATGCGGTTGAAGGCACCGCGAAGCTTGTATGCCCCGGTGCGCTGAAGATGTTCGCACTTTAGCTCGACGTCGACGCCTAGCAGATTGCTCAGATAGTTGCTGTGCAGGACCGGAGTCTCAAGTGCAACTTGGCGCACATTGCTCAGCGCAGCCTCGAAGTCTTCAAGGGCCGGAGCTTTGGTTGGCGCGTTCGTCATAACAAAAGAGTTTACCTGCGAGGCATCGCGGGCAAGTTCTTAGAAACGAGTGCCAATCTCACGAAGTCGAGCGACGCGCTTCGGAATCGGTGGGTGCGTTGAAAACAGGCGCTCGGTTAGCCCTGGCTTTATTGGGTCGCTGATATACATGTGAGCCATCGATGAGCTCGCGCGGCGCATTGGTCGGCCATACTGGCCCAGCTTTTCAAGTGCAGAAGCAAGGCCCTCGGGATATCGTGTCGTGTGTGCCCCTGAAGCATCAGCCAAATATTCACGCTGACGCGAAACCGCAGCGCTCACCAAGGGCCCGATCAAAAACGCGATGATACTTGCGATCATGCCGATAAGAATTAGAGCGGCACCTAGGCTGTTGCCGTTTTCATCGCGGCGATTGCCAGAGAAGAAGGCTGCTCGAATCGCCATGTCGGCCAATATTCCAACCGCGCTAACGAGTCCAAAAACAATGGTCGAAACGCGAATGTCATAGTTTTTGACGTGGCCTAGCTCATGAGCCATTACACCTTCGAGCTCTTTGTCATCCATGATGGCCAAAAGGCCGGTGGTTGCTGCCACGATAGCGTGCTTTGGGTCGCGGCCGGTTGCAAATGCGTTTGGCGCATCATCGGGAATGATGTAAACCTTTGGCATCGGCATGCCCTCGGTGATCGCAAGATTTTCAACGATTCGCCAAAGCCGTGGGTTGTCGCTCTTCTGAATCGGAACCGCACCGCTCATCGCAACCGCCAGCGAACCGGCGATGAAATATTGCAGCAGTGCATAACCAAACACAAAGGCAATAATCATGAACGCGCTCGAGCCGTTGCCGGTCGAATAACCCCACCAGTATGAAATGCCCGAAAGCAGGGCAATGAACAATCCGATGATGATTACGGTATTGCGTTTATTTGCCGCAATGGCGGAATACATGCTGAGTTAACCTCTAGAACTTGACGACAGGTGGCTCTTGAATGCTGGCTGCGTCGGCAACCTCAAAGAACTCGCGCTCTTTGAAGCCTAAGCCGCGAACAAATAGCACCTGAGGAAACTGCTTAATTTTGGTGTTTAGCTCGCGAACGCCACCGTTGTAAAAACGGCGAGCGGCCATAATTTTGTCTTCGGTGTCGGTTAGTTCTGACTGAAGGCTCAAGAAGTTTTGGTTTGCCTGAAGCTGCGGATAAGCCTCTGCGACTGCAAACAGGCTCTTTAGGGCGGTTCCGAAATCACCCTCGGCTTGAGCTGCGGCAGCTGGGTGTGCAAGCGCCTCCGGTGATACAGTCGCGGCGCGCGCACGGGTCACATTTTCGAAGACCTCGCGCTCGTGCGTTGCATAGCCCTTCACGGTTTCAATCAAGTTTGGAATCAAATCAGCTCGACGCTTGAGCTGAACGGTGATGTCACTCCAAGCCTCATCAACTCGAACGTTTAGGGTGAAGATCGGAAGAGCGTCGTGTAGGGAAAGAGTGTCTTCGCCTGTGTAGATC
>ERZ650311.1105-NODE-1105-length-14160-cov-5.909465_pt1 | contig 14160 bp, 15 predicted proteins | sample MGYA00376247_ERZ650311 | MGnify/ENA primary metagenome ERZ650311 (study PRJEB26733, sample SAMN07839324) | wastewater metagenome | biome: small river; feature: stream; material: water | place: USA: North Carolina | collected 2016-07-28 ... | reverse complement strand
ATGCCCAAGCACAGAGTTCGCAACCGATGCACTTTTCAAGTCCATCTGGGTGGCGGTTAAGTTGATGGCGTCCGTGGAAACGTTCGGCAGTTGGCTCTTTAACTTCTGGATACTGAACTGTATTTACCTTCTTAAACATGGTTATGAAGGTGACCCAGAATCCCTGCATCTGCTTTAGGAGACTCTTTGCGCCAGGTTGATCTACCTTTTCGTAGGAGACGCTAGTGATATCTACATCGTTATTAACGATGGGTTGAATTTCGTTTTGGTCAGCCACGATCGCCTCCCCTGTTAGTTGCATTGTCAGAAACGTTGATGGTGGTTATTGCAGATGGAAGCGTTGGCACCGCAAAGTTTGGTTCTGCAGCTTCGGTATAAACCGCGTTGCTGCGCTTCTTCTTTGCGCTATCGAAGGCGGTTGAGATACCCATAACGATAAGTACGACAACGCCAGCGAAAGCAAAGGTGACCATCTTCGCCTTGATAGGAAGACCGAGCTCCTTCGCCTTATCTTCGCTTGCAAGGAGTGCGATGGTTGCACCATCGTTAATACCTGATGCATTTCCCGCAGTGACGCGACCTCCTGGACGGAATGGGGTCTTCAACCCGGCAAGACCTTCCATCGTTGTTGTCGGACGCGGACCTTCATCGGCAGAGATAATCGTCCAACCAAATTCTTCGGAACGCGCTGCAGTAGGAATCAAATCACGCTGAATCAAACCTTCTTCGTACGCCTTTGCAGTCTTCATCTGAGAGTTATAGGCATAACGATCTGCACGCTCTTTAGTAATTGTTGGAAAGCGATCATGGAGACGCTCTGCTGTTGCACCCATTGACATCGCATCGGGATCAACAATCTTCTCGGCTAAGTAGCGAGGGTTTGGATCCATGAGTTCGCCCATTGGATGGTTGCCCATATGTTCAACGCCACCAGCGAGAGCGAGATCAATCGCCCCCATAGAAATCTGACCTGCAACGGATGTTGTTGCAGTAAGTGCGCCGGCACACCAACGATCGACAGAGTAACCCGGAACGGTGTTCGGCAATCCAGCGAGCAGCGATGCGCTGCGACCGATATTCATTCCCTGATCGCCAGTCTGCGTTGCCGCAGCGATTGCGACATCATCAATCTGATTAACCGGGAGATTGGGATTGCGCTCGAGCAATCCGCGCATTGCACGTACGAGTAGATCATCGGCGCGAGTGTTAACAAAGGCGCCACCAGACTTACCGAAAGGGGTGCGGACGGCATCTACGAGGACTACGGTGCGAGACATCTAGAGCTCCTAAAACTTGGATTGCGTGAGGGTTTTAGGTTACTCGCCGGTAGCAATAATTGCTACGAGGAAGGAGATCTTTTTCGGTGGCTCTTACTCCGCCGATTCAGTGGATTCTGCGGAATCTTCCTCGGGAATCTCCAGCGCCTCACGTTGAGCGAGGGCATCGACCAAAATCGGGGCTGCCACCTCAATCTGCCAAGGTCGTGCACCGAGATCGGCAAGAAGACCTGGAACATCTCCAGGTGCTGGCAAGCGCCAGCAGATCTGACGGAGATGTTCTGGGGTTAAGAGATTTTCAACTGGCAACTCAAGCTCTGCCGCCTTAAGCGACATGTTGTGGCGAGCATGCGATAGTGGAATGAACTTCTCGGGAAAGCGATCGCGCCACATCTTGATGGGTGGCAACGCCTCGCTCTTCGTCCGCGTTGGTGGGCAATCTTCTTCCGCGAGTGCGAGAGCGGCATCGATTGCCTTTAACCAACGAGGCGTATTTTCAAACCATCGTGCCCGCAATCCAATCGGACGCAATACCTTCTCTAACTCTCGCTTTGAGGTCAGCGGAGCCGTATCGGAGGCAAGTGCAATCGTAGAAATCGCGAGATCAGATAAGACTCGTCCAGGGGAGATATCCAGGTGTGCGGCGAGATCATCGCGAGATTCCCAGAGTGATTTCACTACCGCTAACTGCTGACGCTTCTTCACCTTATGCATGCCGGAGGTCCGACGCCACGGATCGACTCGCTTAGCTGAAGGGGGAGCAGCCAAGATTGCGGCAAACTCTTCATGAGCCCAATCTAACTTCTTCTTCTCAATCAACAGCTTCTCAATTTCATTACGCAATTCGATCAGGAGTTCAACATCGAGAGCTGCGTAGTTGAGCCAATCTTCTGGAAGAGGTCGGAGCGACCAATCTTGGGCAGAGTGTTCTTTCGCTAATCCAATATCAAGGAGTGACTCCACAAGTGCGCCGAGACCAACACGAGGAAGACCAACAAGACGTCCAGCAAGTTCGGTATCGAATAACTTTGTTGGGTTAAGACCTAATTCACGCAGACATGGCAGATCTTGGGTACTTGCGTGAAGAATTACCTCTTCATCGCGCCAGAGATCATTGAGTTTCTGAAAGAGATGGTGACCTGGACCAAATGGAATCGGATCAATCAAATGCAATCCACCATCTGTTCGCTTTATCTGAATGAGATATGCACGTGCGCTATAGCGGTATCCGGATGCGCGTTCTGCATCTACTGCGAAGGGGCCAGAACCTGCAGCAAGATCTGCCAACATCGCTTCAAACTGAGATTCAGTTGCAACGAGTTCTGGCAGGCCGTTATAGGGCGCGGTGAGTAGTTCAGCCACGACGACGTGCTGCACTAATAGGAGCAATACCTTCAGCAATCGGTGGAAGTCCTGCTACTTCGCTGATGAAGTTGCACCACGCACGAACATGAGGGACCAGCTCCTCGGGTGAGGTGAGAATAGGTGACCACGATGCGCGAATCTCGATTTCAGATTCATCGTGACGAGAGGAGAGTTTTCCGAAAGATGCGCTAGAGACGCGAGTAACCGTTCCCGATGGAGCGCTATAGAGCGCATCTGCCTCTTGCAAACTATCGAGGAGCCAATTCCATCCAACCTCTGGCAGCAATGGATCAGCCTGCATATCGGAGTCAACGGTTGCGCGCATAAATGTCACGCAACGGTATTCGCCTTCCCACGTATCTTGCCCACCTGGTTCGTGCAAGATGACAAAACGGCCAGAAGCTAATTCATCCTCTTGATCACCAAATAAACCATTGCTGACATCGGCGGTAAATGCGAACGAGTATTGCGCAAGCTTCTGTGGCGCAGGCACTTCTTCGAGTTCAATCTCTGCCCGAGGGGTGAAGTCTCTAATGATAGAAATCATCGAGTCGAAGGAGAAGGCTGGTGAACTCACTGCTCAATTCTAAAGTTGAAGCGGTGAAATAACTGGGAGGCCGGCCTCGGATTCGATAAGGTGCGCGGATGGCTTCGATTCTCGCGCTCTTCTCCAGCCTCTTATGGGGTAGCGCCGACTATCACGCGGGAAATATGAGCAAGCGCCTACCTTCGATGGTCGTCCTTGGAATCAATCAAGCATGTGGTCTGCTCTTCGGTCTCATTCTCGTTGCGGTTACCGGTGGATGGATTGCTCCTTCATTGGCTCACGATGGATATCTGATCAATGGCGCTCTCGCTGGACTCTGCGGTTATGCCGGGTTGCTCTGTCTCTATGCCGGACTTTCCACTGGTCGCATGGGTGTTGTCTCGCCGATTAGTTCGCTCAGCGTTCTCCTCCCACTCTTCTTCGCATTGATTATCAAAGGAGATCAACTCTCAACGCCGATGATGGTTGGCGTTGCCGCGGCAGTTATTGGTGGCTTCTTGGCGAGCGGTCCAGAAATTACACAGGGCCTTCCTCTCAAGCCCGTACTTCTGGCAATCGGTGCGGCGCTCGGCTTCGGTACCGCCCTTACCTTTATGGCGATTGGTTCACAAGAGAGTTCGCTGATGACGATGGTGACGATGCGAGCAACTACATTCTTTGTCAGTGCCGCATTCTTTATCCAACGCGGAAATCTTGGGGGAGCCACTCTTAAAGATATTCCGCTCTTAGCTGCAATTGGTGTTGCTGACTTCTCTGCCAATCTGCTCTTAGGAATCGCAACCACAAAGGGACTTGTCTCAATTTCCATGGTTCTAGGATCGCTCTATCCCATTGCAACGGCTGTCTTGGCTTATCTCTTCCTCAAAGAGAGATTGCATAAAGTTCAGTATTTAGGAATTGCCCTCGCCGTTACTGGAGTTGCCGTTATATCTGCACTCCAGTAGTCGAGTTCCATTAATATCAAAATCGGAAGTTATTTCAAAGAACGAGAGCAACTCTTCTTGATCTACATAATCGCCATCACCAGCGATAGGTGAGATTGATAGTTCGAGAATATCGATGACACCTTCCCGAACCATCGGAAGCAGTAATCCATATCCCGCTTCCACCACAATATTTCCTTCGATACGTAGATCAATTAATTGGGTAATCTCTTTGAGATTTCGATCCACGGTAATTTGCTGCATCAATGGATGCGGAAAGTGAAGTACCTCAGAACTCCGGGAGTAAACAAAGATAGGTACGGAGGTTGAACCGTAATTTTCTAACGCCGCGCTCTTCTTACCGACAATGAAGGCAGCTGCTGAGTGATGGCGGGCGAGAAAGCGTTCGCGATCTGCGGGAGTAGAGAGCCCGCGTGATTGACCGTTAAGAGATGAGGCGCCATTTGAGCCGAGAACAAATGATGCAATGACCGCCATTTCTGAAGAATATCCTCGCATTCGAGGCGATTCTCACCATATTTTCAGGGCAGCGAGCGTGGGTTAAGTTGAGATAGGCAGTTGACCTTGGTTAGCCTTCCACAGTGAAGATTCGCAGTGGCGCCCCACGCATGGTGAAGGTCTCGACCTTTGCCCTGTTGGCTGCGCTTGCGCTCTCAGCGTCTCCAGCGGCGCAGGCGGCACCGACGCTCGCTCAGATTCAGGCGCAGGTTAATGATCTCCAGGATCAAGCGACCGCAGCCGCTGAAGGTGCGCAAGAGGCGAAGGTGAAGCTGGCAACGCTCCAGCGCAGCCTCAATGGAATCCAGGCGCAGGCTGCAATTCAGGGAAAGAATGTTGATGCCATCTCCAAGACCCTTGGTGTTATCGCAATCAATCAATATAAGTCCGGCTCACTGAGCCAGAGTATGGAGTTGCTCTTCTCATCTGATCCGACGCTCTATCTCTCATCAGCCGGTTCGCTCGAAGCAATTACCCGCCAGAAGTCGATTCAATTAAAGAAGTATCAATCTGCAACCCAGAAGCTCAATGCAACTTCATTGACCGTTGCCGATCGTCTCGCACAGGTAAAGGCGTTAGAGAAGAAGTTGGCCGAACAGAGCGCGGTCGCGCAGGCAAAGCTCAAGAAGGCAGAGGCGATTCTTGCCAAGCTGAAGAAGGAAGATCGCGATCGTTTGGCTAAGTTGGCGCAAGAGCAGGAGGATGCCGATCAGGCGAGTTCGCTCGCTGCAGCGAAAGGTCTCGCCGGAATCTCCGGTCGTGCAGGTCTTGCCATTAAATTTGCAGCGAAACAGATCGGCGATCGTTATGTCTTTGGCGCCGATGGAATGGTCTATTGGGATTGCTCAGGTCTGACGATGCGCGCATATCAAGCAGCTGGCGTCAATCTTCCACACTCTTCCGCAGCACAATCACGGATGGGTCGTTCGATTCCATTTAATCAGAAGCAGCCAGGAGATTTACTCTTCTTTGGTCGCCCGGTATCTCATGTTGGTATCTATATTGGTGGTGGCAAGATGATTCATGCGCCACGTTCTGGCTCTCGCGTCAAGATCGCAGATGCTGGATCACTCGGCTCGAAGAGATTAGTTGCGGTCCGCCGTTTCTAATGAGTTCACAATCTCGAATTCTCTGTATCACCAATGATTTCGGTCCTCGCGCCGGTGGAATTGAAACATTTGTTATAGGTCTCATCGAGCGAATGCCCAAGGGCAGCGTGCTTGTCTACACATCGGCCCAAGGGGATACAACTCAATATGACCACGAGTGGTTAGAAAAATTCGGCGTCGAAGTAATTCGTGACAAATCAAAAATTCTTCTCCCAACTCCACGAGTCGGACGTGCTGTACGCGAGATCGTGCGCAGTAAAGGAATTAAGAGAGTCTTCTTCGGCGCCGCAGCACCACTTGGTCTCTTATCGCACGGTCTCCGTAAGGAAGGCGCGACCACTATTGTCGCCCTCACCCATGGACATGAGGTGTGGTGGGCGAAGCTCTGGCCATTCTCGTGGGCGATGAAGCGAATCGGTAAGGGCGTAGATGCGCTTACCTACCTCGGTGACTTTACGCGCCGCGCAATCTCTCGCGCGCTGACCGCTGATGCAGCGGCTTCGATGGTGCGCATCGCACCTGGAATCGATACCGAGCACTTCGCACCGGTCTTAGATGCAGACGAACTTAAAAGAGAGCTTGAGCTCGATGGAAAGCGAGTCATCGTCAGCGTTGGACGTCTGGTGCATCGCAAAGGGCAAGATACTTTGGTCGAAGCGTTGCCGCAGATTTTGAATGAGTTTCCAGATGCTCACCTGCTCTTCGTCGGAGTTGGCCCACATCTCGAATACATTCACAAGCGCGCAATTCAATTGAAAGTCTTAGATCACATCTCATTTGTTGGTCGAGTGCAGTATCGCGAACTACCGCGCTTCATCTCGGTTGGTGAAATTTTCGCTATGCCAAGTAGATCTCGTTTAGCAGGTCTGGAAGTTGAAGGTCTCGGCATTGTCTATCTCGAAGCAAGCGCCTGCGAACTTCCAATCGTTGGCGGGCTTTCGGGTGGTGCACCTGATGCGCTGATTCACGGTGAGACTGGTCTTGCCGTCGATGGAACTAATCCAGCCGCAGTTGCTGATGCCGTAAAAGAGCTATTACGAGATCCAACGCGAGCAGCGGCAATGGGAAAGCGTGGTCGTGAGTGGATCGTCTCTGAATGGGAATGGCGCCACTGGTCGGCTAAGTTCAACGCGCTCTTCGACTAGTTTTTATTCAGCAGCGCGATCGCTTCGACGCGATTACGTACATTGAGTTTTCGATAAATTGAAGCCAAATGTGTCTTCACTGTCGCCTCGCTGATGGATCTCACATCAGCTATCTCACTTGTGCGTTTACCAGTAGCGATGTCGTTCAAAATCTCTCGCTCGCGAATCGAGAGTAGGCCGATTACTCCGGCATCATTTGCTTCCTCGCCAGAGTGAGGTCGTGAGATATTGGCGATGAGGTCTGCGATGCGCAGGTTTCGATCGAGCACTGCATCAAAACCCAGCACCTTCGCCGCTTCGGTGGTCGCCCAACGAGAATGGCCATTGATTAATATTGTGCGACAGCGGCTATTACGTTCTTTCACTATCGGTGCTATAACGATGCCATCGCCGCCATCGAGATCTCGATCGATGATCGCACCATCAAAGATCTGATTACGAATCTCGGCAAGTGCAATCCGAAAGGTAGGTGCGGATTTTGCCTGCCAATGAAATTCAGTGGCGACGAAGGATTCGATCTCAGAAACCAGCAGTGCATTGGAGCTTGCAATCAGGAGCGAAAAAGAGCCATCCACCTACCAATCTTTGCGAAGGTAGATGGATGGCTCAATACTGATTCCCCAGCGAAGGGGAGTGGCTTACTCCTTGGTGTAGAGGGCGTTGATTGTCTCGGCGTACTGGGTCGCAACAATATGGCGCTTTACAGAGAGTTTTGCCGTTAATTGGCCGCCGGCGATAGTGAAATCCTCCGGCAGGATTGCAAACTTACGAATCGACTCTGCCTTGGAGACCGCCTTGTTGGCCTCATCAACTGCAGTTTGAATCACCGCAATGAGATCAGGATCATTAACGAGGGTCTGCACAGTCGCGCCACCCTTATTGTTCGCCGCGATCCAACCTTTGATCATGTCAGCGTCGATAGTGATCAGCGCTGCGATAAATGGTTGGTTATCGCCAACGACCATGCACTGACTTACAAGTGGATGTGCACGAAGGCGATCTTCAAGAACTGCAGGCGCAACATTCTTTCCACCCGCGGTGACAATGAGTTCCTTCTTACGACCAGTGATGTAGAGGTAGCCATTCTCATCAAGGCGACCGAGATCTCCTGACTTAAACCAATGTCCCTCAAAGACTTCTTGGTTAGCTGCATCGTTCTGCCAGTAACCGCGCATCACGATTGGTCCGCCGATAAGGACTTCGCCATCATCTGCGATCTTTATCGATGTGCCAGGAATTGGTCGACCAACGGAACCGATACTGAGTGCTGTGCTGAGATTGAGCGTTGCACCAGCTGTGGTCTCAGTTAATCCATACCCTTCAAGAATTGTGACACCGGCACCGCGATAGAAGTGACCAAGACGCGCACCCAGTGGAGCACCGCCAGAGATTGCCGCCTCTACGCGACCTCCGAGTCCGGCACGAATCTTTGAATAGACAAGCACATCAAAGAGCTTGTGCTTGAGTGAGAGAAGCGGCTTAAACTTCTTTGCATCGAGATTTTCAGAATATGCAATTGCGACATCAGCTGCCTTGCGGAAAATCTTCCCCTTGCCAGCCGCTTCTGCTTTAGCTTCGGCGCCGTTGTAGACCTTTTCGAAGATACGAGGCACAGCGAGAACGAAGGTTGGCTTAAATGATGCAAGATCAAGCGGAAGGCGACCTGCCGGATCTCCACAATGTGCCATATGTAAACCAGCTGCAATCGATCCGATCTGAACCATACGACCGAAGACGTGTGCCACTGGAAGGAATAGAAGTGTAGATCCACCTGGCTTCAAGAAGAGATCCGCTGCGCCTTGCACAACATTTCCACATTCAGCTAAGAAGTTGCCGTGTGTAAGTTGAACTCCCTTTGGCTTTCCAGTTGTTCCAGATGTGTAGATGAGAGTTGCAAGTGAATCAGGTGTGAGCGCGTTGCGACGGTTATCAATCTCCGCATCGGAGATATGTGCTCCTGCAGTGCGAAGAACCTGAAGCACATCTTCGGTCATGGTCCAGATGTGACGAGTATGAGGTGGAAGAACTGCTGCGACGAGTTCGCGAAGTGCAGGGGTCTCTACAAAGAGCGCAACTGCACCGGAGTCATTAAGAATCCAATCCACCTGCTCTGGAGATGAAGTCTCGTAGATAGGCACAACAATCGCGCCGGCATACCATGATGCAAAATCAAGAATCGTCCACTCATAGCGAGTGCGCGCCATGATTGCGACGCGATCACCGATATGGATTCCAGCGGCGATTAAACCTTTGGCAGCTGCGCGAACATCTTCTTCCACTTCGCGAGCGGTCAATTGCTGCCAGCCATCGCCAAGTGGGCGTGACATTGTGATGCGCTCTGGTTCGAACCAGGCGCGCTCAGCAATCAGGTTGGTGAGGTTCCCCTCGGTCGCAGCTGGGACGATGGCTGGAATCGTGATTTCATTCATGGCGCTAACGCTAGCGGTGAGGGGTATAAAAAGGAAAGCATTGGTAGCCTTTCGCCATGTCAGAATCCACCACCGCATCAGTCGAAGTATCAGCCCCTCTCGCAGAGGTTGCTGCCGTCCTTTCTAATATCGCCGCCTATCCAGAGTGGCTCTCTTCGATTAAGAAGGTTGAGGTCGATGCCAGCGACGATCAGGGTCGTGCCACAAAGGCAACTGTCTCAATCGATGCCGGTGTCATGAAGGATCGCGCCACCCTCGAGTACGACTACAGCGCAGCTCCGGGGGAGATTTCATTCTCACTCGACGAAGCGGATTTAATGACAACGATGGATGGCAAGTACACGCTGAAAGCGCTCGATGCAGATACAACGCTAGTCACCTATCAACTCGGCGTTGAGCTCTCGCTGCCAGTTCCACGCATGATGATTGCCAAGACTGAGAAGTCGACGATCGAAGCAGCGCTTAAAGAGTTGCAGGCGAAGTTCGAATAATGTCACTCACAATCGGAATCGATGTTGGCGGCACCAAGGTCCTTGGTGGTGTGGTTGATGCAACTGGAAAAGTACTGACGACTTCTCGCCGCGATACCCCGCGCGAAGGTGGAGCTGCACTTACTCAGACGATTGCCGATGTCGCACTTGAACTAGCGGCGCAACATACTGTTACTGCAGTTGGATTATCGGCAGCAGGCTTTGTTTCATCTGATCGCAAGACAATGTTGGCAACACCGAATATTGCAGGATGGAATGGCGTACAACTCGATGCCGAACTTACCGCGCTGATTAATCTTCCTGTTGTGCTAGAAAATGATGCCAATGCTGCCGCTTGGGGTGAACGTACCTTCGGTGCCGGTAAGGGTAAGCAGAACATGTTGATGGTAACTGTTGGCACTGGTGTCGGCGGCGGAATTATTGTTAATGGTCAATTGCTCCGCGGTGCATTTGGAATTGCCGCAGAGATTGGTCACTTGCGCGTACTTCCAGAAGGACACCTCTGCGGTTGTGGTGCACGTGGTTGCTTTGAACAATATGCATCTGGTAATGCTCTTCTTCGCCATGCACGTGAAGCGATTGCAGCAAGCCCTGATCTTGCTCGTAACCTGCTCTCACGTGGCGATGGAACTATTGAAGGATTAACTGGCCGCGCAATCACAGATGCAGCTCGCGAGGGCGATCAGGTTGCACTCGCTGCCTTCAATACAACAGCTCAGTGGCTCGGAGCAGGGATCGCATCTCTCTCTGTCATTCTTGATCCGGAGGCAGTTGTTATCGGTGGTGGAGTTGTCGATGCCGGCGAGATTCTCTTAGCTCCTACTCGCGCTGCGATGGAGCGCTACATGCCATTTGCTGGAAAGCACCCATATCCAGAGATTATTGCGGCGACACTTGGTAATGAAGCAGGTCTTGTAGGCGCTGCTGATTTAGCTCGCGCCTAACCTTTTCCATCTCAACACCGGATTTACTCTCCGGGATATCTCACGCCGACTTGTCGGCGAATCTCATCCATCTGGCGCATTAAATCGAGCGTTGTTGCATGGGTCATCAATGGTGATTCGATCTCTCCCGCGCGAACAATGCGAGCAAATTCGCGAGCCTCTTCCCGCAGCCCACCACCTTCATAATTGCGCGGGTATTCGGTAACTTCGCCATCGTGAGTAATAACGCGGAATGATGTCGGCGCATAGAACGAACCGTCGATCTCGATCCGTGCTTTCTCGCCAGCAATAACTGCGGAGACGCTAGAGCGCACCGCCATCGTGCAGGACAAGATGGCATGTGCGCCATTTTCATAGGTAAGAATCATTGAGGTTTGAAGGTCGACCTTCTTATCCGTCAACGTTGACTGTGCTGTAATGCTCGTCGGTGCACCGAGAACTAGATGGGCAAGCGTGAGGGGATAAATTCCAAGATCTAAAAGTGCGCCGCCACCAAGTTCAGGTTCCCATAAACGAAGTGCGCGCTCAGGTGGAATGAATTGTCCGTGATCGGCGATCACGGTCTCAATCTGGCCGAGAGTGCCGGCAGCGATAATTGATTGGATCTGATGAATGTGGGGGAGGAAGCGAGTCCACATCGCCTCCATCAACGCTAATTTATTATCGCGGGAATAGGTAATGAGATTCTCTGCTTGCTGCGCATTGATCGTAAATGCCTTCTCACAAAGAACTGGCTTACCGGCTTTCAGCGCAAGCATGGCGTGTTCTTCATGCATCGGATGGGGAGAGGCAACATAGATTGCGTCGACTTCTGATTCGACGAGATCGACATACGATCCAAATGCAGTTGCCGAAGGAAATTCACTCTTAAATTTATCTGCCGACGCTTGCGAACGAGACCCAACTGCCGCAACTACATGGGCATCGAGGTAGGCGAGGTCGCGTGCAAATGCCTGTGCGATTCCACCGGTACCCAGAATTCCCCAACGGAATGCGCTCATACAACTGCTCCATCGCTCTCATCGTTTCCAGGACGGCGCCACCAGGATTTAATCGATGCAAGAAGATGCGAAATCGTTCCATGTAATCCGCGGCGCACTTTTGGTGGATAGTAAATTTCGGAGTTCTCTAACGTCTCTGCTATGGCAATTGCATCGAGGTCATCGAGATAGGTGGTGGGGGAAGATTGATCAAGATTGAGATCGGCGACCATAGATTCAAATTCAGCGTTGATGAGCTCCATCTCGTCATCGTCGCGTTCACGTGGTGCCATGCTGGAATACTCGCACACCGAGCGCACAAAATCAGCCCCTTCACGCAGGTATTCGCGTAGCGAGGCGGTCGTGTAATAGATTATGGCTATGAACAACCTGCCCTACGGCACGCTGCGAGCATTCCTGACACCGTTCTTGATGCTCCTCTTTCGCCCAAAGGTAAAGGGTCTGCGTAATGTGCCGGCCTCAGGTCCGGTGATCATCGCCTCGAACCACCTCTCCTTTAGCGATTCGATCTTTATGCCACTCGTTGTTCCGCGCAAGGTAACTTTTTTGGCAAAGAGTGAGTACTTCACAAGTCCTGGACCTAAAGGTCTATTGAAGAAGCTCACCTTTATTGCGCTCGGTCAGGTTCCGGTCGATCGCTCTGGCGGTCGTCGCAGTGAAGCAGCGCTGATTACAGGTCTTAAAGTTTTATCTGAGGGCAACTGTCTCGGAATCTATCCCGAAGGAACTCGCTCTCCAGATGGTCGTCTTTATAAGGCTCGTACAGGAATCGCACGTCTTGCCATTGAATCAGGTGCACCAGTGATTCCGGTTGCGATGTTTAATACCGACAAGATTCAGCCAACTGGAAAAGTAATTCCAAAGGTTAAGCGAGTTGGTATGACCTTCGGCGAACCAATGTACTTTGAGGGCGATTCCAGTAACGCGCTCTTCTTGCGGGAATGTGCTGATGCAATTATGAAGCGGATTCAGCAGATGTCAGGGCAAGAGTATGTCGATACCTATGCCGTTAAGGGTTCGAAATCAGCGCCAGAAAAAGAAGAAGATTAATTCTCCAACGCAGCTCGACCATCAATAAAGTTACAGGCGTGGCAGTCGCTGCCCGCTTCCGGCATCTCACCTTCAATGACTGAAATAAAATCTGCCAGTAGATTTTCAAGGCGCGCAGGATCACGTTGGACTGGAACGTAGACCTGATTGACGCCGAATCCCATCTCATTTGTTGCAAACTCGTTGGGACGAGTCTGTGCGACTCCAGCTAGTTTCCAGATAAGAAGTCCCATGGTCTGAACTTGAAAAGCCTTACCGGATAACGGGTTCTCGAGCATAAAGGCATAGGACTCGAGTTGTGGTGCATAGAAATCACCGTTATCGCGATCTGAATCCGAAACCTTGCAATCGATAATGCCGACACTTCCATCGTCGTAATGGCCGAGGAGATCGTAGATACCTCGTAACTTCCATGGCGTCTCAACGCCGTTGATGACGATGTTCTTTGACTTAAGCCATTGACCCCACTGCTTCACTGTTCCCGCTGGAAGTGAGGGATCGAGCGCTGGCATTGGTGCACGTCGGAAGTACTCTTCCTGAAATGTGGAGAGTGACTTCACGAGCGGAAAGTCTTTCTTCAATTCGAAGGAGAATTGGTATTTGATCCAGATGCATCGACGACAGGTCGAGAAACCAAAGGTGAGATCTGAGGGAGCGATAAATTCGCGGGCGGGCTTTGCCGGTTTCTTCATGAGGCGATTCTGCCGTTAGCTACTGACAATTGCCGAGAAGAGGACAGCGAGTCCCAGAACGATCATCACGCTGCCACCGGTTGCACGTAGTTTTTCGAGGCGGCTATTGCTCTTTGCCAGCCAGGTGCGAGCTGCGCCAGCTAAGAGACCCCATGCGCCATCAGAGAAGAAAGCGAGAACGCAGAAAGTTAATCCTAAGAAGAGAAGTTGCTTAGTGACTTGGTCACCTTTGATATCAACGAACTGTGGCAATACGGCAGCGAAGAAGACAATCGCTTTCGGATTGAGAACACCAACCCAGAAACCATCTCGAATAGATGCCAGGGGAGTAGGACCTACCGGACCTTGGTTTGTCATATCGGAGGCATGCACTGCGCGCTTACGGATTGCATCAATGCCGAGATAGATGAGATAGAGACCACCGCCCCATTGCACTGCAACGTATGCGAGGTGGTACTTCTGCAAGATCGGGCCGATGCCGAGCGCGACTAATGATGAGAGAACAAAGGATCCAGAGACATTTCCAAGAACAGTCAGAACAGCTGTTGTCCGTCCCCATGCGATTGCGCGAGCAATAACAAAGAGAACGCTAGGCCCTGGTGCGAGGATGATAATCATCGCCGCGATCAGGTATTCCGGATAACGAGTTGGAATCACCTGCAGAGCCT
>ERZ650311.1104-NODE-1104-length-14163-cov-10.276226_pt1 | contig 14163 bp, 9 predicted proteins | sample MGYA00376247_ERZ650311 | MGnify/ENA primary metagenome ERZ650311 (study PRJEB26733, sample SAMN07839324) | wastewater metagenome | biome: small river; feature: stream; material: water | place: USA: North Carolina | collected 2016-07-28 ... | reverse complement strand
TCGGTGTCGGCGGTCTGGCCGGCAAGCTCCTGTGCCCAGTAGAGGCCTAGGTAGAAGTGGCTACCGCGGTTGTCGATGGTGCCGATCTTGCGACCGGGGGAGCGGTCGTTCTCGAGGAAGGTTCCGGTGGCGCGATCCAGCGTGTCTGCCAGAACCTGGGCCTTGGCGTTTCCGGTGGTGGTGGCTAGGTGCTCAAACGAAGCTGCCAGAGCGAAGAACTCTCCCAGCGAATCCCAGCGCAGGTAGTTCTCTTCCAAGAACTGCTGCACGTGCTTCGGTGCCGATCCACCCGCACCGGTCTCGAACAGTCCACCACCGTTTAGCAGCGGAACGATCGACAGCATCTTGGCGCTGGTGCCAACCTCCAGGATTGGGAAGAGGTCGGTCAGGTAGTCGCGCAGCACGTTACCGGTCACCGAGATCGTGTCCAGGCCCTCACGAATTCGCTTCAGCGAGTACTTGGTTGCCTCCGCCGGAGCCATGATCTCGATGGTCAGGCCGGTGGTGTCGTGCTCGGTGAGGTAGTGCTTCACCTTGGTGATTAGCTCTGCGTCGTGGGCTCGGGCCTCGTCCAACCAGAAAATCGCAGGAACGTGGGTGGCGCGGGCGCGGGTGACTGCAAGCTTCACCCAGTCACGGACGGCTACATCCTTGGTCTGGGTAGCGCGCCAGATGTCACCCTGGCCAACCTCGTGGGCAAGCAGCACCTCGCCCTTGGCGTTCACAATCTCAACGCGGCCGGCGGCCTTGACCTCGAAGGTCTTGTCGTGGCTGCCGTATTCCTCGGCAGCCTGTGCCATCAGACCAACGTTTGGAACCGAACCGATGGTCGCTGGGTTCAGCGGACCATTCTCAACGACGTCTTCGATGGTGGCTTGGTAGACGCCGGCGTAGGAAGAGTCAGGAATGACCGCGAGGGTGTCGCCTTCGCCGCCGTCGACGCCCCAGAGCTTGCCACCGTTGCGAATCAGCGCAGGCATCGAAGCGTCCACAATTACGTCGGAAGGCACGTGCAGGTTGGTGATTCCGCGGTCGCTGTTTACATAGCTGAGGCGTGGACCCTGCCCCAGGGCGGCGTTGAACTCGGCGGCAATCTGCTCGCCGTTTGCGACGCTGGCCAAGCCGGCCAGAATCGAGCCCAGGCCGTCATTAGCGCTCAGGCCCGCAGCCGCAAGAGCCGCACCGTGCTTCTCAAAGACGCCGGCAAAGAAAGTCTTTACTACGTGGCCGAACAGAATCGGGTCGCTGACCTTCATCATGGTGGCCTTCAGGTGCACCGAGTAGAGCAGGTCATCGCTCTTCGCTTGCTCCAGAGTGGCAGCCAGGAACTCGTCCAGGGCGGCCACGTTCATGAAAGTGGCGTCGATGATTTCGCCCTCGAGAACCTTGAGGCCCTTCTTCAGCTCGGTCTCGGTGCCGTCGGCAGCAATGTGACGAATCGACAAAACGTCGGCCTGGCCCAGCACTACCGACTTCTCGTTAGAGAAGAAGTCGTCGTGTCCCATGGTGGCGACGCGAGTCTTCGAACCGGCAGCGAATGGCTTGTTCACGTGTGGGTGCTTGCGGGCATATGCCTTCACCGAGAGCGGTGCGCGACGGTCGCTGTTTCCCTCGCGAAGCACAGGGTTTACTGCGCTTCCCTTTACCTTGTCGTAGCGGCTGCGGGCCTCGCGCTCAGCCTCGGTGGCTGGTTCGTCCGCGTAGTCAGGAACATCGAATCCGTGGGCCTGCAGTTCGGCGATTGCTGCCTTCAACTGCGGGATCGAAGCGGAGATGTTTGGAAGCTTGATGATGTTTGCCTGCGGGGTCTTTGCTAGCTCTCCCAGCTCGGTGAGTGCATCGCCGACGCGCTGGTCTTCCTTCAGGCGGTCTGCAAATACCGCCAAAATGCGTCCGGCCAGCGAGATGTCGCGAGTCTCAACATTTACATTTGCAGCCTTAGCGAATGCCTGGACAATCGGCAGTAGTGAAGCGGTTGCAAGAGCAGGGGCTTCATCGGTGAAAGTGTAATAAATAGTCGATTCGTTCACGACGCGTGTTTCTCCGGTTCTGAGAGTAAAAACTAACCCTTCAAGACTACCCGCTGAAGGGGTGCGCCGAGCCCGCGTGCCCGTTGGCCAATGCCCTCGAGGGCTGTTGTTGAGAGCCTCCGTGCCATAGGCTCTGCTCATGGCAAACGTAATACTGATTGCGGGTACCTACCACGGTGGCTGGTACTGGGATGGGTTGGCGGAAAACCTGCGTGCTCTGGGCCATTCGGTCTTCGCGCCGACGCTTTCCGGGCTTGATGCGACGGGGCCATCCGACCGGGCCGTAAACCTTGATACCCACATCAACGATGTGCTTTCGATTGTTGATGAAAATCAACTCACCGAGGTTGTGATTGTCGGTTGGAGTTACGGCGGAATGGTGGTCACCGGAGCAGCGGACCGGACCAAAGCCAAGGTAAAGGCGCTGGTCTATCTAGATGCGTGGGCGCCAAGGAGTGGCCAAGCCGAGTGGGATCTGATTCCGGACTACGACAAACCTGGCTTTTTGGCCTCCTGCACCGACGGCCTAAACCTTCGAGTCAATCCGGCCTTCCTGGCCCACGAGCCGCGTATGACCACCCATCCACTGGCGACCAAGCTGCAACCGCTGCACTTTGACGAGGCCAAGTTTGCCGAGTTCAAAAAGGTTTTCGTGCACGGTGAGAAGTGGTTTCACGACCCTGCGGTGCCTAGCCCGTTCGTTCAAATCCTGGATCGCGCCAGGGTGGAACCAAACTGGCAGGTGCATTCCTGGCCAGTGGGTCACGACCTATATCGCGAGGCTCCGGACCAGGTGCAATCGGTGATCCTTGAGGCTCTTGCATAAATCTTCAAGTATTGAATAAAATAGCACTACCACCGAGTGGTTCCGCCAAGCTTTGGGAGTGCGCCAAGTGTCTGAGATTGAATTTACGACGCGCAAGTGGGTGCGTCCAGAGGACTTGAATGCTAACGGCACGCTTTTTGGCGGCAGTCTGCTGAAGTGGATCGACGAAGAAGCCACCATCTATGCGATCCTTCAACTCGGAAACCGCCGGGTGGTCACCAAGATAATCTCGGAGATCAACTTCGTCGCCTCCGCCATCGAGGGTGACCTGATTGAGATGGGGCTCATTGCCACTCGGTTTGGCACCACATCCATCACCATGCGGGCCGAGGTTCGCAATATGGTTACGCAGAAGATAATCCTGACGGTTGACCACATCGTATTTGTGAGCCTGGGCGAGGACGGGCGTCCGACTCCGCACGGACACAAATCAGTTACTAAAGAGCGAAACCGCATTCCGGCACTAGTCGAGTAGCGCGCAATCCCAAGCGCCGAAGCTCTTCTAAGAGCGACTTACAGTTGGCTGATTAGCTGGCTCACGGTCAGCTCCGGAGCGAACCAGAACTTGCCGCGCGGCTTGTGCTTGAAGACTGCCGGGATAGACGCGTCGAGGTCCGGAAGAAGAGTCTTGGCAAAAGAGGAAGAGATGTGCGAGAAGTCTCGGTAGACAGTCACGCCTTTGATCACGGCCGGGCAGTTGTTCGGGCAGAACTCCTTGCGGAAATCGGCTACGTGAACACCGGGGTGAGAACCTACCGCCTTGGGAAGAATGTCCACCGGGACCATCGCCTTGGAGTAAGGAATCTGGCAGACCTGGGCAGCCTTAGCGCCGTTTGCTTTGATGCAAGCCTGGAAGTCGGGGGTGGGCTTCGGGTTGTCGCTGATCAAAAGCCACTGGGTGCCGCGATTGGTTTGCGATTGAACAGTGCTGCGGAAAGCCAGGGCCATTCGCGGATCGTTCTGCGAAACGAAGGCCGAGTTCGAGTTCACGATCAGGTCGAAGGGCTTGTTCTTCGCGAAGTATTCCTCTAGCTGACGGTTCCAGTCGCGGCAGGAGTCGGATCCCAGGTCCTCGGGGAACTGCAAGTGGTTGGCAACCGTACAGGCGCTCTTTGAAATGTACTTGACCTGCCAGTGGTACTTGTGGGCCAGAATGTCCAGCGGGGCAAAGTACTGACGCATGTGGCTGTCACCAACGAAGGCAACCCGCCAGTAGCCCTTGGCATCTCCTCGATCACAGGCGCGGAAGCCGAAGCGGTCCTTCACGATAAGGCAGTTTCCGCTTTCGACCGAACTCCAGTCGACCGAACTCCAGTCGGACTCGCCACTGGTGCCAGCGCTCAAAGTTATCGGTGCGGTCGTTGCCAGATTCGCCTCTGCCGGCTGCACCCCCGCCGCCGACAAAACGGCAGCCAAAGCGGCGCCGATTAGGGCGACTAGGGATTTACGCAGCACTAAGCCAGTTTAATCCAAACAGTCTGATCTGAGGCTAAAACATGCCCCTGCTTCATGCCGTGGAGGCTGCTGGCGATGATTTCACCAGCGGGCAATTCGGCCGGCGCGTGGCCGAAATTGTGAATCACAAGAATGTCGCCATTGCGGTAGCCCAGCAAGTTTTCGCCCACGTAGTCGCCTACCCACTGGAAAGATCCCTCACCGAGTTTCAACTGGCGGCGCAGACCGAGTGCCTGCTTGTAAAGCTCCAGAGTTGAACCAGCCACCCCCTCCTGCAGGTTGCGCGAGTATTCGCGATAGCTGTCTGGCTGTGGCAGCCACGAAGCGCCAGTGGCGTTGAACCCATTCGCCGCTCCCAGGCCGGCTTCCCAGGGAAGCGAGACTCGGCAGCCGTCGCGTCCAACGCGTTTGCCACCGGTTCGGAAGAAGGTTGGGTCTTGACGGAACTCAGGCGCAAGAGTGGTGTGTTCCGGAAGTCCAAGCTCCTCACCCTGATAGATGTAGGCCGACCCCGGCAGTCCCAGCATGAACAGAGTCGCACCGCGCGCTCGGCGAAGGCCAAGTTCGCGATCCGGCTGAGGATCGTTTGGACCAACTCCATCGCTGTCGGTCGGTTTGATCTTCAGGCCACCGAAGCGGCTGGCATGGCGCAAGACATCGTGGTTATTCAAAACCCAGGTGCTTGGCGCCCCCACCGAGTCAAAGGCCTCGAACGACTCATTGATGTTGTCAAACAGCACCTTGGCATTCCACTCGCTGTTGAGGAAGCGGAAGTTGAAGGTTTGCTGGAATTCGTCCGGGCGCACCCAAAGTGCCATGAACGAGAGCGGCAATACGTAGGCCTCGCCGCACATAGCGCGGTCACCGGGGTAGGAGTCCAAAATCGCTCGCCAGCGGCGGAAAATCGGGTGGACCTCTTCCTGGAACCACATCGGGGGACTAGCCTCACCCTCGATGAAACCTGCACCGGCGCGCTCGACGTCCGGGTGATCGGGCAGCCCGGCGGCCTTCGCCATAGCGTGCGGCTGGTCAACTCTGAAGCCGTCGACTCCCCGGTCTAGCCAGAAGCGAAGGATGTCCTCGAAGGCCTGCTGAACAGCAGGGTTGGCCCAGTTAAGGTCAGGCTGACTGCTATCAAAGAGGTGCAGGTACCACTGTCCCGGAGTTCCGTCTGGGTGAACGGTGCGGGTCCAGGCCGGTCCGCCAAAGAGGCTAAGCCAGTTGTTGGGAGGAAGCTCTCCGTTTTCACCCTTGCCATCGGCAAAGTGATAGAACGCCCGTTCCGCAGAACCTTCGTGCGAGGCCAATGCGGCCTTGAACCACGCGTGCTGGTCGCTGGAGTGATTAGGAACCAGATCGATCAGAACTCGCAAACCCAGCTCGTGGGCACGCGCCAACATCGCGTCAAAGTCCGCCAGAGTTCCGAATATGGGGTCAACATCGCAGTAATCGGCGACGTCGTAACCGGCGTCCTTCTGCGGCGAGCGATAGAACGGACTGAGCCAAACGGCGTCAACGCCCAGCGCTGCCAGGGAATCCAGTCGACTGGTGATTCCCGGAAGATCACCGAGCCCGTCACCGTTGGCGTCAGCAAAGGACCGCGGATAGATCTGATAAATCACTCCGCTGCGCCACCACTCCGCTCCAGCCTTGGCTTCGTGGGTGGCTCCGGCGCCCCAGCTCGGTGTCGTCATTAGAGTTTGATCCAGACGGTTTGGTCGTGCTCCAACTCACCTTCGATGGTTAGGTCGTGTTGGGTGGTCGCCAGCACTTCGCCGGCAGGGACGATGACCGGGTCTGGGCCGAAGTTGGTCAGCACCAGCACGCCGTTATTGGTGTAGGCCAGAGTGTTTTTGTCCTGAAACTCCTCGGCCCAGGCAAACTCGCCGGCTCCCATGCCAAATGCGCGGCGCTCCTTGAGCAGTCGTTTGTAGAGCTCGAGGGTGGAACCCACGACGCCCTCCTGCTTGTCACGAGCCAAAACCTTGTAGGAACCAGGCTGCGGCAGCCAGGACTTACCGTTGCTGCTGAAGCCGTTGGACTCGTTTACGCCGCCCTCCCATGGGATGGGAACTCGGCAGCCGTCACGTCCAACACGCTCACCCTTGGTGCGGAAGTAGGTCGGATCCTCGCGGTACTTGCCGTCCAGAGTCGTGTGCTCCGGTAGTCCAAGCTCCTCACCCTGATAGAGGTAGGCGGAACCCGGCAAGCCAAGCATGAAAGCGGTCGCTGCCCGCGCCTTGCGCAGACCCATTGCTTCGTCCGGCTGCGCGTAGTCCGGACCAATGCCGTCGCCCGGCTTGGGGATCTTTCCCTCGTAGCCGTAGCGAGTGGCATGACGAACCTGATCGTGGTTAGACAGTACCCAGGTGCTGCTGGCGCCGACTTTGTCGTATTCCACAATCGAGTCGGTCACGATCTTCTTTAGGGCCGCTGGCTCGAAAGGCGTGGCCATGTAGTCGAAGTTGAAAGACTGGTGATATTCGTCGGGGCGCACCCACATCGCTAGGCGAGGCAACGGGCTCATCGAAGCCTCAGCGCAGAACGCGCGGTCGTCAAACTCGTCTAGCACTCGGCGGAAGCGGCGGATGTAGTCGTGCACGCCTGGCTGGCCCCAGTACGGTACCCGCTCTTCGGCCTCAGCCAGGCTGAAACTGTCAATAGGAATCTCGTCCAAATTTTCATTGCGGGCGCGGTCATCCGGATAGCCAGCGCGCTTGACCATGCCGTGAGCTACGTCCACGCGGAAGCCGTCCACGCCCTTACGAAGCCAGAATCGCAGAATCTCATCGAACTCGTCGGCGACGGCCGGGTTCGCCCAGTTCAGATCGGGCTGAGTGCTGTCAAACAGGTGCAGGTACCAGTCACCGAGGCTGCCGTCCGGGTTGGTCACGCGGGACCAAGCCGGTCCTCCAAAGATTGATTGCCAGTTGTTGGGAGGCAGCTCGCCCTCGAGCCCCTTTCCGGGCAGGAAGTGGTAGTAATCCCGCTCTGGGGAACCCGGGCCGGCCGCTAGTGCTGCCTGGAACCATTCGTGCTGATCGCTGGTGTGGTTTGGGACGATGTCGACGATGATTCGGATTCCAAGCTGCTTCGCCTTGGCAAGCAGCACGTCCAGGTCCTCATTGGTTCCGAAGAGCGGGTCGATCTGGCGGTAGTCACTGATGTCGTAGCCGGCGTCCTTCTGGGGGCTCTTGAAGAACGGGGAGAACCAGATGGCATCGATTCCCAGGCTGGCAAGTGATTCCAGTCGACTAGTAACGCCCTGAAGGTCACCCACGCCGTCCCCATTGGCATCGGCGAACGAGCGCGGGTAGATCTGGTAGATGACGGCGGTGCGCCACCACTCGGCGTTTTTGCGGGCGTGAATCACTATGTCTGTCGAAGGCATAAGTACCACTTTAAGCGTCAAAAACAGACTGGTTTGCTGGCCACCGAGATATAAGCGGTTTCTGATTCGAGATTGTTCGTTGAAACAACAACTGTAAGCGTTTACATTTCTAGTTTAGAAATCTCCTCTATTTGCGGTTCCGCAAAAAACCTTGATTTTTCGCGGTTTTTACTTTCGTAATCCAACCGTTATCAAAAAATGGGGTTTGAAATTTGACGCAAGCGTTTACAGAGGAGTTTCCTATTTACAGGCTTGTTACAAGTCTTCCAGAGATGGATTTAGGAAAGGTATCCAATGAAGAATCTGAAGCGTGGAGTTGCCGCACTGGCACTCGCCGCTGTAGCTGCGGGCTCGTTTGCCCTGGCTGCACCTGCACAGGCTGCTTCCAGCAGCGTAACCATCTGGGGCGACCAGAACACCAAGGACGCAGTATTCCCTGCACTGAGCAAGTGGGCGAAGACCAACAAGGTCACTGTCAACTGGACTGTCAAGGACTTCTCCCAGCTGCGCGCACAGGCAATCACCGCTATCCCAACCGGATCGGGCCCAGACATCATCGCTGGTGCACACGACTGGACTGGCAAGCTGCTCGGTGCCGGTGTAATCGCTCCAATCAGCCTGGGTGCACAGACCCAGAACTTCAGCACCGCGGCTCTCTCGGGCTTCCAGGTATACGGCAAGCAGTACGGTATCCCAGCCTGGACCGAGAACATCGCCCTGGTCTACAACAAGAAGAAGGTTTCGACCCCAGCTAAGACCGGTGCAGAGTTTGCTGCAGCGATCGCCGCTGGCAAGGTCGAGGTCGGTTTCGGTGCCACCAGCGGTGACCCTTACCACTTCGCAGCATTCGACACCTCGTTCGGTGTATCGCAGTACAAGCGCCTCAACGGCACTTGGACCACCCAGATCGGCATGGGCGGCGCTAACGGTGCCAAGTTTGCTAACTGGCTGGCACAGGCAGACGGTGGTAAGGCTCTGAACAGCGGTAACAACGGCGACTGGGACACCCTGAACGGTCAGCTCCAGGACCCAAACAGCAAGGTTGCTTACTGGGTTACCGGTCCATGGGCTGTTAGCGCTCTGCAGAGCGACCACGCCTACGGCAAGCCTGCTGTAAAGACCACCGCACTGGGCGCATCGGACATCGGTGTTGCATCGTTCCCATCGCTCGGCGGTAGCACCGTTCACCAGTTCTCGGGTGTTCGCGGTTACTGGCAGTCGGTCAAGGTTCCAGGCTCGGCTAAGGCCCTGGTTGTCGGTAAGGTACTCGGTTACCTGGCCAGCCCAGAGCTTCAGACCGCTGTCTACGAGCTGAAGAAGAACATCCCTGCAAACCAGCAGTCGCTTTCCAAGGTCAAGGACCCAATCCTCCTCGGCTTCGGCAAGGCTGGCGTCAACGCCTACCCAATGGCCTCGTTCGTATTCCAGGACAAGACCTGGGACACCCTGGGCAAGGCTGAGGCTGCAATCATCGCTGGAAACACCAACGGCAAGAGCGCCGCTGACTTCTGGCAGGCAGCTATTGACACCCTGCAGTCGACCATCGACAACAGCTAGTCAAATCTAGAAAGCGGAAGGTCAGGGTCTACGGATCCTGACCTTCCGTACTTTCGACAGCAAATTGGAAGCCCTTACAGGCTCCGGAAAACTTCAGACCAGGCACATTAGCCCTCGAAGGTCACTAGATTTACATTGCATTAACCACAAGGAGCAACATCAATGGCTAAGACCGCCGCAGCCGCACCGCTGACCCCGGAACAGCGCGCTATCCAGAAAGCTCGAGCCAAGCAGGCCCGTCGTCTCGAGGGCGGTCAGCCCAGCCTCCGCGGAACCCTGATCAAGATTGGGCTGCTGGGCATCGTCGATGCCGGTGCGATGTTCACCGCGATGCTTCTGATTGTGAAGCACCAGTGGCTGTACGTGGGTGTGCTCGCCGTGGTAACTCTGGTCGTTAACTGGCTCTACCTTCGCAAGGGTCACCTGCCGGCAAAGTACTTGGCTCCAGGTGTGCTGCTGCTGATCTTCTTCCAGATCTCGATTGTTTTCTTCTCCGGCTTCATTGCGTTCACAAACTACGGTGCGCTTCACAACGGAAGCAAGGAAGACGCTATGGCGTCTATCAAGCTGACCTCCATGGTCAACGACACCACTGCACCGTTCATGTATGTGACCCCGGTCTATAACTCCAAGCACAACAATGCCGTCGAGTTCCTGGCCACCGATATCAATGACCCGAAGAACCCTAAGTACTACCTGGGTGGCGAGGACTGGAAGACCCAGGCTTGGCACCAGCTGACCCCGGCGGAGCAAGCGGGCATCACAATGGGCCCTTCGGCCGACGGGATGGCAGAGGTCGCTGTAGGTCTACCTGGCTACAAGGCAATGACTTTGGCCCAGATCATCGGTGACCAGGCTGCGCTTTCGAAGATGCAGGTGCCTTTGGGCGCCAACATCGACAAGGCCGGATTCATGGCCCTAGACCCATCCGCAACCGGTGTCCAGCGCACCTACTATGACGCCATTTACGACGCCAAGCAGGATGCCTTCATTCGCCAGAGCGACGGCAAGGTCTTCAAGGCCGACGAGAGCATCGGATTCTTCTCCGCGGAGCCGGGCAACCCGAAGGCCGAGCGCATCAGCGACACCGGTTGGCGCGTCAACATCGGCTTCGGAAACTTCAACCGAATCTTCGGCGATAAGGAACTGCAGAAGCCGCTGCTCGGCATCTTCTCGTGGACCGTAATCTTTGCGCTCACCTCGGTGATTTCCACCTTCGTGCTGGGACTCGTGCTGGCGCTGTTGTTCAACGATGACCGCATTCGTGGCAAGAAGATCTATCGCTCGATCATGATCCTGCCTTATGCCTTCCCTGCATTCCTTTCGGCTTACGTCTGGAAGGGTATGTTCAACACCAACAACGGCTTCATCAACACCTCGATCTTGAACCTGCCTAAGGACCACATGATCCCTTGGCTCACCGAGCAGGGACCGGCGCGTTGGGCAGTGCTGCTTTGTAACCTGTGGTTGGGCTTCCCATACATGTTCCTGATCGTGACCGGTGCGCTGCAGGCAATCCCGGGAGAGCTTGCCGAGTCCGCAATGATCGATGGCGCCAGCCCTTGGCAGCAGTTCCGCCTTATCAAGTTGCCACTGCTTCTGATCTCGCTGGCTCCACTGCTGATTTCGTCGTTTGCCTTCAACTTCAACAACTTCACGATTATTTACCTGATAACCGGCGGTGGTCCGAGTGGTGATCCGTCCTTGCAGGTGGATGCCGGTGGTACCGACATTCTGATTTCGTTCGTTTACAAGATCGCCTTCTCCACCGGTGTCGGTGCTGACTACGGTCTGGCTTCGGCCTTCTCGATCCTCATCTTCTTCATCGTCGGTGGAATCTCCTTCTTCTCGTTCCGTCGCACCCAGTTCCTGGAGGACCTCGCATAATGAGCATCAACAACGAGACCCGTCTCCTGACCACCGCGTCAGAGAACCCACGCAAGATCCGTCAGCCACGCATGTCGCTAGGCAAGTGGTCGCGCACTGTTGGTTGGAAGCACCTCGTGGGCTGGGTGGTCTGCCTGTACGCAACCTTCCCAATCTTGTACATCATCAGCACCGCGTTCTCCAAGAACGCCTCGGTGTCTTCGGGTGTACTGTTTGCCGACTTCTACACCGGCAACTTCACCGCGCTGTTTGACCCGGCTAATCAGCACGATCGCCCATTCACCCAATGGGTCATCAACACCCTGATCATTGCCTCGATCAACGCGTTTGCCTCGGTGTTCATTTCGGCGGTTGCTGCCTACGCGTTCTCGCGCATGCGCTTCGCCGGTCGCCGCGGTGGTCTGATGACCCTGATTCTGATTCAGATGTTCCCATCGATTCTCGGTCTGGTAGCTATCTACGGAATCCTGTCCGAGGTCACCAAGTACTTCCCACCGCTGGGCCTTGGCTCGCTCGGTGGTTTGATCATGATCTACCTCGGTGGCTCGCTGGGTGGTGGAACCTACCTGATGTACGGCTTCTTCAACACCGTTCCTAAGGAATTGGACGAGGCGGCCAAGATCGACGGTGCCACTCACACCCAGATCTACTTCGGCATCATCCTGCGTTTGGTTGCACCGATTCTGGCGGTACAGGCACTGCTGTCCTTCATCGGAACCGTCAGTGACTACATCCTGCCCTCGGTGGTCTTCAACAAGCCAGAGCAGTACACGCTCGCGGTTGGTTTGCAGTTCTTCATCGACCAGCCATACTCAAAGAACTGGGCTATGTTCTGTGCCGGTGCTTTGATTACCGCAACCCCTGTGGTCGCACTGTTCCTCTTCCTGCAGCGCTTCATCACCAGTGGTCTTACTGGTGGAGCAGTAAAGGGCTAACCGCTAGCCGAAAAGGATTAGAAACATTAGTTGAGTAGAGTGGGCCCAAATCCTGGGTCCACTTTCTCAGTTTCGGAGATAAAAATGACAAACCTCAACAAGTTGCCACTGGGCCTTCGTCCACACCACGATGGTTCGGTCATCTACATTCCTAACCAGGCACCGAAGCTCTTGGACAAGGTCAAGATCCGCGTCCGCATTCACACTGCTATCGGCCAGGTCGACAAAGTAATGGTGCGTTTCAGTGAGAGCGGTGAGGCTTTCCCGACCCCACCCGCGAAGGTAATCAAGGTTGATGGTGGCTGGACCTGGTACGAGGCCACCATCGTCATGCACAACCCGAAGATGCACTATCGCTTCGTGATCGTCTTGAAGAATGGGCGCCAGCTTACTTACAACGCAGTGGGCCTCTTCGAGCTGGAACAACCAGACATCAATGACTTCCGCCTGAACACCTTCAGCAGTGCTCCGAAGTGGGGACCCGGCAGCATCATGTACCAGATCTTCCCCGACCGTTGGGCGCGTTCGGCACAGGCCGACAAGCACAAGACCCCCGAGTGGGGCATCGCCGCGGGATGGGCTGATGAGGTAATCGGTCAAGGCCCGGGCACCTCGGAGCAGTTCTTCGGTGGCGACCTGTGGGGTGTTATCGAGCACCTGGACCACCTAAAGACACTCGGCGTCACGCTGCTGTACTTGACACCGATTTTCCCTGGGCGTTCCAACCACCGCTACGACGCTTCTTCATTCGCCGAGGTAGACCCGCTGCTGGGAGGCAATAAAGCGCTGAGTGCGCTCATCGACGCCGCTCACAAAAAGGGCTTCAAGATCATCGGCGACCTAACCAGCAACCACAGCGGTGACCGCCACGAGTGGTTCACCGCTGCCTACAAGAACCCGGGCGCCCCGGAGAGTGAGTTTTACTACTTCACCGAGGGCAACACCAAGTACGACAGCTGGTTTGGTGTTCCGAGCCTGCCGAAGTTCAACTGGAAGTCTCAGGAGCTCAGGAAGCGATTCATCGAGGGCAAGAACTCGGTGGTTGCAAAGTGGCTGAAGGCGCCATTCGGTTTCGATGGCTGGCGAATTGACGTTGCCAATATGACCGGCCGCATTCGCGACGAAGATATGTACGCCGAGGTGGCCAACATCGTTCGTAAAACCATGGTCGAGGTTAATCCCGACACCATCATGTTGGGCGAGTACACCGGCGACGCCGCCTACGAAGTCCAAGGTGATGGTTGGCAGGGTGCGATGACCTACGCCAACTTCACCCGTCCACTATGGCGCTGGATGTTCGACCTCAGCGCCAAGGAAAACTACCTTCAGAACATGGGCTACATCGGCCGAGCCGAGAAAGCCAGCGAGTTCGTGGAGAGCCACGTCAAGTTCGCGGCTGCGTTCCCCTGGCACGTTCGTTTGAACAACATGAACGCCCTAAACACCCACGACACCCCGCGCTACAAGAGCTACACCCTGCCGGGTGCGCAGAAGGTGGCCGCGGGCATGCAGTTCACCTTCCCAGGAATTCCGGTTATCTGGGCGGGCGACGAGTTTGGTTTGGATGGGTTCAACGGCGAGAAGTCGCGAACTCCGATTCCTTGGAACGACGAACGCCCGAGCGACAAGGCCATGATCGAGGTCTATGCGAATTTGGCAGCACTGCGCAAGAAGCACTCGGCGCTGGTGGACGGATCACTTCGCTTCGTCTATGCGGACCAGGAAACCGTAATCTTCACTCGTGAGTCCAAGCGCGAGACCATGGTTGTTTTGGCAACCAGGGGCAAGGTCAAGGGTGTTGAAATCGCCACCGAGAGCGTTCGAGGAATTGCCGACGCCAAGCTGGTTTACGGAAACGCCAAGCTGAAGGCAGGAAAGAAGAACGCCACTTTCGAGGCTGGTCGAATGGCTTTCGCGGTCTGGCAAATCACAAATTAAAAGGTCGAACCGGTCGAGATTTTCCTCGGCTGAGTTTGCTAGAAGTGCCCAAAAAGTGCTAATCTCTTCAGGTTGCCTTTTCGGGTACACGCCCTGATAGCTCAGTGGTAGAGCACTTCCATGGTAAGGAAGGGGTCGCGAGTT